>TARA_R110002020_G_scaffold451607_2_pt1 | contig 78630 bp, 74 predicted proteins | sample TARA_R110002020 | Tara Oceans TARA_R110002020 (sample SAMEA4396489) | marine metagenome | biome: Westerlies Biome; feature: [MES] marine water layer (ENVO:01000295) within the mesopelagic zone...; material: water (ENVO:00002006), including particulate matter (ENVO:01000060) such...
TGCCCCATTTCACGCCGTCACTCGTCGTTCCCCCCAAACCCATGCGCGACAATTTGCCGGTTTAGCGGGGCAAATCCCCTTATTCGACACGATTCGGTCGATTTTCCAAATTTTGTGATCACGCCCATTTATCGTGTGATCACAAATGTCACTTTTAACTGGATTATCCCCGCCTTCTGCGAAAAGGTGTTCAGGAAAAATTAGATACTCCGCGTATAAAGCGCACCAACTGAACCAAACGGGACCTTCTCAAATGAATATCCATGAATACCAGGCCAAAGCACTTCTGCGCAGCTACGGCGCACCAGTTTCCGACGGGCGCGTCGTGCTCAAGGCAGAAGACGCGAAAAACGCAGCCGGAGAAATGGACGGCCCGATGTGGGTGGTCAAGGCACAGATCCACGCAGGTGGCCGCGGCAAAGGGAAATTCAAGGAAGCAGACGCGGGCGAAGCCGGTGGCGTACGCCTGACCAAATCCGTTGAAGAAGCGGCAGAGCAAGCCAAGAAAATGCTGGGCCGCACGCTGGTCACACATCAGACTGGCCCCGCAGGCAAGCAGGTCAACCGCGTCTACATCGAAGACGGCTCCGGCATCGAGACTGAACTCTACCTCGCCCTGTTGGTGGACCGCCAGACATCCCGCGTAGGCTTCGTGTGCTCCACCGAAGGCGGCATGGACATCGAGGAAGTAGCCGAGCACACACCAGAAAAGATCATCAGCTTCTCCGTTGATCCCGCCACCGGCTACCAGCCCTTCCATGGCCGCCGCGTGGCCTTCTCGCTGGGCCTTGAGGGCAAAGCGGTCAAACAGTGCGTCAGCCTGATGGGTATCCTCTACAAGGCATTCCTCGAGCGTGATATGGAGATGCTGGAAATCAACCCTCTGATCGTCACCGACTCCGGCGATCTGAAAGTCCTCGACGCGAAAGTGTCCTTTGACGGCAACGCCATGTACCGCCAGTCCGAAGTGGCCGAACTGCGCGACACCACCGAGGAAGACTCCAAGGAACTGGAAGCCTCCAAATACGACCTGAACTACATCGCACTGGACGGCGAGATCGGCTGCATGGTCAACGGTGCGGGCCTCGCGATGGCGACCATGGACATCATCAAGCTCTACGGCGCCGAGCCTGCCAACTTCCTCGACGTAGGCGGCGGTGCCACCAAAGAGAAAGTGACCGAAGCCTTCAAGATCATCACCTCCGACCCACAGGTCAAAGGCATCCTCGTGAACATCTTCGGCGGCATCATGCGCTGTGACGTCATCGCCGAAGGTGTTGTCGCGGCGGTGAAAGAAGTCGGCCTGAAAGTGCCACTGGTTGTACGCCTTGAAGGTACAAACGTGGCCGAAGGCAAAGCCATCATCAACAACTCCGGCCTCGACGTGATCGCGGCGGATGATCTCAAAGATGGCGCGCAGAAGATCGTGAAAGCCGTAAAAGGCTGATGGCGCAAGGCCAGCCCCTTACAAAGAAATGTCAGCGTTGCGGTGCCGAAAAACGCCTCAGCGACTATTATGAAAACGCTACGAAACCAGATCACCGCAACGGAATTTGCAAGGTGTGTCAGGCTGAAGTAGACAAAAAGAATAGAAAGGGCGACTGAAATGGCAGTCCTCATCAACGAAAACACCAAAGTCATCTGCCAGGGCCTCACCGGCTCACAGGGCACATTCCACACCGAGCAGGCGATTGCCTACGGCACTAAAATGGTCGGCGGCGTGACCCCCGGCAAAGGCGGCCAGACGCATCTGGACCTGCCCGTCTTCAACTCGGTCCACGAGGCGCGTCACGTCACCGAAGCAAACGCAACCGTGATCTACGTGCCGCCGCCCTTCGCGGCAGACTCGATCCTCGAAGCGATCGACGCCGAGATGGAGCTGATCGTCTGCATCACCGAAGGCATTCCGGTTCTGGACATGATGCGCGTCAAGCGCGCGCTGGACGGCTCCAAATCCCGCCTGATCGGCCCCAACTGCCCCGGCGTGATCACCCCTGACGCCTGCAAGATCGGCATCATGCCCGGCCACATCCACATGCGCGGCTCCTGCGGTGTTGTATCTCGCTCAGGCACGCTTACCTATGAGGCTGTGAAACAGACAACCGATCTTGGCCTTGGCCAGTCCTCCGCTGTTGGCATCGGCGGCGACCCGATCAAAGGGTCCGAGCATATCGACATTCTCGAGATGTTCCTTGCCGATCCAGAAACGACCTCCATCATCATGATCGGTGAAATCGGCGGCACTGCCGAGGAGGAAGCAGCCCAGTTCCTTGCAGACGAGCGCAAGAAAGGCCGCTGGAAGCCGACCGCAGGCTTCATCGCAGGCCGCACAGCCCCTCCCGGCCGCCGCATGGGCCACGCAGGCGCAATCGTCGCCGGTGGCAAAGGCGATGCCGAAAGCAAGATCGAAGCCATGAAATCCGCAGGCATCACCGTCGCGGAAAGCCCCGCAACACTGGGTGAGGCCGTGCAAGAAGCGATCAACAAAGGGTAACACGGCACGGATGGCACCCAATTCACACCTTTTGGGCGGCCTTCGCGCCGTCATCAGACCATCGGCACGCGTTGCGCGTGCCGAATTCTGGTCTTTTGTCCCCTTTGGTCTGAGTTTGTGTGTCATCACAGCCTTTGTTGCGTTTCTGTTGGGCTTCACATTCCTCGGCATCGTCCTGAGCGTCTTCGCCGCCGGAACCCCACTGCTATTACTGTGGTGGGGCAGACTTCAGGATGTTGGCATCTGGGGCGCGCATGCGCTGTCGCCTTGGCTGTCGCTGTTTGCCTTTCTCCTGTGCGCCAGTGCTGCATATGCCCTGCAGAATGAGGCCGAGGCAGGGTTTCGTCAGGCACGAGACCACTTATACGGCTGGGCAATGATGCCCGAAATTCTGTTCAAGTTTGTCGGCGGCAAGTGGGTCGCAATTCTACTCGCCTTCATCAGCCTGTTCATCTTTCTTTTCCGTTTCGTGTTCTCTGTGAGCCAAGCACTGCTACCGTCTGACCCGACAACCAATCGTTACGGTCCCAACCCCCATGAGGTGCCCCAATGACCGACCATCCCGCCAACGACCAGTTCCACACCTCTTCCTTCATGCAAGGCCATAACGCCGAGTATCTGGAACAGATGTATGCGCGCTATGCCGATGATCCTTCGGCTGTGGACGAGTCTTGGCAAGCATTTTTCAAAGCTCTGGGCGATGAGGAAAACTCCGTCAAAGCCGAGGCCGCAGGCCCCTCTTGGGCGCGCGCTGACTGGCCTCCCATGCCCGGCGATGACCTGACCGCCGCACTGACCGGCGAATGGCCGGTTGAAGCGAAAGCTGCAGGCAACAAGATCGTCGAGAAGGCCAAAACGCAAGACGTCGAGCTGTCCGATGCGCAGGTCCAGCGCGCCGTTCTGGACAGCATCCGCGCGCTCATGATCATCCGCGCCTACCGTATCCGCGGCCACCTTGTTGCGGATCTTGATCCACTGGGCATGCGCGACCAGACTCCACACCCCGAGCTTGAGCCGAAATCTTACGGCTTCTCGGATGCAGACATGGACCGCCCGATCTTCATCGACAACGTGCTGGGCCTGCAAATCGCCACCATGCGCGAGATCACCAGCATCCTGAAGGCCACCTATTGCGGCACTTTCGCGCTGCAATACATGCACATTTCCAACCCGGACGAGGCCGCGTGGCTGAAAGAGCGGATCGAAGGCTACGGCAAGGAAATCCAGTTCACCAAACAGGGCCGCAAAGCGATCCTGAACAAGCTGGTGGAGGCCGAAGGCTTCGAGAAATTCCTGCACGTCAAATACATGGGCACCAAGCGCTTCGGCCTTGACGGCGGCGAGAGCCTGATCCCCGCGATGGAGCAGATCATCAAGCGCGGCGGAAATCTGGGCGTCAAGGAAATCGTCATCGGCATGCCGCATCGTGGCCGCCTGTCGGTACTCGCCAACGTCATGCAAAAACCCTACCGCGCCATCTTCAACGAATTCCAGGGCGGCAGCTTCAAGCCCGAAGATGTCGATGGCTCCGGCGATGTGAAATACCACCTCGGTGCCAGCTCGGACCGCGAGTTTGACGGCAACTCCGTTCACCTGTCACTGACAGCCAACCCTTCCCACCTTGAGGCGGTAAACCCCGTGGTGATCGGCAAAGTCCGCGCCAAGCAGGACCAGCTGGGCGACAAGGACCGCACCGCCGTCATGCCCATCCTGCTGCACGGCGATGCCGCCTTCGCGGGTCAAGGTGTTGTGGCCGAATGTTTCGCGCTGTCGGGTCTGCGCGGCCACCGCACCGGCGGCACCATGCACATCGTCGTGAACAACCAGATCGGCTTCACCACAGCGCCCCACTTCTCGCGCTCCTCGCCTTACCCCACCGACAACGCGCTGGTGGTCGAAGCCCCGATCTTCCACGTCAATGGTGATGATCCCGAGGCCGTCGTCCATGCCGCCCGCGTGGCCACCGAATTCCGCCAGAAGTTCCACAAAGATGTCGTCATCGACATGATCTGCTACCGCCGCTTCGGCCATAACGAGGGGGATGAACCGATGTTCACGAACCCCGTCATGTACAAGAAGATCAAAAAGCAGAAAACCACGCTGGCGCTCTATACGGATCGTCTGGTCAAGGACGGCCTGATCCCCGAGGGCGAGATCGAGGACATGAAGGCGCAATTCCAGGCCAAGCTCAACGAAGAGTTCGAGGCAGGCAAGGAATACCGCCCCAACAAGGCGGACTGGTTGGATGGCAAATGGTCCAACCTCAGCCGTGCCAAGGAAAAGAAATATCAGCGCGGCAAAACCGCCATCGCCCCCGAGACGATGGCCGACGTAGGCAAGGCACTGTCAACTGTTCCCGATGACTATCCGGTACATAAAACCGTGGCGCGCCTGATGGAATCCAAGGCCGAGATGTTCAGCAGTGGCGAAGGCTTTGACTGGGCCACTGCCGAGGCGCTCGCGTTTGGTTCCCTGCTCACCGAAGGTTACAAGGTTCGTCTGTCCGGTCAGGACAGCACGCGCGGCACCTTCAGTCAGCGTCACTCGGCCCTGATCAATCAGGACACCGAAGAGCGCTACTACCCGCTCAACAACATCCGCGCGGGTCAGGCCGACTACGAAGTCATCGACTCGATGTTGTCGGAATACGCGGTGCTCGGCTTTGAGTACGGCTATTCGCTGGCCGAACCCAACGCGCTCACCCTCTGGGAAGCGCAGTTCGGCGATTTCGCCAACGGCGCGCAGATCATGTTCGACCAGTTCATCAGCTCTGGTGAAAGCAAATGGTTGCGCATGTCCGGTCTCGTCTGTCTCATGCCCCACGGCTATGAGGGCCAAGGCCCCGAGCACTCCTCCGCGCGTCTGGAGCGTTTCCTGACCATGTGTGGCGGTGATAACTGGATCGTGGCTAACTGCACCACACCCGCCAACTACTTCCACATCCTGCGCCGCCAGCTGCACCGCAGCTACCGCAAACCGCTGATGTTGATGACGCCGAAATCGCTGCTGCGCCACAAACTGGCCGTCAGCAAGGCCGAGGAATTCCAGACAGGGTCGTCTTTCCACCGCGTGCTCTGGGATGACGCCCAGCAGGGCAACTCCGACACCAAACTGGTCGCCGATGACAAGATCAAGCGCGTCGTGATGTGCTCGGGCAAGGTCTACTACGACCTGCTGGAAGAACGTGACGCCCGCGGCATCGATGACATCTACCTCCTGCGGTTCGAGCAGTTCTACCCCTTCCCCGCGCAATCCGCGGTCAAAGAGCTGGAGCGCTTCAAGGACGCCGAAATGGTGTGGTGTCAGGAAGAGCCGAAGAACCAGGGCGCCTGGACCTTCATCGAGCCGAACCTCGAATGGGTCTTGGGCCGCATCAAGGCCACACACCTCCGCCCCGAATACGTGGGACGCGCCACCGCAGCCTCGCCTGCAACCGGCCTCGCGTCCCAACACAAAGCACAACAAGCAGCGCTGGTGAATGACGCGCTGACAGTCAAAGGATCCTGAACCATGCCAAGCGAAGTCCGCGTGCCCACCTTGGGCGAATCCGTTACCGAAGCCACCGTGGCGACTTGGTTCAAGAAAGCCGGCGACACTGTCGCAGTCGATGAAATGCTCTGCGAGCTGGAAACCGACAAGGTCACCGTCGAAGTGCCCAGCCCCGTCGCAGGCACGCTGAGCGAGATCGTGGCCGCCGAAGGCGAAACCGTCGGCGTTGATGCCCTGCTGGCCATGGTCTCTGAAGGCGACGCAGACAGCGATGATGCGCCAAAACAAAAAGAAAGCAGCAGCGCCAGCGACAGCAGCGCAGACTCATCCGAAGGCGGCTCAACCGTCGATGTGATGGTCCCCACCTTGGGCGAAAGCGTGTCCGAGGCGACCGTCAGCACATGGTTCAAAAAGGTAGGCGATACCGTCGCGCAGGATGAAATGCTCTGCGAGCTTGAGACCGACAAAGTCTCCGTCGAAGTGCCCAGCCCTGCCGCAGGCGTGCTGTCCGAAATCCTCGCCGAGGAAGGCGCCACTGTTGACGCCAAAGCGAAACTCGCCGTGATCTCCTCCGGCGAAGGCGCAGCCGCCTCCGCACCCGCCAGCGAGGAAGCGCCCAAACCTGCCGCACAGAAAGAAACTGGCGGCAAGGATGTCGAAGACGCACCATCCGCCAAGAAAGCCATGGCCGAAGCGGGTATCAGCCGCGATCAGGTGACCGGATCAGGCCGGGATGGCCGTGTGATGAAAGAAGACGTGGCAAAGGCTATCGCAGCCGGCACCTCCGCTTCCGCCGACACACCCGCACCAAAATCTGCGCCGCGCGCCCCCTCCAGCGCCGATGACGCCAGCCGCGAAGAGCGGGTTAAGATGACCCGTCTGCGCCAGACCATCGCCAAACGCCTGAAGGACAGCCAGAACACCGCCGCCATGCTCACCACCTACAACGAGGTCGACATGACCGAGGTGATGGCGCTACGCGACGAATACAAAGACCTGTTCCTCAAGAAACACGGCGTGAAACTGGGCTTCATGTCCTTCTTCACCAAGGCCTGCGTGCATGCCCTGCGCGAAGTGCCCGAAGTCAACGCAGAGATTGATGGCACGGACATCGTCTACAAGAACTTCGTCCACATGGGCATCGCTGCAGGCACGCCCACGGGCCTCGTGGTGCCGGTGATCCGCGATGCCGACGCGATGAGCTTTGCCGACATCGAAAAGGCCATCGCAGAAAAAGGCGCGCGCGCCCGTGACGGCAAACTTAGCATGGCAGAAATGCAGGGCGGCACCTTCACCATCTCCAACGGTGGTGTCTACGGCTCGCTCATGTCCTCGCCCATCCTCAACCCGCCACAGTCCGGCATCCTTGGTATGCACAAGATTCAGGACCGCCCCATGGCGATCAATGGGCAAGTTGTTATCCGCCCGATGATGTACCTCGCGCTGAGCTATGATCACCGCATCGTCGACGGCAAAGGCGCCGTGACCTTCCTTGTCCGCGTGAAAGAAGCGCTGGAAGATCCCCGCCGCCTGTTGATGGATCTGTAAAATGCCACTGACCCCACCCTCTCGGGGGTGGGGTTTTTCAGACCCGCGTTCAACGTCTCATCGGTGATCCGCAAACTGCGCAGACGGAACCGTTTCCCGCCTGCACCGTTTGACCAAGGATACCTCGCCCAAGCCCGAAACTGTGAACGATAGGAATAGACCCATGCAAATGATCGCCCAATACGAAGTCACCGATTTCAACGACTGGCAGACCGCTTTCAACGCCGATGCCGAGGCGCGCCGCGATGCCGGGCTGACGGTGCTGCAAATCTGGCAGGACGCCGACAAGGCCACCCACGCTTTTGTTTTGTTCGAGGTCAACGACCGCAAGCGCGCCAAAGACTGGATCACCCGCTCCGACGCGCTGCATTCCGATGACGCAGGCACCGTAACCAGTGCCTCCCACCATTTCCTAAAGACAGCTTGATGACACCAGAGCTCACCGCCCTCACCCTCGCCGCTCTCTTGCAGGTTGTGCAATTCGTGCTCTATGCCGTCCCCGCCAATCTGGAGCTGGGCAGCGGCTATACCATGTCCGCCCGTGACCGCGAACCAAGCCGCCAGATGTCAGATAAAACCCGCCGCTTGGGCCGCGCGATGGACAACCACTTCGAAGGTCTGATCCTCTTCGGTATCGCCGTCGGCGTGGTGCAGATGTCGGGCCAGAACACTGTCGTCACTGCCACCTGCGCGTGGGCCTATTTGGCCGCGCGGGTGCTCTACATTCCGGCCTATGCCTTCGGCTGGACACCGGGCCGCTCGCTCATTTGGGGTGTGGGCCTTTTCGCCACAATCGCACTGCTTGTCGCGGCACTCGTCTGATTACCTGCACCGGCGCGCCGGTGTACGGGCGGTGTACACTTGGTGTACAAGTTGTGCCGCCCCTTTTTGACCAAGGAGAACTAAATGTCTGACTACGACGTCATCATCATCGGCAGCGGCCCCGGCGGCTATGTTGCGGCCATCCGCTGCGCCCAGCTGGGTCTCAAAACCGCCTGCGTCGAAGGCCGTGAAACCCTCGGCGGCACCTGCCTCAACGTGGGCTGTATCCCGTCCAAGGCAATGCTGCACGCCAGCCACATGCTGCATGAGGCCGAGCATAACTTTGCCGAAATGGGCCTGAAGGGCAAAAGCCCTTCCGTGGACTGGCCCCAGATGCAGAAGTACAAACAGTCAACTGTCGATACGAACACCAAGGGTATCGAATTCCTGTTCAAAAAGAACAAGATAGACTGGATCAAAGGATGGGCCAGCATTCCTGAGGCGGGCAAGGTCAAGGTCGGGGATGACACCCATAACGCCAAGACAATCCTCATTGCCACCGGCTCCGAGCCATCGCCATTGAACGGTGTGGAAGTTGACGAGAAGACGATCGTCACCTCCACCGGCGCGCTGACGCTGGGCAAAGTCCCCAAGAAAATGGTCGTGATCGGTGCGGGCGTGATCGGGCTTGAGCTGGGGTCTGTCTATGCCCGTCTGGGGTCCGAAGTGACCGTGATCGAATACCTTGACCACGTCACCCCCGGCATGGATGCCGAAATCAGCCGCCAGTTCCAGAAAATGCTGACCAAGCAAGGGCTTGAGTTCATCATGGGCGCTGCCGTGCAAAAAGCAGAAGCGGGCAAATCCAAGGCCAAGGTCACCTACAAACTGCGCAAGGACGACAGCGAGCATGTGGTGGAGGCCGATACAGTCCTGCTGTCCACCGGCCGCCGCCCCTTCGTCGACGGCCTCGGCCTTGATGCACTGGGCATCGAGATGACGCAGCGCGGCCAGATCGCCGTGAACGACCATTGGGAAACCTCCATCAAAGGCATCTACGCCATCGGTGACGTAATCGAAGGTCCGATGCTGGCCCACAAGGCCGAAGACGAAGGCATGGCCGCCGCCGAGCAGATCGCTGGGAAACACGGCCACGTCAACTACTCTGTCATTCCGGGCGTGATCTACACCCATCCCGAGGTCGCCAATGTTGGCGAAACAGAAGAGACGCTGAAGGCTGCAGGTCGCGCCTACAAAGTAGGCAAGTTCAGCTTTATGGGCAACGCCCGCGCCAAAGCGAACTTCGCAGGCGACGGTTTTGTCAAACTGCTGGCAGACAAGGAAACCGACCGTATTCTGGGCTGCCACATCATCGGCCCCGCAGCGGGTGATCTGATCCACGAGGTGTGCGTGGCGATGGAGTTCGGCGCCTCGGCGCAGGATCTGGCGATGACCTGCCACGCCCACCCGACTTATTCGGAAGCGGTGCGTGAAGCAGCGCTGGCATGCGGCGACGGCGCGATCCACGCCTAAGTAATGCCGCGCGGCCCTACCACATGGTTTTGGCCGCGCGTGCGCCCCACTCGGCATCGTAGGAAGCACCGCCTTCTACGCCGCGAAAGACTTCGGCGAGAATGTCACCTGCGCTCGGCAAACCATTACTCTGATCCCAGACACCGTGAAAAGGCAGGACACCCGTCCGTCCTCTACAATGTTACGCAGGTATCCAGCCGTTGGATGCCGCGCCAGTGGGGCAGCGCCAGCCTATGAGGCTCCACGGTACTCAGGATGCACCATGATCCATTTGATGTAGAACAGCGTCAGATGGTCGGCGACCCTGCTCAGCGATGCCGCGCCGGGCGTGCCATACAGCTTTCTCAAGGGCGGCAATGCTGTCAATTACTCTCATAGAGATGGGCACTGCCTGTTTCCTCGAGCAACCTTGCAGACGCTTCCTCGATCTGCTGTTCGAGTATGGCTAGAAACGACGCGCGGTCGAGGCCAGGCGGAATCGGCTCCAGAAACTCGACAACGACCACGCCGGGCCTGCGGTACAGCCCGCGACGTGGCCAGAACACGCCCGCGTTTGTAGCCACCGGAATACAGGGCTGGCCCAACTGCTGATACAGGATGGCCGTGCCGACTTTGTAGGGCATCTTGGCACCCGGGGCAGAGCGTGTGCCTTGGGGGTAGATCACAATCTGACCGGGTTCACGACGCCCCGCCTCGACCTCCCGCACCATTTTGGAAATGGCCGAGCCGCGCTTGCCACGGTCCACAAAAACCATCTCCATCTTGCGGGCATACTGCCCCAGAACGGGTGCCCAGCGCAGCTGGTTTTTCATGATGAATTTCGCCAATGGCAACGCATGGAAGATCATCAGAATATCAAGGAAAGACTGATGCTTGGACGCGACCAGACATTCGCCAGACGGCGGCGTGCCACGCACTTCGCAGCGCATGTTCACCATCCAGCCTGCTGTCCAGACCACCCAGCCCGCATAGGCGTGACAGCCCGCATAGGCGCCGCGTTTTGATACCATCGCCCAAGGCGCGTAGATCAAACCAATCACCGGCAACATGACAGTCGCCTGCGCTGAAAACAGGATCGACCGGACCCATTGGATAATATTCATGAAAGCCCTTCCAGAGTACGACGCGCCGCCAGCCGTGTCGCACCAAATGCAACACCAGCAGCAAGCGGCGGGATCAGCAGTGGCATCAGCCAATGGATGCCCTGAAACCCCAGCCCGGTGAGAAAACTGGCTGTTTCATCCCCACCGCGGGGCAACACCAACACCGCGATCATGCCCAGCACCATTCCTACTGCAGCCCCGATCAGGGCGCGCAGAGTGAACCGCCTGATGAACGCATGGGCGATGTAGTCATCCGTGGCCCCCACCAGCCTAAGCACGGAAATCACTTGCGCATTCGCCGCAAGCGCGGCGTTCGCGGCCAGCGTGACCATCGCGGCAGTTACCGCCGCGATCAAAAGAATTGATGCTAGGCCCAGCAACCGCAAACGAGACGCTGCCTTGACCAATGGCGCGCGCCAGCGGCTGTGATCATCCAGCACAGCACCAGGAACTTCCGCCGCCAACCGCAGGCGCAGACCCGCAGCGTCCATTCCCTCGGATGTTTCAATCACCTCGATCAGGCGCGGCACCGGCAGCGCGTCCAGTTGCAACTCGGCCCCGAACCACGGCGCCAACAACTCTGCTTGTTCGGCATCACTGAGCGCGCGTGCCTGTGCGACACCACGGGTGGTTTCAAGGATGCGCAACGCAGCGTCGGTCTGAGCCTGCCGCTGCTCGGCCGGGGCCGCAATGCGGATCGTGGCAGTGCGCGCCAACTCGTTCCCCCACTGCTCAGCCAGACGGCCCGCAGCCAGTGATAACGCCAGCGCAAAAACAGCAAGAAACGCCATAGCACCCGCTGCAAACAGGGTCAGCTGCGCGGTGAAGCCCGACGGCGGGACAACGCGGTCGGCCTGTGCATCTGAACGCAGAATGCGCGCGAAAAGAGAAGGGAGAAGTTTCACAAATCCGCCCCCGCCAGTTGAATCCGCCGGTTGGCGATGCGCAGCACGCGGGCCTGCACATGGGCTTTGGTCGCGCGGATCAAGCTCAGGTCGTGGGTGGCAACCAGCACGGTTTTTCCCATCCGGTTCAGTTCGATCAGTAGGCGCAACAGGCGTTGGGACATTTCCCAATCCACGTTGCCGGTCGGCTCGTCCGCCAGCACCACATCGGGCGACATGATCACCGCCCGCGCAAGCGCCGCGCGCTGGCGCTCGCCGCCCGACAACTCCGGTGGCAGGGCAGCCGCACGTTCGGTCAGTCCAACCCAATGTAGCAAATCAGCAAGATCTTCGCCACGCGCCTCGGCGCTACGGCCTGAAACATGCAGGGGAAGTGCGATGTTTTCGTTCACAGGCAAATGGTCCAGAAACTGGCAATCCTGATGCACCACACCCACCCGACGGCGCAACAATGCCACATCATCGCGCGTAAGGGCCCTCACATCCGTATCAAAGAACCGCACATGTCCCGCTGTGGGCAACAGCGCGCCGTAGCAGAGCTTCATCAGCGTTGTTTTCCCCGAGCCCGATGGCCCGGTCAAAAAGTGGAAAGACCCTGGCGCGAGTTTGAGCGAGATGTCCGACAAAAGCTCCCCTCCGCCATAGCTGTACGCCACATTTTCCAGCTCGATCACGGCTTGCCCCTCATTGTTAGCCTGTTGTGCCTTAGCATCGTTCGGGTTTCAATCCATCCACAGGCCGCAAACGCACCAGATTACACTTTTCGCGCAGCCGCTTACGCCCTATGCTAATCAAAACGAGTGGTAAACAGTTCACAAAAGTGATGTTTCGGGGCGCCTGATGAGACTTATTTGTCCAAATTGCGATGCACAATACGAAGTGCCGGATGACGTGATGCCCGCGAGCGGTCGTGACGTGCAATGCTCCAACTGCGGACAAACCTGGTTTCAGCATCATCCCGACCATATGCCGGACGAAGAGAGCAAGACTGATAATGCGGCGGCGCCGGACGAGGAAACGGCACCTCCGCCGCCACCGCCGCCCCATAGCCCTCCACCAAAGCCCGAGCGCAAACAACTGGACCCTGCCGTTGCGGATATCCTGCGACAGGAAGCCGAGGCCGAAAAGGCCGCACGGCGTAACGCACAGCCAAGCACTTTGGAAAGCCAGCCGGATCTGGGCCTTGACATGGAAGAACCCGCCTCAGAGAGCGAGGCAGAGCGGCGCGCTCGTGAAGCGCGCGACCGGATGACCCGGTTGCGGGGCGGCGAACAACCCGTCGGCGAAAAGGGTGCGCCTGCTGTGACCGCAGCGGCCACGACCGGGTCGCGCAGGGATCTGTTGCCCGATATCGAGGAAATCAACTCTACCTTACGCTCGGGGTCCCCGAGGACAAGTGCGGGTGCCGCAGACATCGGACCCGACATCGAAGCGCCGACCTACCAGCGCCAGAAGCGCGGCTTTCGCACCGGTTTTCTGACTATGCTGCTGATCTTTGGTGTGCTGACAGTGCTCTACGTTGTGGCACCACGTCTGGCTGTGGTAGTGCCCGCGCTGGAGGGTCCGCTGACCGGCTATGTATACACGGTTGACCAGGGCCGCATCTGGCTGGACAGCAAGGTGCAGGGAATCCTGCAATCTCTTGATGCAATGGCCGCAGGCGACAGCTGAATTGCGCTATCGCCTGCCTGATCAGAACCTGTCCAGCAGACGGTTCAGGTAATCCCGTTCCACCTCAGGACGCTCTGCTTCCCCCGAGCGGCGGCGGATTTCATCCAGCAACTCACGCGCGCGACCATAGACATCGGGGTTTAGGTTGGCCTCGTCATCGCTGCCTGTCGCACCATTTGTGCCCTGGCTGCGGCCAAGCGGGTCACGGTTGCCTGCACGCTGGTTGCTTTCCTGTGTTCCCTGTCCCGGCTGCTGGTTTTGCTGGTTCTCTGCCATCGCCTCTCCCAAGGATCGCATGCCCTCGCGTAGCGCCTCCATGGCTTGGGACTGGTTGTCGATCGCTTCGGCCAGATCCCCCTCACGCAGGTTCTGCTCGGCGTCGTCCATTGCGCGCCCCGCGCGGTCCAATGCGTCACGGGCAGCGTCGCCTTCCGGCGTGCCCTGTCCGGGCATGCGGCCCTCCTGGCGTCGCAATTCATCACGCAACTGCTGCTGGCGCTCTGCAAGTCCTTGTTCCTGGCCTTGCCCCTGTCCTTCACCAGGACGCTGCTCCCCGCCGCCCTGCTCGCCGCTTTGTTGGTCCTGTTGGCCCTCGCCCTGCTGGCCCTCGTGGCTCTCACCGCGACCCTGTCCGCCGTTCCGGCCCTCGTTCCCCTGGCTTTCACCCGCTTGTGCATCAGGATTGAACTGCTCCTGAAGATCCCGGAACGCCTGATCGCTGAGCCCCTGTTGTTCGCGCAGCGTCTCCGCCAACCCTTCCATGGCCTGCTGACCGGGTGACTGCCCCCCCTGGCCGGGCTGGCCTTGGGTGACCTGCATGTTCTCCATCATCTCCTGCAACTGGCGCAAGGCCTCCTCTGCCTCGGCCATGCGGCCTTGCTCCATCAGCTCCTGAATCCGGTCCATCATGCGTTGCAGGTCATCCTGCGTCATCTGCATGCTCTCGCCCTGCTGCTGTTGACCTTGTTGCTCGCCATCCTGACGCTCGGCCTGCTCTCGTTGCAGCTGTTGCATGAACTCCTCGGTGGCGCGGCGCAGCTCCTGCATCAGCTCGGCGATTTCCTCATCAGAGGCACCGTTCTTCATCGCCTCGTTCAGACGCTCCTGCGCGCGGCGCATCCGCTCGCGCGCATCCTCCAGATCGCCTTCCTCCAGCTCCAGCGCAAGATCCCACATGTCCTGCGCCAGCTGGTTGCGGTTTTCCTCGTCCATGCCATAGCGCGCATAGGTCTCGATGCGCCCGATCATCTTGCGAAGACGCAGCGCTGTTGTCTCGGATCGAAAGGCCTCTTGCGGCAAATAGCTCACTGCGCGCAAGACCTGCGCAGTCCGGCGAGCGTTTTCGCTGCTCCACAGAATATCGCGGCGCATCTCGATCACGGCTGCAGCAGTCGGGTCAAAGAAGCGACGGCCCGGAAGGATCATCTGAACCGGCGCGGTCTGTCCCTGCTGCTCTGCGGCGTCCAGAACGCTCATCGCAATGGTCACAGGCAGATTGGCCCAAGGATGCTGCGAGAAATCATCCGTCAGGTTTTCCTCGAAGGCAGCACGGTCCCCCGCGATCGGCATCGGCAGCTGCACGGTGATCTCGGGGCGCGCGTCGGGGGCAACAGTCAGCCCGTAGCGCCGGTCAACCGATGCCAGATCCAGCATGATCCGTGCCTCACCGGCCTCCACGCCGTAATCATCCTTTGCCGCGAATGGCAGACGCATCTCACCAAGGGCCGCCACTTCGGGCGCGCCAAGGATCACAACCTCCGGCGCTTGGTCCGCACGAACAGTCACGTCCCATGTGCGCGCACCCGGCCCTTCGACGGCGATTGTACCGCTGCGATTTACCTTAAAATCAAAGGCCATCTGCGGCGGCGCTTCCGGCGCGTCTTCAACCGCAGCACCCGAAACACTCTCGGACACGTCCAGTGCCCCCGCTTCGCCGTACAGACGCATGGTGATCAGCGTGCCCACCGGCAACTCCAGCGCCCCCTCGGATTGATCATTGAGATAGAGCGTGGGCCTGCCAGTGTACCGCGGCGGCTCTGCCCAGCCTTCCCAGACCGGCCCCGACGCGAGCGTGGCCGTTCCGCCGCCCGCCATTTCGGCCACCGTCCCCAACCGCCAGACCGAGCCGAACAGCAACGCCATCCCAAAGGCCAAAACCGCCACAAACCGCAGAGCGTAGGGATCGCGAGAAGAGACGCGCAAATCGCCGCGCACAGGCTCCGCTGCCGCCGCGCGCTGCGCCATGCGCCGCTTGTGCGCGCGCCAGACAGCGGCAGAGGCGTCATCGGTGCCACCAATAGCCTGATCGTCAAACAGTGCTGTCAGAGGCCGCCCCGGTAGGCTGCGGTCCAGCCGCGCCATGGCATCACCCCGCGTGGGCCATGACCACCGCCTTGCGGCATAAACCAGCGCCCAGAGCACGGCCCCAACTGTGAGCGCGACAGCGCCCCAGACCGCTTCAACCGGCAGAAATTCGTGCAGCCCCATCATCGCAGCCGCCAGCGCCAGCAGCGCCACCGTCATCAGCGGCCATAGACTGCGCACAACAACCTCGGCCACCATCCCCATTCGTGTCAGCCACAGCGGACGGCGCAGCCCATCCAGCGTTTGCTTCAGATCATCGGGGGTGAATTGGACCATATCGACCTCGCGCAGCGGCTGTCAGGTCGCGGGATGCGCCTCGAGCCATTCAGGGATGGTATCGCGATTTATCATTTCGTCAAAGGTCGGACGTGGGCGGATAACCGCAAATTGATCCCCATGCACCAAGACCTCAGGGATAAGTGCCCGCGAATTATACTCGCTGGACATAACCGCACCGTAAGCACCGGCACTGCGGAAGGCGACCAAATCATCCGCCACGAGCGGCACCATGTCGCGCTGCTTGGCAAAGGTATCGCCGGATTCGCAGACCGGACCCACAATATCGTAGGGCTGCTTGGCGGTGCCGGGCGCAGGCTCGACCACCGGAATGATGTCATGGTGCGCGTCATACATCGCCGGACGGATCAGATCGTTCATCGCGCCATCAAGGATAAGGAAATCACGGCCTTCGCCAGATTTAACGTAGATCACGCGGCTCACCATTAGGCCCGCGTTACCCGCGATCAGACGGCCCGGCTCGATCTCGATCTCGCAGCCCAGATGGCCCAGCGTGCGCTGCACCATCGAGCCATAGTCGCGCGGCAGCGGCGGTGCCTGATTGCTGGTCTCATAAGGGATGCCCAGGCCCCCCCCCAGATCCAGCCGCGTGATGGTATGCCCATCGGCGCGCAGCTGCTCGGTCAACTCGGCGACCTTCAGGTAAGCTTGCTCAAAAGGCGCCAGATCGGTCAACTGAGATCCGATATGCACGTCGATGCCGATCACCTGAAGGCCCTTCATGCCCGCCGCCATCGCATAGACTTCGCGCGCACGCGCAATCGGAATCCCGAATTTGTTCTCGGATTTTCCCGTGGCAATCTTGGCGTGGGTCTTGGCGTCGACATCGGGGTTCACCCGTACGGTGATGGGCGCCACCTTGCCCAGCTCCAGCGCGACCGCGTTCAGCACTTCCATCTCCGGCTCGCTCTCAACGTTGAACTGGCGGATTCCGCCTTCCAGCGCCACGCGGATTTCACGTGCGGTCTTACCCACGCCCGAGAACACAATCCTGTCGCCCGGCACGCCTGCCGCGCGCGCACGGCGGTACTCACCCTCGCTCACCACATCCATACCGGCCCCCGCTTGCGCGAGGGTGCGCAAAACCGCCTGATTGGAATTTGCCTTCATCGCATAGCACACAAGATGGTCCATGCCCTCCAGCGCCTCGTCGAAGGCCTTGAAATGCCGCAGCAACGTCGCCGTGGAATATACATAGAACGGCGTGCCAACCGCGGCCGCAATCTCGGCCACGGGGACATCTTCGGCAAACAGCGCGCCGTCACGATAGAGGAAATGATCCATTTTTCATTTTGCCTTTAAACTCAATCCGCCCTAGCGGACAGGCGCTGTGCGCAGAAAGAGATAGAGCGGCAAGCCACAGCTCACCCCGATACAGAAGGTTGCAGGGATCGCGATCAGCGCGCCCCAGTTACGGCGGGTCGCCACCTCGACGATGATCCAGACGGTAAGCGCAATCGCGGCAATCGTGAGATCCCATACCAACCCGCTGCTCGCCGCATTTGCATGCCACGCATCGACCATGGCCATGATGTCCCATGTGTTTTGCTGGAACCACTGGATGAAATAATACATCGGGTGGATCGCACCCCAGATGGCAAGCGCCAGATAAATCATACGCGAAACCGACATCAGAACTCCCTCACCACGCCGACGTTCACGTAGCCGCCCACCGTGACGCCGGGCGTGGTCACCGTGGGTTGCTGGCGCGGCGACACCTCGCGTGAGGAGGACCCCTCCTGAGGGCCGCAAGCCGTCAGCAGCACAGCAACCGCAATAAAGCCTCTCACAGCCCCACCCCGATGCTCACCGGCCCTTTGGCCAGCCCGACATTGGCACCCAGAGACGTACCCGAAGGCGACAGTGATACATTCACCCCGCCCGAGGGCTGCACCGGCTCGCCGTCCACACCGCAGGCGGCCAGCGCCACTGCCGCGAGGATCATCAGCTTTTTCATCCCACCACTTCCTTCCAGCGGGCCACCTGCGCGCGCACCAGTGCGGGCGCGGTCCCGCCGTATGACATGCGTGAGTTTACCGAATTTTCCACCCCGAGTACCGTGAAAACATCGTCGGTGATGCCTGCGTGAGCGGATTGCATCTGCTCCAGCGTCAGATCGGGCAGATCGACGCCCTGCGCTTCGGCCATGCCCACAAGCGATCCTGTGATGTGATGCGCATCGCGGAACGGCAGGCCCAGCACGCGCACCAGCCAATCGGCCAGATCGGTCGCGGTGGAGAAACCGCTGCCTGCGGCAGCGGCAAGGTTGTCGCGGCGCGCCGTCATGTCGCGCACCATACCCTCCATCGCGGCCAGCGCCAGCATCAGGTTGTCGGCGGCGTCGAACACCTGTTCCTTATCTTCCTGCATGTCCTTGGAATAGGCCAGCGGCAGCCCCTTCATTACCATCATCAAGGCAACGTTTGCCCCGAAAATCCGCCCGATCTTGGCGCGGATCAGCTCGGCTGCATCGGGATTTTTCTTCTGCGGCATAATGCTGGAGCCGGTCGAGAAGCGGTCCGACAGGCTGACAAAACGGAACTGCGCGGAGGACCAGATCACCAACTCCTCGGCGAAGCGGCTCAGGTGCATGGCGCAGATGCTGGCAGCCCCCAGAAACTCCAGCGCGAAATCCCGGTCGCTGACCGCATCAAGGCTGTTGGCCGACGGGCGGTCAAAGCCTAGCGCCTTCGCCGTTGCGTCACGGTCGATCGGGAAGGATGTGCCCGCCAGTGCTGCGGCGCCCAGCGGGCATTCGTTCATCCGCGCGCGCGCGTCACGCATGCGGCTCAGGTCGCGACCGAACATCTCGACATAAGCCATCATGTGATGGCCCCATGTTACAGGCTGCGCCGTTTGCAGATGGGTAAAGCCGGGCATGACCCAATCCGCACCGGCCTCTGCCTGCGTCAGAAGCGCGCGTATCAGTGCCAAAAGCCCCTCTTCCGCCGCATCTACCTGGTCCCGCACCCAGAGTTTGAAATCGGTCGCGACCTGGTCGTTGCGCGAGCGGCCCGTGTGCAGACGCCCCGCAGGCGCGCCAATCACTTCCTTAAGGCGCGATTCCACATTCATGTGGATGTCTTCCAGAGCCGCCGAATATTCGAACGTGTCGCCTTCGATCTCTGACAAGACCGTGAGCAGGCCTTCCCGAATAGCCTCGGCATCGCTATCCTCGATGATACCTTGTGCCGCCAGCATTGCGGCATGGGCGCGGGACCCGGCAATATCCTGGGCGGCCATACGCTTGTCAAAGCTGATCGAAGCGTTAATTGCTTCCATGATCGCGTCTGGACCAGCGGAGAAACGGCCGCCCCACATTTTGTTCGAAGTCTTGTCGGAAGTATCGTTTGCCATTTGCCTATCTCCCCGGAGGGACCCATGAAAAAACTGCTGTTCGCTCTCGTCTATACGGCCCTTGTCACGGGTGCAAACCCCGCGCTGGCCAATGATGCAGATATCATTGCACCACTGATATCTGGCGACATGAAAAAACTGGCAATTCACGAAGCCCCCAAAGCTACCTCCAACGCGGCGTTCGATCTGGCAGACAATGCAGGACGCGCGACGCTGGAGGACTACCGCGGCAAATATGTATTGGTGAACTTCTGGGCCACATGGTGCGCGCCGTGCCGAACGGAAATGCCGCATTTGTCAAAACTGCAAAGTGATCTGGGCGGCGAAGACTTCGAAGTGCTGACCATTGCCACGGGCCGCAATTCCCCCGAAGGCATCAAGAAATTTTTCGCGGACACTGACATCAGCAACCTGCCGCGCCATCAGGACCCCAAGCAGGCGCTCGCTAGCCAGATGGGCATCTTCGGTTTACCCATCACCGTGCTGCTTGATCCAGAAGGCCGCGAGATTGCGCGCCTGCGCGGGGATGCCGACTGGGCCAGTGACAGCGCCGTGGCCATCATCAAAGCGCTAGTCGCCAGCCGCAAGGACAGCTGAACTCAGGCAGCGTGCGTCAAAATCGCTGCCTCTGAGGGAGACAGGGTCCGGCGTGCGAAACTGCCATAGGTATGCGGATCATATTCCAGTTTCGGGTATTTCGCCATCAGGCGCAAACGGTCCTGGTCGTCCAAAGCCGCCAGTGCCGCCGACGCGGGGTGAAAACTTTCGGTTTCCAGTCCGTTGGCCCAGACAATCTGGTGATGATCCAGCAGGACGTGAATATACGTTACTTCGCGCACCTGCATATCGACAGTGATGGTTTTGCCGTTGACCAGATCCTTGGCGGACACCAACACTTCGGATGTGTTGAAAAGACTATGCGCAGCGGCACCACTCACCAGCATCCGGTGCTCGGGCGAGACCAACAGATCAGCGTCCGGCCGGTTGATCCCCAGCGCACTGCCGGCAATGCGGATCGGGCGCAGTTTTGGCATCGCAAACAGGCGCGCGCCGGACATCCGCCGCTTGCCGATCCAGCGCAGGGGCTGGAGGCCGTTGTCCTTGGTCTGGATCAGGTCACCCTCGCGCAGGTCTTCGATGTTGCAGGTGCCATTGCCAGTCTGGATGCGGGTGCCGGGGGTGAAACAGATCACGCCCGACTGCTGCGGGCCAAGATCACAGGCGCGCGCCGTTCCTAGCGTATGATGCACCACCCAAAGATCACAATTGCGCGGCGGCATCTCATTGAGGAACATCAGCAGCGGTTGCGTACCTCCACCCACCTCGATCAGGGTCACGCTATAGCTTTTGCCACCGTCAGTAACGACAAAGCTGTTGTCCATCAGAGGGGATGTCATCACATTTTTGCTCGCCCCCCGCACGCCCGGTTCGCGCTCAAGCGCGGTGCCCACCAGCCTGTGGACCATGCGTGCTGCGCGTTTGCGCAAATCTTCCGTTCCGTCCGCTTCATCCAGCCGCAAAACATCCGATGGTCCATCCACACGCACGGCATCGCCCCGCCAAGCCCATGCAGCGCCAACACTCAAGGATTGCACGGGTGCAGCCTCAAGACCATCAATTTCTGTTTGCGACCAGGAAATCACGAACGTGCCTAGAAAGCCCGTTCCCATTTACTGTCTCGCCTGCCTCGGTATTTTTTTTATTACCCAAACGCTAACAAAACCGGATCAACCTGAAAAGAGAAAATTATGTTCAGTCTCGAAGTGTTGCGGATAGGCCCGATCAGAAACTCAACCCGATGTGGATAGACCCCACAAGCTGACCTTCCTTCTGCGCTTCGAACTCTTCGCCAAGATAGGTCAGCCCGTAAAACGCCGTGGTCTGACCGCCCTGCCAGTGAATCCCCGCACGCAGTCTGTCACGGCTGTCTGTCAGGATATAGCCATCCTCATCAGGCAAATAGATGCTGCTGCTGACATGGGCGATATCGGCACCCAGCAGGAACGAGAAACCACTGGCGGCTTCATTGTCGACAATCCGGTAGCGCTGGCCGGTGACACTTTCGCGCGCAAGCAACTCGCCCAGACCCAAGCTGCCAAAGGTCAGGTCGACCCCGGCCCGGACCAGCGTTTCGGCCCCGGCCCTAGCTTCGACGAACGGGCGCAAATTCACGCGCGGCGCCAAGGACAGATCGCGGCCCAATTCGCCTACAAACGTCGGATGCAATCCTCCGCCGATCTGGTTGTCCAGGGTATCCTGCGCCGGGCGGCGCACGCCCAATGCCTTGTGTACGGCGCGCTGGAAGCTACCCAGACCCGTGCCCGCCCCCGTCATCACCAGATCCGCACCAAGTGCTGTTTCCAGACCCTGCCACTCGAAGTGCGTATGGAAACCCAGCGACAGAGCCCCCGCATACCGGCGGTCACCCGCTGCGGGGCGTTGCAGATTGTCGGGCGCAAAAATTTCGGAAGACAAGCGTAATTCGATGAGCTCGCCAAAACCAGAGGGCAGCTTACCGGTCCATTCCGGCCCCCAAACCCGCGACGATGTCCATGATCCTGTGCGCCAGCGGTCGTTCCCATCGCCGAAATAGTCGTTGGTCATCAAGCGGCCATAGCCCAGCTTTTGCCGCTCGCCCGCTTCCGCGGAAGGTGTCATCATCAAAAGAGAGAGAGAGAGAGCAAACGCAATCAGGGCGCGGGCGGTGTATCGAACCATTGAGTATTCCTGTCTGTACCGCCCCCACAGCGGTCTTCTGGATAGGGGCAATGCATGATTCGGACCAAGCATTCACCCACCCCTACAGCGTATCGATGTAGGAATGCGGCTTTGATACAACGCTTTTGTAGTGCGCTCACTGCTGACAGGGTCCGGCTGCCGCTATCGTCCGATCTCGATCGCCTGCAAATCTTCCAGTAGGTCGAGTAGCTGTTCCAGCTTGTCCTCACCGTATTGCGCACGCAGGGAATCGGTCAGCGCCGCTGCCTGTGCGCCATGCGCGCGCAGGATACTGCGGCCCGCCGCTTCGATACTGACGATGCTGCGCCTGCGGTCGTTACAATCCTCGCGGCGCGACACTAGGCCATCGGCCTCCATCGCCCGCAATATCCGCGTGAGGCTTGGCAATAATAGGCACGCCTGTTTGGCGATGGAATTTTGATCCTGCGGGCCGGATTCCTCCAGCACGCGCAACACGCGCCATTTCTGTTCGTTCACCGGGCTGTCGGCCAGAACTTCACGCACCGGTCCCATCACCGTTTCGCGCGCGCGCAGCAAGGCGATCGGAAGAGAACGGTTGGTCCGGCGCAAGCCAGTCGCAGACTCGGGGGAGATATCATCGGTCGTCATTTCGCCACTATGCGCTATCGCGCAGCAATTGACACTACCCTTCCTGTGTCTCCTACACACATGCCGCAGGATAAGCACAACGCAGACAGGGGTGCATATGCGCTCAAATCATGATTGAATTCGGGTATACCTCTGCGCCATGGGCGCACAGCAGCGGGACATGACCATGAACTGGGACGAATTCGAGCATTGGGGCAAACACATTTCGCGATGGGCCGCGGATTATCACAAGGACATCCGCGACCGCCCCGTGCGCGCGCAGACCGCCAAAGGCGAGATTGCCGCCGCCCTGCCCCCTGCCCCGCCCGAGGCTGGCGAGGCGATGGAAACCATCATGGCCGATTTTGAGCGGATCGTGATGCCGGGTATCACCCATTGGCAGCACCCGCGCTTCTTTGCCTATTTCCCTGCCAATGCCGCCCCGCCCTCCATGCTGGCCGATATGCTGGTCACAACGGTGGCAGCGCAATGCATGCTCTGGCAGACATCGCCCGCCGCGACGGAGATGGAAGGCGTTATGGTGGACTGGCTGCGTCAGGCGCTGGGTCTGCCGGAGGGGTTTTCGGGAGTCATTCAGGACAGCGCATCATCTGCTACACTCTCCGCAGTATTGACCATGCGCGAAATCGCCAGCGGCTGGCGCGGCAACAAGGAAGGACTGTCTGGGCTGGGGCGCATGCGCATCTATTGCTCGGAGGAGGTCCACAGCTCGATTGACCGCGCGTGCTGGGTTGCGGGCATCGGGCAGGACAATCTGGTCAAGATCGGGACAGGCGGCCCTGCGCGGATGATGGATACCGATGCACTGGCCGCACAGATTGTGGCAGACCGCGCGGCGGGCTACACGCCCGCAGGCATCATCGCCATCACCGGCGGCACCGGCATGGGCGCGTCAGATGGCCTTGCGGCAGTGCTGGAAGTGGCGAAGGCGGAAGACCTGTATACCCATCTGGACGCGGCATGGGCGGGTGCCGCCATGATCTGCCCCGAGTACCGTACGCAATTCTGGCAGGGTGTCGAAGGCTTTGACAGCATCGTATTCAACCCGCACAAATGGCTGGGCGCACAGTTCGACTGCTCGGTCCAGTTCTTGCGCAACCCCCAACACCAGATCAACACGCTCAAGATCGAGCCGGAGTATCTGCGCACCGGCGGCGATGCTGTGACCAATTATTCCGAATGGACCATCCCGCTCGGTCGCCGCTTTCGCGCGCTGAAACTGTGGTTCTTGCTGCGCAGCTACGGGCTTGAGGGTCTGCGCACGCGCATCCGCAACCATGTGGACTGGGCGCAAGCGCTCAGCGCACGGCTGGACGCAGATCCGCGTTTCGAGATTGTGACACAGCCTATTCTGTCACTGTTTACCTTTCGCCTCACGGGCGTGGATGACGCGGAGCAGTTCGCCTTTGTCGAGCGGATAAATGACGACGGGCGCATCTATGTCACGCAAACCCGTGTGGCGGGTGATATGGTGGTGCGTTTCCAGATCGGGCAATTCGATTGCACGCAAGCAGACATTGCCACGGCCTACGACGTGCTGTGCGAACTCGCGGACGGCTAGCGCGACAGGGCGGACGCGTGGCGCGCGCGCTCTTCGATCTCATTCCATTTGCCGGCCTTGACCAAACTGGAGGGCGCGATCCAGCTGCCGCCTGCGCAGACGACGTTTGGCAGCGCCAGATAGTCCAGTGCATTCTCTGGCGTGACACCGCCCGTGGGGCAGAAGGAAATCCCCGGCAACGGGCCACCCAGACCTTTGAGCGTCTTGATCCCGCCTGCCCCTTCGGCGGGGAAGAATTTCAGCACTTCAAATCCGCGTGCTTGCAGGGTCATTGCCTCGGTCGCGGTGGCAGCACCGGGCAACAGGGGCAGGCCCGCCTCAAGGCAGGCGTCAATCAGGAACGTGGGCGAGCCGGGGGTGACGCCAAAGGTCGATCCCGCCGCAACGGCTGCGGTAACATCCTGCGCGGTCACAAGAGTCCCTGCCCCTACGCGCGCGCCCTCCACACTCGTCATGGCGGTGATCACCTCCAACGCGGCTTTGGTGCGCAGGGTGACTTCCAGAACCGGCAGACCGCCGCGCACCAGCGCTTCGGCCAGCGGGATGGCGTGGGCGACATCGTCTACCACCAGCACGGGGATGATCGGCGCGAGGCCTGCGAGTTCGCGGATATAGGCAGTGTCGTTCTTCATGGGTCAGCTCCCGAATACAGTGGCGCCGGTATCGGCAGAGCCGACGGCGTTGCGGAACGGCGCGAACAGCTCGCGCCCCGTACCGTAGTGATTGTGGCTCATATCGGCAGTCACGGCCTCGCGGTCCAGCACGCCTTCGGTGAGGATTTCCAGCGTGCCCGCCGCCGCGTCCAGACGCAGCATGTCCCCGTCCTTCAGGTAGGCGATGGGGCCACCGTCCAGCGCCTCGGGGCTGACATGGATGGCGGCGGGCACCTTGCCCGATGCACCCGACATGCGCCCGTCGGTGACAAGCGCCACCTTGTACCCGCGCCCTTGCAGGATGCCCAGCATCGGCGTCAGGCTATGCAACTCGGGCATGCCGTTGGCTTTGGGCCCCTGAAAACGGACTACGACAATCACATTGCCAGTGAATTCGCCCGCCTTGAACGCGGCTTTCACCTCGTTCTGGTCATGGAACACGCGCACAGGCGCTTCGATCATGTGGTGTTCGGGGGCCACAGCCGAGATCTTGATCACACTGGTACCCAGATTGCCCGCCAGCCGTTTCAAACCGCCGGAGGTGGCGAAGGGATCGGACGTGGGGCGCAGGATACCAGGATTTAGGCTCTCGACGGTGCCATCGCGCCACGCCAGTGCGCCGTTTTCGATGAATGGCTCTTGGGTGTAGTGATGCAGACCCTCGCCCGCGACAGTCTTGGTGTCAGGGTGCAGCAGGCCCGCGCCCAAGAGCTCGCCGATCATATAGCCCAGACCGCCTGCGGCATGGAAATGGTTCACGTCCGCCAGACCGTTGGGATAGACCCGCGCCAACAGGGGCACGATATCCGAGATTTCCGAGAAATCCTGCCAGTCGAGAATGATCCCCCCCGCCCGCGCCATGGCGATGAGGTGGATCAGCAGGTTCGTCGATCCGCCGGTGGCCATCAGCCCGACCATACCGTTGACAAAGGCTTTCTCGGTCAGAATCTCGCAGACAGGGGTGTAGTGATCGCCCAGATCGCTCATCTCAAGCGCGCGTTTTGCCGCGTGAACCGTCAGCGCATCGCGAATTTCCGCACCGGGGTTAATGAAGCTGGACGCAGGCAAGTGTAGGCCCATGAACTCCATCAGCATCTGGTTGGTGTTGGCGGTGCCGTAAAAGGTGCAGGTGCCGGGGCCATGGTACGCAGCCATCTCGGCCGCCATCAGCGCATCGCGGCCCACTTCACCTGCGGCGAATTGCTGGCGCACCTTGGCTTTTTCTTCGTTCTGCAAACCGCTGGTCATGGGACCGGCGGGAATGAAAACAGCGGGCAGATGTCCGAACACCTGTGCGCCAATGACAAGGCCCGGCACGATCTTGTCACAAACCCCCAGAAACACCGCCGCGTCGAATGTATTGTGGCTCAGCGCGACACCCGCCGCCATGGCGATCACATCGCGAGAGAACAGCGACAGCTCCATCCCCGCTTCGCCCTGTGTAACACCGTCACACATGGCAGGCACGCCGCCCGCCACCTGCGCGGTTCCACCGTTCGCACGCACGGCGTCGCGGATCAGGGCGGGATAGCGCTCGTACGGCTGATGCGCCGACAGCATGTCGTTGTACGCCGTCACAATCCCCAGATTACCGCCCTGCCCCGACGCCAGCGTCCCCTGATCCGGCCCTGCGGCGGCAAAGGCATGGGCCTGCCCGCTGCATGACAGATGCCCACGCGAAGGCCCCTGCCGCCGCGCGGCCTGCATCCGCGCCAGATAAGCCTCGCGGCTGGCGGCACTGCGCGCCACGATACGGTCGGTGATTTCAGCGAGTTGTTCGTTCAACGGCACGGCTACATCCTCATCTAATTTGGTCGGCAGAGCTTTAAGTTAGCGCTAACATATTCATTTACGGCTGTATTGAAAGCTCTTTTTTTCCTTGTTGCGCTAAGCCTAGTCCCTTTCCAGCCGCCGGAAAAGCATGGATAGCCCAAAGCACAGAATAAAATAGAAAGCCGCCGTGGTCAGCCATGCCTCGAATATTAAACGGGTGGAGGCGACAAGCTCGACCGTTTTATAGGTCAGCTCCTGCACCGAGATCAGCGAGATGATGGAGCTGTCCTTGATCAGGCTGATGAACTGGTTCGCCATCGGCGGCACCACCTTGCGCATCGCTTGTGGCAGCACGACATAGCGCATCTCCTGAAACGGGCTCATCCCGATGGCGCGGGCCGCTTCGCGCTGGCCCTTGGGAATGGACTGGATACCCGCGCGCACGATCTCGCCCACAAAGGCGGCTTCGAACATCGCCAGCACCAGCACACCGGACACCAGAGACGGAAAGCGGCGCATGTCGCCGAAGAAGAACTCCCACACGCCCGCGTTGTCACTGCGCGCAATACCCCGCGCCCATGCGTTGAGGTTCAGTGCGTCAATGAGCTGTTGGGAGAGGAAAAAGAAGAAGATGAAGATGATGACGACGGGCGGAATGTTGCGCAGCAACTCAAGATAGGTGCGGGCCAGAAGGCGCACCGTGAGGTTCTCGGCACAGCGGGCGATGCCGAGGATGGTGCCGAATACCAGCGCGAGGAGGCCCGAATAGATGCAAATGCGGATGGTGGCGATCAGCCCTTGCAACAACAAATTCGCGAACCATTCCTGCCGGTCATCGCGGTAGCGCAGGATATAATCGGGGATCAGCGCCCAACGCCATTCATAGTTCAGCGTGCCCTGCATCTGCACAACAATATAGGCACCCACCCCCACCACAACAGTGAGGATGAGCCAGTCTTGCCAGAGCAGTCTTTTCAGGAAACGGGGCACGCCGGAGGGATCTTACTGGTCGACCTGATCTTCCCAGTCGTTGCCCTTGAACCAGTAGTCATTCCGCTCTTTCAGCCAGCCGTTGGCAGTCCGCACAGCGATCCAGTTATTGAAGAAGTTGAGCGCGTCAGGGTCACCCTTGCGCAGAGCAAAGCCTTCGCCGGTGGCAAGGAACGTCTGGTCAAACGGCACCGAGAGCTGGTCGGGATAGCGGCGCGCCTCGATCGAGGGCGTCGGTTCAGCCTGCATGTTGGCGTGGGCATTGCCGTTCAGCACTTCCTGTGTGGCCGCACCGTCTTCGTCAAACAGCAGCAGCTTGGCTTCGGGGAACAGCTGGGCGATGGTGCTGGCCGGGGTGCCGCCACGGCGCGCGGCAAAGGTTACGTCTGGACTGTTGTAATCCTCGAGGGAGAAGCCTTCGGTCATGGCGGTATTGGCCAGAATGGTCAGGCCGGAATAGGCATAGGGCTGGGTGAAGTTCACGGTCAGGTTGCGCGCGGGCGTGATCGACATGCCGGAAATGATCACGTCAAAGTTGCCTGCGACGAGCTGCGGAATGATGCCGTCCCATGCGGTCGGCACGAATTCCACGTCCACGCCCATATCCTCAGCCAACGCACGGCCCACGTCCAGCTCGAAGCCGATCAGCTCGCCGTTCTTGTCGCGCATGGACCAAGGGGTGAAGATGGACAGGCCGATGCGGATCACACCATCGCGCTTGATCGTCTCGATCACGGATTCCGAGCTGAGCGATTGTGTGGCGCTCTGGGCCATAGCGCCCGTGGCAAAGACAGTGCTGGTCAGCGCAGCAAAGGCGAGGCCCAGCGCGTTGCTCATGAGTTTTCTGCGGTTGGTGGACATGGTTGGTCTCCTTTAGGGTCAGGTTTCGGTCTTGAAACGGTGCTCCAGCGCCGAGACGCCGAAAGACAGAATGAGGGTCAGCGCCAGATAGACAGCAGCGATGGTGAACCAGATCTCGAAGCTCATGTAGGTGTCCGAGATGATGTTGCGCCCCACGGTGGTCAGTTCGGCCACCGCGATCACGCTGACGATGGCGGAGGATTTGATCAGATGCACCCCCTCGCCCGTCAGCGGCGGCAGCATGAAACGAACCGATTGCGGCAGGATGATGTAGCGGTAGGCCTGCGCGCGGGTCATCCCGATGGCCGCCGCCGCCTCCCATTGGCCTCTATCGACCGAATTGATGCCTGCACGGAAAATTTCGGAGACCAACGCCGAGTGAAAGACACCCAGCGTCAGCACGGCTGCCGTCCAGCGGTCCAGCCCGAAAACAGGACCGAGCACGTAGTAGAAGAGATAGAGCAGCACCAAAAGCGGGATGTTGCGCACGATTTCAAGATAGACAGTTGCGACGCCCACACCCGCAACCAGCCCCGAAAGGCGCAGCAGGGCCACCAGCAGCCCCAGCGCCGTCGCCAATGCAAAACAGGTTAGCGAAAGCACAATTGTGGCCCAAAGTCCTGTCAGGATCTCGCCTGCCTGAAAGCCTTCATCGGTAAAGCTGTAGAAATACTTGGGCACCTGATACCACTGCCAGTTGTATCCCATCTGTTGCGCGCCGGTGTAGGACGCCCAGATGATCACACCCATGATCGCGGCATAAAGCCCGATGGCTATGGCCGGTGTGTTCAACACACGGCGCAGTGTCAGGGGGCGGGCCTCGCTCACCGTTCAGTGCGCCAAAATTTGGTCAAGAAACAGGCGCGCGCGGTCGGTTTGGGGGGCGGTAAAGAAGGTATCGGGCGGAGAGGTCTCCACGATTCGGCCCGCCTCCATGAACACCATCGTGTCCGCGACCTTGCGGGCAAAACCCATTTCGTGTGTGACGACCACCATCGTCATGCCGGTGCCTGCCAGCTCCACCATCACGTCCAGCACCTCACCGATCATCTCGGGGTCGAGCGCGGATGTCGGCTCGTCAAACAGCATCACACGCGGCTCCATACACAGGGCGCGCGCAATGGCGACGCGCTGCTGCTGGCCGCCGGACAGCTGTGCGGGGCGCTTGTCGGCCTGTTCGGGTATGCGGACGCGGTCAAGGTATTTTCGCGCGGTCGCCTCGGCTGCGGCACGGTCCAGCTTGCGCACGCGCATGGGGCCGATCATCAGGTTCTCCAAAACGGTGAGGTGCGGAAACAGGTTGAACTGCTGGAACACCATTCCCACATCCTGCCGAAGCTGCCGTATCTGTGGCGCATCGGGGCGCAGCGTGATGCCATCCACCACCAAGGAACCAGCATCGTGGTTCTCAAGACCGTTGAAACACCGGATAAGCGTTGATTTGCCAGAACCGGAAGGACCGCAAACCACTACGCGCTCTCCCTGATGGACAGTAAGGTCGACGTCTGTGAGGGCTTTGAAATCACCGAAGGACTTGCCAATGCCCTGTGCAACGATAACCTGTGTTTGCGTCATTCGGCCTTGGTCCCTTATCCGTCAGGGCGACTACGTAGCGTGCGCAGCGCTGCATGCAACAGGACAGGCCCAAAAGAGTGCGAGTTTGCAGGATATTTAGCGCCTGTAAAATCATCTCCTTGGTGACACTACAAGTCAATCGACCCGAAAAGGCCGCCTCAATGACAGCGATCATAGAATTTTGAAGTGCTTTTGGCACAACTGCGCTAGATACTAGCCAACGTACATAATTTAATGAAAGCCTTTGCATGAAAGCCTTGCGTCAAATTGCGATACTGATCGCCGTGCTTGCTGCGGGACTTTACGTCTGGATCGCATATGTGCCCGCTGCGCGCCCGCTGCTGGAGCGAACGGGCCTGCTGGACCTGTTGGGAATAGAGGCTGTGCAGGAAGATACAGCTGCCCAGAGCGGCGGGCGGCCGGGTGGCGGGGCGGCCTCGGTCATTGCCGCGACTGTCGGCGAGATGGTCCGCGAGGACCGGATCAGCGCAATCGGCGACGGGCGCGCGCTGCGCTCTGTCACGGTGCGCTCCAGCGCGATTGGCGTGATTACCCAGCTTGAGCTGGCTGCAGGCAGCTATGTGGAACAGGGCGCCGTCCTTGTACGCTTGCAAGACGAAGAAGAAACGATTGCGCTGGAACAGGCCCGCATTGAGCTGGAAGATGCACGCGCCGAGGAGGTCCGCATCAAGCAACTTCAGTCAAGCGGTGCAACAACGACCGTGCGCCTGCGCGAGACGGAACTGGCGCTGCGCAGTGCCGAATTGGCCGTGCGGCAAGCCGAGTTTGACTTGTCCCAACGCCAGATCATCGCTCCCATTTCAGGCTGGGTTGGCATCATCGACCTTCAGGAAGGGGACCGCGTCAATGCACAGGATGTGCTGATGACGATCACCGACCGCTCGGAAATACTGATAGACTTCCGCGTACCGGAACGCGCCGTGCGCAGCATCGCAGTGGGGCAGACCTTTGCCGTCGCGCCGCTGGGCTTTACCGACAAGAAGCTTGAAGGCGAGATCAGCGCGATCGATTCCGTGGTTGACCGTGCCAGCCGCACCTTGCTGGTGCAGGGGCGGGTTCCCAATGATGCTGACCTCCTGCGCGCAGGCATGGCCTTTGCGGTCGAGCTGACATTCCCCGGCGCACCCCTTCTTTCGATCGCGCCACTGGCTGTGCAGTGGTCGAGTGAAGGACCATTTGTCTGGGTCGTGCGTGACAGCAAGGCGACTCAGATGCCGATTGAAATCATTCAGCGCAACAGCGCAGAGGTGCTGGTTTCCGCGGCAGGTCTGGCGAAGGGAGATCAGGTTATCACAGAGGGTGTGCAAAGCCTGCGTGAGGGCGCCGGGGTGAATGTGATTGCCGATGATCAATCCGCTTCTGCCGCAGCGGTCACCGCCGGAACGAAGCCATGAGCACCCCTGCAAAGACCCCCGGCACCGCAATCTTTGTCCGGCGTCCCATTCTGGCCATCGTGATGAACGCACTGATCGTTCTTGCAGGGCTTGCCGCGCTATTTGGCGCCGAGATCCGGGAGCTGCCGAATGTGGACCGCCCTGTAATTACGATCACCACGCCTTTTTCCGGCGCCTCGCCTGAATCGGTCGATCAGGAATTGACCGGACGGATCGAGGGGGCTGTCGGGCGGGTTTCCGGGGTGCGCAGCATTTCGTCGAACTCGCGCTTTGGTCGCAGTCGCGTCACAGTGGAATTCAACGACAACGTCGATATCGACGTCGCCGCCACGGATGTGCGCGATGCGGTGGGGCGGATTGTGAACGAACTGCCCGAGGATGCGGACCAGCCCGAGATCGTCAAGGCCGACGCCAACGCACAGCCTGTCATGCGCATCGCGGTCACATCCTCCAGCCGCTCGCCGCAAGAGCTGACGGCGATTGTGCAGGACCGTGTCGAGGACCGGCTGATCTCGGTTGAAGGTGTCGCGGATTTGCAGGTCTACGGCGACCGCGAGCCGATCTTTCGTGTAGACATAAACCAGCTGGAGCTGGCGAGCCGTGGATTGTCCCTGGGCGACATGCAGCGCGCATTATCCAGCGTTGCCTTTGACTCTCCCGCAGGTGATCTGGCGGGCAACCGGCAGTCGATCAACGTGCGCACTACCGCCAGTGTCGCCACACCTGCAGCATTCGAGGCGCTGGAGATCAAGCCCGACGTGCTGGTCGGAGACGTAGCGACAGTCACACTCGGCCCCGCGAGCGGCGAGACAGCCCTGCGCGCCAACGGCAACCAGGGGCTTGGCATCGGGGTCATCCGGCAGGCGACCTCCAACACACTGGAAATCTCGGCCAATGTGCGCGCGGTCGTTGACCAGTTGAACGAAACCCTGCCCGATGACGTGAATATTTTTGTCACCTCCGACGACGCGGTTTTCATCTCCGGCTCGATCGAGGAAGTTGTGAAATCGCTGGGCTTTGCCATTGCTATTGTTGTGGCTGTGATCTTCCTGTTCCTGCGCGATGTGCGCGCCACGCTGATCCCTACGCTGACCTTGCCGGTCGCGTTGATAGGGACGCTGGCGGCAATATACATCGTCGGGTTCTCCATCAACATCCTCACGCTGCTGGCGCTGGTGCTGGCAACTGGCATGGTCGTGGATGACGCGATTGTGGTGCTGGAAAACATCGTGCGCCAGCGCGCGGCAGGCATGGGGCCCCGCGCCGCGGCGGTGAACGGCACGTCACAGGTGTTCTTTGCCGTTGTTACGACCACAGCCACTCTGGCGGCTGTGTTTGTGCCGCTGTCGTTCTTGCCTGGTCAGGCAGGCGGGCTGTTCCGCGAGTTCGGCTTTACCCTTGCCATGGCCGTTCTGCTGTCGTCGATTGTGGCACTCAGCCTGTGCCCCATGCTGGCCAGCCGCCTGCTGGCCGGTCCGCCCGAAGAAAATCCCCGCGGCCCGATGATCTGGCTGGGCGAAAAGCTCAAGGATTTCTATGCGCTTACCCTGCGGGGCGTTCTGGCAATGCCCTTTGTGGTCGTGCTGGTTTCGGTCTTTGTGATGGTCACGGCCATCCTTATGGCCACCACCATTCGGCAGGAACTGACCCCGCGCGAGGATCGCGCGGTCGCCCTGTTGCGCGTGACGGCACCACAAGGGGTATCACTGGAATATACACAAACGAAGATGCTCCAGATCGAGGATTTGGTGATGCCACTGCGGGATGCGGGCGAGGTAACAAACATCTTTTCGATCAGCGGGTTCGGGGCAGATAACGTGGGCTTCATGGTCTTCACCCTCGCTAAATGGCAGGACCGCGCGCGCAGCCAGCAGGAAATCGTGGACGAGATCAACGGCAAGTTGCGCGGTGTGATCGGCGTGCGCGCCTTCGCGATCCAGCCCAATTCGCTGGGTATTCGCGGCGCGGGGCGTGGCCTTGCCTTCAGCATCACCGGCGACAGCTACACGCAGCTGGCCGATGTGGCCGAGGAAATGGTGGACCGCCTCAACCAGACCCCGGGCATGGGTCAGGTGCAGCTGGAGTACGAACAGACGCAGCCGCAGCTCTTTGTGCAGATCGACCGCGCGCTGGCTGCCGATCTGGGCGTGGACATCACCGGTCTGGGTCAGGCCCTGCAAGCGCTGCTGGACGGGCGACGCGTCACTTCGGTGTTTATCGAGAACAAGAGCTTCGATGTGCAGATGCTCTCAACCTCCAACCCGATCAACGATCCGGGAGATCTGGAGAACGTATTTGTGCAGACCGAGACGGGCCAGATGGTGCCCATGTCCAGTTTTGTGACGCTGGAGGAACGCGCGGTCGCGCCCGAGCTGGACCGGGAGGGGCAAAACCGGTCGGTCGAACTGACGGCGGGGCTGACGCCCGCATTGTCGCTGGGCGATGCATTCGCGCAGGTGCAGGAAATCGGCGATGAAATTCTGGCAGACGAAAACCGCATTGTACCACTGGCCGAAGCGGCGACACTGGACCAGACCAATTCCGGCATCCTTCTGACCTTCGGCTTTGCAATCTTGGTGGTGTTTCTGGTGCTGTCCGCCCAGTTCGAAAGCTTTGTATCTGCGGTGGTCGTGATGGCCACGGTGCCGCTCGGGCTGGCCTGCGCTGTGTTTGCCCTGCTGCTGTCGGGGCAGAGCCTGAACGTCTACAGTCAGATTGGACTGGTGATCCTGATCGGGATCATGGCGAAGAACGGTATCCTCATCGTCGAATTTGCCAACCAGCTGCGCGACAAGGGCGCGGATGTGCGGGAGGCGATTGTGGAGGCCTGCACAATCCGCTTGCGGCCCGTCATGATGACGATGACCTCGACTGTCCTGGGGGGCCTCCCGCTGGTACTGTCGACAGGGGCCGGTGCCGAGGCACGCGAGGCCCTTGGTTGGGTGATCGTTGGCGGTTTGGGTCTGGCAACAGTGTTTACGCTCTACCTTACTCCGGTGGCGTATTTCCTGCTCGCGCGGTTCTCAACGCCCAATGCGCAGGCCGAGGCCCGTCTGCGCAAAGAGCTTGAGCAAGCACAGACAATCTAGGGCAATCTCGCTGAGAAAGGTTGAGGGCGGGAAAGTCTCGGGCTGTTCGAGGATTGGACAGTCGTGGCACCCGTTACCTGCGCATTCGCAGACGAGATGGCACGGCGTGTCGCGCATAGCGACAAGATCCTCGCAAGAAGCGCTTGCGCATTTGTTTGCGCATCCGCACTGGCACGGTCCTGATCATCCAGAAACGCAATAAGGCTGCGACAGTCCTTAGTGAACCCAGTGCGCGCGCGACCCATTGTCACTCTTTTGCGCATCGTTGCAGACCGGATCAGGGATCCTGCAACTGTAGGGTTAAGGGTATTCTCGGAATGACAGTTAATCTGTCAGAAATCACGAGCGAGTAGGTCGCGATATCACAAGTGTTCGCTTACAATATAAACTGCCATTCGGCACCTGAATGTCCCTATCGGCATTCGGATGGTAATGGCGATCCCGGGAGGACTCGAACCCCCAACATCCTGATTAGAAGTCAGGTGCTCTATCCAGTTGAGCTACGGGACCGTAGTTCCAAGCAGATTTACTGCTCTCGGGAGCGTTATGCGCGATCCGGCGGGCACCATCAAGAGGGCGCTTGCGTTATACTGTTGAGAACCATTCAGGCAGCACAGTGCGACACACATAATGGATGAAAGGCGGCTTGACGATCCCCCGTTTGGGGTCGCGCACCGGGTTGTCGCGGATCTGTTCATAGCCCAAGGCAACGGCCTCCGGCCAAGGGAGCTCGTCAGCGGCGGTCATTTTTTTGAAAAATCTACGGGTATGTACATCTGGTTTAGCCCAGCCTTTTACGCCCCAGTCCTCGCCTACGTCTTGCGCTACGGACTGTCGAACCGCGTTCGTTGCATCCAGTTCGGCCATATTGGCGTGTTTTAGGTGTACGAAAAATACATCATCTGGCATCTCGAAGGGGAACTCCGCCGTCTTGCGATAGCCGCAAAAAACACCGTGCCAGCGCAACGGCAAAGCTTTTCGCACGGCCCATGCTTTGCTGTAGTGGCCGGTTATGCAAGCAACGCGGCGGTGGGCCAGCGCGCTGGCATCGGGGGCAAGCGGCGCGTCGCCGTCTACCTCCGCCAGATTCAGACCCAGCGCAAAGAGCGCCGGCGCCTTGGTGCTGGCAAACATCTCCTCGAAAGACTCGTAGGTTTCGGGGTTGTAGCAAACCAGTTCGTCCGCGTCGGTCTGGATCACCCAGTCGTAAAGATTTCCCAGCCCTGACTGGATCCCATTCATCAGGCGCATGCGGACGCGGTCAAAGTTCTTCAGATCGTCTCGCGGGATGGTGATGATGCTTGCTTCGGGACAGATCTTGGCAATCTCAGGGTCGTGCCCGTGCGATATCACATAGAGGTTACGTGGCCCCAGATATTTGCCGTAGTGCCGATACCATTGCCCCAGCGCCCAGTAGTCGCGGTAGACCATCGTTAAGGCACAAATCTTCATAATCCCATCCTTCTTACCCGGAAGGCCTAGCGGTGGAATGCGGCCTGATCAAGGAAATGCGCGGCGGCACGCAGAAATATCCTGACGGCGGCGCATCTCAGGGCACGCGCGCCCAGAAGGATGTTTTGTGCCTGTGCGCACCACGCAGCTTTTCATGGTAGTCCGCGTGGGACAGGAAGCGGCCATAGTCAGTGATCTGGAGATCAGCGGCAGCACAATCCATCAGGTGATCCGCCGCGTGGGCATAGCGGCTTGCGCGGCCGTCCCACAGCGCCTGGGTGATCATCGCGCGCCACAGCAGCACAGCTGCCAGCGGGTGCCGGTCGCGCAACGCCTCCGCGGCTGGGGTGAGGATATGGTAGAGCGCACCATCCAGCTGCCCTGCCCGTGCCTCGACCAGCTGCGCAGCAGTGGCAAGGTCCGGCCAATCCAGAAAAAAGCGCAATGCGGTGTGTATGTCGGAGAAGTCCAGTGCATGGGCTTTGGCGCGGTCCTCCTCTTCGATATCATCGAAATCGGGCAGCACTCTGAGGAAATCGCGCAGAGTTTGCACATCCAGCGTATCACGGAAAATCGTCCAGCGGTGCGCCTGGGCGTCGGCCACGCGGCCCAAGGCAAGTAAACAGGCGATGTAGGCCGCATCCCACGCAGGCGCGCCAGCCCCCTCGGCCGCTTCGAGAATATCCAATGCCTCAACCGCGCGGCCACCGTCCGTCAGCATCCCCGCCACCTGTGCGGCGATGTGCGGCTGCGCCATCTGGTCAGGGGTGTATTGCGCGATGAAGGCGTCAGTGTCGCCCCGGGCCAAAGCAATCTCCTGAAGGCTCTGCCGGATGAGACGGTTCTTCTGGACGGCCGCAAAATCCTCATCGCTGCCGCGCAATTCGCGCAGGAAACGCAGTGCGGCGTGATCCTCGGCCTGCGGTTGCGGCGCGTCCTGATGCGCCGTGACAAGATCGCTCAACTGCCCAAGGCCCTCGCCCCCCAAGGCACCGGCCATTAAAGGGATGATTCCGTCAAAGACCCCATAGCTGTTGTCCAGCACGGCGTGCCACGTCCGCGCCGCCAGATCGTCAGACGGCACGCCCGCATTCGGCGCGATATCTCCCAGCCGCAGCAGCGCCTCGCGAAAGACATCACCCACCTCTCCGCGGCTATCATCAACGCGTTCGAACACCGATGGGGCCAGCGCGACGAACTCCCACAGCAGATCAAACGCCGTTGCCGGATCTTCGGGCGCGATCTTGTCGGTGATCATCGCGCTTTGCGTACCCAGATCCTTGATCAGCGCGCGCCGCTTGCGCCAGCCGACGTATGTCGTGCTGCGCCTTATCGCAGCCAGACGCTTGCGCACCTCATGGGCCAGCTCGCCCGCGCCCAGATTATGGCTCAACTCCAGCCGCAAGCGGCGTTTGATATCGGCACTGCCGGTGCTGACTTCCATCAGCAGATGCGCCAGACGGTCTGCGCCCAGAGCGGCAAGATTGGCGTGATTGAGGGTTTTCTTCGACATCCGCTATACTTGGCATCCGCCAGCGCAGAAGAAAAGCTTGCATAGAGCCCGATGCGCGATCATTCAGGGTGTGTGAAAAATAACCCGCATCCTGATCTGCATTCCCTTGGATGGTCCGCGTTTTTCGAGGATCAACTGGCCCCTGATGAAGTGGGCCACGCCCGTTTGCGCATCGCAACAGTGCACCGCTCGCGGATGTCGGCGCAGGGGCTGGAGGGGCCGGTCAAGCTCAAGCTTGCGCCACGGACCAACACCTCCGATTTCGCCGTGGGTGACTGGGTGCTGGCCGAAGCGGACAGCCGCCAACTGGTCCGCAGGCTGGACCGGCAATCGCTGCTGCAACGGCAAACCGTCGGCGCGCGGACGCCACAGCTGATCGCGGCCAATCTGGACACGCTGTTCATCGTCACCTCCTGCAACGAAGATTTCAATCCCGCGCGGCTGGAGCGGTATCTGGCGCTCGCGAACGAGGCGGATACCGCGCCTGTGATCGTGCTGACCAAAGCTGACAAAGTCGCGGATACTGCCGAGTTTGTGGCGCAGGCGGAGGCGTTGCAACGCGACCTGCGGGTCGTCACGCTCAACGCGAAGACGCAAAGCGCGGTCGATGCTCTGGCGCCATGGTGCGGCACGGGGCAAACGGTGGCGCTGGTCGGTTCTTCGGGAGTGGGTAAATCCACACTGCTCAATACGCTGGCGGCCAAAACAGGCGCGGATGCGCAGCTGACCGGTGGCATCCGCGAGGACGACGCCAAGGGCCGCCACACCACAACGTCACGCTCGCTTCATGCGATTGCGGGCGGCGGCTGGGTGATCGATACACCGGGCATGCGCACGCTGCACGTGAGCGATGTTGCCTCCGGTCTGGACGTGCTGTTTGCCGAGATCACAGAGCTTGCGCCGCAGTGCCGCTTTCGCGACTGCACCCACCGACATGAGCCCGGTTGCGCCGTTCAGGCCGCAGTGGCCGCAGGGACGCTGGACCCCGACAGGCTGGAGCGGTGGCGCAAGCTGGATGACGAGAACCGCGAGAACACGCCGACAGTCACGGGTGCGCGTGGCAACAAACGCCCGGAAACCTACGGCAAGCGGCGTTAATCGTCGTCGAGCAGGATGCGCGCGGCGTTGCCCTTGTCATCATCATACTGGTCGGACCGGACAGTCCACAAAAACGCAGCCAGCCCCAGCGCCCCCAGAATCAGGGACACAGGGATCAGGATCACAAGTATATTCATTTCATCCACCTCATCCGTTGGGCATTCAGCAGCACTGTAATCGACGAGATCGACATGGCAAGGGCAGCGGCCAGCGGGGTCGCATAACCAGCAAGTGCAATAGGGACCGCAATCAGGTTGTAGACCGCCGCAATGACAAAGTTCTGGTTTGACAACAGACGTGTTGCGCGCGCCACCACCAGAACCAGTGGAAGATCGGCAAAGCTCTCTTTCAGCACGACGATATCAGCGGCCGTCCGGGACGCCTCTAGCGCCGTTGCGGGCGCGATGGAGGCATGGGCTTCGGCAAGGGCGGCGGTGTCGTTCAGGCCGTCGCCCACCATGAGAACGTGATGCCCTTGTGCTGCCAACTGCGCCAGACGGCGCTGTTTGTCTGCGGGACGCGCCTGTGCAGTCACGGGCAAGCCCAACTCATCCGCCAGTTTTTGCGCAGGTATCGCTGCGTCGCCTGTCATGATTTCGCAGGGCAGGCCCATGCCTTCCAGCGCCTCGGGCACGCCCGGGCGCACAACTTCGGACGCGGCCAGCATCACGGCAGGCGCATCGCCCTTGCGATATCCCAGACCGGCAAAATCCGCACCCAGCCACGGCCCACGGCCCAGACGCACGGTCTGGGCGCCGCTCTGCGCCTCGATCCCCTCGCCCGCGACTTCACGGATTGCGCGCAGGTCGGCAACGTCTGCATCTTCCAGCACCCTCACCAAAGCTTTGGACATCGGATGGTGTGACGCCTGCGCAAGCGTCTTGATGATCGCGCGGTCAGCTCCCCCCAGATCGTCGGGCAGGGCTACAGACGGCAGGGTCAGCGTGCCGGTCTTGTCGAAGACTACATGGTCCACCTCTGCCAGACGCTCAAGTGCGGTGGCGTGTTTCACAAGAAACCCTTTGGAGAACAGACGGCTGATCGCGGCGGTCGAGACCGCAGGCACCGCAAGACCCAAGGCGCAGGGACAGGTGATGATCAGCACCGCAATCGCGATGTTGAGGCTGTATCGCACATCGCCCGAAATGGTCAGCCAGACCAGAAATGCCGCCAGCGCCAGCAGATGCACCAAAGGCGCATAGAGTGCCGCGGCGCGGTCGGCCAGCGCGGTATAGCTGTTGCGCGCGTTCTCGGCGGTTTCCACCATCGCGGCCATACGGCGCAGCGATGTATCGGCACCCACGGCACTGGCGCGCATTTGGAAAGGCGCCGACAGGTTGATCTCGCCCGCCTGCAAGTCATTGCCTTTCTGCGCGGTGGCTGCCGCCGTCTCACCCGTCAGGATAGACCGGTCCAGCAGCGCGTGATCGGTGATCAGCGTCCCGTCCACCGGCACACGCGCGCCCGCGGGCACCATCACGATATCGCCCACAACCAGATCGGCCACGCTGACCGTTTGCGTGCGGCCATCCACCATCCGCTCGGCGGTATGCACCTCCAGCGCCGTCAGCTCTTTGGCGGCGGAGCGCGCGGCAGAGCGGGTGCGGTGATCCATGTAGCGCCCGATAAGCAGAAAGAAGGTCAGAGACAGTGCCGCATCGAAATAGGCGTGTTCACCACTGTTGAGCGTCTCATAGAGGGACATGCCCGCCGCCAGCAGGATCGCCAGCGAGATCGGCACATCCATGTTCAGACGCCCCACGCGCAGCGCCTGCCATGCGTTGAGGAAGAACGGTTGGCCGGAATAGATCACCACCGGCAGCGAAATCGCGGCGGAAATCAGGTGGAACATATCGCGCGTCGCGGCATCCGCCCCGGACCAGACCGAGATCGACAGCAGCATCACATTCATCATCGCAAAACCGGCAACCGCCATCCGTTTGAGCAGCGCGCGCCCCTGATCGTCGCGCGCCCGGTCCAGCGCACCGGTGTCCAGCGGATAGGCTTCGAAACCCAGATCGGCAAGTGCTGCCAGCACGCGGTCCGGGTCCGCAGGCCCCGTGACCGTCAGGCGCTTGAGCGACAGGTTCACGCGCACATCCTGCACGCCGATCACATCGCCCATGCCCCGCTCGATCTTGCCGATACAGGCGGCGCAATGGACTGTGGGCAGCGAGAATTGCAGGCCCGGACCTTGTGCCGTGGCCGAAGCCGCAGGGGCGGCAGAACATGCAGGACAGGCGGATGTCATTTCAAGACCTTCACAATAACGCGTTGCTGAAACAGGGTGCCATCTTCGGCGCGTGCTTTGAATCGCAGGTTCCAGTTGCCCGGCCCCCCATCGACGGATGCGCGTAGCGCTTTGCCGTCAAAGGTGAATTCGGGCACCTGATCCTGCGCCACACTGGTGGCACGTCCGAATGTGGCTTCTTCGATCACCGGCGCGATGGCTTGACCGTCTTTCATGATGAACAGGCTCAGGTCATGCTCTGCCAGTTCGGCAGAAACATCCCAGCCCAGTGCCAGCTGCAAATCACGCTCTTCGTCGAAAACCTGACTGGCAACATAGGAGTTTTTCACCTCCAGCCCCGGAAAAGTGCGCACGGCCTGATAGGCAAGTGTCAGATTTACCGTGATGATGACGCCGAAGGCCATGACGAACCCTGTCAGAACATGCCAGCCTTTGATTTCCCGTGTCATTGGACTCTCCCGTTGAATGTTGTGGCGCGGCTTGCACGTTCGCCGCTCTCGATATCTTCGACCCAGATGCGCAGGTCGGTGGTGTGCAGTGACGCCGCAGGGTCACCCGGGCGGGCCGAGACATAAACCCGTTGCAGGACGGTGGTATCAGCGGGCACCAGTACATTATCCGCGCCATCCTGCCCCTGAAGCTCGATCTGCAAGGTCTGGTCGCTGGTCACGCTGAGGTGCAGCAGGCGGTCGACACCCAGCTTGTTGCGCAGGCGCACATCGTAGATGTTGCGGATTTCACCATCCGATTGCACAACATAGGTGGGGTTGCGCACCGGGCTTACCGTCAGTTCGATATCGCTGCGGATGAACAGCGCATAAACCAGACCGAACCCGATCAGTGACCACAGCGCGGTATAAAGAATGGTGCGCGCGCGGAAAACGTGGCGCCAGATGGACTTGGGCGCCTCGCCTGCCCGCTCGGCCGCTTCGTCCGACAGGGCCATATAGTCGATCAGGCCGCGCGGCTTGCCGATCTTGTCCATCACGTCATCACAGGCATCAATGCACAGCGCGCAGGTGATGCATTCCATCTGCTGCCCTTCGCGGATGTCGATGCCCATGGGGCAGACGTTTACGCAGGCCATGCAGTCGATACAGTCGCCATGCTCGCGCTCCTCCGGCGCTGCGATGGTGGCTGTGCCAGTGTCGAGCTTGATCGGCGCGTTCGGGTATGGCGTGGGCTTGTAGCGCACTTCCTGACCGGGCCCTGCGGCCTGTGCCTCACGCTCGGCTTTCTCGGCCAGCGCACGGTCACGCTTGCGCGATGTCGCTTTGCCGCGCGGCTCGCCGCGCCAGTCGCGGTAGGCGACGGTGATGGTGTCTGGGTCCATCATGGCAGCCTGAATGCGGGGCCACGGGCACATGTAGATACAGATCTGTTCACGCATGAAACCACCAAACACAAATGTTGTGGCGGTCAGCACCGCGATGGTGCCGTAGGCAACAGGATGCGCATTCAGCGTGACAAGATCGACCAGCAGCTGCGGCGCATCTGTAAAGTAGAACACCCAAGCCCCACCGGTCGCTACGGAAATAGCCATCCAGACGGTCCATTTGGTCAGCCGCAGACGCCACTTGCGAACGTCCCATTTGGCCTTGTGCAGGCGCACGCGCGCATTGCGGTCCCCCTCGATCCAGCGCTCGACCAGAATGAACAGGTCCGTCCAGACGGTCTGCGGGCAGGTATAGCCGCACCAGACACGGCCCAGCGCCGAAGTAAACAGAAACAGTCCCAGACCCGCCATAATCAGCAGGCCCGCCACGAAATAGAATTCGTGCGGCCAGATCTCGATCCAGAAGAAGTAGAATCGGCGGCTGGCGATATCAACCAGAACTGCTTGATCGGGCAGGTTCGGGCCACGGTCCCAGCGTATCCAGGGGGTCAGATAATAGATGCCCAGCGTGACGATCAAAATCACCCATTTGAGACGGCGGAAAACGCCCGTGACACGGCGCGGGAAGATCGGCTCGCGCGGCGCATAGAGGGCGGGAGGAGGTGTGGTATTCATTGGATTCTTTCCTGTTCGCCCGCTCTACCTATTGGAACGAGAGCGGGCGTGCCTTGATCTGCATCAAGAACACGCCCCGAAGTGGCCGAAGTAATGCGAACAGGGCCACCCCGTCACTGTGCCGCCTGCGCGGCTAGGCCTTATTCACCACCACCCAGGCTGTGAACATAGATTGCTGCGGCGCGCACGTCTGCCTCGGACAGACGCTGGCCCCATGCGGGCATCACACCAAAGCGCGAGTAGCGGATGGTATGCTCCAGCGTGGGACGGTCACCCCCATACAGCCAGATCGCATCGCTCAGGTTGGGCGCGCCCAGATCGACGTTGCCTTCAGCCATTTCGCCGTGACAAGCCGAACAGTTGTCGGCAAAGAGCTCCGACCCGCGCGATGCCATATCAGCGTCGAATTCGGGCGCGGACAGGCTTACCACATATTCCACCAGATCGGTGATCTCCGTGTCTTCCAGCATTTCACCGAAGGCGGGCATCTCGGAGTAGCGCGCATCGCCATCGGTCTCGTTCCGGATGCCATGATTGATGGTCGCGTAGATGTTGTCCACATCGCCGCCCCAAAGCCAGTCATCGTCCAACAGGTTAGGATAGCCTTTGGCCCCCGCCGCACCGGACCCGTGGCACTGGCTGCACTGGGCGCGGAACACAGCGCCACCGCGTGACACGCCATAGCGGTGCAGATCGTCGCCGGGCGCCAAGGTGGCCATATCGGCCGCCAGAAGCTCACTCACCAGACCGTCATTCTTGGCTTCGTGGAGGCGGATTTCCTCGGCCACATTGGCGCGTGTCGACCAACCCAACACACCTGTCGTCGCACCAGAGACCATCGGCCATGCCGGATAGAAGATAGTATAGGCAATCGCCCAGACGATGGTGGCATAGAACGTCCACAGCCACCAACGCGGCAGCGGGTTGTTCAATTCTTCGATGCCGTCCCAGCTGTGGCCGGTTGTCTCGACGCCGGTGGCTTCGTCTACTTTGTTGTCCTTGTTAGACATGTCAGGCCCCTTTCGTATCAGAGGAGGAATGCTTGCTCTGGCAGCCTGCGCAGGTCCCCGCGCAGGCCTTTTTTGCGGGCTTTTCATTGCGGAAAGGGATCATGCTCGCATCGACGCGGTTGTTGTGCTGGCTGGGCAGGAAGGCCCAGATCGCCGCACCGATGAAGAAGCCGAAGATGCCAAGCATCACCCAGCTGTCAGCGATTTCACGCAGGAGAGAATAGGTATCCATCTGCCCCTCCTATCGGCTTGCGTCCGGGGTGAAGGTCGAGAAATCGACCATCGTGCCCAGAACCTGCAAATATGCGATCAGCGCGTCCATCTCTGTCAGCTCCGCCTGCCCGTCGAAGTTGGAAACAACCGCACCCGGATACCGCTCCAGCAAACCATCGGTGTCGGCGTCCGGGTCGGCCTGCGCCATGAAGTCGCTATAGGCGACCTCGATCTGCTCGTCCGAATAGGGCACACCGACAAAGCGGTGGGTCGAGAGCAGATCACCGATATGCTCTCCGTCGATCCGCGTGTTCGCGAGGAACGCGTATTTTGGCATCACACTTTCCGGCACCACCGATTGCGGGTCACGCAAGTGGTCCACGTGCCAGGCGTCAGAGTAACGCCCGCCAACCCGGGCCAGATCAGGCCCGGTCCGCTTGGATCCCCACTGGAACGGATGGTCGTACATCGATTCCGCTGCAAGGCTGTAGTGGCCGTACCGCTCGACTTCGTCGCGCATCGGGCGGATCATCTGGCTGTGGCAGACATAGCACCCTTCGCGGACGTAGATGTCACGGCCGGTCAACTCGAGCGGGCTGTAGGGGCGCACGCCTTCGACCTTTTCGATTGTGTTTTCGAGCCAGAAGAGAGGCGCGATTTCAACGATACCGCCAACAGTCACCACCAGTAGGGAGAACGTCAGAAGCAAGGTTGGGCTGCGTTCAAGGATCGCGTGTTTGTCAAGAATTCCCATGATCTGCTCCTTATTCGGCTGGTGTTGCGTGTTGAGTGGCACCGGGGACGGCTGCCGTGGCAGGTTTTGCCCCGCGGATCGTCATGTACATGTTCCAGCACATGATCAACGCACCGCCCAGGAACAGGACCCCGCCCAGTCCGCGCACCACATACATCGGGAACTTGGCGCTCACGGTGTCGGCAAAGGAGTTCACGAGGAAGCCCTGGTTGTCGACTTCACGCCACATCAGACCTTCCATGATGCCCGAGACCCACATGGACGCCGCATAGAGAACGATGCCAAGTGTGGCGAGCCAGAAGTGCCAGTTGATCGCGGCCATCGAATACATCTTGTCACGTCCCCAAAGGCGCGGCGTCAGGAAGTAGATACAGGCGAAAGTGATCATGCCGTTCCAGCCCAGCGCGCCGGAGTGGACGTGCCCGATGGTCCAGTCTGTGTAGTGCGACAGCGAGTTCACAGCGCGGATCGACATCATCGGACCCTCGAATGTGGACATGCCGTAAAAGCCGAGCGACAGAACGAACATACGCATGATCGGATCGGTGCGCAGCTTGTCCCAGGCGCCTTGCAGCGTCATCAGACCGTTGATCATACCACCCCAAGACGGCATCCACAGCACAATCGACATCACCATGCCCAGCGTCGCGGCCCAGTCGGGCAATGCAGTGTAGTGCAGGTGGTGCGGACCCGCCCAGATGTACAGGAAAATCAGTGCCCAGAAGTGGATGATCGACAGTTTATAGGAGTAGACAGGACGACCCGCCTGCTTTGGCACGAAGTAGTACATCATGCCAAGGAAACCGGCAGTCAGGAAGAAGCCCACAGCGTTGTGGCCGTACCACCACTGCGTCATCGCATCCTGCACGCCCGAGAAGACCTGAACGGATTTGGACCCCCAGATGCTGACCGGAATGGACAGGTTGTTGATCACATGCAGCATCGCCACGGTGATGATGAAGCTCAGGAAGAACCAGTTGGCCACATAGATATGCCGCTCCTTGCGGTTCAAGATCGTGCCCATATAGACGACCAGATAGGTCAGCCAGATGATGGTCAGCCAGATATCCACGTACCACTCGGGCTCGGCGTATTCTTTGGACTGGGTCGCGCCCAGCAGATAGCCGGTTGCCGCCAGAACGATGAAAAGTTGATAGCCCCAGAAAACGAACCATGCCGTCTTGCCGCCCCACAGGCGCACACCGCTGGTGCGCTGCACGACGTAAAGGGAGGTCGCGATCAGCGCGTTACCGCCAAACGCAAAAATCACCGCAGAGGTGTGCAGCGGGCGCAGACGACCAAAGTTGGTAAAGGGCTGACCCCAGTCGAAATTGAGTTCGGGAAACGCCAGCTGGAACGCGATGAACGTGCCCACCAGAAAGCCTGCGATGCCCCAGAACGCCGTGGCGATCACACCCGCCCGGATCACCCCGTCGAAGTAAATACCGTCAGGCTCGACCGCCTTCGGCTTCTCGTCGGTGTTGCGCAGTACCCAGATGAACATCCCCGCCGCAACGAGCATGATAAGAACGGCATGTACCTGATATGCCAGATCGCGCGCCCAACTGGCGCCGATCGCGGCAAATACGGTGACAAAACCAAGAAGTATTAGTTTGACGTAATCCATAGATGTGCCCTCAATTTCAGAAGGGCATCCATAGACACCCCTGTTCGCAGGCTCTGTCTATTTGGGGGAGCGGTCACGCACTTTGATCTGAATCAAGTTACGGAATTCTAGCTGATCATTCCGCCGTCAGAATCATTGCCTGTCGCGTCCTGAAGCGCGGGCAAATCCATAATTGTCATCGTACGCCGGTCGGAGAAGTCGATAACCCCTTCTTTTTTCAGCGCATTAAACTGGCGGCTCACGGTTTCCAACGTCAGGCCCAGATAATTGGCAATCTGGTCGCGGGTCATCGGCAAGGGTAGCGTGCCGATTCGTCCCTGCGAATCAGTGTTGGACCTTCGCGCCAGCAATTCGATAAACGTCGCAATCTTCTCGCGTGCGGTCTTGCGCCCCAGCAGCAGCATCCAGTCGCGCGCGGCATCCAACTCGTCGAGCGCCAGTTCCATCAGACGCTGGGAAATGTGGGGCGTCTCGTCCACCAGCTTTTCGAACGGGTCACGCTCAAAACAGCACAGGATCACATCCGTGGTCGCCGTAACATCAAACGCCACCTGATCGCGCCCCGGACGGCCGATAAAATCAGAGGGGAGCAGCAGACCGACCATCTGCGTCCGCCCGTCCTCCAACGTTTTGGACAAAGTTGCGATGCCACTCACCACCGATGCCAGAAACGACACCGGCTCCCCGCGCCACAAAATACTCTCGCCGGCAGAATAGCTTCGATAGGTCTTGATCGAATCCAACACATTCAATTCCTCGGCGTCGCACCGCGCGCAAACTGCGCGGTGACGGATCGGGCAACTGCTACAGCTGACCGTGGGACGGACTTTGGGAATTGTATTCATGTTGATCTGTGTCAAAGTTTGTTGGCTGATATCACCCTACACGGAAGCATGAGCAAAATCGATACCTTTCGCCGTCTCGGCCTATTCGATGCGCGTGTACCACGGTACACGAGCTATCCCCCTGCCAATCACTTCGTGGAAGGGGCAGGCCAAAGACACCAGCGCAGCTGGCTCAGCAGCGTCGCGGATGGCGCGGATGTCTCGATATATATACATATTCCATTTTGTAAGCGCCTTTGCTGGTTCTGCGCCTGCCGCACACAAGGCACAAAAACGTTGCGTCCCGTGGATGCCTATGTCGAGATTTTGCGCAAGGAAATCGCCGCTGTGCGGCGCAGCTTGCCGGACAAGGTCAATATGTCGCGACTGCATCTGGGTGGCGGTACACCGACGATTCTCTCGCCTGAAACGATGGCAGCACTGCTCGGCGATGTGTTCGACGCCTTCACACCTGCCGCAGATTTCGAGTTCTCAGTCGAGATCGACCCAACAGAAGCCTCACCCGCACTGATGCAGACGCTGGTGGATTTTGGCATGAACCGCGCGAGTCTCGGCGTGCAGGATTTCGCCGAAGATGTTCAAAAAGCCATTGGACGTCCCCAGACGTTGGCGCAAACCCGTACTGTGGTCGAATTCCTGCGCGATCGCGGTGTCAAAAGCCTCAATCTGGATGTGCTCTACGGTCTGCCGCATCAGACGCTCGACAGCTTTACCGAAACACTCAACCACGTCATCGCGCTGGCGCCCGACCGGCTGGCGATCTATGGCTATGCCCATGTGCCGTGGATGTCCAAGCGGCAGGTGATGATCAAGGCCGATGATTTGCCGGACAACCTTGCGCGGTTTGCATTGGCAGAATGCGCGGACAGACTCTTCCGGCAGCACGGCTATCAAGCAGTTGGTATAGACCATTTTGCAAAACCGGACGACAGTCTGGCCATTGCCGATACCCAAGGCCGCCTGCGCCGCAACTTCCAAGGCTACACTGACGATCAAAGCCCCGTGCTGCTGGGCTTTGGCGCGTCGGCGATCTCCCGTTTCCCGCAAGGCTATGCCCAGAACGCGGCGGCGACCATGGCCTATCAGGACCGGATCGAAGCCAGCGGTTTTGCAAGCTTCAAAGGCTATGAAATGGCCCCCGAAGATGCGCTGATGGCGCAAGTGATCGAAGATTTGATGTGCCGGTTTACCTTCAATGAAAAATCCCTGGCCGAGGCTTTCCCTGATCAGCAACAGGTGATCCGGAGCATGGCGGTTTCGCTGATGCAGAAATTCTCGGATGTCTTTTTCATTAGCAACAAAGGATTGCAGTTGCACACAGAAGCCTACCCTTTGGTGCGTGTGATTGCGGGCTTTGTCGACAGCCGAAAGGCTGAAAACACGGCCCATTCATCCGCCATATAGGCCGGCACCGGCGCACCATAGCGCAAGCTACACAAGGCGCGTGCCAATCTATCGCGGTCCCATACTCGGCATCATGACCGGTGCCTGCGTGAATGGCAGGGAGCACGGACACTTCCCTTCATGTGTGTCTGCCCTATTTTGCTTCGTGAATAGATGAACGGGGGCAGCCAGATGTCAGTTTCGATGCGCGACAGGTGCAAACACATGATCCTAGGCGCGCTCGTCGCGGATGCTGCCGCGGTTGGGTTGCACTGGATCTACGACCAGCAGCACATCCGCAAACTGGCCCCCGAAGCACCCGAATTCATCCCGCCTGCGGCAAAAAATTATGAGGGTGTGCCTTCCTATTTTGCCCACCCTACCCTCGCAGTAGGCGCGCAGTCCCAATACGGGGTGCAGTCCTTGGTCATGCTGCGCGCGCTGGATAATGCGGACGGGCGCTATGATCCTGCCGCCTATGCCGCCAGATTTCGCGCGCATTTCGGGTATGGTGGCGCTTACGTCGGTTATATTGACCACGCCACCCGCGACACACTTGATAATTTTCGGCGGTTCAGCGATGCGGCACAGGCCTGCGCCCAAGCCCTGCCTTTTGACGGAGACCCGCGCGTGCGGGCGGCGTTGGTCACCGAGGCGCTCGACCATATCTCCCGTTACCAAGGGGATGAGTTGGCGAAATCCTATGAAGCGGCCATAGCAAAAGACCATACAGACCCCGCGACACGCCGATTTGCTGCGCTACTTCTGCCCAAACTTGCAGCGATTCCTCCTGCAACGGGCGCATCCGACCTGCAACTGCCTGCGATCGCGAAGCTACCCCCGCTTGTCTCGCTATTGGTTGCAACAGGCATGACACAGGAATGCACCTTCGATAAGGCTGTGGCATCTGCGATCAAACTGACCAATGACCACCCGGTTGCCGCAGACTATGGATTGGTTTGCGCATCTATGATGCGCGCCGCCCTGATGAACGCCTCGGTGCCAGACATCATTGATGCAGGACGCGCAGCCGCAGGCAGCGAGTCCGCGGCGCTGCTCGACGAGGCGTTGCGCATGCGTGACCGCCCGAACGATCAAGTGACCGCGCATTTCGGTATGGCCTGCGATCTGCCCTATGGTGTGCCCTCTGCTGTCCACAACATAGCAACCGCTTCGTCCTTCGCCGACGCGGTCCGGAGCAACATCTACGGTGGCGGAGATAGCTGCGGGCGCGCGATGCTTGTCGGTGCTGTGATGGGCGCAGTCCATGGGGTCGGAGGCACGCGGGGCATTCCGCCGGAATGGATCAAGCGCTTGGAGATCAAAACAGAGGTCGACGGTCTGCTGACAAACCTGTTTCACTGATCGAGCCGCCCGCCACCAAGCTGACCGGCCCACGGCGGGTTCGCACCCGGTCCTATGCCGTCATACGCGCAAGCCGATGCGGTATGAGCTGCGCATCCTGTGTCAGTCGTGCCAGAACTCTGGCGTTGAACGTATCGCCAACGCCGACCGCTTCAACAACGGTTGCGCGATCAGCCCGCACCTCGGCCTTGCCTTGAGCATCAAAGAACACAGCCCGTGCGGCGCCGCACGTGCCTATCACAAAGCATCGGCCTTTGGTCATTAAACTCTGCGCCTGCGTTTCATGTGTGTCTTGCGTGCCAACGATCCACTCCAGATCTTCATCCGAGACCTTGGCGACATCACCCATCGCGTTCATCGCATCCAGCCTTTTGTGGTAGGCAGCAGCCGCTCTGGTGAAATCAGCGGTGGCTTTTTTGGGTCCATCATGACACCGTGGCCGGCACGTTCACGCGCCAGTAGCGCTGCGTGGCACCCCCCGCCTGGCTCGGCCACCAAACTAATGCCCCAAAACAGAGCGCCTTGACCTCCCGAGACAGCGGCGAGGCGTCCTGAACAGCAACCAACCCGCCTGCCGAGTTCTCGTTTTGGACTACATTTGTCGCACTGCCATTCACAAGATCCACAACCGCAAGCGTGCTTTGCCCGCCAGAACGGACCAGCAGGTCCGTGCCGACATTGCTACCCGTCAGGGCCCGTGTGAGCATCTGACCAGAATTGTCCCGCGAAACTCCACCAAGCGGTGACACACCGGACACCAGCCGCCCCAAGCGCGACAGCAGTGTTGAAAGTCGCGCGGCCCACGCGGGGCGCATGGGCCGTCTGCCCCGTGCTTTCCAGTCCGGAATAATGCCGATCAAAGCTTTTCCGTAACACAGTGTTATGTGACCACTCCTAGTTCCCTTGGCGAGGGCCTAAAGGCGCACGTGCGCCGGTTCGATATCCGCGTTACTGCGCATACCTGCGGCACCCCCACCGCTCCACATACCGCTTTTTTGACCGCCATCGTGTGTCAGATAGGCAGCAGCAGGCATGGTCACAGAGAAGATGCAGCCGCGCTCTGGTGCGGCCCGCAAGCGAACAGTTCCGCCCCAGCTGGTAACTGCCTTGTGCACCAGCGACAGCCCCAATCCGGTTCCTTCTACCTGTGTCAATCGGGCAAACGGCTCGAACACCCGATCAAAAAGGTCGGGGGGTATCCCCGGCCCATCGTCCTCGACTTCGACAACCACCTCGTTCTGCGCTCTGAACGCACGGACTGTGATCTGCCCTGTCTTCTTGTCATGATGTTTGACCGCGTTGGTAATCAGGTTGCGCATCACCATGTCGAATGCGTTCGGCTCAACCTCGACCATAGGCATGCCCGGCATGATCGTGACAGCCATTTGCGGATCAACCCCCGCCAGCGCCACCACGGCCTCAAGGCGCAGATGAGGGAAAAAGCAAACGGGGGCTGCCTGCCCGTGGTCCGAGTGTGCAAAAGCCAGCAGGTCGCCCACCAAATGGGACATTCGCCGCGAAAGGTCCTCCAACATGTCGAAATGATTGCGCACCTCGACGGGCAAGGTCAGCCCCACCGCGGTCATATCTTCACGAATGAAGTCCAGCAGCATGGACTGCTGTCGCAACGGCGCCTTCAGGTCGTGCGCCGCCACAGTAGAGAACGCCAGCAACTGCCGGTTCTTGCGTTCAAGTTCACGGCTTTGCGCAGTGATACGATCCTGTTGGCGATGGACCTCTGTCACATCTACCCAGATTGCACTAAAATGCCGCGCACCCAACTGGAATATCCCCAGATCAAAGGTCTGGCCGGCCGGTGTAGTGACCATATGCTGCACGCTTTTTCCACCGAGTACCTTTTGCATCGTCTCGCGCGCAAGGTCGTCGATCCGCTCACAATCCAGATCACTGGAAAAAATGCCGGACCGGTAGCCAAACGTATACGCCTCCGACATCGTTGCCCCGTGCTGCAACAAAGGAACCAATGCCGGAAACCGGGCCTCGAACCCGCAATTCCAATGAACAGCCTTCATGTCATGATCGAAAATTGCGATTGCCGCACGCAACTGGTCAAGCGCATCAATCAGTAATTGGTCAGCCGCGTGATCAATCCGCAATTGCGCAGCACTGCGCCGCAACCGGATTGCATAAACAGTCAATGCAGTCATCGCGAGACCAATCCCGCCGAACATCATCCCCACGTTGCCAAGCGCCTTATGTTCAACCGCGAGCGCCTGCTGCACATCTCCATATTCAGCGGCCGAGAGGATGCACCCTGTGAGCGAAGCTGCAAGCAAGACGCCGACCGCGACCAAAAGGCGAAGGACTCGGAACATCTGCGGCTAAACCTCCCATCTGGCGACGCCCACGTTCCTAGCCTACAAAAATGAAGCTCCAGTTAATCTGTGCCGCTGACCGTCTAGCGATCCTCATAGCGCACAGACCCCAATTTTATGGCGCCACCAGACCGCCAATCCGCAGCTTTGCAACTCGCACTGCGATCCACACCGACAGGACCAATCCCGTTCCCACACCTGCCGCGATGCCCAGCCGTATACCTGTCAGCCCCCCGTCGATCACATAGGCGAAAAGCCAGATAAACAGGGCAATCCCGATCCACTGGCGGTAAATCCCGATCCACATGGTCCAGGCGGCTTGCTTGAGTGCCTGCAACAGGGAATTGATAGAGAACAGCACGACATAAACCGGCAAAATCGCAGCCTCGACCTTCAGGAACAGCGCCGAGACCCGGATCACTTCCGGATCGGAGGAAAACACCCGTGCGGCCCAGCCGCCCCCGAACCACAAGAACGGAAAGGCGAGTGTTGTGCCGACCACCCCCAGAATCCAGCAACGGTGAAACGCTGCGCGCACGCGGTCATAGTTGCCCGCGCCGAAATTCTGCGCCGCAATAGGCACCAGAGAGATGGTAATACCCAGCGCGGGCAGCAAGAACAGCTGCTCCACCCGCATGGTGATCCCATAGGCCGCCAGCGCCGCCTCGCCGTGCTCTTTCAACGCATACTGAACGATGAAACCGCTGGAAAACGTGACCAGCAGCGCAAATCCGGCGGGGAACGCCTGTGCGAAGATCTCGTAGTATTTGGCTGGTACCGGCGTGAACTCCGCCCACTTGAGATCCTGCATCATCGAGCGGCCGAACACCTGCCACAGGACATAGGCCGCCACGCCGGTCTGACTGATGATCGTTGCAAGTGCGATGCCGTTGAAGCCCATGCCGCCGATGACACCGGGAACCCCGAACATCAGCAACGGGTTCAGACCGACATTTACGAAAAACGCCGCGACCAGCGCGCGCTGCAAGGACCGCGTATCCCCCCGCGCCTGCAAGATACCGTTGGCTGTTGGCCCGATGATAAAACCCGGCAGCGCAAAGACCAGCCAATAGAAGTAACCCAGCCCCGCCTCGCGGTAGCCGCCCGGCTCGGACACCACAGCGATCAGTGCGGGACCCGCAAAGGCGGCAATGATCATCATAGCCACTGTCGCCATCACGCCAAGGCCGATCCCCTGCGCCGCAAGATGGCGCGCGTCAGCCGCATCGCGGCGGCCCTTGGCGTTACCCACCAGCGCGCTCATTGCAGAGCTGAGACCGAAACCGATGGCAACCAGAATGAAGAATGCCTGAAATCCAACAGCCAGCCCCGCCTGCGCTTGCGTGCCGAAATATCCCGCATAGAAGGTATCAACCACATTATAGAGCGTGCTGAACAGCATCCCCACCGCGGCCGGAATGGCCAAGCGGCGGAAATGTCCGCTGATGTGCCCTTGGGTGAGGTCTTCGTCGATCATGCTATGGCCTTGGATCATGAAAAAGGGCGCCGGATGGCGCCCCTTCGTCGGTTATACGCTAAGGCTCAGAGGCCCCATTTCAAAGCGACTTCTTCAAAGAACCCTTCGGTCTTTTTCAGCTCAATCCAGCTGTTGATGTAATTGATCCAGACCTGATCGGTCTGCGGCAAAAGCATCGCGATGGGCGTCGGTGCGCGCGCCGCGCTGACCTCCACCTGCCGCACATTTGGGAACTTTTGTAACAATTCGGAGCCCTCGATATTAGAGGTCACAAAAACATCCGCCCGCCCCGACAGCACCTCCTGATAACCACGCGCAGGGGCCTCGACCACGATAATCTCCGCCTGCGGGAACCACTCTTTCACCATCTTCTCAAAGGACGTGCCCAGCGTCGTGGCTACTTTCACCTCGGGCTGGTTGATGCTGTCCCAGCCGTTGAAATTCGCCAACTTATCCTCGGTGGTGAAGGGGAACATCTCAACCGCGATGTAGCTGTGCGAGTAGCCCGCCGCCTTCAGCCGCGCAGGGCTGATCGAGGCGGAGCCGGTCATGTGGTAGTTGCCCGCAACAACGCCGTTCACCAGCGTCTTCCAGTCCGTCGGCACCATCTCTAGCTCGACGCCAAGATCGGTCGCCAGCTGGGTCATGATGTCGATGTCATACCCGATGTAGGCGTTCGTCGCGGGGTCGCGCACGGACATCGGGTTCCAGTCGCCGGTGGTGCCGACCTTCAGCACACCGCCGCTCAGTATGTCATTCAGCGCGGATTGCGCCATAGCAGGTGCGGCCAGCAGACCTGCTGCAAAACCCGCCGCAAGGCCGAGTGTTTTCATCAATTTCATGTGTTTTCCCTGATGTAGTCGTTTTGTCGTCGCGCCCGCGACTGTCTTTTGGTGTAAGGCAACTTAATGCAGGTTGCGCTCGGGGCAACTGTTACCTTAGCTATATCGCCTGACAAGGAGAGATCCGTGGCCAATCCAGCTTCACCCGACGCGATTTCCATCCGCGGGCTCAACAAATGGTATGATGGCTATCATGCCCTAAAGGACGTGGATCTGACAGTCGCCCATGGCGAGCGGATCGTGGTTTGTGGCCCGTCGGGATCGGGCAAATCCACCCTGATCCGTTGCATCAATTCGCTGGAAGCGCACGACAGCGGCGAGATCACCGTGGACGGCACCCGCATGGGCAACGCCGCCAGCGTCGAGGCGATCCGCGCAGAGGTCGGTATGGTGTTCCAACAATTCAACCTGTTTCCGCACCTGACCATTTTGCAAAACCTCACACTTGGCCCGATGAAAGCCCGCGGACTAAGCCGCGCCGAGGCCGAGGCGCGGGCGATGAAATACCTTGAACGCGTGCAGATCCCGGAACAGGCGCATAAGAAGCCGGGGGCGTTGTCGGGGGGTCAGCAGCAGCGCGTGGCCATCGCGCGGTCGCTGTGCATGGAGCCGAAGATCATGCTCTTTGACGAGCCTACATCCGCGCTCGACCCCGAGATGATCGCCGAGGTGCTGGATGTCATCGTCGATCTGGCCCAAAGCGGGATGACGATGATTGTCGTCACCCACGAGATGGGCTTTGCGCGCCGCGCCGCCGACCGGATGGTGTTCATGGACCACGGTGCCATCGTCGAGACGGGCACGCCGCAGGAGTTCTTCGACGCGCCAAAGACCGAGCGGTGCCGCACCTTCCTCAACCAGATCCTCAAGCATTGAGAGCGCTTATGAAACTCTGTCTGGCTCTGCTGGGTCTCACGTTGCTTGGCGGCTGTGCCAGTTCCGGGACCTGGGGCTGGTATGTGATCGACCCAACCACCCCCAAGGGTTGGTCCAACATCACGTTCCTGCTGAACGGTTTCGGCGCGACGATCCTGCTCTCCGTGATCGCGGCGGTCCTTTCGATGGTGGTTGGCTTGCTGGTGGCTTTGCCGGGCATGTCCGCCAACCGCTGGGTCCGCCTGCCCAGCCGCATCTACATCGAATTTGTCCGCGCGATCCCTTTGTTGCCGATGCTGTTCTGGGTGTTCTACGGCCTGCCCGTGGTTTTGCAATCCATCGGCATCTCGGTGCGCATTGACGCCTTCTGGGGCGCGGTGATCACGCTCGCCATCTCTGATTCAGCTTTCACCGCCGAGATCTACCGCTCGGGCATCCAGAGCATCGCACGCGGCCAGACAGAGGCGGCCAAGACCATAGGTCTGACCTACACCCAGACCATGCGCTATGTGATCCTGCCCCAAGCGATCCGCCGCATCCTGCCCCCTTTGGCAAACCAGTTCATCTACATCGTCAAGATGAGCGCCTTTGCCTCCGTGATCGGCATGCAGGAGCTGACACGCCGGGCGAACGAGCTGGTGGTGACCGAATACCGCCCGCTGGAGATCTACACGCTGCTGATCCTCGAATATCTGGTACTGGTGCTGGTCATCAGTTTCTTTGTACGCTGGCTGGAACGCCGGATGGGCGCGGATGAAAGCCGCTAAGGAGGACGTATGAGCTGGACAAAATTCATAAACGAGACGATGGGCCGCCTCGGCACCCTGCAAAAAGAAACACCCGAGATGTTCGCGGGGTTCAACACCATGGGCAAGGCCGCCAAAAAGAACGGCGCGCTGGACGAGAAAACCAAGGAGTACATCGCACTTGGCATCGGCATCTCGACCCGCTGTGACAGCTGTATCGCGTTCCACGTCAAATCGCTGGTCCGTCTGGGGGCCAGCCGCGCAGAATTCTGCGAAGCACTGGAGATGATCGGCTATATGGGCGGCGGCCCGTCCGTGACCTTCGGCGCCAAGGCACTAGAGGCTTTTGACGAATTCACCGCCGGTTCACACTCGCCAGAATAGACAAGCCCACCGCCGATCGCCTCGCGTATCAGCATGCGCGCATCGGGCACCAGCGCTTCGAGTTGGGGCAGATCATTAACGCAAAGCATCCGCGTCGACGTCCGGCCAAGATCAAGCAACAGCCCACGCGTGCGTTCGGGTGCCTCGCCATTCCCCTGTCCGCTGCGGATGTGCAAATGGTCCCGTGCAGGGGCAAAAACGGCTTCGTCTGCCAGGATACACCAGTGGTTGTGGGCTGCTTGCGGCAGGAACTGTGCCAGCGTGCGGAAGCGCGGCGTGATGTTGGCCTCGAACTCGGCAGTTCTGGCGTCAAACAGCGCGGCCATGATGCTCCGGCGCATCGGATGCACCGCATGCGCGGCAGCGAAAATATTATCGGCACCCAAACCACACAAAGCGGCTGCATTGATCTGCATGAAGTGGTTGAACAACGCCGGATCGTCGCGTGCCGCAGGGTCTGCCGCCAGCCCGCTGTAATCACGCCATCCGCCGCGCAGCACCGGTGAGACGCCATCAAACACATCCTGCGGCGTAAGCGGCGCTGTGAGAAAGACATCATCGTTGAAATACAAGAACCGCTCGGCCAGCCCGTCGATGCGCCACATCATGCTCTCGATGGCGATTGAGTTGAAGGTGGGCAGGACGTGCGCGTAGCCAGCAAATATCTCCTCATGCGAGACGATGCGGACTTTTGCACGAATGGCCTGCGCCATCCCGGTGAGGTCCGGCGCATCGCCGTCCACGATGACCCAGATTGTCCTGATCCACGGCGCGTGGTTATGAATGGATTGCAGACAGAAATAAATTTCGTCAGCCGATTCCCAGCGGTGCGGGTTGCGGGCGTTCTCACCGAGGCGTTCTGGCGTTTGCCCCATGTATCTTTTCCGCGTCTCACGGTGTGCGGCAGTGGTTCCGTCCACCCATGTGATAACGGCATCAATCGGTTCTCTACTGGATCGTGTATTCACTTGGTCGGACCGCCCTGTCTGAATGCGATAAGAGCCAAATAGCGCTGTGCGTGCAAAAGGGCAGCAAAGTGACACATAAAAAAGCTCCATCGCCGCTGTGCGGGCACGACAGGACCGGCAGAAAAATTCCGACTGAATTAATCAAGATTATTGCAATCACCGCAAAAATCAGTAATTGAGTAAATTAATCGGAATTAAAGATGCAAGGATTCACCATGACCCGCACCACACTCTCCCCCTTTGTCATTGCTGCCGTCGCCGTAGTGGCAAGCACCGCTAGCGCCAGCGCGGAGGGTGAGGTAAACCTCTATTCCTCGCGCCACTATGACACGGACGAGCGGCTTTATACCGATTTTACCGATGCCACCGGCATCACCGTCAACCGCATCGAGGGCAAGGCCGACGAGCTGATCACGCGGATGCAGGCAGAGGGGGCAAACTCCCCGGCGGATGTGCTGATCACCGTGGACACCTCGCGGCTGAAGCGCGCCAAAGACGCAGGCGTGCTGCAAGCGGTAGAAAGTGACGTGCTGGAACAGCGCATTCCGTCCAACCTGCAAGACTCAGACAACACATGGTTCGGCTTTTCACAGCGCGCGCGTATCGTGTTTTATAACAAGGCCGACGTGACCGAGCCACCAATGGACTATGTCTCGCTGGCTGATCCCAAGTACAAGGGTATGGTCTGCATCCGGTCTTCCAGTAACACGTATAACCAGACCTTGCTGGCCTCGATCATTGAAAACCACGGCGAGGAAGCCGCGCGCGCATGGGCCCAAGGCGTGGTGGACAATTTCGCGCGCGAACCACAGGGCGGTGACACCGACCAGCTCCGCGGGATCGTTTCCGGCGAATGCGATATTGCAGTCTCCAACACCTATTATTTCGCCCGCGCCCTGCGCACACAGGTGGACGGCGTGAGCGAGGAAATCGACAGCATCGGCTGGGTCTTTCCCGCGCAGGAGGCTGAAGGCGCGCATATGAACCTGTCGGGTGCCGGTGTGGCAGCACATGCGCCAAACCGCGAAAATGCGGTGGCTTTCCTTGAATACCTCGCCTCCGATCAGGCGCAGCAGTACTTCTCGGCAGGCAATGACGAATACCCAACCGTCGAGGGCGTGACGCTGAGCGAGAGCGTCGCCAAGCTGGGCGAGTTTGAAGGCGACAAGGTGGATCTGTCCGCCGTGGCAGAGAACCTGCCGCTGGCACAGCAGATCTTTAACAACGTCGGCTGGAAGTAAGCCGCCCCCGCCCGCCGCGCACCCTGTTGTGCGGCGGGCGATTTTGCCGCCTGCATGCGGCTTGAATACCTGCTATTCTGTTCCCTCACGTCCAAGGGAGAACCGCTATGTATCTGGCAATGAACCGCTTTACCGTCCGCACCGAGAACGCCGAAGCCTTCGAGGCACTCTGGCTGAACCGTGACAGCCACCTCAAGGAGATGAACGGGTTCGTGGAGTTTCACATGCTCAAGGGGCCGGAAGTGGACGGAATGATCGTCTATGCCTCCCACACGGTTTGGGAGTCCGAGGACGCCTTTCGCGGCTGGACCACCAGTGCGGCCTTCCGCAACTCCCACAAAAGCGCGGGACAGACGGCAAAGCTGCACGAAGGCACGCCGGTGTTCGAGAGCTTTACTGCGATCCAGCGCATCGCCTGACCTGCGCGCTTAACCCCGCGATGGCTACCAAATCGTCCTAGTTTCGCCATGTTTGACTGCCAACTACAGGTTGATCAGACAGCTGGACGAACCAGTGTACGGAGTAGCCAACATGATCTGCCACCGGACCCCTTTTTCTGCCTCGGGTAGCGCACAAAACGGATCAGCCGCATGAGCGTGCTGCCCCATGCATTCAGTGATTACAACGAGGTCGGCGATACGGCAGCGCTTTTTCTCGCCCGTCTGCGGGATCAAAAAGATGCCGCTTGCTACCATGTGATGCTGGCATGGGACGGTGAGGATGCAGCCACCATAAACTTCCACCTCACGCAGGCCCGCGCCATCGTCCACGCCATTGCCGCCGCCGCTGCCCGGCTTGGCTATGCCGATCTGGGGGCCAGCGCCATCCGGTGCGAGACGCAGATTCTTACGCATCTGGAGGGGGACTATACCGATCTGGCCATCTGCCCCTGCCAGATCATCTATTACCTCGACGTATTCGTCGAGGCCTGCACGGAACTGGCAGGCTGTTGCTGACCACCCTTCCTGACCCGCTCCGGTTCAGAGCGCGCGCAGCAGCAGAACCCCCGACAGGCTGACCACGACCAGTCCTGCCGCAACCTCGACCACCGGCATCATCCAGGTCAGCGCGCCCGCCTGGGCGACCGCGCGCATCAGCCCGCCACGAAAGCCCGACGCCGCAATGCCGACAGCAACCGTGACCGACGCCGTGCCCAGCGCCATGACAAACGCGCCTGCGACGCCAGCCATGGGTATCCCCATCTGCCATGTAATCAACAGCACGAACAGCGCGCCGGTGCAGGGCCTGATCGCGATACCACCGATCAACACCAGCGCATCGCGCAGACTCGTGGCCTCTTCGGCCTCGGCCAGTGTGGGTCCGTGTTTGTGGCCGCAACTGCCACAGACCTCGCCCGCAGCGTGGTCATGGGAATGATGGTCGTCATGCACCTGCTCACCCTGCACGGCCTGAAGGTGGCGCAGGCCACGCACGACCAGCCAGATCCCGATCACAGCAATCAACCCATAGCTCAGCGGCGCCAGCCACCGCTCGGCCGTGTCCACCATTGCATCGCGTGTGAGCCCCAGCAGCCAGACGCCGGTATAGGCCAGCACCACCGCCGTCACCGCCTGCCCGAGGCTTGAGACAAGCGCGATGAGCGACAGCCGCAGCATCGGCACCTGACGCGCCATGCCGTAGCCGCCCACCAGCAGCTTGCCATGGCCGGGTCCTATGGCATGAAAAAAACCGTAGGCAAAACAACTGCCCAACAGCAGCGCATAGGCTCCCGCCTCACCGCCGCGCAGCGCACGCAGGGTGCGGGCGATGCCGTTCTGGAACGCGCGCTGCTCGCCTGCCGCCCATGCGGTGATCTGGCTACCGCCACCGCTGAGCCATAGCCACACCAGCACCGCAGTGGCCAGCAAGAGTGCCGCAATCAAAGCGCGCTGCATGTGACCTTCACCTCTGTTGCAAAGCGCGCGCCTATGTCGCCCAGACCTGCCGCTTCCATATCCATATCCTCTGGAATTGCAGCCAGCTCGGCCTTGGTCATGGCCAGCGCGCCGTTCAGGTCTGGCACATTCAACACCACGTCACAGCCACTGCGGCCCTGCACCTCGACAGGTAGGGTGACATCGTAGGCCGTGTAATAGGTACCGTCATAAGGCTTGAAACTCAGCGGTCCGGAGATCTCGGGCGCCCCCTCGACCGCGCGCATATGGGTTGTGGTGATCTTGCCATCCGTCAGCTGTGCGGTCGGCACCGTTGGACCGGATAGCCCCAAAGGCACACCACCCATCGTGGCGACCAGATCACCGTTATAGCCTTCAATCCACTGGGCATCAAAGCCGGTCAGCTTTGCCACATCCTCGGGAGTAGACTGGCCGTCATAGTCGCTGTCCACGCCCATGTCCTCGGTCACCAGCAGCGAGTAAAGCTCGTCATATTCCCACGTCACCTGCACATGGGTCAGCCGGTTCTGTGCATCGACCAGAAACAAAAGCCCCGTGTTGATGAAAATATGCGGATGCGCCTGCAAAGGCGCAGCCAGTAGCATCAGTGACAGGGCGGAAAATGTTCTCATGCTGCTTCTTTAGGCCCGCACACGCCCCTTTTCAATCAACATGGCTGTCAAAGGGCGGCAGAAATCAGCCGACCCAGCCGCGCGATACCCTCGTCAATGCTGGCCTCGTCTGTGCGGCTAAAGCTGAGGCGCATGGTGTTCGCACCCGTGCCATCGGCAAAGAAGGCGTGGCCCGGTACAAAGGCCACCCGCTCGGACTTCAGCGATTGCGCCAGAAGATCCGCACAGTTCACAGATTTGGGCAGCTCCAGCCAGATGAACATGCCGCCCTCGGGCCGCGTCCATGTCACACCAGCGGGCATATGCGCCGCCAGCGCCGCCAGCATCCGGTCACGGCGCGCCATATAGGCGGCCTTGATCTTGGCGACATGGCTGTCGAATTGCGCAGCAGCCACCGTAGCAATCGCCATCTGATTGATGGTCGAACTGTGCAGATCCGCCGCCTGTTTCAGCAACACCATCTGGCTGATGACCTCTTCGGCGCCGCACACCCAGCCCACGCGCAGGCCCGGCGCCAGCGTTTTGGAAAAGCTGCCGCAATAGAGCGTGCGGCAGGCGTTGATATCGCCCTTGCGCGCAATCTCGCGTGCCAGCACGGGCGACAGCGCCTCACCCTCATAGCGCAGGGATTGATAGGCGGCATCCTCGATCACGGCGATGTCCAGCGCATCGGCCAGATCAATCACCCGCTCACGCATAGCGGAATCGAGGGTGCACCCCGTCGGGTTGGCGAAGTCCACCGACATATAGGCAAACTTCACACGGCCCTCGCCAGCCGCTTCGGCATAGTCATCGGCGCTGCGGTTTGTCTCGGGGTCCAGCCGGTCATAGCGCGGCTCATAAGCGTTGAAGGCGCCCAGCGCGCCCAGATAGGTGGGCCAGCCGACCAATGCGGTGTCACCGGGGCTGAGCAACAGCTTGCCCAGATAATCCAGCGCCTGCTGCGAGCCGGAGGTGATCAGGATGTTGTCACGGGTACACGGAATGCCAAGGCGCGCCATCTCGCCCACGATCCAGTCGCGTAGCGGGCCATAGCCCTCGGACACAGAATATTGCAGGGCCGTCGCCTGTTTCTCAGGGCTGAGTGCGTCCGAGAACGCCTCCTTGAACGCCTCATGCGGAAACAGATCCGGGTCGGGAATACCGCCCGCAAAGGAGATGATGTCCGGCTGGTCCAGCAGCTTGAGAAGCTCGCGGATCTCGCTGGCTTTCATGCGGCTGTTGCGTGTGGCGAATATCTGTTGCCAGTCCATCTGTACCTCCCGGGACGTCAATCTGACGTCACAAAGCACAGATTCGCGATTTAGGTCAACGTATATGTCCTATGCGTCCGAAGCGGCCCTACACGCGCCAGCGCAGCACCCGCCGCTCAAGCACCCCAATCACCGAAGACACCCCGACACCCAGCACCGACAGGATCACCACACCGGCAAACAACCGCTCCAGATCATAGAGGCTGCCCGCCTCAAGGATGTAGGCCCCGACCCCGTATTGCGCGCCCAGCATCTCGGCGGCAACCAGCAGGATGATTGCGATGGTCAGCGAAATGCGCAGCCCCGACAAGATCCCCGGCATCGCACCCGGCAGCACGATCTTGCGCACGATGGACCACCACGACAGGCCAAAGCTCTGCCCCATGCGGATCAGCGTGCGGTCTACGTTATCAACAGCCGCATAGGTCGCAACAACCGTGGGTGTGAAGGTGCCAAAGGCGATCAGCGCGTATTTCGACGCTTCATCAATCCCGAACCAGATCACGAACAGCGGCAGCAGCGCGATCTTGGGGATCGGGAAAATCGCCGCGACCAGCGGCACCAACCCTGCGCGCACAAAGGCAAACAGACCGATCATCACACCCACGGCAATGCCCGTAACCGCACCCATGCTCGCCCCCACCGCCAAGCGACTGAGCGACGGCAGCAGGTGCTTCATCAGCCCACCACTTTGCCACAGCTCCACAAAGGTGCCCAGCACATCAGAAGGGCGCGGCAACGTCAGCGCCGAAATCCAACCACTGCGCGTGCCCCATTCGGCAAATGCGATCAGCAGCACAAACACCGCGATGCCCACACCGCGCACACGCGCGGGCGCAAAGCCACCGCCGCGAAAGGGAACACGTTCAGACATTCATCAACTCCGCATCTGCCGCCGCTGCCTCATCGCGCATCAAGTCCCAAAGGTGTTGCTGCTGCGCGTCCAGCGCGGGGTCACCATGGGCGCGGTCCTCCAGAGGCGTGTCGATCTGCACAATCTCGCGCACCTCGCCCGGACGACGCGATAGCACGACAATCCGGTGACCCAGCCGCACTGCCTCGGCCAGATTATGGGTGACGTAGACGGCCGTGAAGGGCGTCCGTGTCCACAGTCCGACAAGATCATCCATCAACAACTCGCGCGTCTGACTGTCCAGCGCGCTCAGCGGCTCGTCCATCAGCATGACCGCAGGGTTTACCGCCAACGCGCGCGCAATCGCCACCCGCTGCTTCATCCCGCCAGACAGCTGCTTGGGCAAGGCCTGCGCAAAATCCGTAAGCCGCGTCCGCGCCAGCACATCCGCAATGATCTCGCGCTGGTTGCCCAGCTTGTGATCCTCCAGCACCAGCGCCACATTTCCTTCCACCGTGCGCCACGGCAGCAGAGCAAAATCCTGAAAAATATAGGTCAGCGCATTGAGGCACCCCGCAGGCGGCTGGCCCAATTGGCGCACCTCGCCCTGCGTCGGATTTTCCAGCCCACCCAACAGGCGCAGCAGCGTGGATTTGCCACAGCCTGATGGTCCGACAATACAGGTGATCCGTCCCGACGGGATCTCCAACGCGATATCGCGCAACACGTCCACACCGCTGTAGCGGTGGGTAACGTTCTCCAGCTTCAGATCCATGCGGTTCTCCCAAGTGAAAAGGCCGGACGCTGCCGTCCGGCCCCTCGCATCACGACGGCCTTATCAGGCGCCGACAGTCTCTACGAAAGACGTGTCAATCAGCGCATCCAGCGGGATGTCCTTGCCCACCAGATCCTCTGACTGGAACCACTCCAGCTGATCGCGGATGGAGGCGACGTTCATCTTCGCCCCTTCGTTCAGACGCATGGTGCCATTGATGATCGACGGTGCCGCCTTCTCGCGCGGCTGGTCGGTGTAGACGTATTTGTGCAGCAGATCGACCATCGCGGCCTCGCCTGCGTCCCCGCCGCTGCGCGCGATCATGGCTGCGTTGTACTCGGCCGCACCCTTGGAGTAGGCAGCCAGATAGTCCTGCGTCATCTGCTTTTCTTCGCTTGCGTTCTTGGCAGAGGTAAAGAGGGTGGTGACCTGATAATCCGGCAAATAGGTTGCCACATCACCGATGATATGCACCGCACCCGAGCCCGCCAAAGGCTTGGCGATATGCGGCACGATCGACCAGGCATCAATCTGGCCCGATTTCAGCGCACCGATGATCGCTCCCACTTTCTGCAAGGGCTTGTATTGCAACGTGATCCCCTCCGCAGCCGCCATCTTGGCGCCCATGTAATGGAACGACGATCCCGCCGTGCTGATCCCGTAGGACTTGCCGTCCAGCATCGAAGGCGCGGTGATCCCCGACTTGAACGCCGCGTCCGAGACAAGAAACTTCTGCCCGTCGATGCCCTGCTCCTCCTGCAAGCCCCCGCCGATCACCTTGATCGCACCCTTGTCTGCCAATGACACCAATCCGCCGGAAATTGCGGTTACCGCGTAATCCACGTCGCCCGAGGCAATGGCCACAGCCATAGGTTGCGCCGCCTGAAAAAACCGCAGTTCGACATCCATGCCCGCATCTTTGAAGTAGCCATTCTCGACTGCTACAAAAGTGCCCGCATGGCTGGTAAAGCTGAGCGCGCCCAGCACGATTTTGCGGCCTTGCGCAATTGCAGGTGCTGCCAGCCCCAATGCCGCAGCAGATGCCGCCAAGCCGCCCAAGGTCGCGCGCCGTGTCAGATGTGTCATGAAAAGTCCCTCCCGGTTGTATCTGCGCGCAATCTGCGCCCCTGCCGCCGCCTAAGTCAAGCACTCTGGGTGCAACTTGCCCCACACAGTCCCTCGCACGCTTCTGCCTACCCCAATCCGCAGATTGCAACAGCCCCCTGCCCCCGCTATCAGAGGGCAAACCCCAAATATAAGGCTGCTCCCCCATGTCCTTCGACCGCTCGATCAAAATCGCACCCTCCATCCTTGCCTCAGATTTCGCCAATTTCGGTGCGGAATGCGCCGCGGTAGAGGCGCAGGGCGCGGACTGGATCCATGTCGATGTGATGGACGGGCATTTCGTGCCCAACATTACCTTCGGCGCGGCCACCTGTGCCGCCATCCGCCCGCACATCAAGGGTGTGATGGACGTCCATCTGATGATCTCGCCGGTCGATGCGTATATCGAGGATTTCGCCCGCGCGGGCGCGGATTTTATCACCGCCCACGTCGAGGCGACACCGCACATCCACCGCACCCTGCAAGCGATCCGGGCCACAGGGGCCAAGGCAGGCGTCGCCCTTAACCCAGGAACCCCTGCGCAGGCGGTGGCGGATCTGCTCGATATCACCGATCTGGTGTGCGTGATGACCGTGAACCCCGGCTTCGGCGGGCAGAAATTCATCGACATGAGCGCCAAGATCAAAACCCTGCGCGATATGATCGGCGACCGGCCCGTGCATATCGAGATCGACGGCGGTGTTGATCCGGTGACCGCACCGCTGGTCGCAGCGGCAGGCGCCGATGTACTGGTCGCAGGCTCCGCCGTCTTCAAGGGCGGATCGGTGAGCGACCCAGCACCCTACGGCAAGAACATCCGCGCCATTCGCGAAGCCGCCGCAGGGGTCTACGTCTAAAGGCAGAGCGCGCGCGGGCCTAGGGTAGCTGGTCCGCGAAGGTTTCGATCATCTTGTGCTTGAGCAGCTTGCCCGTGGGTGCCGCGGGCAGCGCGCCTGTCAGCACGATGTGCTTGGGCATTTTGTAGCCCGCCAGCCGCTCCTTGATAAACGCACGCAGCTCGGCCACATCCGGCCGGTCCCTGTCGGACACCTGCACAAAAGCCAGCACTTCCTCGTCGCCGTCTTTGCTACGCCCAACCACGGCGGACTGGATCACCTGCGGGTGATCGTTCAACGCGGCCTCCACCTCTGGTGGGTAAACGTTAAATCCGCCGTGAATGATCAGCTCTTTCGAGCGGCCCAGAATGTAAAGCCGACCTTCGTCGTCGATCTTGCCCAGATCGCCGGTGTGCAGCCAGCCGTCCGCGTCCAGTGCCTTGGCCGTCTCGGCCTCGTTGCGGTAATAGCCCTTCATCAGATGGGGGCCGCGCACCAGCACTTCGCCTTCGTCCACGCCATTGCCGCCGGGCGCATTCACATCAATCTTTGCCTCGGTTCCGGGCGTGATCGGCCCTACCGACACATCGGGCGATCCGATGGGATTGTCCGTGGCCGACGCGCCCGAGGACGTCTCGGTCATGCCAAAGCCGTTCTGCAAGGGCAGCTCGTAGAACGCTTCCGCCTTGCGCTTCCACGCAGGATCAAGCGGCGCACCACCAGAAGAGACATAACGCAGGCTGGGCGAGCCCAGCCGCTGCATGCCTTTTTCTTTGGTATACTGCATTACCATCGCGTGCATCTGGGGCACGGCGGGAATGATTGTCACACCGTTCATCGCCGCATCATAGAGCTTTTGTGCCGAAAACCGCGCCTCGATCTGGACGTGTGCGCCCGTATAGCAAGCGCCGGTTAAAACCGAGATCAGGCCGAAGACATGGCTCATGGGTAGTGCGCCGTAGACGATATCGTCAGGCACCATCCGCCGCAATTTGCTGGAGGCCATGCCGCCAAAGCGAATGCTGCTGTGGGTCAGCATCACACCCTTGGGATCACCTGTGGTACCAGTCGTATACAGCAAGACCGCAACATCATGCAGCACGTCGTCAGGATCAGTCGTAGCCTTGGCCAGCATCAGCGTGCCAAAGGCACCTTCGATTTCCGTCGCACCCAGCCGGTCCGCATGTGCCGCAGCATCAGGCGAGACATGGGCCGTCATGACAACCGCTGCTGGGGTCGCGTGTTTCATCACCCGCGCCACCTCCGCTTCGGTCTGGCGCGCGTTGAAAGGGATCACCACAGCGCCCAGTTTCCATGTGGCATGCAGCGTGGCGACAGCGGCGGCGCAGTTTTCCACCAGCAGCAACACGCGGTCGTTCGGCTGCACGCCCGCTGCGCGCAGATGCTCTGCCAGATCGTCGCTTGCGCGGTCCAGCGCCGCATAGCTCCAGCGCGCCCCGCTGGAATCGCTCACCGCAATACTGTCCGGCGCCGCGGCCACGCGGTCCTTAAGAAAATCCTCAACCCGTGCCATCCGGCATCCTCCCGTATCAGCCGTAGTTCGGCATGCGTTTTTCTAAAAAGGCGGCGATGCCTTCGGCGGCCTCTGGCGCCCCTGTGGCATAGCCCATCGCGTCGCGCTCCACGTCCAGCTGCTCGGCCTCCGAGAGGTCATAGGCGCTCGCGACCATCTTGCGGATCGCGGCCTGCGCATCGCGCGGCCCTGCGGCAAAACGGTCAGCATAGGCGCGCGCTGCGTCCATCGTGCCACCCGCAGGCGTCAACGTGTTGACCACGCCCAGTGCATGCATCCGTTCCGCCACAACAGGTTGGGCCAGCATGCACATCTCCATGGCCAATTGGCGCGGCAACGCACGCGACAGATGCGCGGTCAGACCACCGTCCGGTACCAGCCCCGCCTTCACATAGGCCGCGACAAACTTTGCACCCTCAGCCGCCACGATAATATCACACGCCAGCGCAAAGCTGAGGCCGGCACCAGCCGCCCCGCCTTCAACCGCAGCTATGATCGGCACGGGACAGCTGCGCATGGCGCGGATGACATCGTGCAAACCGTCGATCCGTGTGGTGCGCTGATCCAGAGGCATGCCCTGGCTTTTGATGAGCTGGTTCAGATCACCTCCGGCGCAGAAAAACGGGCCCTCGGCGGTCAGGATGATGGACCTGATGCGCCGGTCCTGTGCCATCTCGCAGGCTTTCATGATGCAATCATACAGCTCGGGCGACAGCGCCCCGCGTTTATCCGTATTGCCGTTCCAGATGATCAGGCGGTCGCCTGCGTCCTCCAACCGTGCACTCATGTCTCTCTCCCGTTCAGCCCAGTTTTTCTTGTGGGACGCGCTTGAACACGCCCGTTGATGTGGCGACCAAAGTGCCATCCTCATGGCGCAGCTCGGCGTCGATAAACAGCAGGCTGCGCCCGCCCCCCTTGACCGTGCCTGTGGCCGTCATGCGGCCCGGACGCCCGGAGCCGACAAATTGCGTGTTCATCGACACTGTCAGAAACGGTGCCTTGCCGGTCGGGTCCACAGTCAGCGATCCTGTGGTACCCGAGCAGTTGTCCAGCAACGTCACCGCAATACCGCCATGCAGCGCGCCGTGACGGTTCAGGTGGTCCTCAGTCACGTCCAAGTAGCAGCGGCCATGCGCGGGGTCGCGCACGTCCACTACATATCCGACCAGCCGTTGTGTGCCGGTCTCATCACGGATGAAACCGGCGTCTTCGTCGTTACGCTGCTGCAAGGGCAATGAACCGCTCCAGATGGAAATCCACATCGCCAAAGCGGTGATCCGCCATGACGATACGTTTCGCGATATGCGCCAGCTCGTATTCCTGCGTCATGGCGATGCCGCCATGCAGCTGGATGCTCTCCTCGCCCACCAGACGACCCACGCGGCCGATCAGGTTCTTGGTGGCCGAGATGTTACGCTCGCGCGCACCACGGTCGGCTTCCAGATGGCCCGCAGCAAGGATCACCGCAGAGCGCGCCTGCTCCATTTCGATCAGCAAATCGGAGAAGCGGTGCGCCAGCGCCTGAAACGTGCCGATCGGGCGGCCGAACTGTTTGCGCGTTCCAAGGTAGTCCTTGGTCAGCTTCACAGCGGTCTCCATTGCGCCCAGTGTCTCGGCGGTCTGGGCCACGTTGGCGGCGGCAATGCGCGCCTCGATGGCGTCAGCGGCCTTGCCTGCGGCACCCAGACGGGCGGACGCCGGAACTGACACATCGTCGAGGATGACTTCGGCTGCACGGCCGCCTGCCAACAGTGCGTAGCCCTGAACCGTCAAGCCTTCAGCATCTTTCGGGACGAGGAACAGCGAGATGCCATCCGCATCGCCCTGCCCACCGCTTTCGCGCGCCGAAACCACCAGCATGTCCGCAGCTTCTGCGTTCACCACAACGGCCTTGCGTCCGCTGAGAATGATCTGGTCACCCTTTTCGGTCGCGCTGGTGGAGACGCGGGTCAGATCATAGCGGCTTGTCGGCTCACCATGGGCGAAGGCCATCTGCATGGTCCCGCCGATGATCTCTTCCACATGCGCCTTTTGGTCGTCATTGCCCAGATCGGCGACCAAACCACCCGCCAGAACGGCTGTATCGAGGAACGGCTCCACCACGCCAGCGCGGCCCAACTCTTCGAAGACCACGGCGATGTCGAAACCCTTGCCGCCGAAGCCGCCCTGCTCTTCTGTGAACAACGCGCCAATGACGCCCAGCTCTGCCAGCTCGTTCCAGATGTCGGTGGACATACCGCTGTCGGATTCGAGGATCTTGTTGCGGGTCGCCGTATCGTAGCGGTCCCGCAGAAAGCGGCGCAGGCTGTCTTGCAGCATTTGCCGCTCTTCTGTCAGATCAAAGTTCATGTGCCTCAGCTCCCCATCGTTACTTTTGCAATGATCCCGCGCTGGATCTCGTTGGACCCGCCGAAGATCGACAATTTGCGGTTGTTGAAATACTTGGCCGCGACCGGGCCTGCATCCAGCGGATCGGGCAGCGTGTCATTTGCACCCTCGACAGCCTCGGAGGCAAACGGCATCGCATAGACACCCGCAGCACGCCGCGCCAGATCGTTGATCTCCTGACGGATGATCGTGCCTTTGACCTTGAGCATGGAGGATTCCACGCCCGGTGCCTGCCCTGCTGCCGCCTTGGAGACGATGCGCATGTTTGTGGTGGACATGGCCATCAGATCAATCTCCACCTGTGCGACGCGGGCCGCAAAATAGGGGTTTTCGATCAGCGGCTTGCCGTTTGACATTTCGGCCCGCGCGAGGCGCTTGACCGTCGCCAGACCGGCCTGCGAGAAGCCGACGCCTGCGATGTTGGTCCGCTCATGGGTCAGCAGGTACTTGGCATAGGTCCAGCCTTCGTTCTCCTTGCCCACAAGGTTCTCCACCGGCACTTCGACATCCGTGAACCAGACCTCGTTCACCTCATGGGTGCCGTCGAGCAGGATAATCGGGCGGACTTCGACGCCGGGCGTGTCCATGTCGATCAGAAGGAAAGAGATCCCTTCTTGCTGCTTCACGTCCTTGTCGGTGCGCACGAGGCAGAAAATCATGTTGGCGTGCTGGCCCAGTGTCGTCCATGTTTTCTGGCCGTTCACGATGTAATGCGTGCCCGCCTCGTTCTTAACAGCAGTCGTCTTCAGTGACGCAAGGTCAGATCCCGCGCCCGGCTCGGAATATCCCTGACACCACCAGTCCTCACCGGACAGGATGCGCGGCAGCCAGTAGTCGTTCTGCTCCTGAGAGCCGAACTGTTGCAGCACTGGCGCCAGCATACCAAGGCCGAACGGCACGATGCGTGGCGAGGATGCGGCAGCGCTTTCTTCCTCGAAAATGTGCTTTTGCACGGCGTTCCACTCGGCACCGCCGAATTTCTTGGGCCAGTTCGGCGCAAGCCAGCCACGCTCGTTCAGCGCCGCATGCCAGGCTTCCATATCTGCCTTGGTCAGCTCGCCTTTGCCGCGCACCTTATCGCGCAGCTCGGGCGTGACTTTCTCTTCCATAAACGCGCGCACTTCGGCGCGGAATTTTTCTTCTTCGTCGGAATAGCTCAGATCCATGTGGGTTTCCTCCTCAAACGTTCAATCGGTTGCGCTGCGCTGTCACTTAGCGCCTGCGCGGTTCAGGTCATCAAAGTTGCGGCCATCGGCCACAAGGGTTTTGAGCAGCGCGCTTGGCTTCCAGAACCATGCGTCCTCTGCCGCGAACCGTTCAATATCGGCCAGCACCGTGTCCAGACCCTGCAAATCCGCCCATTTCAGCGGCCCGCCCCAATAGCGCGGAAAGCCGTAACCGAAGAGCAGAACCATATCCACGTCGGCAGGGCGTCGGGCGATGCCCTCCTCCACCACCTTGGCTGCCTCGTTCACCATGGCACACATGTAGCGTCTGACAATCTCCTGATCGCTGAAATCACGTGGCGTAATTTCGCGCTCAGCCTGCTCGGCAGCGATGAGTTCGGGGATTTTCGGGTTCGGCACAGAGGCGCGCTGGCCCTTTTCATATAGGTAGTAGCCCTCACCGGTTTTCTGGCCGAAATGACCCTGCTCGCACAGCTTGTCGATGTAGGTCGGCACACGCTCCTCCGGATGGCGATCCGGCGCTTTGCGCTTGCGCGTCATCCAGCCGATATCAAGGCCCGCAAGGTCTGCCACCGCGAATGGCCCCATCGCAAAGCCGAAATCCACCAGCGCCTTGTCGATCTGGTAAGGCGAGGCACCGTCCAGCACCATGTGATCCGCCGCCGTGCGGTAGACCGCCAGAATACGGTTGCCGATGAACCCGTCACAGACCCCCGCACGGACCGAGATCTTGCCCAGCCGCTTGCCCAGCGCAAAGCCTGTTGCAACCACATCGGGTGCCGTTTTGTCAGCCACGACGACTTCCAGCAGTTTCATCACATGGGCGGGCGAGAAGAAGTGCAGCCCAATGACATCGGCAGGGCGCGACGTGGCCGCCGCGATCTCGTCCACGTCCAGATAGGACGTGTTGGAGGCCAGCACCGCACCCGGTTTGCACACCGCATCCAGCTTGCCAAAGACTTCTTTCTTGACGTCCATGTTTTCGAACACCGCTTCGATCACCAGATCGGCATCACGCAGGCTGTCGTAATTCGTGGCCACGGTTAGTGCGACGGTGGTCAGTGCGTCGTATTTCTCCTGACTGATCTTGCCGCGTTTCAGCGCGCCCTGCAGGTTGCCTTCGATGCGGGCGCGCGCGGCACTTGCCTGCTCTTCGCCCGTCTCGATCAGGACAACTTCCAGCTGTGCCAGCAGTGCGGCGGTAGCAATACCTGCACCCATGGTGCCGCCACCGATCACACCGATGGATTGCAGGGCGCGCGGCTCGACGCCTTTCAGTTCGGGCAGGTTGCTGACGGCGCGTTCGTTGAAGAAGGCATGGATCAGCCCTTTGCTCTGGTCACTGCCCAGCAGCTCCATGAACAGCGCACGCTCGGCCGCCATGCCATCCGCAAAGGATTTCTCGGACGCCGCCTGCACCGCGCGCACGATGGCGCCGTGGTTCTGCTGGCCGCGCGATTTGGCGACAGCGCCGTCATGGGCCGCGTCCCAGTCTATTGCGTCAGGCGCGGGCAGGCCGGAGACGGCGCGCGGGCCTGCCCCCTCGCTCACCAGATCCATCGCATAGGCAAGACCCACTTCCTGCGGGTCGCCCGCCTCGATCCTGTCGATTATGCCCATCTCCTGCGCAGCATCTGCCTTGATCTGCGCGCCGGTCGTCATGATCTCGATCGCTTTTGCGGCACCTGTGAGGCGCGGCAGGCGCTGGGTGCCACCGGCACCGGGCAGCAAGCCCAGATGCACCTCCGGCAGACCCAGCCGCGCGTCCGGCTGCGCGACGCGGTAATGTGCTGACAGCGCCACCTCCAGCCCGCCGCCAAGGCTGACACCGTGCATGGACGCTACAACGATCAGCTTTGAGGCTTCGATGCGCCCACACAGGTCCGGCAAGCTCGGTTCCATCGGCGGTTTGCCGAACTCGGTGATGTCGGCACCCGCGATAAACGCGCGCCCGTCACCCACGATCAGCACCGCCTTGATGTCTGCATCAGCCTCCGCGCGGTCCATGCCGTCGGCCAGCCCTTGCCGGACGGCCTGTGACAGCGCATTCACCGGCGGGTTCTGGATGCGCAGCACGGCCACGGGGCCTTCGGCGGTATAGGAAACGGGGGTGGACATAGGGTCTCTCCTTGGCAGTTATCCGCGCCGATTCAGCGCAGGCGCGCGTCCGGTGCGGTGTTCGAGGGTCTGGACCAGCCGGTGAAGGGCCGGTCCCACATCATTCAGCATGCGGCTGCGCGGCAGGTCCGTGGGCGTGGCACCACAGGTGAACGCCACCGCCTCGCCGAACTCGCCCGCGTAATAGGGTACACTGACTGCATTCACGGTGCCAGCATAGCGCGTCGCCTCGGGCGCGATGGCAAAGCCCTGCGCCAGCAACTGGTCATACCCCCGCTGGCGGAACGCGCGCATGTCTGTGTCAGGGTCCAGCCCATCAAACCGTTCGTCATCCAGCGCCGCCAGAAACGCCATGCCCGAGGACGAGCCGTGCAGCGGGATGCGGTGGCCCGGCTCCAGCCAGATGGTGGAAGCGGTGGCAGGCCGCCATGTGCGCACCAGCATCATCCGGTTGCCGTCACGCACGGCGATCAACGCCAGTGTGCCTGTCTCATCGGCAAGGCGCTGCATGTCATCGCTGACGCGATCCACAAAGCCGACCGCGACTTGCGCCACCGACCCCAGCACGATTGCCGCAGGGCCAAGACGGAACCGGTCATTGCGCCCTCCGTGGCTGAGATAGCCAAGCTCGCACAATGTATATGTCAGCCGCGAAATTGTAGGCTTGGGCAGGCCCGTACGCTCGGCGATCTGTGCATGGGTCAAGCCGTTGTCACTGGCACGAAAGGCGCGCAGCACGCCCAAGCCCCGGGCGAGCGTGTTGGCGAATTTTCTGTCGGAAGCCTGATCAATCATCGCCATAAGACGGGGCAGATTGCATTGCCGGATATGTTTTGCAATCTAACCACACGCCCTCCCGAAGCCTGATCTATCTCACTGCGATATTCCACTATGCAAAACAGTGTTTCGCAAACTCACCCAAGACCTAGAGCGAGTCGGCTTTTCGCGCAAGTACAACTTGCCCTCTTGTCCAAACGCCGAAATGTTGCGCGTGGCCTGCTCAGAGTGGGTTCTGGTAGATGAAAGCACGGCCCGGCAAGGCGCCTTCCGGAAGTGGAAGCTCGGTCATAGACTGGAAATACATCCTGTCGCTGGACACCATTATGCCACCGGGCGCCATCACCGCCTCAACCAGCGGAGAAATCTTGCGCGCGAACGCATCGTTCTTTTCCAGATTGTGACCACCAAGATCCGCATGGGCAAAGCTGACAACCGCGCCCAACTTGGCACGCATCGCGGGCAGCGTGTCGAATACATCGCCCAGCACCAATTGGTCGGGGTCCGGCGTGCTGGCGGGGTTGGAGGCCACAGCCCGCTCGAACACAAAAATATCGCGGTCCTGTACATGGGCACGGATGTGATCGAATGTGCGGCCATTCCCCAGACCCAGCTCGAATACCGGCCCCGTCATATTCCGCGTCAGTGCAACTGAATGGTCTATACAGGCGCGCTGGGACACCATCCGGGCGATAAACAGATCGAGACGTGTCATAGGTTGGCTCCTTCTTCTTCGGCCATTATACGAGATATGTTGCCCGTCTGCGGAGCATAGAGGCCGTCACAGAAAGTTCATGCCCGTGTATCTGCGGGAACAGCGCTGGACGCCGTTGATTTTATCAGGTTCACTCGTCTGCAGGAAACAGGGAAACCCGATGCCACTACTGGCTGTAACATCATTATCATTGGGGTTTGGCAAGTCCCCGCCCGTTGTGCAGGACGTCAGCTTTTCGGTCGACGCGGGCGAGACGCTGGCCCTGGTGGGCGAAAGCGGGTCGGGCAAGACGCTGACCTGCCGATCGGTGTTGCGCATTTTGCCCGCGGCAGCACAAGTGCGTGGCGGTGCCATCCAGTATTCTCAGAAAGGGATCACGCAGGACGTGCTGACCCTGCCCGAGCGCAAGCTGCGCCGCCTGCGCGGGGACCGGATATCCATGATCTTTCAGGAGCCGATGCGCGCCCTGTCACCCCTGCACCGGCTGGGCAATCAGGTGGCCGAGGTGTTGCACCTGCACGGCCGCATCAGCGGCGCAGAGGCAAAAGCGCAAGTGTTGGCACAGTTCGAGCGGGTGGGCTTCCCCGACCCCGAGCGCGCATGGAACAGCTATCCCTTCGAGATGTCGGGGGGCATGCGGCAGCGGGCGATGATCGCGATGGCCATGGTCTCTCGTCCTGATCTGCTGATCGCGGACGAGCCTACGACCGCGCTGGATGTGACCACACAGGCGCAGGTGTTGGGACTGATCAAGGACTTGCAGCGCGAGACGGGCATGGCCGTGATTCTTGTCACCCATGATCTGGGCGTTGTGGCCAATATGGCGGACAAGGTCGTGGTGATGCACAAGGGCCGCGTAATGGAGGCAGGCAGCGCGCGCGAGGTGCTGGGCGCTCCTGCGCATGGCTACACGCGAAAGCTGTTCGCCGCAGCCCCCGTCATCCCGCAGGTCGCCACCCCTGCACGCGCACAGCATCACAGTGACCTGATCCTCGACATTCGCAAGGTCACCAAAAGCTTTACCCTGCGCGCAGGCGGCTGGCGCGCGCCGCAAGTCATCACGGCCTGTCGCGATGTGGATTTGCAACTGCCGCGTGGCAAAACCCTCGCCGTTGTGGGCGAAAGCGGGTCCGGCAAAACGACCTGTGCCCGCGTAGCCTTGGGTGCCACTTTGCCGGACGCGGGCGGCGAAGTGCTGTTTCGCCCGAATGCGGGCGATACGCCCGTGAACGTCCATGCAATGTCCGCAGCCCAGCGCCGCAGCTTCCAGCGCGAAGCGCAAATGGTGTTTCAGGACCCCTACTCCTCGCTGTCGCCACGCATGAGAGTAATTGACGCACTGACCGAGCCTGCCGAGATACACGGCATTGGCACCCGAGCCGAGCGGCGCGACAAGGCCGCCGAGATGATCCGCCTCGTGGGTCTCAGCCCCGACATGCTGCCACGCTATCCACATGCCTTTTCCGGCGGCCAGCGCCAGCGCCTTTCAATCGCGCGGGCGCTCACGCTGGATCCCAAGCTGCTGGTCTGTGACGAACCGACCAGCGCGCTGGATGTCTCCGTGCAGGACCAGATCCTGGGCCTGCTGGAAGACATCCGCGATCACGCGGGCCTCAGCTATCTGTTTATCAGCCATGATCTGGCCGTTGTCGCGCGCATCGCCGACGAGGTTGCCGTGATGCGCGCCGGTGTCATCGTCGAGCAAGCCGCCCCCGACACGTTGTTCTACAACCCGCAGCATCCCTACACCCGGGCTCTCATCGCAGCCCAGCCCGAACCGGACATCAGCCGCCCGATCAATCTGGATCTGGTGGCCAAAGGCGCGGGCTGCCCCGCCGACTGGCCCGAGGCATTCCGCTTTGAGGGACAGGCCGCGCCTGCGCTGCATCAGCTGGAGCCCGGCCATATGGTACGCATGCATGTTTAGACTGGTGACCGTCGCAGCCGCGCTCTGCCTGCAGGCGGCCTATGCATTTGCCCAAACCCCTCCCGTGCGCGAGAGCAGCTTTTGGGCGGCCGAGGTGAACGCGGGCGATCTGCCTCCCGCCGCCGCGCGCATCCCGTCCGAGCCGCTGTTGGTGGATCTGGCCGCCAAGGGCCGGACGACAGGCACCCAGGGCGGCACCCTGCGCACGCTGGTGTCACGCACCAAGGATATCCGGCAGATGGTCGTCTATGGCTACGCACGGTTGGTGGGCTATGCGCCTGATTATTCGCTCCAGCCCGACATCCTGCGTGACGTCACCATCGAAGAGGGGCGCCGCTTTACCCTGCATCTGCGCGCCGGGCACCGCTGGTCAGATGGCGCGCCGTTCACCTCAGCTGATTTTGCCTATTGGTGGAACAATGTCGTCAACAACGCCGAGATCACGCCATCGGGGCCACCCGAATGGATGACCGTTGACGGCAAGCTGGGCAATGTACGTTTCCCCGACGCGCAAACCGTGGTGTTCGAGTGGCCCACACCGAACCCAAACTTCCTGCCGCTTCTGGCGCAGGCCAGCCCGCCGTTCATCTACCGCCCCGCCCATTACCTCAAACAATTCCATGCCGATTTCGCAGACCCCGCATTTCTGGAGCAGCAGATCGAGGAGGCGCGTGTCAACTCATGGGCGGCTCTGCACAACCGGCTCGACGCGATGTACCAATTCGACAATCCCGACGAGCCGACATTACAGCCCTGGATGAATGCCTCGGGCGAGCCTACGTCACGCAACATCTTCGTGCGCAATCCATACTACCACCGCATTGACACAGCGGGCACGCAACTGCCCTATATCGACGTGGTCGAGATGACGGTGGTGGGCAGCGGGCTGGTCGCAGCCAAGGCCAACGCAGGGCAAGTGGACCTGCAAGCGCGCGGCCTGGATTTCCGCGATGTGGCTGTCCTGAAGAAAGGCGAGATGGAGGACGGTAATTACCGCACCCTGCTGTGGCCCAACGGGGCGGCCAGCCAGATCGCCATCTACCCCAACCTCAATTTCGCCGATCCGGTCTGGCGCGAGGTGATGCGCGACGTGCGCTTCCGCCGCGCGCTCAGCCTCGGGATCGACCGGCGGATGATAAACCGAGCGCTCTATTTCGGGATGGCGAACGAGGGCGGGATGACCGCCCTGCCGCAAAGCCCGCTACACAACCCCACCGATCTGGAAGCCTGGTCGAGGCTGGATATCGACTATGCCAATGTCCTGCTCGACCAGATGGGCCTGACCGAGAGGACGCCAAACGGATTGCGCAAGCTGCCCGACGGGCGCGCTATGGAGTTTGTTGTGGAAACCGCAGGTGAGCGGCAGGAAGAAGAAAGTGCGTTGACCATCATCGCCGACACGTGGCGCGAGCTGGGCATCCGCCTGATCATGCGCCCGCTGGACCGCGACATCCTG
>TARA_R110002020_G_scaffold445058_1_pt1 | contig 78134 bp, 90 predicted proteins | sample TARA_R110002020 | Tara Oceans TARA_R110002020 (sample SAMEA4396489) | marine metagenome | biome: Westerlies Biome; feature: [MES] marine water layer (ENVO:01000295) within the mesopelagic zone...; material: water (ENVO:00002006), including particulate matter (ENVO:01000060) such...
CGCAATTTGACCGAAAATGGTGGCGTCATAACTCCGAAATAGCTATCACGCTCGTGCCCGTACCATGCATCTGAACTTTTATCCTTTTCCTCATATTTTCATCATACCTAAATGCATTCCTGCATTATCTATTTTAAAATTATTTCATCATTTTCATAGTTCTTTGCACTACTGTATTTTCAATCCACTGGGTCCGTAACAAATCCTTGTTCCACGGGATTGTTGTGGATATAATCTATTTTTTTAATATTTCAGATTCTTTATTTTCAGATTTAAAACCTCTGAAAACGTATTTAAACCCTTCAATTTTTGCAGCTATTGAATCGGTGATCTCTAGTGTATCACCAGTTTTTTGATAATGTTCTATATGAAGTTTTGCCGAATCAACAACAAGCCATATGCCTAATAAACCAATGACACTGAAAACTAAGGTTAGTAAAAAATATAAAGCCCTTTCTACTAATGATATTTTTTTGCCCTTTAAAAAATGGTCGTTGATTTTAATTTTCTCAATACTTTTATTTTAATAGGTAAACTCTACCGTACTTTACTTTTCAAGTTGGTCATTACCAAAAGATAACGGTATTATTTTTCTTATGTTGTCTTCTTTTAAAATACCCAATTGGTACAGAAATATTTCTATTTTTTCATGTTCTTGATCAGGTATATAAAAAGTCTTTTTATATGTTGTTGTACTATCGAACCTAACTAACAATTTTAGATATCGTTTGTCAAACGAATTGCCATTTGGTAAATAGGTAATACTGAACTCTTGTAATGGCTTTAATGGAATAAACACATCTTGTTTTTGAGCTTTACAATAAAATTCTGGCACAAGAAGGAAAAGTATGCCGAGAGTAACGCCTATCATGAAACCAAATGATACTATGTAGTTTAAAGTTTTCACTTTTTTGTAAACTGTGTTTTCTTAAGTATTATTTATTTTCTGCTCATTGTTTATTATTCCTCTTATTTCTGTTACTCATACCCGACTTGCTCAGAACGGCACCAGCCTGCCTTCCGCTGACAGGCGTGACACTCGCACTTGCGAGGTTTTGGCGTAGGTGGCTTTTTCTCCTGATAAAAATATTAAAAGTAAAAAAATAGATATTTTAGTTGTGTTTAAATGTATTTATTCTTGAATCAATTTTTGAACTTCTGAGATAAAAGAATAAATTTTCTCTTTTTTCTCGTTTAAATATCCATTAGCTTCAAGAAACCTATCGTCAATCGATAGAATTTCTAGGTTTGCAGGCTTAAAGTTTGGTTTTTTAAATTGATTCAAGTCATTAATTAGGGTGGAATAGATTATATCATTTAATAGAAATTTTTCTTGAATGTGATTTATTTTTTCAGTTTTACTTTTTGAGCTTAAACTTGATGAGTATAGGTCCAATTTCCATTCAGGTAAACTTTCTAACTTTTCCTTTGATTCAGTCAGTAATTCACTAAGATATTTTTCATATAACTTTTTTAATTTATCCATTATGCAAAAGTTATTCTTTTAGTTATTGAGATATATTTTCATGACTTTGACCATAACTTATATTTACTTTTTCTTCTCCCTATGCTTGCGCTAGCTATTATATTTTTGGTAGTTATGTTTTATATTTTGAAAAGGGGTCTTTTATTATAATATATAGCGATCCGCCTATCAGAAATACTCCGATTGCGTTGAACAACAATCCAAGCAACAAATGGTTATAATGAAATATTATTGTATGCCCATTAATCTTTAAACCGGTTATCTTTTTTTCACCGTCATTATAGTAGAATTGCAATTCAGGGGATTCATTTTTTATCCTTACCAAGGCTTGCTTTAAATTTTCTGTGTTTAACACTCTTTTTCTGATTCCCGGAGCGCCATAATTATCCAAAAAATTTAGCCATGCATCGTAATCGAGTCTATCATTTAATGTTTTATCATTGGTCTTGATTTCTAGCTCAAATTGGGGGCTGGAAATGTTCGATTCAATTTTTATTGTTTTTAAATCATATTCATATCCTTTATAATAACTTTCATTTGTACTGAAGTAAAGGCTTATGTTCATAATACCAGCTAACAAGGGTATAAGACCCATGACCAGATAAATAGGAACACGACCTGCCCAATATTTTGGGAATAAGGATTTGTTTGCCTTTTTTTTATTCATTCAACTACACTATTTCTTCGTCATCCTCTGGAATCAATGGGTTAGGAAGGGGTTTATCTATATTATAATATACCTTGCACGGTACACTTATCTCTCCGTTTTTGTACAATGTTCCCTTAATTGCATTACCACTCAATAATATTTGGCCTTTAAATAAAATTTCCGATTCTCCGTCATAAAAAAAATTCCATTCCATTTCAATTTGGTTGCTTTCTGAAATTTTATATTCGCCAACTGATATTGGACTATTATCATTTTTCAACCTATTTTCAATTCCATTTCTTATTATTTTATTCTTTATAAGTGGAAACTCGTTTTCATTCAATTCTTTTTTACTTTTAAGTGAACGAAATACCTTGTTGTCCTTTAAATAAAAATAGATATAGGCCTCATAATTATTTTTACCATTTTGAACATCATTTTGTATAAATGATTTTATGGATTTAAAGTTTCTATATATTTTGTTTTCAATTTTCATATTTAGTACTTCCGTTTTGTGCTCCAATCCATTTTACTTAAATCTACCTCATCAAGATTCAATATTTTGCCATCTTTAAATTTAACAGTTGTTATACCTCTGTCTCTTAAATATTTAATCTCCTTGGTAAATCCGCTTGGTTCATATAAATAAACCATTAGGATATTCGTTGCCAGGTAAGATGCTCGCGCTAGCGGAGGTAAAGGATAAGTTGTATATAGTTTTTTCATAATTAGTAATTCCAATCAATTATTTTTTTTTCCAAGTGCAAAAAACATCCAACCAACAAAAAGGACCATTCCGAGTATAACATTAATATAATTCTCATTAGCAATTCCTCGAATTATATTATATCCAGCTAAAACCGTAAGCAAAAGAGCACTTTTCCACGTTCCAAAAAAACCATGTTTAGATTTTTTATCGGATTTAGCTTCTGGAACATCCTCATGGACAAAATATTTACACTCCTTTTCAAAAACTGGTGGAGCCGAGGTTAAATCACAAATGATGTTTTTGTCATAGTCCAAGGCTTTATTCTTACACTGATTACAATATTTTAATCGTTCCTTTAAGTTCATTTTGTATTGTAACTATATTTTCACCTCAAGCCTTTATTTACGTCAATGTATTGTAAATTTTGACTTACAACTTACTTACAGGCCAATAGATTTGTTTAACTCATATATTTATAACCTAACATTTTTCACATTTATTTGCTGTATTCTGTTCTTTGTAAATTGTAAGTAAGCGTTAAAAACCTATACGAGCAGGGGGGGGTGGTAATTTCCCAAATGCCATGTATATAAATTATATTTTCCTCAAAATCCCTACTTCCTTTCTTTGCAAAAATTATGAGATAGTAGTTCTGATTTGTTCTTTTTATCGCACCATAGCTAGAAATACCGAATGAATCAGATATATTAGGGATTTTTGCGATAAGGGTGGTTTTGGATAATGGGTGTTGAGTTATTTGTAAAGAGAATTCATAACAAAATGTTTTTAATTCCTTTTCATCAAGAAGTGTGCTTTCAATTAGTTTAAATTGTTTTATTTCACTTTTATCATAGTGTATTAAGTCAATATATATTGGCTTCTTATTCATTCGAAAACAGATTTTTTGCTTCTTCGACCTATTTGGAAATATGATTTCTTGACCAATTGATAGATCGGACTCTTGAAAAGAATCATCCCCTACAACAAAAAAGTTCTCTATTTTTTTTAGTTTTTTCATAATTAGGGTATAACTGTGATTCTTTTCTCCCGCCAAGGAATAAAAGACTCAAATACTGAGCACCTTAATCAGTATGCACTTTCACATCTTGAAACATAAACGGATTTCTGCTAATTAATAAGTCCTTGCCACTTGCGGTAGTTACATTCTTAAGGATTATTTCATCGGTTCTGATATATGGAAATTTCTCCTGATAAGTATCATCCGTCATTTCTTCATTAAAGTCTTTAAAAATGGCTGGCCCTTCGTAGTCTTCCGGATGATTGGTGTCATCTATATGAAGGTTTTCTATGGTAATTTTTTCCGGCATATAGCAGGTGTAGCCAAAATTGTGCTGCCCGGAGTAGGAGCCTCCTATAATGTTGGCGCTGGAGGGCTTGCCTCCTTCGGGTACAAAAACGCAGTTGCGGATTACTACTTCTCCCTGCCATGTACTACCATAATCCTCGCGTAAATTGATCAGGGTTCTACCTCGAATGGTACTGTTTTCAACGGTCAGGACACCGCTACCAATGGCATTGATCCCCATATGGCCAAGGGTGGAATTTCGGATCGTGGCATTCGCCACCCCCTTATGGGCATCGAAGCGTGAAAAGGTGCAATGGTCATAGACCAGGTTCTTGGAGTAGTTGGAACTCATTACCCCCCAATAGGTATTGTCATTGATATCATTGGTCTGCCCGCAGTTCTCTAAGGTTACATTGAGGGCACGGTTTACCAGTAGGTCGTAGGAACCCATGGAGACCGGTTTCCCGGCCGAGCCGATTGTGCGGTAGGTTTTGCGTCCGGTGAGAATCGTATTCTTCACCCTTACATAGGCGCAGTCACGGATATTTATAAAGCCGCCATAGGGCGCACCCTGATCTCCTTCTCCAATAACGTGGTGCTCCAGCCCATCGATCACCACATTGGAACGGGTAACGGCAATGTTTCTGCTATAATAGTTGTACTTGGATTCGGCCTTATTGGCAATGGTAGTAAAACGTCCTCCCCTTATGTTAAGCGTTGTGGTGTCCAAGGGAATGGCGGTTACTTTGGTAATCTGTTCGAAGTCCCAAATAATCGGGGCATCCAAATCCACATTGCCGTTTTTGTCAACAACAAAGATATCCGTTTGCTGGGAGCCATTGTCTTGGTTCAGCCCATAGCGTATATAGTGCTTTACGTTGGAATTCGTGACCGTAATAAGACAGGTTTGGGGCAAGATAAAGTCTATTTTTTCCTGGTTTCTCCTAAGTGAGGTTATGCCATCCAGTTTAAAGGGCTGCAGCTGGGAGGACACTAAAAAAACAGAGGCCCTGTGGTTCTGGACTTCGGTGTCATCAATAATAAAGGAAGCTGTACCGAAATCGGTATCCGTTCGGATCTCCGCTGTACGCTCTCTTCCTCCAATGTAATAGGTATAACCCTCGTCAGCTTTCACCATAAGGCCGTGAAGATTGGCAAAGGCATGGGTGGCCGCAATGGCGTTCATATCATCTGTTTTTCCGTCACCTGTAGCCCCGAAGTCGCTATACCTCACCCAGCCATGGGCTTTGAATTCGAGGACATCCTTTGGGGATACATTTACAAGCAATTTCCCGTTTTTGTCTGCTTTTACTTGGGTTTTTTTCTTTTTGGAGGTGATAATTACATTTTCTGCCTGTCCATATGCTAAAAATAAACATGAGAAGAAGAAGATTGTTAAAAAGGAATATTTTATCATGGGCACAAGCTTTGGGTCAGCATTTTGAGAAAAAATCTTGCAGACCTTATAAATATATAAAAACTTGGCATTAAACATCAATGTCCATGTTGCGGGAAGGGAATTCGTTATTCTCAAGCTCCGTAGTAGTGCTGGTTAGGGAATTGAGTTTTTGATTTATAATATGGCAAATACAAGCCTACCTGGCTAATACAGGCTCGTGCTTGCGCGGGACTTATGTGGATTCCGATTAGTGGGATAGAAATGTGAATCGATTTAAAAAATAATCCTAAAGCTCTCAAAATTTGTAAGAAACATGAATATTTTCACTGGATTATAATAATGTATATATTGTTATGACAGCCTCTTTTTAATATCCATTCTTTGATGTAGAATTCTGATGATTTCCACAATGTCGTCTTCAGCTTTTTTGTAAAAAATTAGATGCGATTTTATTTTGGTTACCCGATAGCCCTTGCGAGTCTGCTCCATAGATTTTCCAGTCATAAAATTGTCTGCAACAAACTCAATTTCTTCAATAATTAAATTATAGTATCTATCTGCTTGGTCTTTGGACCATTTTCGCAATGTATAGATCCAAATGTCATTTAAATCATTAGTTGCTTGTTTACTGATTCGAAATCTGTTGTTACTCATAAGTGTCGCTGATGTAAGTCTTTCAGATGTTGTTCAGGATCGAAGTTGTCCACAAACCCACTTCTTTCTCCAATCTCGAGAGCCTTAATCAATTCCCTTTCTTTTTTTTCTTCATGCTCCAATAACCTTAATGCGGAGCGTATTACTTCACTAACAGAACTGTATCTCCCAGATTTAACTTCATCATTGACAAATTCTTCAAAATGATTTCCGAGTGATATTGATGTGTTTTTACTCATCTTAACTATTTTTATTTTAAATTTACCAAAAATTGGTAACATAGACAATTCTTAGGTTATACCCTCAGGCTTCAGTGTCACGCCTGACTGAATGGCACGGGCGGGCCCGAGGAACTCCGGCTCGTGCCCTATTCCTTCTTAATTTCCCAAAAAGTCATTATTTCAAAACAATCAATTTCCAATCCTGTCCCCCGGCATAGTAGGTTTTCAGTTCCTTGAACCCAACTGCGTAATGGGCCTCAAGGGAACGCAGGTTGGTGGCGTCAACCTCTGTAATGATACTGTTAAATTCAGGTTGTATGGATTTCTTCATGGTTTCATACAGCTTTCTAAAAATGCCCTGTCGCCGGTACTCCTTGTCTATACAGATTTGACCCATGGCTATAAAGGATTCGGTTTTGGGTACCACGGAAGCTATCTCCAAGAACATGGGCTTCAATACCTCAATGTCATTACCAAAATGGGGGTGCATGCAAAGGGCATAGCCCACTACCTTTTCTTGGTCCTTGGCAATGATGTGTGGACAGGCGTCATTCATTTCCGATAAGATTTCCAAGGTGTGGGAAACAGTGACAAAGCCTTCCTTAATCTTTTCTTCTGCATTCACATTTTGTAAATGGTTTTTTTGCTGAAGGTCCAAGATTTGCTGCAATTCCGATTTTGAGGTGCAGCGGGTGAATTTTATTTCCATTTAATCCAGTTTTAACCAGTCCTTTCTATTTTTCAACACTTGTTTGTCCGGTTTGCCACCATCCTTTTCTATTAACTGTATGCTATAGGTTGGGTTTCCTGCGAGAATTACAGAAGTAGTTTTTGGAAGGCCATAGCGGGTATAGGCTACTTGTAGCGTGTCTCCTACTTTATATTGGTTTATAATGTCGTTAAAACTCTGTGTTGCAGTCAAAGGAACGTTGTTGATAGCGGTAATTACATCCCCGGAGTCCAACCCTGCGGTATAGGCCGGACTCCCTATTGGGGTGTTCCGTTGAATAACTCCGGATCCAAATTGGTTAATACCTACACTCACCCCAAAATAAGGCTTGTCCATAGCTTGTTTCAAAACTACTCCTACCGAGGCAAACAATGCAGTATAATCAGGCATTTCACTTTTAAATATGTAACTATCAAAGAATGCATTTCCAAATTCCTTTCCCGCATATAGCACTAGTGTTTGACGTAGGTCTTTTAGCGTAAATGGAATTTCCTTCTTGCCATAGGTCTGCCACACCAATTTCATATAATCGTCCAAGTTGAGTCCGTTTTGTCGCAACGAAAGATCCAGGGCGAGTCCCAAAACACTGCCATAGGAGTAGTACGAAATAAAGGTATTTTCCCTATTCACCGGATCCACAGAAGTGGCAGCGTCCACAAAGGGCGCTTGGTAGCTCATTTCTATAGGGTTAAAGAATTGCCTGGCCGGAGAGTTCCAAACATAATTAAAAGTACCCGTTAGTCCCTCTACATATTCCTCTGGGGTGATGATGCCCGCGCGACACAGTATAAAATTGGTATAATAGCTGGTGAATCCTTCCGCAAACCATAGTTCCCCGCTCATATTGGCCTCGGCAAAATTGAAGGGTTCCAAGGCCTTTGGCCGGATACGTTCCACGTTCCAGCAGTGAAAAAATTCATGGGCAACGGTGCCAATATTGTTCTTCATTCCACCTTCGGCCAAGCCTTCCCTGTCCGTAAGAATGGTAGAATTCCTGTGTTCCATGCCATCCCCTGAGGCATTGGGGATATAACAGGCCAAAAAGGTGTAAGTTCCATAGTCGTAGTTGGGGAGTTCACCAAAGACCTCCTTTTCGGCCAAAACCACTTTTTTTACCTGTTCAAAATAGGTGTCCAGCTCCGCATCCGTTCCGTTGTGGTGCAATACAAATTGTATGTTCTGTGGGGTACCGTTATTGTCTACCACAAATTGGCGAATGCTGTAATTGCTGATCTCTGTGGGACTGTCCATAAAGTATTGTAAGTTGGGCGCGGTATAGACAGTGCCCGAAACATGCGGCATTTGGGTAGCCACCTTCCAGTTGAGGTCTTTTCTTACCTTAAAATCCACTTCTATTTTCCGATCGCTCAAATTGGTCACGTACATAAAGGTGGCAGGGATATTCAGATGCGCATGGGTCTCATCAATTTGGGCATAGGTGCCATCCCCTCGATTGGCAAAAAGGGTATAGCTAATGTTTACCTCTCCATCATGGCCAGTAATATCCCACTGGTAGGGATTGGGTCTGGTAATTTCCAAGGCCTTTCCCTTGCTGTCCGTGGCCTTGAAATTGTATACATTTTTCGCAAATTCGTGCAGGGCATAGCGTCCAGGGGAGGAGCGGCCCATACGCACAGAAAGTACACCGGGATTCAGTGAAGGAAAGGAGGCCGTAATTTCGGCTTCGTGGTGTTCGGCATTTTCAAAAGATATACTATATTGGTTTGTTTGGCCCTGTAGGCCAAGGCTAATGGCAAGAAAAAAGAGGCTTAAAATATTGATTTTCATACAATTTGATTTCGATACTTTTTTATTGTCGGGAAACCTGGACAAGGATAAGGTTCCCGCATTATTATTTTCCAAGGCTTTGTATAAACGAATATACTATATAAATACAGGATATGCTACATTTGCAATATGACGGAATTCCCAAAAAAATTGATGGCAAAACTAACCGAAAGGCAGGACAATAACGCCCTTCGGATGTTGCCTATGCCCAAGGGCCTGATCGATTTTTCCTCCAACGACTATTTGGGACTTGCCAGAAATGTGGATATATTTAATAAGGCGTCCAAACTTTTGGAAAAAAAGGGTACCTGGGCCAATGGCGCTACTGGATCCAGGTTGTTAACGGGTAATAACGGACTTTATAGGCAATTGGAAGAGGTGCTGGCCAGCTTTTTCGGCTCGGAATCGGCATTGGTCTTCAATTCGGGATACGATGCCAACATAGGGTTTTTTAGTGCCGTGCCACAGCGTACAGATGTTGTTTTTTATGACGAACTCTCACATGCCAGTATAAGGGATGGTATTGGAATGGGCCTTGCACAGAGCTATAAGTTTAAACACAACCAATTGGAAGTTCTAAGTCGGCAGTTAGACCGTGTCCGGGAAAGAAAAATTGGTAGCGATATTTATGTGGTTACGGAATCGGTCTTTTCCATGGATGGGGATACTCCGGATTTAAGAGCATTGGTGGAATTGTGTGCTTCCAAAGGAGCCTATTTGGTAGTGGACGAAGCCCATGCAGTTGGGGTATTTGGTAAAAGGGGAGAGGGACTTCTAAATGAATTGGGATTGCAGGACATGGTATTTGCCAGGATTGTCACTTTCGGCAAGGCCATGGGCTGCCATGGCGCTGCCATATTGGGGAGCGATGCGCTTAAAAGTTATTTGGTAAATTTTGCACGCAGTTTTATTTATACTACCGGAATGCCCCCTCATTCGTTGGCAACGATATTGGCGGCTTGTGAACATTTATCTGCCTCAGGCAGGGAGCAGCAGGAACTTAGTGCCAATATTAGTTTTTTTAAGGATCAGTTAAAGAATTATGACCTTGAAGCCTGTTTTATTCCCAGTAATTCTGCCGTACATTGTTGTCTGGTGGAAGGCAATGAAAAGGTGAAAAATTGGTCGCTACAGTTGCAGGATAGAGGTTTTGATGTAAAGCCCATTATGTCGCCTACCGTACCAAAAGGTCAGGAGCGATTGCGGTTTTGTTTGCATAGTTTTAATACAGAAAATGAAATTAAGGATGTACTTTTAATATTGGCCGAATTATTTGATAAGAGATGAATCCAGAATTTTACACCTTGGCTGCCTTTGAGTATGTAGCCGACGTTCAAATTTTAAAAGGTCGATTGGAGGCCGATGGTATCCCCGTATTTCTAAGGGATGAGAATACCCTCAATTCCGACCCCTTGATCAGTAATGCCATAGGCGGTGTGAAGCTGCAGGTATATTATTCCGACAAGGAAAAGGCTACGGAAATCTACAATGAAATTAGGGCCTATGCCATGGATGACCATGGTAATTTTAGGCGTTGTCCCAACTGCAAGGCAGAGAGAATGGAGATTTATTATAACAGGAAAGGGATTTTTTATAAACTTTTTCCATTTTTTGAAAAAAGAAAGTATAAATGTCTAAATTGTGAGTTTATAACAGAACCAAGCTAGAATGAAACAATTTTTTGTAACAGGAATATCAACAGATGTAGGAAAGACAATTACCTCGGCAGTCTTGGTCGAGGCCTTGGAAGCAGATTACTGGAAACCCGTTCAAACTGGGGACGATTCCGATAGTGAAACCATTTCCAACCTAATCTCCAATACCAAAACGGTATTGCATAATAGTAGCTACTCGTTAAAGGCGCCAATGAGTCCACATGCTGCCGCTGCCTTGGAAGGGGTTTATATAGATCACAATAAAATACAGGAGCCCAAAACGGAGAACCATATGGTGATCGAAGGGGCGGGTGGCGTTTTGGTGCCGCTGAACGATTCCGATACCTTATTGGATATTATTATGCCTACCTATCATGTAGTTGTTGTGGTGAAGCATTATTTGGGCAGTATCAATCATTCTCTGTTGACTATTAAATGGCTGTTGCTGAAGGGCTATGATGTTGCCATACTATTTAATGGGGAGCCTAATAAGGCGTCTGAAGATATTATTACTAAAATTACAGGAGTGCCTGTCCTGGGCAGAATTGGTCAAGAAGCTACCTTAACAAAGGAAGTGGTCAAGAAATACGCAGAACAATTAAGGCCTGCCCTTATGGCCTGGTAAGAGCGTTGGCCGAAAAATTTATTCCTTGGATTCAAAAGGGATAATGGGATGTATATTCACCTTAAATGAATTGGGATAGGGATAGTGTTTTTACTCATTATTCCCCATCTTTGCACCTCTATTTAAAAAGGATATTCAATTGAAAAGTCTTTCGGAAAGGGATCAAAAACACCTTTGGCACCCACTTACCCAACATAAACTGCATCCCAAAATGCTTGGCATTGTCAAGGCAAAAGGGGCGGTTTTATTTGATGAGCACGGCAAGGAATACATAGATGGGATATCTTCTTGGTATACCAGTGTCTATGGTCATTGCAATGATGCCATTATTGCGAAGGTGTATGCGCAAATGCAGCAGTTGGATCAGGTGGTCTTTAGCGGATTTACCCATGAACCGGCCATAGCACTTTCTGAAGCCCTGATTTCACTGCTGCCGGAAAATCAAGAGAAATTGTTTTTTTCCGATAACGGTTCCACTGCAACGGAGATAGGGATAAAGATGGCCTTACAGTACCATCATAATTTGGGAAAAAAGCGGTCTGTTCTTATGGCTTTTGAAGATGGTTTCCATGGGGATACCTTTGGCGCCATGTCCGTTTCCGGCCTATCGGTATATAATGGTCCCTTTGAGGATTATTTTATTGAGGTAAAAAGGATTCCAGTTCCTACGGATGCCAATTTGGAGGGCCTTTTGCATGAATTGGAAAATACCATGGATCTTGATGCAGTGGCCGGATTTATATATGAGCCATTGGTTCAGGGAGCTGCAGCCATGAAAATGCACAAAGCGGAGCATTTGGAAAAAATTTTAAAAGTGATAAAATCGCATGGGGTTTTGGCTATTGCGGATGAGGTAATGACCGGCTTCGGGAAGACCGGAAGGCATTTTGCTTCGGATTATATGACGGAAAAGCCCGATATTATCTGTATGTCCAAGGCTTTGACGGCAGGAATGCTGCCTATGGCCGTAACAAGTTGTACCCAGAATGTTTACGATGCTTTTTATAGCGATGACATTGCCAAGGGACTCTTTCATGGGCATACCTATACCGCAAATCCCTTGGCATGTGCCGCGGCCTTGGCGGGTATTGAACTGCTTAAGTCTGAAGGGATTCAGAAAAATATAGGTCAAATAATACAATGGCACCAAGAGTTTGATGCCCAAATAAAAGATCATCCCAAGGTAGCTGCCACCAGACAGACCGGAATAATATACGCCTTGGATCTTAATATTGTTATGGAGCGTTATGGAAATGTCAGGGATAAACTGTTTCAACATTTTATGGATGCCGGGGTATTTTTGCGCCCTTTGGGCAATACCATCTATATTTCGGCACCTTACATTATTACCAAAGATCAAATGCAAAGAATATACGACAGTATAAGGGATGTACTTGAAAAATTTTAATTGATGCAACACGAGCCTATTTATATCACGGCATTGTCCTCTATCTCCCCTTTAGGAACATCCCTAAAGGAGGTATGGGAAAACTATAAACGTCCGGACCATTTTTTAGGGGAGAAAATCTATGACAATATACCCGCTTGGGGAGCTTCCTTGACGGAGGATACGCAGCATATGATATTGACTTTGGCCAACTCGGATACCAAGTATAAGAATTTGGACCCAACCGTGCTATACGCTATTTATGCAGCTAGGGAAACCATTTCGCAAGCGGGATGGGAGGAAGGCGATTTTGGGGTAAACATTGGTTCATCCAGAGGGGCAACTGCCCTTTTTGAAAAGTATCACAAAGAATTTATTCAAAAGGGCGAAGCCTCTACCTTGTCTTCCCCTACCACCACTTTGGGAAATATTTCCTCTTGGGTGGCACATGATCTGCAGACCCAGGGTCCGGAAATTTCCCATTCTATTACCTGTTCCACGGCCTTACATTCCCTTTTGAACGGGGTGGCATGGCTAAAAAGTGGCATGGCCAATAAATTTTTGGTAGGGGGTAGCGAGGCACCATTGACACCCTTTACCATTGCGCAGATGAAGGCACTTAAGATATATTCCAGGTTTGAACGGAACGATCCGGAAGGTTATCCCTGTCGCGCTTTTGACCTGGACAAAAAACAGAACAGTATGGTTCTGGGAGAGGGGGCCTCTATGGCCTGTTTGGAGAAAGGTAATTTGGATAATGCCCTTGCCCGCATTGAAGGTTTGGGATATGCTACCGAAATATTGGAGCATAATATTTCCATTTCCTCCGATGCCGTATGTTTTCAAAGGTCTATGGCAATGGCATTGGGAAAGACCGATCCAAAAGAGGTGGATGCGGTGGTGATGCATGCCCCTGGAACCATTAAAGGGGATTTGTCCGAAGTAGCGGCTATCAAAAAAATATTTGGAAAGGACATGCCTGCCCTGACCACCAATAAGTGGAAAGTGGGGCATTCATTTGGTGCCTCTGGGATGTTGAGTTTGGAATTGGCGGTGTTGATGTTGCTACACCAAGAGTTTATAGGAGTGCCATATGTGAAGTACGATGCTATGCCGAAACATATTAAGAAAGTAATGGTCAATGCAGTGGGCTTTGGGGGAAATGCGGTGAGTGTTCTATTGGCTAGGGTGTAATTGCTTTATTTATCTGAAATTGCAGACTGTTAAATCTACTTTTCAAAATATTATCTTCAGACTTCAAAACTCGGTAAGGCATTGGAACCTGTTTTGGGGCTAACCTATTATTTTTTCTTTTTCTCAGGGTTTTGCCAAGTATTGAATACGGAATAAACAATCACTTTATTTTTTGTTATTTCATAAATAATTAAAAAAGGGAAGCGTTTTATGAATGCTTCCCTCTATGGTTTCCGTTTTTGGGGAAAGCATTTGGGGTTGGCTATAATTCGTTCAAAATAGAAATCCAAATGTTCCAAGAATTCCTCGTCTAAACCAATTCTTTTTTCCTCGTAATAGAGATAGGCTTCAATAATTTCTAGATTGGCATCGTTTATAACCTCTAAACTATATGCCATTATTGTGAAGCATTTCTGGCGTTTTGTTTGACTTGTTCCCAAGTTAATGTATTACTTTCTTCATTGACATGGGCTTCCTTACGCTTATCGATCATTTGATATTGTTCTTCACTTAAAGTAAGCTCTTGCTCGTCATTTTGATAGCTTTCCGCTAATGCTTTAATCATTTTTAAAAGCCTTATGTCTGCCTTATCTATATACTCCCGGACCGTATTTCTTAAATCGATGCTTGCCATAATAATTTCATATTGCTTAAAGTAAAGATACAATTTATGTCCCATAAGTTTTAGTGGTATAGACTTTTTGGCGGTTATAAAGTACCATTGTTTATTATAGGAGTGTTCCTTACCCCAAATTCAATCGTTTGTAAAATTGCTCTTTGAATTTATGGCTGATAGGGATTCGATTTTTCCCTAGGTAGATATGATTGTCTACAATTTTATCTACCTGCTCTAGATTGATCAGATAAGATTGATGTACCCTAATAAAAATGTTTGAAGGGAGTACATCCATAATACCATTAAAAGTCATTCTAGGAGCATGTGTTTTTTCTTTGGTAACGATCTCCAAATAATTCCCTGAACCTTTAATAAACAGGATTTCATTAAACCATATTCTTACAGTTGCAGATCCGTCTTTAATAAAGAAGAAAGTGTTTTGCATTTTGTGAGCATCCAATTGTGTTTTGGCTTTATCTATTGCCATTTTAAATCGCTCGAATTCAAAAGGCTTTAATAAATAATCAATTGCATTGTGGTCGTAGCTTTCCAATGCATATTCGGAATAAGCGGTGGTGAAAATCATTAATGGCTTTAGCTGTAATCCTTGTAGCAGTTCCAGTCCCGATAAATGGGGCATATTTATATCTAGAAAAATTAAATCGACCGGATTTTCTTTTAAAAAAGCGAGTGCTTTTATAGGGTCGCAAAACCCATGCAATAAAGTAACTCCGTCCATTTTTGATATATGGGAGACAATGACACTAATTGCTTTGGGCTCGTCATCTATGGCAATTGCATTTATCATTTATTGCAGGTGATATCTAGTTTTACTTTAAATATGTGGTTTGCTTTTGAAATATCTAAGTTATAGTTTTTAGGATATACCAGGTCCAACCGTTGTTTTGCATTTTTAATCCCCATTCCAAAACCTTGCTCTTTATAAAAGGTTTTAAAATTGTCGTCATAACTGTTTACACATTCAAAATTGATTTTACTGCCATCACAAATCACTGAAACTTTTAGTTTTGACGGTTTGGAAGGGTCAATACCATATTTAAATGCATTTTCAACAAAGGGTATTAATAAACCGGGGCTCACGGTTTTACCTTCACAATTTTCAAAGGTTGTTTCCACCTGAGGTTTTATTTCACAACGTAATTTTTGTATGGCAATGTAGTCATTTAAATATTTTATTTCATTTTCCAAAGGGATAAAATCCTTGGTAATGTCATTTTGCATATAGCGCAATAAATTGGCCAGTTTGGCGGTACTCTCGGCAGTTTTAGGGGCATTTTCTTCCAATGCCGTTGCATATAAGGTATTCAGTGTATTAAACAAAAAATGTGGATTTACCTGTGATTTTAAAAGTTGAAGTTCAGAGTCTTTAGCACCTAGTTTAAGATTGAATATTTGTTGATCGTATTTTAATTTAAGACGAACGTAGCAGTAGATAAGAGATAATAATGCGGTTAGCATAAAGAAAATCGTCGAAACCAATAAATTAGGGGAATATCCATAAATTAGTTTAGTTGCAATTAGAATGACAATTAGAGAAATGATGGTTAAAAATACATATTTGCCTAATTTTTTTTCACTCAATAAAGTAGGTCCAATCAAAAGAACATTGAGGTAGAAAAATAAGGTGAATAGTAAGATTTCTAAGAAAGTTTTAATCCTTTCTAAACCTGTACCTGAATTAAGAACGAACAGTTGATAAATTAGCAGCATAACAATTATATTTCCAGTGAATTCTAATTGTTTAGCCCGAAAATTGTTCTGTAGGGAAGTTTTATCTACTACAGAGATGCCATACAAACAAGAAATAAAAAGAAAAGGTGTAAAGTCTAAAAAGCTATTAAAAAGGGTTTTAAAGTTCGAAAATGTATCGAGAATTGTTACTGGCTTATCTAAATTATAAGTAATACTGTTTATGTTCAGGTGAGACCATGAGATAAATAGAGTATATATTATTGTACAAATCACAACGTAAATTATACCTTTTTTTCTTTTGGTTATGACTAAAGGAATAAGCCACAAAGACAAAAGATAGAAGGTTAAAACTTGTATTGTAATTTTAAATACATTGTAATATTTGAAATTTTCATGGTAGTTAAATAAATGGCTCATGTAGAGAGTTGATCTCATTGAATCAATAACTGCCCAAACTAGTAAAGTAAGAACTAAACCGTGAAATAAAAATTTGTATCTCGGAGTAAAAAATGCGGTAATAGACATATTTTTTATTTTAATTTTCAGCCAAGTTATTGTAGACTGTAAGTCTATAAAAAATAATGTGATGCTTTACCCATTTCTTGTTATGATTTATGGTCTTTTTGTTATTTGGGTTTTAGAAATTGGATTTTCTAACGAATAAGGTTTATTTTTACCCCTAAATAAATGTTGGCTTAGGGATTGAAGCGGCATCCTTTTTATGTTTACCAAGCTTTGCGAAGGTGAACAAAAAAGATAAAGCGAAAAGCCCGACCCCGACTTCCTTTGATACCTACAAGGAAGACCTGCAAGGTCTTGATGACCTTGTAGGTCTTCACCTTGCAGGACAGGAAAAGGAAGTCGGGGAAAGCCCCAAGAACTAAAAAGTATGAGCGAAGTAAGACATAACTGGACCAAACAGGAAATACTGGATATTTACAATAAACCGTTTATGGAGCTCCTTTACGAGGCAGCCACTGTACACAGGAAAAACCATGATCCCAATACGGTGCAGGTGTCTACCTTGTTGTCTATTAAAACAGGCGGTTGCCCCGAAGATTGTGGATATTGTCCACAGGCAGCACGTTACCATACCAAGGTAGAGGGCAACGACCTAATGTCCGTTTCCCAGGTAAAGGCCCAAGCGTTACGTGCCAAAACGGCTGGAAGCTCCAGAGTGTGCATGGGGGCTGCATGGAGAAATGTTAAGGACGGACCGGAGTTTGATCAAGTATTGGAGATGGTACGTACTATTAACAAGCTGGATATGGAGGTTTGCTGTACCTTGGGAATGATTACCGAGAACCAAGCACATCGATTGGCAGAAGCCGGACTTTATGCTTACAACCATAATTTGGATACTTCAGAGGATTATTATAAAGATGTAATTTCTACCCGTGCTTTTAAAGACCGTTTGGATACCATAGACAATGTACGTAAAAGTAATGTTACGGTTTGCAGCGGTGGTATTATTGGTATGGGCGAGGCTTTGGAAGATAGGGCCGGTATGTTGGTGGCGCTATCCACCTTGGATCCGCAACCCGAATCTGTGCCTATAAATGCACTAGTGGCCGTAGAGGGTACCCCTATGGCCGATTTGCCACCTATTCCAATATGGGATATGGTACGTATGGTGGCCACTACCCGTATTGTAATGCCCGAAACCCAGGTACGTTTGTCTGCCGGGCGTACACAAATGAGTAGGGAAGGGCAGGCCATGTGTTTCTTTGCAGGCGCCAACTCTATTTTTGCTGGGGACAAATTGTTAACTACCCCCAATCCAGACGTAAATGAGGATATGGCTATGTTTAAACTTTTGGGGCTAAACCCACAAAAGGCTTTTACCAAGGTTTCCCAGCCTAAAACTGTTGAAGCCCAGGATTCCCAATACCAGGCCAAGGGCGAAAAGCCAAAATGGACCAGGCCGGGACATACCATAGATAGGAACGAAGCCGCTAAAAAGAAGGCCAATCTAACGGAGTAATCCTGTGTTAGATTAAATTACCAAGAAAATTATTTTTGGTTTTTTAACTTTGCTAGATTAATCAATCAAGTTATTTTGAACTTAAAGGAGATTCCAAGGGTAGCGAATATTACCAAAGAAGAGTTTCTCAACAACTATTTTAGGCCACAGAGACCGGTGGTTATAGAAAAGTGTATTGAGGAATGGCCAGCCTATTCCAAATGGGATTTTGATTATATGCGACAGGTGGCCGGAAACAAGGTAGTTCCGCTGTATGATGATCGACCTGTACATCATAAGGACGGATTTAACGAGCCCCATGCCACTATGAAAATGTCCGATTATTTGGATCTTTTACAAAGTGAACCTACAAAATACCGGATTTTTCTTTGGAATATTCTTAAGGAGGTTCCTGAGCTTCAAAAGGACTATACATTTCCAGATTTTGGCCTTAACTTAATGAAAGGTCTGCCCATGCTTTTTTTTGGAGGGACCAATTCCCATACCTTTATGCATTACGACATTGATCTGGCCAACATTTTTCATTTCCATTTCGCGGGGAGGAAAGAAATTATTCTATTCCCCCAGTCGGAAAACAAGTACTTGTATAAAGTACCACATTCGTTGATTACCCATGAGAGTATAGATTTTTCCAATCCGGATTATGAAAAATGGCCGGCATTACAAAATGCCACGGGATACAAAACTAATTTGGTACATGGGGAGGTCTTGTATATGCCGGAAGGGTATTGGCATTATATGAAATACATTAGCCCGGGATTTTCTATGAGTTTAAGGGCTATACCCAGAAATCCGGCGAATTTGGGACGGGCCTTCTACAATGTATTGGTTATGCGCTACTACGATAATATGATGCGAAAAATAAAAGGGCAGGAGTGGATAGATTGGAAGAACAAACAGGCTATAGAAAGGACAAATAAACAGTTGTCCTAGGTGTTATGTGTAAGGAAAGGAATATCTTTGTCCCCTTTAAATAAAATTATATTAAGTAGATAATTATGAGAAAATTATTGTTTGCATTGGTATTTGTTTTGGCAGTGTCATCTGTTAATGCACAGGCTTTTGAGGGTAAAGAAGATATGAAATTTCAGATAGGGGCCAATTTTCAGGACAATGGTACCGGAATTGTAGTTGCCTATGATTATGGTTTGGGAGAAAACTTCTCACTGGGTCTGTCGTCCTCTTATGTTTTGGGGGTGGAAGAATTGATCAATGCCGATTTTGGGGACAGAATAGACCTTAAAGCAAGGTTCAATGCCAATTTGGGCAGTGTTTTTCAGTTAGGAGACAACGTTGATATATACCCTGGATTGGACCTAGGGCTTAAGAATTTTGGTGGTCATTTGGGTATCCGCTACTTTTTTAGCGATGGTTTTGGAGTATTTACCGAAATAGGCGCACCACTTGCAAAATATAAAACCGGAACTTTAACCCCTGCCGAAGAACTGCACAATCAGTTTGTATTCAGTTTGGGAGCTTCCTTTAATCTTAATTAAAGTATATGATCTTTCGCCCTCTCTCTAAAGAGGGGGCTGAAGGTCTATTTTAGTTATTGGGAACCAATTCATAAACTTTTTCATAGACCATTCCACTTTCCCATCCACGGTACAAAAGATAATCGGCAAGTTTTTTTCGCCTTTTTTGTAGGTCCTTCTCCCTTATTTCCGACAAACGTTTGCTGGCCAATGCATTAAAGGTATTTAAGTATTCTTTGGACTCTATTTCCTTTAGGGCCGTGGTAATATTATATTTGGAAATATCCCTGTGCTTCAACTCGTTTACAATTCTGTTTTTACCCCATTTTTTTATTTTGAATTTCCCCCTGGCGAAACTACGGGCAAAACGTTCCTCATTTAAAAAATTCTCTTGAATCAAGTGTCCCACAATTAGGTCTATGGCCTGGGGAATCATATTCATTTCCCTTAGTTTGGAAATTACCTCTTTATGGCAACGGTCCTGATAGGCGCAATACCCTTCCAATTTTCTGGTGGCTTCGTCTACGGAAAAGGAATTTTTTGGTGAAATCATTAGGTTACTAAGGCTCTGGATGCACAATTGCTCCTGTAAATTCTTCGGAGTATTTCTGTAAATATACGGTGGTTTGTGGAATTGAAAAATCCAGCCCGTTAATTTATACAAGGCCCTAAAATTCCTGGGTTATCAGTTAGGTTTTTTTGGGGACGTTAATTGGTGCAGTAGGCATATTGTAATTATATTTACGATTCATAAAAAACAATCTTTGTAATGAATAGATTTAAGATGTACGTGGTAGCGTTTGGCCTTATACTGGCTTCTACTACTTTGTCCTTTGCCCAACAAATAAATCCAATAGAGGGGCGTTGGGATATGGTTATTTCACAAGAGGGGGAAGAACTTCCTTCTTGGCTGGAAATCCGCCACTCAGGTTCAAGAACTTTGGTAGGCCGTTTTGTTTATGCCATGGGTAGTGCCAGACCAATTTCCGAGTTAAAAATGAAGGACGGAAAATTTAGTTTTGCCATTCCTCCCCAATGGGAAGATGGCAATACGTATATGGAGTTTGAAGGAAGTATGAACGGCGATGTCTTAAAAGGTACTATGTTGTATACCAACGGCCAAACATACAATTGGGTGGCTACGCGTGCCCCTCAATTGGAGTATACCAAGAACCCAAAGTGGGGCAAGCCCATTAAATTGTTTAACGGAAAGGATTTAAGTGGATGGCAGGCTATGGGGGAAAACCAGTGGATCGCGGAATCAGGGGTGTTAAAAAGCCCTAAATCGGGTTCCAATTTGGTTTCCGATCAAAAGTTCAACGATTTTAAATTGCATTTGGAGTTTAAATATCCCCAAGGAAGTAATAGTGGGGTTTATCTACGTGGGCGCTACGAGGTGCAGATTATGGATAGCAAAGGGGCAGAGCCCTCGGATGTGGAATACAGTGGCGTATACGGCTTTCTTACGCCTAGTGAGGTTGCGGCCAAGGCGGCTGGAGAATGGCAGGAATACGATATTACCTTGATCGGTAGAAGGGTAACTGTGGTGGCCAACGGAACCACGGTGATCAGTGATCAAATTATCCCTGGAATTACCGGAGGAGCTCTGGACAGCAAGGAAGGTGAGCCAGGACCATTGTACTTTCAAGGCGATCACGGTCCTATAGAATTTAGGAATATAATTGTTACTCCCAGGGTAGATTGATTTTATAAGGAAGTTTGGGCAATTTAATGCCTTAAAACAAAAAAAGCGACTCCGTTTCGGAAGTCGCTTTTTTGTTAGTATATAGTTTTACCGTCTTTATTCTTAAAACGATATTCAAGATACGTATAGGCATCCCTGGGTTGAATTTTAACCCATCTTTTGTGTTCCAAAAACCATTTGGAACGTATGGATGGAAACCCTTTGGTTAAATAGGCGGCAATAAATGGATGTATGTTTAAGATAATTCCATTATCCTTTGCCGGACCTTTTAAGAGTTTTTCCAGATCTGCATTTATCTTGTCTATCAAAACAATTGGGGCCTCTACCTCCTGGCCGGAGCCATTTGGATTTTCCTCACTTGTTTTAATGTTCATTTCGGGTCTGACCCGTTGTCTTGTAATTTGTATAAGTCCAAACTTACTTGGGGGTAGTATTTTGTGTTTGGCCCTGTCGTCCTTCATCTCATCCCTAAGATGATCAAAAAGGCGTCTTCTGTGTTCACCCTTACCCATGTCGATAAAGTCTACCACGATGATTCCTCCCATATCCCGCAGACGTAATTGCCTTGCGATTTCGGAGGCGGCCAATAAATTTACTTCTAGGGCTGTGTCTTCCTGATTTTTGGCCTTATTGGAACGGTTACCGCTGTTAACGTCTATAACGTGCAGCGCTTCCGTATGTTCAATAATTAAATAGGCACCTTTGCTCATGGAGGCCGTGCGGCCGAATGAAGTTTTTATTTGTCTTTCTATCCCAAATTTTTCAAATATGGGAACAGTAGAATTATACAATTTTACAATAGATTCTTTTTCTGGTGCAATTTCATGCACATAATCTTTTACTTGCTCAAAAAGCGTTTCGTCATCAACATGGATTCCTGTAAAGGAATCGTTAAAAACATCCCTAAGTATGGAGGAAGCCCTTGTAAGCTCTACCAAAACCTTGGATGGATGCGGTGCTCTTTGGATCTTATTGCACATTACTGACCATTTGTTCAGTAAATTCTGCAAGTCTTTGTCTAGTTCTGCTACTTTTTTGCCTTCTGCTACTGTTCGGATAATAACGCCAAACCCTTTTGGTTTAATACTCCTTACGAGTCTTTTTAACCTATCTTTTTCTTCTTTGCTTTCAATTTTTTGTGAAACGGAAACGCGGTCGGAAAAAGGGACCATGACCAAGTATCGGCCAGCTATGGAAAGTTCAGAGCTTATTCGTGGTCCTTTTGTGGAAATGGGTTCCTTTACTATTTGTACGAGTAAGGATTGATTGGCTTTAATAACATCATTGATGCTACCATTTTTGTCAATATCTTCTTCAAACTGAAAATTACTTAAAGAATAGTCCTTAAGTTTTCCAGTGCTAACTTTTTTAATGAATTTCAACATAGAAGCTAGTTGCGGCCCTAAATCGTGGTAATGTAGAAAGGCATCTTTCTCGTACCCCACATTTACGAAGGCTGCATTTAGTCCAGTTACCGGCTTTCTCACCTTGGCAATTAAAATATCGCCAACGGCAAAGTCGTTACTGTCTTCTTCTTTGTGTAATTCAGTGAGTTTTCCATCCTTTAGCAAGGCAAAATCAACGGCATTGGAACTAGATCTTACGATTAATTCTCTATTCACCTGAATTAATTTATATTCATCCCGCCACTCAATAAATCAAGTGGGGATAAATGATTAAACAATAATTTGTACAGGTTGTATAAACCCGTCGAAATTCTTTTACGAATTTCTATGTCAAGGAACGTATAAAAGGAAAAAGTAGTTGTTACAACTACTTTTTCTTGTGTCGGTTAGCTCTCCTGCGTTTTTTACGCTTGTGGGTAGCTACCTTATGTCTTTTTCTTTTTTTACCACTAGGCATAGAGGTCTACTTTTTTAGATTAATAATATTTTATTTGACTTGTACATTACTTTTTACACCTTCTACAAAAACCTTTGCCGGTTTAAAGGCAGGGATGTTGTGTGCGGGGATTTTAATGGTAGTATTTTTGGATATGTTCCTACCTGTTTTTTCAGCTCTTGTTTTAATGATAAAACTGCCGAAACCTCTTAAGTATACGTTGTCTCCGCTTTCTAAAGATGTTTTTACCTCATCCATGAAAGATTCCACAGTTGCTTGCACATCTCCTTTTTCAATTCCCAGTTTTTCTGAGATTTTCGTTACAATTTCCGCTTTCGTCATTTTAACTAAATAAATTTCTAAAGAATTTTTTTTTCGGGATGCAAATATATGAATTAAATTCAATCTTTCCTTGCTAAGGAACTTAATTTTAAGTGGGTAAACCATTACTTTTGTAAATTAGGCCCTAGTAAATGAACTTTTCCAGAATTATTTTAGAGTGGTACGAGCAAAATAAAAGGCTTCTGCCTTGGCGTAGAACCAAGGAGCCTTACCGCATATGGCTGTCGGAAATTATGCTGCAACAGACCCGTGTAGCGCAAGGTATACCTTATTATATGAAGTTTGTGGAGGCTTTCCCCAAAGTGCAGGATTTGGCTGCGGCATCCGAAGAGCAGGTGCTTAAGTTGTGGCAAGGGTTGGGGTATTATTCAAGGGCAAGAAATTTACATGCCACGGCAAAAATAATTACGGAAAAATATAATGGAAAATTTCCAGATACCTATAAGGAGCTGTTGCAGTTGAAAGGTATTGGCGATTATACCGCCTCTGCAATAGCCTCAATTTGCTTTGGCCGTCCAGAAGCTGTAGTAGATGGAAATGTCTATAGGGTCTTGGCCAGATATTATGGTATAGAGCTGCCCATAAACAGTTCGGAGGGTATTTTATACTTTAAAGAATTGGCAAAAGGCATTATGGATGCCAAAAATATAAGGGACTACAACCAGGGAATTATGGAATTCGGAGCCCTGCAATGTGCGCCAAAGAATCCGGACTGCGGTAGCTGTCCCCTGCAAAAATCATGTGTGGCCTTCGCTACCAATAGCATTGATAATCTACCGGTAAAAATAAAAAAGAATAAGGTGCGCAATCGGTATTTCAATTATTTGGTATTGGTAGACGAAAATAAACAGACTTTATTGCAACAGCGAAAGGGAAATGGTATTTGGCAAAATTTATATGAGTTTCCATTGCTGGAATCCGAAAAGTATATTGATCAGGGAGAAGTTGCGGGGAATTTGAAAGAATTGGTATCGTTGCAGGAACCCTCGGAAATATACCTTTACAATGAAAGTAAAATAGTTCATAAACTTTCGCACCAACATTTGCATACCCGGTTTTGGATCATCACCTTTGAATCCAATCTTGAAAATGGAATACAAATAGCTGAACTTCATAAATATCCTGTTCCAGTTTTAATTGCAGATTTTATAAAAACGTTTAAAATTTAGTACTTTTGAACTTTAATTTGAGTTATGAGCGGAACACTAAATAAGGTAATGCTGATTGGGCATTTGGGAGATGAGGTTAAAATTCACTTTTTTGAAGGTGGAAACTGTATTGGGAGATTTCCATTGGCTACCAATGAGACCTATACCAATAAGCAGACAGGGGAAAGGGTAACCAATACTGATTGGCATAACATAGTGGTTCGGAACAAGGCAGCTGAAATATGTGAAAAATACCTAAGTAAAGGGGACAAGATTTACGTGGAAGGCCGACTTAAAAACCGTCAATGGCAAGGGGAAGATGGGAATACCAGGTATACTACCGAGGTTCATGTTCAGGATTTTACCTTTTTGACCACCAAAAAGGAAAGTATGGCCAATGCCCAGGCAAGCAGCCAGAATCAACCACAGCAAGGTACAACTGCCACAACAAATAAGGTTAATGAGCCGTTAAGTAACAACGGACCTGAAGAGGAAGATGATTTACCATTCTAGATTAATTAAATTTAAAGACTGACTATTGGACCCAGACCCCCTTAGTTTATTATTGAATTTTATTGCAGTCGATAGCGGTTTTGCTTTTAAAATCGCATTCCTTTTTATTTTATTGTCTTTTTCTGCCCTTATTTCTGGGGCTGAAGTGGCTTTTTTTGGCTTATCCCAAACCGATGTTAATGAGATAGAGGAAAAAAAGACGGCCAAAGGAAAAATTATTGTAGCCCTCTTGGATCGCCCCAAAAAACTTTTGGCTACCATATTGATTGCCAACAATGCCATAAATATTGGAGTGGTATTATTGTTCAATAATATTGGCGACACCATTTTCGCCGATATTACCTATGTTATTTTAGGACTTGTTCCGGTGCGCTTTCTTCTGGAGGTAGTAGTGGTTACCTTTTTAATATTGATGTTTGGGGAGATTTTACCCAAAGTATACGCCAATCGCAATAGATTTACCTTCGCCTTTTTCATGGCTTTTCCTTTAAAGGTACTGGATTTTCTGTTTTCGCCTTTAAGTTTGCCAATGAGGTCCGCTACCATTTTCCTATATAACAAATTGGGCAAACAGAAATCCAATCTTAACGTGGGTCATTTGTCCCAGGCATTGGAGCTCACCTCCGAGGGGGATACTACCGTAGAAGAGCAGAAAATACTTGAAGGGATCGTTTCTTTTGGAAATACGGATACCAAACAGGTGATGCGACCAAGGATTGATATTTTTGCCCTTAATGAAGAAATGAAGTTTTTGGAAGTTTTGGCGGAGATAAAAACCCATGGCTACTCAAGGATACCAGTTTTTTCCCAGAATATGGACAACGTACTGGGGGTACTTTATGTTAAGGATCTCCTGCCTTATATAGACCGAAAAACCTTTAATTGGTTGTCGTTGATCAGGGAGCCCTATTTTGTTCCTGAGAACAAGAAACTGGACAACCTGTTGCTGGATTTTCAGACCAAGAAAAATCATTTGGCCATTGTGGTAGATGAGTACGGGGGTACTTCCGGAATAGTTACCCTTGAAGATATTATTGAGGAAATTGTAGGGGATATCAGTGATGAGTTTGATGATGAGGACTTAATTTTCTCTAAGCTGGACGATTTTAACTTTGTCTTCGATGGCAAAACTGCTTTGAAGGATTTTTATAGAGTGGCCAAAATTGAGGATGAGGACGATTTTGAGGAGAAAAAGGGCGAGTCCGAAACGGTAGCAGGTTTTGTCCTGGAAATTGCAGGAAGTTTTCCTAAAAGAGGTGAGGTGGTAATGTTCAAAGAGTATCAATTTATTGTGGAGAGCTTGGATAAAAAGCGATTGAAACAAATAAAAATTACATTGCCCCATGAAGCTTAACCTCGGACTTATTGTTTTATTGTTGTGTCTTGCATCGTCATGTAAGGACGATGTTTTGCCGAAACCTAAGGCAATGCTTAGGCTGGAATATCCAGCGGGTAAGGAAGGAATCTTGGAAACAGAACACTTTTCTGTCAAATACAATGAAATGGCCAAATTGAAATCCGAGTCCAATACCTCCTTTACATTGGACTATCCACTTATGAAAGGTTCTATTTTTATTAATTATAAGGCGGTGAACGGCAATTTGGACAAACTGCTTACCGATGCTCAAAAACTAAGCTACGAGCACGTTGTGAAGGCCGACGGTATTTATGAGGAACCCGTTGTTAACGAACCTCACAAGGTATATGGAATGTATTATGAAGTAAAGGGTAATGCAGCTTCGCAATCCCAGTTTTATGTAACGGACAGTACAAAGCACTTCGTAACCGGGTCATTGTATTTTTATGCCAAACCTAATTATGATTCTATTTTGCCAGCTGCGGTACATCTGCAAAAGGATATTCGCAAAATTATTGAATCCTTACGCTGGACGGAGTAGCATTGCTTTAATTGCTTTGTAATAAGTCCTCCGCTTGCTTAATACTGGAATTTATTTGATCCTTAAGGGCCTTGACTTTGGTCTCTTCCTCATCCAGCCATTTTTGTTTTTCTTCCGTCAACGCTTTTCCGTTCAGTATCTCGTCGCCATCAAATCTATCGCCAAAGCTTTTCATCCAGTCCATCATAGCCTTGTGTGCAGCCTTTAATTCCTCTCTGGCAGCTACAAAGTCGTCGGAAGAGGTATCGTTCGTAATTTTTTCGTCCAATTGTGCCACTAATTTGCCTATAGTCCCCATTTTTGGCATTACCTCATCATGGATAGCCATTACGCCTTTCATTTGTGAATTCTCCTTGTTTTCATCTTTACAGGAGTAGGCAACCGCTATTACGACGGATAGGATAAGGGTTAATTTTTTTATCATCAGGTAAAGTTTAATGTTGTTACGCGTGGCTAAAGTGGCCTTTTAAGATAATTTTTTAAGTTGGGCGGACGTTTTTTTAAATGGTCGGCACCATTACTTTATAAGATATCAAAGATACTGAATTGTGAACGTTTTATAACTGCAATCGAATCCCATTTTCGCGAAAATCGACAGGTGTTATTTTGTACACTTGAATTATTTTGATGATAATTCAACCAAAATATCGACCCTAACCCCAATGATACCAGTTTTATTAACAAGCTTTTGGGAAAGGAACAATCCGTTTATCCTATAAATACGGGTATTGTAAGGTGTGCCAATGCGTATCGAGGGTAAAATCGACTATAAAATCAATTCCTTGTTAATTTGCGTGCATAAATCATTAAAATTCTGTAAATTAAATGCATAACCTAGAAAATTCTATACAATGAAACAATTTGCACTCCCTATTAGGTTTGGCATAGCTGTTAGCGGCTCATTAATTGCCTATTTCTTATTGTTGTCCCTTTTTAATCTTCACACCAATATTTTTTATAGTCTTTTTAATGGTGTAATTACGGGATTCGGGATATATGAGGCCATAAAATATTTTAGGCTCAAGGAAGGGCCATCCTTTAATTATGGCAAAGGTTTTACGGCGGGGATTGTTACCGGTTTTGTAGGGACATTGATCTTTACATTGTTTTTCGCCTTTTATGCTACGGAGATTAATCTGGGATTTTTGGATGAACTCTCCAAAGTATGGTTCCGCGATTATAACACATCGGAGGGTATTGTTTTCTTTACCGTGGCCATTATGGGCTTTGCAACTACCTTGGTTCTGACCCTATCATTTATGCAGTTGTTCAAGACTTCGAACAACCTCAAAAGAAAATCGGTTTAAAAATCTCAAAAATCACTTGTGGATTAAGGATTTAGGAGTATATTTGCACCCGCCTAAGTAAATATTAGGCTTGTTCTTAAATTTATAAATAACACAAGCTATGTACGCAATTGTAGAGATAGCAGGGCAGCAATTTAAAGTTGCGAAAGACCAAAAAGTGTATGTTCACCGTTTACAAGACGAAGAAGGTAGCAAAGTAACCTTTGATAACGTTCTTTTGTTGGAAGATGGTAGTAACATTACAATTGGCGCCCCAGCTATAGACGGAGCCGCTGTTGAGGCTAAAGTCATTAAGCACCTAAAAGGTGATAAGGTAATTGTCTTTAAAAAGAAAAGACGTAAAGGTTACAAAAAGAAAAACGGTCACCGTCAATATTTGACTGAATTGGTAATAGAGGGTATTATTGCCTCTGGAGCCAAAAAATCTGAGAAAAAGGCGGAACCAAAAAAAGAAGCTAAACCTGCTGCTAAAAAAGCAGAGGTAAAAGCAGAAGCTCCAAAGAAGGAGGAAGCTAAAGCTACCGAGGATTTGAGTAAAAATACGGTTGCAGAGCTAAGAGAATTGGCAAAAGCTAAGGGAGTTGAAGGTTATTCTTCAATGAAAAAAGCAGAATTGATTGCCGCTTTAAGTTAATAACAAGAATTAAAACAATATATCATGGCACATAAGAAAGGTGTAGGTAGTTCTAAAAACGGTAGGGAATCAGAATCAAAACGCTTGGGCGTTAAGATTTATGGTGGACAAGCTGCCATTGCTGGGAACATCATTGTAAGACAACGTGGTACTAAACATAACCCAGGTGAAAATGTTTATGCTGGAAAAGATCATACCTTGCATGCAAGGGTAGACGGTCTTGTAAAATTCCAAAAGAAAGCAGGAGGTAAATCCTATGTTTCTATTGAGCCTTTTGAGGCTTAATACATTCCAGCTTTTAAGTATTAAAAAACTCTTTCCTTAGTTGGAAAGAGTTTTTTGTTTTTACATACTATACTGAATACTATATTTGTTTTACCACTTCTGATTTCTAAAATTCTTGGCCTTGGCAAAAGCAACTGTTTCAGATAAATAATCCACTAGGTTGTAGTTAGGTATGGGCAAGATACTCTCTAATAGGCTTGTGTCCCATTCATTGGGTTTAGAGGTCATGTAGGGGTGTAAATGCAGTCCAATGGTTTCGTAGTAAAACTCTTCCAACTTTGAAGAAAATCCTGTTGAGGTATTAATTTGATCTTCGGTAAAACTAAAATTGGAGAAGCCTACGACCTTCAAAATTTTGGCAATGCCTTTTTTCATGTTCGTCTCTTTGGAATTAACAATGTTCAATTGTTGAATTTCTGTAGAAATGACCATGGCAATTACCTGAGCGGCATAGTCCGTTGGAATAATATTTAGCCCAGTGTCCGTTTTGGTAGTAATACGTATGGCGTCCTTCGAGCTGCTATTGTGAAAAAACTTCGCAAAGAGATAAAAGACCATGTATTTTGATATAAAATAATTTGGGCTCCCATAAATATTTCCCCCAAGTACACTGGGCCGCAAAATTTGAATTGGAATATTTTTTGCCTTACCAGCTTTTAACAGGAACTTTTCCGAAGCGTGTTTGGAGGCTTCGTAATGATTGCGGTAATTACCGTTTTTTATGTTGGTATAATCGTTGTGCAATAATCCACCTATATTTCCTGCAGCAAATGCCGTACTTATATAGACGAATTTTACAATATGGCTGCAATAGGTATTGAATATATCTGTGGTAAACTGTAAATTTTGATTGAATATTTCCTCCTTGGCGGCAGGATCAGTTGATAAATTGACATACCCGGCCGAGTGTATAAAATAATCCAACTTATTATTTCCTAGAAAAGAAGCCGGATTTAATAATTCTTCCGCATCTACCGTGACTATTTTTTTTAAGACTTCAGGAAGGTTCTTTTTTACAAAATCTGTTGCGAACTCACTTGAAACTACATTTATGATTCGTTGTTCAGGTCCAACAGAAGTTTTCTTACGAACGGGGAGGTAAATGTTGTCTATACTTTGAAAGCGAAGTTCCAAAAGCGAAAATAATACTCTAGAACCTAAGGTTCCAGTAGCTCCGGTTAAGAGTATGTTCATTAAGTTGGTGTAGGAATTAAAAAATCAAAATCCTTATCTGTTTGAGTGATAAGGATTTTGGTTTTGTATTATAATGGATTCTTGAATCTTTCCAAACAAGAAGGCAGTCTAGTACCTATAATAATCGGGCTTAAAAGGACCCTCAACGGTTACTCCAATATATTCTGCCTGTTCCGGTCTTAAAGTTTCCAATTCCACTCCCAATCGGGATAGGTGTAAAGCGGCCACTTTTTCGTCCAAATGTTTTGGAAGCATATAAACGTCATTGTTGTATTTGTCACTATGGTTCCAAAGTTCCATTTGCGCCAAGGTTTGGTTGGTGAAGGAGTTGCTCATTACAAAACTTGGATGACCGGTAGCGCATCCCAAGTTTACCAATCTACCTTCTGCCAAAACAATAATATCCTTTCCTTCAAGGGTATATTTGTCAACCTGTGGTTTTATTTCATCCTTGGTATGGCCGTAATTTTTGTTCAGCCATGACATGTCTATTTCATTGTCGAAATGGCCAATATTACACACTATGACTTTGTCTTTCATCGCTTTAAAATGCTGCGACTGAATAATATCCTTATTTCCGGTAGTGGTTATTACTATATCGGCATTTCCAACCACTGTATCCATTTTCTTTACCTCAAAACCGTCCATAGCTGCCTGTAAGGCACAAATTGGATCAATTTCGGTAACTGTAACAATAGACCCCGCACCTTTAAAAGAAGCTGCTGTACCCTTTCCTACATCACCGTATCCGGCAACTACAACTCTTTTGCCCGCAAGCATTGTATCCGTAGCCCTGCGAATAGCATCTACGGCACTTTCCCTGCAACCGTATTTGTTGTCGAATTTGGATTTTGTAACAGAATCGTTAACATTGATGGCGGGCATTGGCAAGGTTCCTTTTTTCACCCTTTCATAAAGCCTATGAACACCAGTGGTAGTCTCTTCGGAAAGGCCTTTGATACCTGAAGCCAATTCTGGGTATTTGTCCAATACCATGTTGGTAAGATCTCCCCCATCATCCAAGATCATGTTTAAGGGTTGACGATCTTCTCCGAAAAACAAGGTCTGTTCAATGGCCCAATTAAATTCTTCTTCATTCATTCCCTTCCATGCATATACAGGAACCCCGGCTGCGGCTATAGCAGCAGCAGCCTGATCTTGGGTAGAGAAAATATTACATGAACTCCAAGTCACCTCTGCGCCAAGGGCAACCAAGGTCTCGATGAGTACCGCTGTTTGTATGGTCATATGCAAACACCCGGCAATACGGGCGCCTTTAAGAGGCTGTTCTTTTCCGTACTCTTCCCTTAAGGACATTAGTCCGGGCATTTCGGCTTCCGCAAGTTCAATTTCTTTTCTTCCCCATTTGGCCAGGCCAATGTCTTTTACTTTATAGGGTACGTAAGGAATGGTTTTAGTACTCATAAACTTTTTTTGTTATAGTTAGTTGTTCGTATTCGTTTGAAAATAAATCGGAAGAATAAATGAAAAACAATTTAAATGAAGAATATCTTCGAATAGCCTATTTCTTCTCCTTTTTTATTTTTATTTTAGTAATAGAACAATATACTTGTATTTTGCATTTGCAAAGGTAGTAATAACTTAAATAATCTAATGCCTCTTTACAAAACAATAACAGTCGGGGACGATGCTAAAGTCTTGATTTGGAAAGTTGAAGAAACGGAATCCCAACTTTCTGAAGGGGTTGTGCTTACTCCGCATTGCCAAAAACGTATGATGGGAATGAAGTCGGAATTGCATAGAAGGGGGTTCTTGAGTATAAGACATTTAATGGCAATAGAGGGTTATGTTGATCACGATCTATTTTATGATGATGCGGGCAAACCGCATTTGACAGATGGCAAGTTTATCTCCATTACACATTCCCACGAATTTACGGGAATTATTATTTCGGATACCAAAGAGGTAGGAATCGACATTGAAATGCAACGTGATAAGATTCTAAGGATAGCAAACAAGTATACCCCATTGGAGGAATACAAAACCGTGGCAAATGCGGATGCCTTGGTAAGAAAACTTACCATTGTTTGGGGAGCAAAGGAATCCTTGTACAAGATATATGCCCAACATGGCCTAAGTTTTTTGCACCATATAGATATTACGGATTTTTCTTTGTCCGACTCAGAGACTACTGGCACCATTCTATATAAGGGAAAGGCCTCCCACTACAATATTATATTTTTGGAGTTTGAGGGATATACCTGTGTGTATGCCATTAAAAATTAGTGGGCTGCAATCTTTACAGCCAGTCTTATTATAGCCAATATTACTGCTTCATAATCTTGGATTTAGTTAGTTGTCTGTTCGGGAATAAATGCGATAATCCTACCAATTCCGAAGTATTTTTTCTGATAAACCCTAATATTTTTATTGGGAAAGGCTATTTTTGATCAACATTAATTGTTTAAAGCCTTGCTAAAATCACCAAAATAAACCTATTGGATCACGTATATATCTTCAGTGTTTAAGTAAGGTTTGCATATGGAAACAAATCTTCATTGGGATTGTTGGAAAGTGGTTTGATAAAAATGTAAATTCTAAAATCTGACCGGAGTAACTATGAGCCCCATTTTTGAATGGATTTTTGCCCAGTACCAAGATACTCCTACCCATTTGATAATTTTGGAAATGGTAGGGGTGTTTTTCGGATTTTTAAGTGTTTGGTACTCCATGAGGGAAAATATATTGGTTTTCCCTACAGGGATCCTTAGTACGGGGCTGTTTGTATATATCCTTTTTGTTTTTGGGTTATTGGGAGATATGCTGATCAATGCCTATTACTTCGCCATGAGTGTCTACGGATGGTATATATGGACTAGAAAGGTAGATGAGACCCATTTTATTCCAATAACTACAACGACCCCCAAAGAGAAAAAATGGACGGTTTTTTTATTTGTTGCTACTATTTTATTTGTTGTTTTTGTATACGTGGTATTTGATAAGTTGGATAGTTGGACAGCTTATATAGACACCTTTACAACGGCCGTATTCTTTGTGGGAATGTGGCTCATGGCCAAGAAAAAACTTGAAAATTGGGTATATTGGATTATCGGTGATGTAATATCGGTTCCATTATATCTTTATAAAGGACTTATATTTACATCTCTGCAATATTTATTGTTCACTATTATTGCCATTTTCGGATACCTTGCATGGAAGAAAAGTTTAAACAAGAGCCCTCAAGTATTATTAAAGTAGTGTTATTTGGACCGGAATCTACGGGAAAGACAACCTTGTCCCAAGATTTGGCCAAGCATTACAATACCGTTTGGGTACCGGAATATGCACGTGAATACCTTCAGGACAAATGGGATAAAGAAAGGAAAACCTGTGAGCCAAAAGATTTATTGCCCATAGCTGAGGGACAGATCAAATTGGAAAATTCCCTGACCAAGAAGGCTAATGAAGTCTTAATATGCGATACCGATCTTTTGGAGACCAAAGTTTATTCCGAAGCCTACTATTTGGGATATTGTGATCCAGTTTTGGAGACTTACGCATTGCAGAACACTTACGATATCTATTTTCTGACCTATATAGACATTCCGTGGGAAAAGGATGACCTAAGGGATAAACCAAATGACCGTGAACGAATGTTTCTTTATTTCAAGGATACTTTGGAAAAATATAACAGGAATTTTATTATCTTAAAGGGTGATAAAAAAACAAGGCTGATAACGGCCCAGAACTACATTAACCAACTATTGAGAAAATAATGGAATTAACGGAAGCAGACAAAAAACAATTAGAAAAGAAGGGTATTTCTAAAGAAAAAGTTCTTGGTCAAATTGAGACATTTAAGGAGGGTATTCCTTTTGTGAGATTGGAAAAGGCCGCGGTAGTATCCGATGGCATTTCCAAATTTTCCGAGGCTGAGGAGCAAGGGCTTATTAAAAAATTTGAGGATGCAAAGAAGAAAATTTCACTTCTGAAATTTGTACCGGCTTCCGGTGCTGCATCCCGAATGTTCAAGGCAATGTTCAATTTTTTGGATACCTATGATCCCAAAGCCGAAAAATTCGAGGCCTATTTGGACAGAACCAAGGATAAGGATGTGAAGGCCTTCTTTGAAGGGTATAAAAAATTTGCCTTTTATGACCTTATTCAAAAAAGGATAGCTGGTAAGACAAGCTCCAAGGATGAGGAAAAGTACCTTTTTGCAAAGGAGATGTTATTGCCTGAAGGCTTGGATTTCGGATTTTACCCAAAAGGCCTTTTGCCCTTTCATGACTATGGCAAGCACACCGCCACACCTTTCGAGGAACATTTAAAGGAGGCTATTGCCTACGCCCAGGTGAATAACGAGGCAAATCTACATTTTACCATTTCTGAGCAGCATGGTGAAATGTTCAACAAAGAATTTAAGACTGCCGGGGAGCGTGTGGCAAAGGATGCTAAAACCTCCTTTACGGTTAACTATTCCTTTCAGAAGCCTTCTACGGATACTATCGCTGTAACTTTGGACAACAAACCTTTCAGAAATTCGGATGGCTCCCTGTTGTTCAGGCCAGCTGGTCACGGTTCCTTGATAGAGAACCTGAACGAGCAGGATGCGGACATTATTTTTATAAAGAATATTGATAATGTGGTGGTTCCAAGATTTTCTGACGACGTTGCCAAAAGCAAAAAGATATTGGCCGGACTGTTGTTGGAATTACAAAGCAAGGCGTTTGAATACGCCAAACTATTGGACGGGGATAATCTAACTTCTGAATTATTGGAAACTATAAAATCGTTTTTGGAAAAGGATTTAAATGTCCGATTTTCAGATAAATTCGGGGGTTTTAGTATAGGGCAGCAAATAGAAATTTTAAAGGATAAGATAAGCCGTCCCATTCGTATATGTGGAATGGTCAAGAATGAAGGCGAACCTGGAGGCGGTCCGTTTTGGATAAGGGATGCCCACGGTCATATTTCACTTCAAATTATAGAATCTGCACAAGTAGATATGGATAATCCGGCACAGGTCGATATCTTAAAGAACTCTACCCACTTTAACCCGGTAGATTTGGTCTGCGGGGTAAGAAATTATAAGGGAGAGAAATTTAATTTGCTCAATTATGTAGATGCCAAACAAGGTTTTATCACCCAAAAAACAAAAGAAGGAAAAGATCTAAAAGCTCTGGAGCTGCCAGGTCTATGGAACGGTGCCATGGCCTTTTGGAATACTATTTTTGTGGAAGTTCCCTTGGTGACCTTCAATCCTGTAAAAACGGTCAACGACCTATTAAAACCTGCTCATCAGGTAAAATAGATTTATGGACCACATATGGGACTATTTCCCATTTCCAACAAATATATCAGGTATTGTGCCCAAAAAGTGTATAATTTTTATACACTTTTTGCGGTGCTATACATATTTATACATTCCCTATAAATAATAGATTTTACATAAATAACTGATTATCAATCTGGTGTAAATTTAATTATTGAAATTTGATTGTTGGCACAATTTTCCTTCTATCTGCTGTGAGAAACAAATAGTATTCACACAAAACACTAGAGATATGAAAAATGATATGAAAAGCTTGGTTTTTGCCACAGCGATGGCAATGGGAAGTTTAAGTCCAGTTTTGGCGTCACCTCCAATATTTCACGATGGAATTATGGAAGTAATTATTGCTCAAGAATTTACTGAAATAGATCTTGATCAATTGCCCGACACAATTACAAAGGCTTTGGAGAAGGATCATGCCGGAGCCGTAATAAACAAAGCATATGTAAATGAAGAGGCTGAATATAAGTTGGAGGTTACTTTTTCAGATGGAACCAATTCCGAATTATATGCCGATGCTTCAGGCAACTGGATAGATATGTAATGCATTGGTAAAGTGAGTTATATGAGTTATTTGAATTAGCAGGGCTACCTTATGGTGGCCCTTATGCGTTTCTATTGGAAAGTGGCCCCCAACTATTATTTATGTCTTAGTAGAATAGTGTTGGCCGTTGCCATATTTAGTCCTATTCATGGGTTTTCAAGTTGTCATTGTTCCCCTATCTGAGGTTATGGTGTGTAATTTTGACACAATTGAATTCCTTAATACCCATTATTACACAGTCTTTGTGTAATAGCAAAACTACTTTAAGTTATTGAATGTCAGTGTAATGAAGGTTTTTTATTGATTTCGGTATCGTTTTTCCATTGGTAATGGTAATAATTATTAAAATTAGAATCATGAGAAAGCTATTTTTTGGAATTGCATTATCAATAACAAGTTTAACCGCCTGTGCTCAAGAGAACAAAGCAGCAACAGGGGCGGTTACGGAAATGAGCATTGCCCAAGATAAATTCTCCGAAATAGGTGCTGCAGAATTGCCCGAAGCAGTGACCAAGGCAATAGACACCTATTATCCTTCTGCGGTTATCAATAAGGCCTATGTTAACAATTTCCAACAATTCAGGTTGGATATAATTTTGAAGGAAGGCAATAGCGGTACCATATATGCCGATAAGGATGGAGATTGGATAGAAAGATAGGATGTGTTTATTATGATATTATTGGGCATACCAATGATAATGGGATCGTTTAAACGATCCCATTTTTTGTTTTTGGTGTTTTATAAGGTGAAATATGGCGGTAACTTGATGGCATTGTCATTTGATTGGCGATTTTGCACAATTAATTATTAGTTAATAAAGAATCTGTTTCTGGAATACAAAAAGGATACATAAGAAATAGTGTTTAGTTTTTACCCATTAAAAAAGTTTGATACCCAAAAATACACAGTTCAATTTTTTGCACACAAATCATAACATACACATATATAGGTGGTTACGTATATTTTAAGTGTTCGTTGAATTTTGGTATCATATTTTCAATAGGTATAACAAGTTTAACTATTAAAATGAAAATCATGAAAAAATTATTTTTTGTAGCAGTATTATCATTCGGAAGTCTAACCGCATTTGCTCAAGCAGGTGAAGATGTAGCACAAGTAACTACACAGACTGCAATTGCTCAGGACGACTTCTCTGAAATAGAAACAAGTGATTTACCAGAAGCGGTTGCAACAGCTGTTTCTACTGACTATCCTTCGGGGACCATCAGTAAAGCTTATGTAAATAAGCAGGAGCAATATAAGTTGGAAGTAACTTTGGAGGATGGTACTACAGGTACTTTGTATGCCGATAAAGACGGCAACTGGATAGAACTATAGTAAAACTTGAATTATTTGTTTTGTATCAAGTTGGTTTGGTAAGAGGGGGATTGTTTTATACAATCCCCCTCTTTTTTTTATGAAAATTTTTAAAGGCAACTAACTTTCTTATGGTATTTTTACTATCTATAGTAAATTGTAATAGAAAGGTATGCCCAAACTCCTTATCATTGAAGATGACGCCGCTTTTTGTCAAATGCTTCAAAAGTTTTTGATTAGAAACGGTTACGATGTCGACGAAAGTTTTACTGCCCAGGATGCCAAGACCAAATTCAAGGCAAGCACCTATGATCTAGTTTTAACAGATTTGCGACTTCCCAATTATGATGGGCTTCAACTTTTATCCGATATCAAGGAGGTAAATCCAAAGACACAGGTTATTGTTATGACCGGTTATGCCGAGGTTGGGTCTGCCGTTGAGGCTATGAAAAAAGGTGCCTACGACTACATCTCCAAACCATTTACTCCAGAGGAAATTCTAATGCAGATTAAAAGCGCCTTAAACCAAGAGACCAAGAGGCAATTGGATAGTGCGCCAAAGGATAGCCATAAAAGCGAAAATTTGGTAGTTGATCCCCAGGACGATAGGGTTGTTATTGGAATAAGTGAGGCTTCCAAAAAATTGCACGAGTACATAAAGCTGGTGGCCCCTACGGACATGTCCGTTTTAATTACAGGGGAAAGTGGGACAGGAAAGGAGGTAACTGCAAGGGCGATACACGATAATAGTAAGCGCAAGGAACACAATTTTGTGGCCGTAGATTGCGGTGCCATTCCCAAAGAAATTGCCACTAGTGAATTTTTTGGGCATGTTAAAGGAAGTTTTACTGGAGCAGTGGAGGATAAAAAGGGACATTTTGAGGCGGCCAATGGAGGTACCTTATTTTTGGACGAAATAGGGAACCTTTCCTATGAAAACCAGATACAGTTGTTAAGGGCCCTACAGGAAAGAAAAATTAAAAGAGTTGGTAGTAACAAGGAGATAGAGGTAGATATCCGAATCGTAACGGCCACAAACGAAGACCTAACAGAGGCTGTTGAAAACGGTAGTTTTAGGGAAGATCTTTTTCATAGGATCAACGAATTTTCTGTAGAAATCCCGTCCTTGGAGGAACGCTTTGAAGACCTACCACTTTTCGCTGATTTCTTTTTGAAAAAGGCCAACCGATCCTTGGGAAAAGTAGTGCAAGGTTTTTCGGAGGATGTAAAGGATATATTTAAGCAATATCATTGGCCCGGAAATCTACGTGAATTGCAGAATGTTATAAAAAGGGCGGTTCTGTTAACCAGTGGGGATATGGTAGAGAAAGCTGCCTTGCCCAAAGAAGTATATAAGAGTAAGGAAAGCAATGCTAAAGTCGATAACTTTTCCAAGGCCGATTATGAGAAGGAACAAATAGTAAAGGCCTTGAAACAATCAAATTTTAATAAATCCAAAGCGGCCAAACTCCTTCAGATCACAAGAAAAACACTATACAACAAAATTAATCACTATAATTTGGACTTGTAGCCAAATATGATTTAATGGCCAGGATCAAAACGGTGGACTTATTCTGAAGGTCCCTGTAGGTTTGTTTCAAGAGCTTAGGTTCCCATTGGTCAATTACCAAAATCTCCATTTGTTCTAAAATAGGAACTATCTCCTTACTGTTTAATTGTCTGAACATGGGGAGCATTCGATGTGAAACAACATTCACCGTCTTAATATCCATATCATCTACCGCCACTTTCAGTTTTTCCATGTTGGTTTTGGTATCGGTAATAAAGGTCTGCAAAACTTCGGCTATGCCTTCATCATCATCTCCCAAAAAAGAGGAAATAACCCCCAAGTGGAATAAGTTTGAACCGGAGGCGATATTAGGTTTTTCTGTATTTTCAGCTTTTTTACGAACTGCTTGGGGGAACAAGTTGCTCAATACTTCCAAGAACATATCTTTGGTAAAGGGTTTTTGAAGGATATCTGAAAAACCTGCTTCAATATACTGCTTCCTTTCTAGATCCTTCCGCCCCGTCATGGCTACTATGGGTTGCCCGGCATAATGCGAATAGGTGCCGTTTTGTAGTTTGCCCAATACTTCAAAACCCGTTATATTGGGCATTTGTATATCGGTCAAAACCATGTTGTAATTAAGTGTCCCTATTCTAGTAACATCATCAAAACTATTGTAGGTATGGGCAGAGAGCCCCAAATGTTGACAGACTTCCTTGAGCAGTTTTAGCATGGCAGGGTCATCATCAATTATAAGAAGGGACAACTCAACTTTTGGGCTGATTTCAATTTTATTAGGGGAGTTCAAAGGTTTTTTTGATATCTCGAGAGGAATTTCAACCGAAAATGTACTTCCCTTATTTTCCTCGCTATGGAGGCTAATATCTCCACCCAACAGTTCGGTGAGTTTCTTGGAAATGGTAAGACCTAGACCATAACCGCCATATTTTTTATCCGTATGGTCCTCTGCCTGGGTAAACTCTTTAAAAATGTGTTCTTGTTTTTCTTTTTTAATCCCTATGCCAGTATCAGTGACCTGGATTAAGGTGTGATAGTTTCCGTTCGCTTCGTTTAGCACCTTGGCTTCAACCTTTATGAAACCTTCATTGGTGAATTTATAGGCATTGCCAATTAGGTTGGTCAAAATTTGTCTTATCCTAAATGGATCTCCCAAAACGGGCTTATCCAATTGCCTGTCGATTATTACCTGTAGTTCTATGGGTTTCTTCAAATGTATTTCCTTGAGGTTTTCGGCAGTTTCCCTGATAAGGTCGGAAAGTATAAATGCCGTCTGGTCTATTTTAATTTTTCCTGCCTCCAATTTGGAAAAATCCAATAGATCGTTTACAAGACTATCCACATATTTGGAAGCGGATTTTACATTCTTTAAATAGGACACCTGTTTGCCGGAAAGCCCGGTATTTTCCATTAATTCGGAATAACCTGTTATGGTATTCAATGGCGTTCGCAGGTCATGGCTAACCGTAGAAATTAATTGTTCCCGACTTCTTAAAAGGGATTCGGAAAATTTCTTTTCTTTCTCCAGTTGCTGCCTGTACAATTGTACCTTCCAATAATCTTTGGTAATCAAAAAAGTAAAAAGCCCCACAATAGCTATACCCAGCAAGCTGGCAAAACCGGCCACACGCAGGCTTCTTTTTAGGGCGGTTTGTTTTTTTAGGTTGTCGTTGTAGGATTTTGTAATTACCTCCTGTTCAAAGGCCGAAATAATACTGCGCAACTGCTGTGAAATTTCCAGATCGGCCCTGCTTAATTGCAATTCTTTCTGTGCTACCGAACGCAAGGCCTTGGTATTGCTCTGTTTGGCCTCTGCCAAAAGCGATTTGGAAACCGTTAAAACAGAATCTACCCGTTGGGCAACAGGAATGTTACTGGTGTCTTTTGGGACGTTTTCACTTAGGTATTCTGCCCATTTTTTTAAGGTATTCTGAGCATCAGGAGGTAAGTCCGAATAATTGGGATTTAGGCTTTCCGGAGTAATTTTTCCAAGAGACTCTTCAATTTTGCTAAATTCCTTGAGGGCATTGTCTATAGAATTGTTGGTTTCGCTTTTTCTTTTTAAGCGCAGCAATTCATTACTGTTGAATACCTTTTTTTTAAGAAGCCCCTGCACACTATCCAACATCTCCTTTTGGTAGTCATTAACTGTAAGAAGTTTAAGGGAATCTATGGTGATAAAAATGGAATCTATCTTTTGGGCATAGGCCGTAAAGCTTTTTGGGGTCTTTTTTTGGAGTGCCAGTTTGGAAAGACTTTCCGCCTCATATAGTTCTGTAAGTAGGGAGCCTGTTTTTAGTAATTTGGCATCGTTTTCCGTTGCTGTGTCTGTAGATACAAATACCTTAATTTCTGAAAATATAAAATAGGCCACTACCAGGGTCAATATCCCAAGCATTAGATAGCTGAACATTATTTTAAAGGTGAATTTGTTCTTTGTCTTGTTCATTAATGATTCCATTTTTTGCGGCCCTTATTCTAATTTACGTATTTCAGGTCCCATTGGTCTATAAATTATAGTTAATTATTTATTGCTTTTTATTATGATATTAGAATGGTCGTATGTAAATTTGCGCCCGTCTCAAAGGGGTGCTTGTTAGGTCAGGCTGAGATTATACCCAAGGAACCTGGGCAGGTAATGCTGCCAAGGGATGCGAAAATCGCGTTTTGGAATTTCCAACGTTTTATTTTCGATACAATTTTGTAATCGGAAAAAAACAAAAATCAATTTTTAACAAGAATAATAGCCCCTTTTATTCGTAACAAATGTATTACGGATGAAAACTATGTTCACAACTGTCGCTATCCTAGCGACTACGCTTTTGGCGATTGGCCAAGAGAAACCCAAAGATTCTTTGGAAGGAAAAGAAATTGCCTTGGATGAGGTATTGGTATCCGCTGTTAGGGTTACCAAACAATCTCCGGTAACTTTCACCAACCTGACCAAAGACCAGATCAAACCTAGAAATTTAGGGCAGGATATTCCTATCCTTATGAATTTTCTGCCAGCAGTGGTTACCACTTCCGATGCCGGGGCCGGTATAGGCTACACAGGAATCCGAGTTCGTGGTAGTGATGGTACACGGGTAAATGTTACCATTAATGGGATTCCCTACAACGATGCGGAATCACACGGTTCGTTTTGGGTAAACATGCCCGATTTTGCCTCTTCCACAGAAAGTTTGCAATTGCAGCGTGGGGTAGGAACATCAACAAACGGATCAGGAGCCTTTGGAGCCAGTTTAAATTTGTTGACCGATGCCGTTTCCGACGAGGCCTTTGGTCAGATTTCGTCTTCTATAGGCAGCTTTGGAACACTCAGGAACAATTTGAAGTTTAGCACCGGACTTTTGAACGATCATGTTGAAATTGCCGGGCGTTTGTCCAGAATAACCTCGGACGGTTATATTGATAGGGCTTCTTCCGAATTGGATTCTTACTTTTTGCAAGGCTCCTATGTTGATGACAATACGTTGATAAAGGCATTGTTGTTCGGGGGACATGAAATTACCTATCAGGCTTGGAACGGGATTGATGCAGAAACATTGGAGTCTGACAGAACCTTTAATTCTGCGGGAATCTATACCGATGAAAATGGAAATACCCAATTCTACGACCACGAAGTGGATAATTATAGGCAAAATCATTTTCAATTGCATTGGAATGAACAAATTGCGGATAATTGGAATACCAATCTGGCATTTCATTTTACTAAGGGAAGAGGTTTTTTTGAACAGTACAAGGAAAACGATGACTTTAGCACCTATGGAATTGAGCCTATAATGGTTGATGGGGAAGAAGTGGATAAGACCGATCTAATAAGAAGGCGTTGGCTGGACAATGATTTTTACGGTACCACTTTTTCTGTCAATTATGACCAAGAGAGTTTGAATTTAATTCTTGGAGGAGGTTGGAACAAATATGAAGGAAGCCATTTTGGGGAAATTATTTGGGCCCGTTTTTCCAACAATAAGGATTATGAAGACAGATATTATGATGATAGTTCCACTAAAACGGATCTAAATCTTTTTGCCAAGGCGAATTATAAATTTAGCGACCAATGGAGTGCTTATGGGGATTTACAGTATAGGACCATAGGCTATACAGCCAATGGGGAAGACACAGGAATCGTAGATGATACCTTTAATTTTTTCAACCCAAAGGTTGGGATTACCTACGATCTAAACATGAACAATAATTTTTATCTCTCTTATGCCAGGGCCAATCGTGAGCCTAACAGAAATGACTATGAAAGTGGTAGCCCAAAGCCAGAGAAATTGAACGATTATGAGTTGGGATGGCGCTATATTTCCCCAGATGTACAGTTGAACACCAATGTGTATTATATGGGATATAAGGATCAATTGGTGCTCACTGGCGAATTAAATGATGTTGGAGCCCCTTTACGGGCCAATGTTGGGGACAGTTACCGTTTAGGTTTGGAAGTGGATGCCACCATAGCTTTGGGGAATCAATTTAAAATACGGCCCAATGTGGCATTGAGCAGAAACAGAAACAGGGATTTTGTGTTTCAGCGGGATGGAGAACTAGAAGAACTTGGGGATACCCATATTTCCTTTTCGCCAGATATTATTGTAGGAAACGTTTTAACCTATCAGCCTAAGGAAAATGTTCAATTTAGCGTGTTGACCAAGTTTGTTGGAGAGCAATATATGGGTAATATAGATTCCGAAGGTTCCAAGTTGGATTCGTATTCGCAAACCGATTTTAATGTACAGTATGAGATCAATACCAACGGGTTTTTTAAGAGTATCGTTTTATCTGGACTGGTCAATAATATCTTCGATTCCTTATTTGTGTCCAATGGATACTTTTATACTTTTGATGATGATTATTCAGTGCCCGATACCATTACGACCTATGAAGGAGCCGGTTATTACCCACAGGCAGGGATTAATTTTCTCTTTGGGGCATCCATAAGTTTTTAAGGGAGGTCTACCGCTTTATTTGGAAACTTAAAACCCCGATGTTGGTTCAATTGTACCAACATCGGGGTTTTTTCATTTTTAATAATACGCCCAAGATTAGTATTATTAAATTAAATAGGATTTATTTCTATAAAAGAAGTTCGTGACTATTATACATTTTCCGGCACTATATAGGGATATCTGTACTTTCTGGTAAGCATAAGATCGGCTTCTTCATTGTTTATAAATTTCTCGAACTCCCCATTAAATTTTAAGGTTTCCCCGACCCTCAGCGCAATATTTGCTATCAATGGCAGCACCGTGGACATATGCCCTGTCTCTATATCGCAATTTAAATCATGATGGTTTCCTGAGCGTACCCCGTCTATAAAATTGCCATAATGTCCCTTGCTATCGGGGGCGGTCAAAAAGGAGGTGTCACCACCAACGGCAGCACTTCCGGCCATTTCAGAACCTGCAAAAGGTTCGGTCTCCTTGCCTTTGTATGCTTTCCAGGTAGATCCGTTTACTTCCATCCACCCTTCCGTTCCGTAAAACATATTACCAATTTTCACTCCTAAATTGGCCTCATGGTTGGTGTATCTGCCCCTAGTTTCAAATTCCAATATTTTTCCGTCCCCATACTCAAATACGGAAGTTTGGGTGTTTGGTGTTTCCTGCGAACATTCCTGTGGTGTAAATCCAAAAATACCTCCCATAGACTGAACCTTTACCGGATGTATTTTTTTATTCAGGCCCCATCGGGCAATATCAAATTGGTGTGGCCCTTGGTTGCCTGTGTCACCATTGCCGGTATCCCAGTGCCAGTGCCAATTATAATGTCCTTTTTTTTCATTATATGGCCTATAGGTGGCCGGACCCAGCCAAAGATCGTAGTTCAAGGTTGATGGTGATACACTATCTGGGGTAATTCCAAAGGAATCCCTAGGTTTAAAACATGTGCCTCGGGATAGAAATACTTCCCCAATACCACCACGATGTAAGAAATCCATAGCCTGCATAACATTGCTTATGGATCTGTTTTGGAATCCTACCTGAACTACCCGATTGTATTTTCGTGCGGCCTCTACCATTTTTCTTCCCTCCCATACATTGTGGGAACTAGGTTTTTCAACATATACATGTTTTCCGGCCTGACAGGCCCAGATGGTGGCCAGTGCGTGCCAATGATTGGGAACTGCTACTACTACGGCGTCTATTTCCTTGTCCTCAAATACACGGCGCATATCTTCCTCCGTACCTGGTTTGTTGCCTTTTTGGTTTTTGGCAGCCATTTTTACATTGTCGCCCAAAACGGCCGAATCCACATCGCAAACGGTTTTAATTCTCACGCCATTATCGTACATCTCGGAAAAATTTTCCAACAAATTACTTCCACGACCCCTGACACCAATAGACCCTAGGACCACACGGTCGTTGGCACCCATAATGTTCCCGTAAGATTTTGCGGAAAAGGCAGATGCCCCCACAACAACGCCTGTACTGGCAAGGGTGGTTTTTTTAATAAAGTCTCTTCTGTTGTCCATATTTAAGTTTTATTAATGGTATTGATGATTATTTTTTTTGATAAGACGTGCAGCAATTTATTGTGCTGAAAATTTGTCAAATTCCGCATCAAGCTCGGCCTTTTCCAAATTCTTACTAGCTACTATAATTCTATGTCTAAAGGTAACTTCCTCACCTTGGTCCAGGCTTAGGTTTAAGGCTTCCTTTCCATCGCTAAAGACTTCCTGTCCTAGGGGATTGGCAGCAAAAAGGCCATAGCCGCGGGTGTGCCAATAGGTAGGATAGCCGGCATTGGAAGTATGGTCCAAGATGGCAAGGGAAATTTTTTCATCACCAATGTTGGATCTTAAATTTACCCAATTCGATCTTTTTCCCCAACAGTCGTTCCCTTCAATATTTTCGCTATTAATGTAATTTCCATTTACACCTTCATTGTTTAGGACAGGGACACCGGTAGGGATTCCATTGGAATCGGTAAAAATATCGGGCTTGTCGGAGGGATGTTCCAATTCGCGTGTAACCCGAATGCCGAGGACCCCTTCCTTATTGTCCTTGAAAATTACTTTTTCGTTGGGGGCAGAAAGCCTGGTGATGCGATCTATGGAATATTCATCGTGATCGCCCCTAAAGATAAATGTGGTGTTTTCTTTAAGCAATACTTTTCCTTCGTTGGAAACCCAATCCATGGCCACCTTTAGGCTTGCTTCCTCATTGCCGTCTTCTGTGCCCAGTATTTCCTTGTGAAGAATAGTACCGTAACTTCCTCTCTTTTCTACTTTAATGGAATCTGAATTGTTCCAAAAATCCAATCCGTTAACATCGCCGTAATTAAACCAGACCCCTACGTGATGCGGATGGTCCACTCTTTCGCCCACAGATGGCTCTAGGGGATATTTTCTGGTAATCTTGGTGCCCTTTGGGGTGACCAAAGGATATAGCACGGGTTTTTTAATGTTGGTAGGGTAGATGTAGGAGGTGAATAGATTGTCATCTATAAATACATCCACCTTTTTTTCTTGGTCGTTGCGGACCAGTTTTATCCTTTTTTCTGCCTTGGGTTGAATGTTGGCCCCGGCCGTTTTATCAGACTTGGCCTGTTTACAGGACACTATAAATAATAGGGCTATAACACTGCTTAAACCAGATTTAAGAAGTAATGTTCTTGTGTTCATTCTTGTTGGTCGATATTTGATTAGATTAATTTGTTCCTAGAGCTAATAATTCAATTACATTTTTCCAATCTTTATGTTACGGAAGCTGGCGGTCATTTCGGTGTTTGGATGTAGTTGCAACCCTATGGGTCCAGTTTTAATATAACTGTCGGAGGTGTAGCTCATGACATGCTTGTTGTTGAGCCAAACTTCATAATACCCTGCAATAGCTATCACTTTTATGGTATTCCAGTCGTTGGGCTTTAGAATTTCCTTGACGTTTTGGGCTTCTACGGGATATTTTTTTCCTACAATATAGGGAGAGCCGGTCATATCACGCTTTAAGGAGCCCGAAATCCCCATTTGTATCTGTTCCTTGTCGTTTCTGAGGAAAATCCCTGTATCTACCGTTCCTTCATCATATCTGAAGTCGGTTTCTATTACAAAATCGGTATATTCCTTGTCGGTCCATAGAATAGATCCCTTTTTATCGGGACCACTTTTGGCCCGTAATATTCCGTTTTCCACGGACCACCATATGTTGTTTTCAGGAACAACCCACCCTTTCAGATTTTTTCCGTTAAAAGCACTTTTAAGTACTGGGTCTTGTGCAAACATGTTTAACGTAATAAAATTCACTATCAGAAACGTACAAATTATTTTGGCTTTCATTTTATTAAGGTTTTAACGGTGATATTATAAATTGGAATTTGGTCTATGATTAACAAAACAGTTCTTAAATTATTAAGAAGTACATTCAAGTATTCTTAATGTTACCCCGTTTTTTTATAAATCTATTTAAAAACTATGTCTTTTTCCAATTTTATCTGCCAAAATTTAGAGCAACCCTAAGTATTGGTAAAATACCATTAAGTAGAGTTAAGAATTGTGAAGTTGATGATGGCCGGTTAATTAAAAATGCTATATGTTGTCTTTCTTGCCAGATATTTTAGCCGGTATTCTTATAGATTCAATTGGAAGATTGTCCTTTATTATTTTATCTTTCATAATATTGGAACATTCTTTACATATTTATGATGAATCAGGGAATTTGGGCCAATTTATTCATATTTTAACCCTTATTTTTGTGATGCATGTAGATAACCAAAAACCTGAAAATTCTAAATAATGAACAATACTAGTTACGCGAAACCAATGCGATGGGGAATAATTGGTTGTGGAGCGGTTACTGAGGTAAAAAGCGGACCACCTTATCAACAGACCAAAGATTTTCAATTGATTGCCGTTATGCGCAGGGATGAAGAAAAGGCGGAGGACTATGCCAAAAGACATGGTGTTCCAAAATTTTACTCAAAAGCAGAGGACTTGATCGGGGATCCAGAGGTAGATGCGGTGTACATTGCTACACCCCCGGACACCCATAAACATTATGCCTTAATGGTGGCTGAGGCCGGGAAGCCTTGCTGCGTAGAGAAGCCCATGGCACCAAGCTATGCGGACAGTTTGGAGATATACAATGTTTTTAGTGAAAGAAAATTGCCACTTTTTGTGGCGTATTATAGGCGCTCCTTGCCAAGGTTTTTAAAAATTAAGGAATGGCTGGATAAGGGTGAGATTGGAGATGTAAGACATATCCGTTGGCATCTGTCCAAACCTCCAAGTACGGAAGATCTTGACAAAACATACAATTGGAGGACTGATGGTGAAATTGCACCTGGGGGTTATTTTGATGATTTGGCCAGCCATGGGTTGGACTTGTTTTCGTTTTATCTTGGGGATATTGAAAATGCCTTTGGGGTAAGTACAAATCAGCAAAAATTATATACCGCAAAAGATGCCATCTCTGCTTGTTGGATATACAAAAATGGAGTTACTGGCGAAGGCAGTTGGAATTTTGGCACTTATGAAAGGGTGGATAATGTGGAGATTATAGGCAGTACCGGTAAAATATCCTTTCCCGTGTTTGATGAAGGGGATGTCGTCCTAAGCAATGAAAAGGGTACTCAAAATCTCTTTATTGATCACCCAAAGCACGTGCAGCAATTCCATGTGGAAAACATACGGGCGCATTTGATGGAAAACAGGGAGCATCCTTCAACTGGGAAGTCGGGATTGCATACCAGCTGGATAATGGACAAAATATTAGGTCAGATCTAAGGGTTGTTAATTGGAGATGATTACGGAATTGCCGCTATAGGTGGCGCGGTAAAAAAGTAGGTCGTGATAAGTCTTGCCGTCCTCCGGTCTGTTCATTAATTGTCCGGTAAACAAATTGTATTCATACCCTTCACAGGAGCAGGTAACCAGCTGTCCATTTAATGACATTGTGGAACAGTCGTTGGGGGCATGGTTGGGGCAGCTGGCTTCCCAGGCCATAAAGGAATTAAACCCGGTATTGATGACAAATGCCCCTCGGGTGCCTACTGCGGCGTTTCCCACATATACGGCGCTACCTGTATTGGTCAACGCACTGTATAGGGGTAGGTTCAAATTAAGATCAAACCTAAAGCTAATTTCCTGTAGGTACGGATTTCTATTGTTGGAGTTCTTGTCGCAGGACAATAAAAAAAATAAAAATAATAATCCCAATATGCGTTTCATACCGCTGTGCCTATTTAAATAACTTAAACAAAATTGAACAAAATTTATGTATATTTGTCTTAAATCCTCTTTAAAAAAAGAGGATTTTCCTATTTATTTAATGTAGAACTTATGAGTAAGGTATCTTATTATACAGCAGAGGGGCTAAAAAAATTGAGAGATGAACTTAATTATCTTAAGGATGTTGAGCGTCCAAAAGCGTCGCAAGCAATTGGAGAGGCCAGGGATAAAGGGGATTTGTCTGAAAATGCCGAGTATGATGCCGCCAAGGAGGCACAAGGTTTGTTGGAGATGAAAATTTCCAAGATGGAAGAGACTTTGGCCAATGCAAGGTTAATAGATGAATCGCAACTGGACACCTCCAAGGTGCTGGTGCTGTCTACAGTTAAACTGAAGAATATGAATAACGGAATGGAAATGAAATATACCCTTGTGGCAGAAAGTGAAGCTGATCTAAAAACGGCAAAAATTTCTGTGAGTTCGCCCATAGGTAAGGGGCTGTTGGGCAAAAAAGTAGGGGAAACTGCAGAAATCACAGTTCCCAATGGAACATTGAAATTTGAAATTTTGGAAATTTCCAGATAGAACATATTAAAAATAAGATAGGGCCTCAATTGATTTTTTCAGTTGAGGTCTTTGTTTTTTTCAATGCGCTTGTATTTAATTTCATTGTTGGGGCAAGGCCGTTTAAAGCATACAATGTATAGGTAGTTAGGTATGGTTTAAAATATTTGTACTATCTTTTAATTTGATTTAAGTTCAGATATATGTCATCAATTTTTACGAGAATTATAAACGGGGAAATCCCGTCCTATAAAATTGCCGAAGACGATAATTATTATGCCTTTTTGGATATTAATCCCAATACACTGGGGCATACTTTATGTGTCCCCAAAAAAGAGGTGGACAAACTTTTGGACCTGGATGAGGAAACCTATCTGGGGCTAATGGCCTTTTCCCGGAAAATAGGCTTGGCCATTGAAGCTAGTGTACCTTGTAATAGAGTAGGTCTAACCGTAATAGGTTTGGAAGTTCCCCACGTGCATGTACATTTAATTCCTTTGAACGGAATGAGGGATGCCACTTTTCAGCATAAAGCTTCGTTGACGCCAAAGGATTTTACGGATATAGCGGAAAAAATTAAGGCCAATATTATATAATCCCTTCCAAGACAATATAAACCCCGGCGGCAACTACTATTACGAGTAGAAGTGTTAAAATATAAAACAGTGTAGTAAAACGTATGGAGGCACGGTCTGGGGCAATCATTTTTTGGTAATAATCATAAACCCGTTCTATGTCCTCGGTCCAGGTTACCGGATAGATCATGGAACCGCATTTCTTGCATTTAATTTCGTGGGTGATGTCCTTAGTGGTCCTGTCATAAAGTTTACCATAGGTATGTCTTTGATAAAAGGTCAACTTCAATTCCTGATTAAAACATTCGGGACAATTGTTCGTTAAATCCGCTTCCTTAATTACAACTAATTTCTCCTTTGCCATCACCTTAATTTTTAACTTTAAATGTAATTTGCATTATAGTACCGTCCTTTGTGGAGTTCAGTACTTTAATTTTGCCTTTGTGGTATTCTTCTACAATTCTTTTTACCAAGGAAAGCCCTAAGCCCCATCCCCTTTTTTTAGAGGTGACCCCTGGATTAAATATGGTCTGAAAATTCTTTTTTGGGATACCACTGCCTGTATCCGAAATTAAGACCTTTACCCAGTTGCCGTTTGGAACTATTTCAATGGCAATACTTCCCTTGCCCCTCATGGCGTCTATACCGTTCTTCACCAAATTTTCAATGGTCCAATTGTACAAAGCCTTGTTTAAAAGCACAGGTACATGGTCCACTTGTGAATTAAACGAAAACTGAATGAGTTTGGAACTCCTTAATTTTAAATAATCAAATGCATTTTTTGTCTCTTCAACAATGTCGTATTCGTTAAGGATGGGCAGGGAGCCAATTTTTGAAAAACGGTCCGTTATGGTTTCCAATCGGTTTATATCCTTGTCTATTTCCTTGGTAATTTCTGGATTAATATTTTCGGACCTCAATAATTCGTTCCATCCCAAGAGCGAGGAAAGGGGGGTTCCTATCTGGTGGGCCGTTTCTTTGGCCATTCCGGCCCAAAGTTTATTCTGCTCAGAGGTTTTATTGGTCTTGAACAAAAAATAGATTACCGTTCCAAAAAGGAAGATGATCAACAAAAGGGCAATGGGGTAATACTTTAACTTGGTGAGTACTTCGGAATTCCCGTAATAAAGGGTGGCCAAATTTTCTCCCTTGTACTCAATGGAGATAGGTTTGTTTTCCGACTTGAATTTGTTAATTTTTCCGTGGATAAAAGCAGTGTCCGTTTTCTGGATTCCCGGCATATTGTTCACTTTTATGGTACTGTCCTTGTTTACCAGTATCATTGGAGTGGAAGTGTTGTTCTGAAATATTTTGATGTGCAGATTACCTGGGTCGGCGTCAACGGGAAGGGATAAAAATTCGGATTGTGCCGTGGCCCAAATTTCCATTTTATGGCGCTCTTCTTCCTTAAACTTCTTGAAAAAACTGTTGGTGTTCCACAGTATTAAGCTCACAATAGCAAAGGATGCTATTAATAACAGAAGGTTCGAAGTTTTCTTTTTAGGACTAAAATCCATCCATCTATAAAATTATACTTAAATATAACGCAATTTGGACAAAGATATTCTATTTTGATATCTGCCTCTTTATTTCATTTTGCCTACATTTTATGTACCTTTATCCGCTATGAAAAAAATGGTTTCCATCACGGCTTCAGAAGTACCTACAGCTAAATTGCATGGGTATTTATTGGGTGCCGTTGGACCAAGACCCATTGCTTTTGCCAGTACTATTGATGATAGGAACAGACCTAATTTATCACCTTTTAGTTTTTTCAATGTCTTTGGTTCCAATCCTCCTATTTTAATATTTTCTCCTTCCCGTAGGGTAAGGGACAATAGCACTAAACATACCTTGGAGAATGTGCTTAAAAATAGGGAAGTGGTCATTAATGTAGTGAACTATGATATGGTGCAGCAAATGTCCTTGGCTAGCACGGAGTACATGGAGGGCGAGAACGAATTTATCAAGTCCGGGTTAACCATGTTGCCTTCAGATTTGGTAAAACCATTTAGGGTGGCGGAATCACCAGTGCAGTTTGAGTGCAGGGTCGTTAAGGTAGAACCTCTGGGAAAGGAGGGCGGAGCAGGTAACCTTATCTTTTCAGAAGTGTTGAAAATACATGTAGATGCCGATATTTTGGATGAAAATGGGGCCATTGATCAATTTAAAATAGATCAAGTAGCCCGGATGGGGGGTAACTGGTACAGCAGGGCCAATATGGGATTGTTTGAAGTGCCCAAACCGGTTTCCAATTTAGGAATTGGGGTTGATCAAATCCCAGAACACATTAGGTTGAGCAATGTACTTACCGGCAACGATTTGGGTATGTTGGGCAACATAGAAAAATTGCCCTCCCAAGAAGAGGTGAGGCAATACGTTGATACTAATGTGGATCTAAGATCCATATTGAGTTCAGGTGATGAAGCTTTACTCCATGCACGGGCCCAAGAGTTGTTAAAAAATAAGGATGTGCTCTCTGCGTGGAAGGTTTTATTGGCAGAGATGCCCACCTAGCAGAATTATCATGAGGTCTTTAGGATTGATTTCTCTGGATAGTAATAGGGATAGGGAATTGGACAGAATGATGCCAGCATTATATTAAGGACTGAACCCCTAAAAATCAAGATGGGATATTTTGTTTTAGGTGTTCCTGATCAAAATGCTTAATATTGACAAAAAAAGAATACAAAGTAGAATTATATAAATAGCAAAATGGAAGTACAAGGGAAAATTAAAATGGTAGGTGAGACCCAAACATTTGGGAGCAACGGATTTAGAAAGAGGGAAGTAGTGGTGACTACGGAGGAACAGTATCCACAACATATTATGGTTGAATTTGTACAGGATAAATGCGACCTTTTAAATAATTTTGGAGTTGGTCAAGCTGTCAAAATAAGTATTAACCTAAGAGGTAGGGAATGGGTGAATCCACAAGGGGAAACCAAATATTTTAATTCCATACAAGGTTGGAGAATAGAAAGTTTACAGGAGGAAGCAAATGCACCAGGAATGCCTCCGGTACCTCCGATGGATGCTTTTGAACCAGCGGACAATATCAATGATGATGATCATGACGATTTGCCATTTTAATTAGTGGTCGAAAGTTTTATGGAGCAGAATTATACCCGTTTATAACGGGGGTGTAATTTCAAAAAAAGGAAAACCTATTCAGTTTGTAACCGGATAGGTTTTCTTAATTTTAGGGTCATAAATCAACTTCAAAATGTTTCTCCTTAATCATCGTTTACTGTTTCCGGATGTTGAAAAAGCCGATGATGACGGATTATTGGCCGTGGGGGGTGATTTGTCCCCGGAGCGATTGTTATTAGCCTATAAGAATGGAATATTTCCTTGGTTTAATGAGGATTCCATGATACTTTGGTGGAGTCCTGATCCACGAATGGTGCTATTTCCGAACAAAATAAAGATTTCGAAAAGTATGGCCCAAGTTATAAAATCCAATAAGTTTAGGATTACTTGGAATACACAATTTGAAGAGGTGGTTAATGCATGTTCTGCCATAAAGCGCAAAGGGCAGGCAGGAACATGGATTACCCCTGAAATGAAAAGTGCCTATTTAAAACTGCATCAAATGGGAATTGCCAAGTCCATTGAAGTATGGGAAAACGATAATTTGGTAGGAGGCCTTTATGGCATAGACCTTGGAAATGTATTTTGTGGAGAAAGTATGTTCAGTAGAAAGAGTAATGCCTCCAAATTCGCATTTATAAGTCTGGCCAAGGAGTTGCAGCAAAAGGAATATAAACTTATCGATTGCCAGGTGTACACGGCACATTTGGAAAGCCTTGGAGCTGAAGAAATACCAAGGAAACAATTTATCAAAATACTTAAAGGCTAGGGTGTTACATTTAATTCCTTGCCCTTTTAATAAAGCACATGATCATAATTGGGTGGTAAGGCCCTCGCCATATACTCCAAATTTCCCTCCGCATCAAAAATTGCAATATAGTCTTCCCTTTTTTCCATTTTATTGCCCCTGACCATTACTTTGTAGGTATTACTGGGCAACATTAGATTTTGAAAGGTGTTTTTTAGAACATTCTCAGAGGATCCTAGATAGCATTGTTGGATATATTTAATTTTTGTTTTTTGGAAATTTGTATTCAATTCAGAACGTATCCTGGCATAGGTATCCGTTGGTATATCAACTTCCTTTACCATGAATCCAGTATTTTGAAGGGCTCCCTTTTCGTTGTAATCTATATGGTACTGCATTTTTCCTTTCTTAAATTTTAGGGTATAGGTAATTTTGGAGGTGTCCACTTCTCGGTAGTACCTTATGTATTTAGTGTTCTCCAAGGGCAGGCTGTCCATGTTAATAGAAGGAAATTGCGATTTTTTAATACGATGCTCCCGTTCAAATTTTGTCTGGGAAAAACATTTTAAGCCAAGCATCAATAATAGCATTAAGGTGATATAGCTATACTTCATTATATCTAAAACAATTTATTTCGTGGTCGTTTACCATGCCGGTCGCCTGCATGTGGGCATAAATAACGGTGCTTCCCACAAATTTGAACCCCCTCTTTTTTAAATCTTTACTTATAGTGTCGGACAATGGGGTATGCGCCGGGGCTTTTTTATAATCCTTATGATTGTTCTTAATGGGCTGGCCATTGACAAATCCCCAGATATAATTACTAAAACTTCCAAATTCCTTTTGGATGGCAATATAAGCTTGGGCATTGGTAACAGTGGCCCTTATTTTTAGCTTGTTCCTAATAATTCCGGCATCCTGTAACAAGGAATCAATTTTCGGTTCCCCGTAGTTCGCTATTTTTTTGTAATCAAAATGATCAAATGCCTGTCTAAAATTCTCCCTTTTTCGCAAGATGGTAATCCAGCTTAAACCGGCCTGGAATGTTTCCAAAATCAAAAATTCGAAAAGTAGGTCATCTTCCTTTATGGGGACTCCCCATTCCTCGTCGTGGTACTTTTCGTAAAGTGCATCGCCCTTGCACCAGCCACATCTATGTTTTTCCATTTTTAATATTCAAACTTTTTCTAAAGATAAAGAAAGATCAATTTTAATAATGGGATTTACCTACTTTTTGTTTTTGGGTTTTTTCACAGGGTTTCTGGGCAAAACCTCTTCAGGGAAGGGGAATAGGATGGTGGAATTTTTTTCTGCCGCTATATTGGACAGGGTTTGGTAAAGTCTTAGTTTTATAGCGGAAGGTGACTGATCTATCAATTTACCCGCTTCCAATAATTTTCCTGCCGCCTGTTCCTCGGCAAGGGCCAAGATAATTCTGGCTCTTCTGGACCTTTCGGCCTCTGCTTGGTTGGCCATCATACGCTTCATGTTTTCAGGTAATTGAATGTCCTTAATTTTAACATCTATAATTTCTATACCCCATTCTTTGGTCTCCAATTCAACAATGGCCTTGATGTTCTTTCCCATTTCCTCACGTTTGGATAAAATGGTATCCAATTCAACCTTTCCGCAAACATCCCTTAATGCCGCTTGGGCCAATTGGGTAATAGCAAAGCGATATTCTTCCACTTCCAAAACGGCTTTTTCCGGATCGTTTATCTTGAAGAAGACCACACCGTCAATACTACAGGGGACATTGTCCTCTGTCATTACTTCTTGGGATATAATATTGATGGTAATAACACGGATATCCACAATCTGAATGGTCTCCACTATGGGGATGATCCACCTAAAACCAGGTTGTAAGGTCTTTATGTACTTGCCAAATCTAAATTTTAATGCTCTTTTGTATTCGAAGACTACTCGTATTCCAGCCAATAAAAACAATACAATAAGGATACTAAGAACGAAAGGTGGTGCCATGATAATTGCGGTGTAAAATTTGTAATAAACTCCTATAAAACTATTTGGACGCTAGGGAAAACTAGTTGTTATTTTCCACAGTCCATTGTCAACATCAGAATTGAATTCTAAATTCCCAATTCTGTAAAGGGCAGATATACTTAAAGTTACGAAAATTACAAAGCAGCTGAAAATAATAATGCGCTTAATTTGATCTGCAGATAATGGCAAGGATTATTTATTAGTGAAACTCAATTTGGAGAAGTCAGTAAGACGCACTTAAAATTGCAAGTTGAACTAATCCCGCCTTTTTCGGCGGGATCTAGGTTCAATACCTCGAACCTAGGGTCGATTCCGATTGTTGGGTTCAGGGCCTGCCTTTGTCGGTAGACAGGCTTGCCCTGAGGTTTAATAACTCTTATTTATCTTGAAGCTGTTACAATAATAGAGAACGATGGAAAAATTGTCCTTAATCTTTGTATGTGCATATTTTTTTATAACCATTGCCTGTTATTCCCAGGATACAGAGGGGGGACATGAGAAATGGGAATATGTTTTGGAAGATACCGGCGACGTACTTCAATTGGCACTGCCTTTAACCGCGGGCGTCATGACTTTGATAAATAAGGATTACAAGGGCACCAAAAAATTGGCTTTCTCGTACGGTACTACTATGGCCTTGACGTATTCCTTAAAACATTTCACCAAAAAAGAAAGGCCTGAAGGTAGAAAACTTTATGATTCCTTTCCTTCCGGTCATACTTCATCCGCTTTTTCCGGAGCATCATTTATACAGCGCAGGTATGGTTGGAACTATGGTATCCCGGCCTATCTACTGGCAAGTATCGTTGCTGTAAGTAGAACGGAAGGCCCAGACGGTTACCATGATTTTTGGGATGTATTTGCCGGTGCTGCCATTGGCATTGGCAGCACTTATATTTTTACAAAACCACATAAAAAGGAACAAATGTCTCTTGGTTTTTCCAATTATCGGGATACCTATTCCTTAAGTTTTTTGTATAAATTTTAATTTATTATTAAAAAGGATATTAATTTTTTGGTTGATATAGTATATTTAAGAATTGTATTCAATTAAATACCAAACCAATACTATGCCATTACTTATTGTTATTCTTGGGTTATTTCTCCTCTTTTTACTCATTGCAAAATTTAAACTTAACGCCTTTATAGCATTTATAATCGTATCGCTTGCCGTAGGGATCGCGGAAGGAATGGATCTGGACCAGGTGGTAAAATCCATAGAACACGGAATAGGTAATACCCTTGGTTTCTTGGTGATGATTTTAGGATTGGGAGCCATGTTGGGCAAGCTGGTGGCAGATAGCGGCGCTGCCCAGCAGATAACCACTAAGTTGGTGGCCAAATTTGGTGTTAAAAATATTCAATGGGCCTTGGTGTTGACCGGATTTATTGTGGGTATTCCTCTGTTCTATGAGGTTGGTTTTGTGATATTGATCCCCTTGATATTCACTATTACCGCCTCAACGGGATTGCCACTTTTATATGTGGGCCTTCCAATGATAGCCTCCTTGTCTGTAACACATGGCTACCTGCCTCCTCACCCTGCCCCAACGGCCATTACCGCCATGTTTGAGGCAGATATGGGGAAGACACTTTTATATGGGATTATCATTGCCATTCCGGCCATTACGGTTGCCGGACCATGGTTTTCGCGTACCATTAAAAATGTCAAGGCTACTCCCTTAAAGGATTTTGTAAACCCTACTGTTCTTACTGAAGAAGAAATGCCAGGGATAAACATCAGTATTTTTACGGCCCTTCTTCCCATTATTTTAATAATGTTTTCCACCATAGCCGATCTATTATTTCCCAAGGATTATGGATTTATGCCTTTTATCAATTTTTTGGGAAATCCAGTAATCGCAATGTTGATTTCCGTACTGGTGGCCATTTATACCTTGGGCTTGGCCCGGGGCAAACGTATGACCGATATTATGGGGTCTATGTCCAGCTCTATTTCGGGGATTACCATGGTTCTTCTTATTATTGCAGGAGCAGGGGCGCTAAAAGAGGTTTTAATAGATAGTGGGGTAAGTTTGTATATTGCAGACAGTTTAAAGGATTCCAGTGTTTCACCGCTTTTGTTGGCCTGGTTTGTGGCCACGGTTATTAGGGTGTGTGTGGGTTCGGCAACGGTGGCCGGTTTAACGACTGCAGGTATAGTAATGCCACTTATTGGCGCTACCGGGGTAAGTCCGGAATTAATGGTCCTCGCCATAGGCTCCGGGAGTCTAATGCTTTCCCATGTAAACGATGGAGGATTCTGGTTGTTCAAGGAATATTTTAACCTTTCCATCAAGGATACTTTAAAAACATGGACGGTTATGGAAACCACCGTGGGTGTAATGGGATTGATCGGAGTAATGATTTTGAGTTTGTTTGTTTAATTAAAGTATCAGTTATGAGTAGTTCACCCACAGAAAAGATTAAGGAATTAGGATTGGTTTTTCCCCCGGCACCAAAACCGGCGGGCGTTTACAGGCCTATTTTGGTAGTAGACAAGTTTTTATATGTCTCGGGCCAGGGTCCAATTCAAAACGACGGATCTTTGATAATCGGGATAGCAGGTTTTGATATGAATGCCGATGAAGCCAAACTGGCAGCGAGACAGGTGGGCCTTACTATGCTTTCCACGATTATGACACATTTTGGAAGCTTGGACAAAATAAAACGGGTTGTAAAGGTCCTGGGGATGGTAAATTCTACTCCGGATTTTGGAAAACAACCCTTTGTTATAAATGGGTTTAGTGAATTGATGGCCGATGTTTTTGGACAAGAAAATGGTATTGGCGTACGCAGTGCTGTTGGGATGATGTTGCCCGGTAATATTCCTGTAGAGGTAGAGGCAATGTTTGAGCTTCATTGATGATAAACCCAATGTTGTAATGAACAAAGAATGGTATAGAATTAAGGACACGGAGAATATAGTTACCCCTGCCCTTTTGGTTTATCCGGAGCGGATAGAAAAAAACATAAAGACCATGATTGCCATGGCCGGTGGTACCCGCCACCTTAGGCCCCATATAAAAACACATAAAACCGCAGAGATTGTTCAGCTACAGTTAAAGCACGGTATTCAAAAATTTAAGTGTGCCACCATCGCCGAGGCCGAACTCTTGGGAAATTGCGGTGCAGAAGACATACTACTGGCGTTGCAACCGGTAGGTCCCAATATAGACCGATTTTTTAGACTGATTTCGGAATTCCCCAATAGTACTTTTTCGGCAATTGTTGATGATACCCGGATTGTTGAAAAAATCGGTAAAATTGCAAGGGACAAAGGCATTTCTGTGTCACTTTGGTTAGATATTAACAATGGGATGAATAGATCCGGTATTCTGCCCAATGCCGATGCTGTGGAATTGTATAAAAAAATATATAAGGACCCTAATTTACAGGCTGCAGGATTGCATGTGTACGACGGACATATCCACAACAAAGACCTGTTTGAAAGAGAGCAGAAATGCAATGAGGATTTTGAAGCGGTTTTGGATTTGAAAAAATCTTTGGAGGAATTGGGTTTCCCCATTCCCACCATTGTGGCCGGCGGTTCTCCAACTTTCCCCATCCATTTAAAGCGCGAAGGTGTGGAAACTAGCCCAGGAACTACACTCTTATGGGATGCTGGGTATGCTGCCTCCTATAAGGATATGGATTTCCTGCCGGCCGCTGTTTTGTTGACCAGGGTAATCAGTAAGCCAAGCTCAAATTTGGTCTGTTTCGATTTGGGACATAAGCATTTGGCTTCAGAAATGAATTTTCCTAGGGTAATGTTTTTGGAAGGGGATGGTTGCACCCAAATAGGGCAAAGCGAAGAACATTTAATTGTACAATGCCCCAATGATGAAATGTTTACAGTAGGGGACGCCGCCTATGCCATTCCGGTGCATATTTGCCCAACTGTTGCCAAATATAAGGAAGTCCTAACGGTAGTTGATAGGAGGATAATCGGTGCCTGGCAGGTAGCTGCAAGAAACCTTAAAATAAATATATAAACCTCTCTTTTAAATGGACCAATAATTAACGGATTGGCCTTAAGTTGGGATAAATTTTATAATATGTTCGTATTTGATGCCCATTTGGATCTGGCCATGAATGCCATGGAATGGAACAGGGACCTAACAAGGACCGTGGCCGATATTAGGGAAAGTGAACTGGGTATGACCGATAAACCGGATAGGGCCAATAATACGGTGTCTTTTGATGCTATGCGAAAGGGAAATATTGGCCTATGTGTGGGTACCCAAATAGCTAGGTATGTAAAGAAGGAAAACCCCTTGCCCGGGTGGAGCTCTCCCTACCAGGCCTGGGCCCAGACCCAGGGGCAGTTGGCTTGGTACAGGGCCATGGAAGAAATTGGGGAAATGGTCCAAATTAGGAATACGGAAGAATTGAATGCACATTTGGAGCTATGGGAAAATGGGATGGACAAAAAGCCGATCGGCTATATCCTTAGTTTGGAAGGGGCAGATTCCATAATTACCCCAAGTCATTTGGAGCGTTCCTATGAGCAAGGCCTGAGGGCCATTGGACCGGCCCATTATGGTCCCGGCACCTACGCGCATGGTACGGATTCGGTTGGAGGCATTGGCCATAAAGGCAAGGAGCTATTAAAAGAAATAGAGCGGTTAAACCTAATTCTAGATGCTACCCATTTATGCGATCTTAGCTTTTGGGAAACCATGAAGGTATACAATGGTCCCGTTTGGGCAAGCCACAACAATTGTCGAAAATTTGTGGATCATAACAGACAGTTTTCTGATGGGCAAATATTGGAACTTATTGGCAGGGACGGTGTAATAGGTATAGCCCTGGACGCTTGGATGATGGTTCCCAATTGGGTGAGGGGTACTTCAACCCCAAAGGGAATGGATGTTTCCTTGGACCAAATGATCAACAACATAGACCATATTTGCCAGCTGGCAGGAAATTCCCTGCACGTTGGTATAGGGACCGATCTGGATGGAGGCTTTGGAAAAGAGCAATGTCCTACAGACATAAATACGATAGCAGATCTACAGAAGATACCTGGATTACTATTAAGAAAAGGTTATTCGGAAATGGATATAGAGAATATAATGAATAAAAATTTTATTCGGTTTCTAAGAAAGGTGTGGGGGTAATCAACAGGCCGATCCGCCAATTTCAATATCTCTTTTCCCTAACCACATTGGCTTGATATTCGCCAGGGGAAACATTTTTCTTTCTCTTGAACACACGGTTAAAATACGACCTGCTTTCAAAACCGCATTCCATGAATACTTCTTTTATAGTGCGTTTTGGATCTTGTAAAAGACTGACAGCTAGTTTAATTCGTTCATTATTAATGAATTCTACAGGAGAAATGCCAAGTTCATTTTTAAATACCCTGTAAAAATGGGACTCGCTCATATGGGCCTTTTTGCTCAATGTTTCAATACTTAAGGGCTTGTATATGTTTTCGCGAATAAAGGAGACTATAAACCCCAACCTACTGTTGCTGCTGACCTCCAACGTTTGTTCCGTGTAAATTTTGCGCTCATTGCTCTGTAAAATCCGAACAATTAGTTCGCTTAGCATATTGTCTACAAAGAGATCTTTGGACGGATGGTTTTCTGTGAATAGAAAGAGCAATCGTTGTAAAATTTGATAGAGGCCAATATCATTTGTAAAATGAAAATTATAATCCATCAATGCCCATTCCTTCCCATCCAATTTGGGCATGGTTTCGTTCATTACCCTCAACATCTGTTTTATTTTATCCTCAGAAATGGCCATGGCCAAGCAACGGGTAGGGTTGGTAGCCTTTGCTTCGGGAAAATCTATACACATTATTTCTTTGGATGGCAGTATAAGAGATTCACCAGGTAAAAAGTTAAATGACTCATGGTCCCTTAGGTGCATAATTTTCTTGCCACTAAGCATACTTGCCAGGACTGGCTGGTCAAATTGGAGCAATATTTGTTCCGCCTGTTGATGGGTTTCAAAAACGTGCATGGCAGCATTGTTCAACGTATAGGTCGTTTGATTCTCGACCAAAGTTTCCAATCTTCTATGGTTAAAGTAGGCGTTGGATAGCTGCATCCCAGAGATATTTAAATTGTCATTAATTATTATTCAATGAGCTTATTTTGTTAAAAATACAAAATTAATCACCTCAAATTGGGATATAAACAATTATTGATAGGATAGTTCATGTTATTGATAGAATGGGTCAGAATTTTAACGAAAACCCTTCATACATTTGAAAACAAGCCACTTACACTTACAATATGGCTCGGCCAATACGATTGGCAAAATGAAATTTAATATTAATTTAAAATATAGGATCATGGGAGATGTAAAGACCACAACACAGAATAGGGTCGAAAGACCAGTATTTAAAAGTCAGTATGAAAATTTTATAGGCGGTAAATGGGTGTCGCCCATCAAAGGGGAGTATTTTGATAATATTTCACCTGTAGATGGCAATAGTTTTACCAAGATAGCTAGATCTACCGCTGAGGATATTGAACTGGCGTTGGATGCCGCATGGGCTGCAGCCCCGGAATGGAATAATTCCTCCGCAGCATCAAGAAGTAATTTATTGTTGAAGATTGCGGATATAATGGAGCAAAACCTAGAGGTTTTGGCACGGGCCGAAACCTGGGATAACGGAAAACCCATCAGAGAGACCATGGCTGCAGATTTACCTTTGGCCATAGACCATTTTCGCTATTTTGCCGGGGTCATAAGGGCAGAGGAGGGCACGGCAAGTGAATTGGATGCCAATACGGTATCTTTGAACATTCCTGAACCTTTAGGGGTTGTTGGACAAATTATTCCTTGGAACTTTCCACTTCTTATGGCAGCTTGGAAGGTAGCACCTGCACTGGCAGCCGGAAACTGCGTAGTCCTAAAGCCGGCGGAACAAACTCCGGTGGGAATCCTGGTGCTAATGGAACTTATAGAAAATGTATTGCCGGCAGGGGTACTTAATGTGGTGAACGGATTTGGTATTGAGGCAGGTAAACCATTGGCTTCCAATCCCAGAATAAACAAGATTGCATTTACTGGCGAGACAACTACTGGGCAGTTGATTATGCAGTACGCCTCCAAAAACATTATTCCGGTTACTTTGGAATTGGGGGGTAAATCGCCCAACGTGTTTTTTGAAAGCATTATGGAAGCAGATGATGAATTCTTCGACAAATGTTTGGAGGGAGCGGCAATGTTTGCCTTTAATCAGGGCGAAGTATGTACCTCCCCATCCCGTATTTTGGTACAGGAAAGTATTTACGAAAAATTTATTGAGCGAGTTGTGGCCCGTACCAACAAAATAAGGCTGGGACATCCACTGGATCCTGAAACTATGATGGGTGCACAGGCTTCCAATGATCAATATGAAAAAATCCTGAACTATATCAAAATTGGAAAGGAGGAGGGCTGTGAAGTACTAACCGGTGGTGATGCAGCCTATAATGAAGGTTTGGAAGGGGGTTATTATATTCAGCCCACTATTCTAAAAGGAAACAATAAAATGAGGGTCTTTCAGGAAGAGATCTTTGGTCCTGTTGTGTGCCTAACAACCTTTAAGGATGAGGCAGAGGCTATTGAAATTGCCAATGATACATTATATGGTCTGGGCGCTGGCGTATGGACAAGGGATACCCATCAGGCCTACAAGGTGGCCAGGGCAATTAAAGCCGGTCGCGTTTGGGTAAATAGCTATCATACCTATCCGGCACATGCTCCCTTTGGAGGATATAAGAAATCAGGAATAGGTAGGGAAACCCATAAAATGATGTTGAACCACTACAGGCAAACTAAAAATATGCTTATTTCCTACGACAAAAAAGCACTGGGATTCTTTTAAGAAATAGAGTAAAATAATTATGGTCAAAAGGGTATTGATTTCAGAAGATGCAAGGCAGGTATTGGAGGAGCTAAAGTCCAAGCATGGGGAGCTAATGTTCCATCAGAGTGGAGGTTGTTGCGATGGGTCATCGCCCATGTGTTTTCCGAAAGGGGAATTAATGCTTAACGAAACCGATGTTTATCTGGGCGATATTGCAGATTGTCCTTTTTATATGTCGAAGGATCAATTTGAATATTGGAAACATACCCAATTGACCATAGATGTAACCAAAGGCCGCGGCTCTAGTTTTTCCTTGGAAATACCGTTGGGATTGCGCTTTGTTATAAAGTCCCGTTTGTTTACAGAGGACGAACATGCCCAATTGGGTCCTGTAGATACGGTCAAAACTTAGGGAATTTCCCCCTGGATTGTTAATGCCGGTTTAAGCTTGTCCTTAAACCGGTTTTTTGTTTTGCAGTGAATTTAACAGCATTTTAGTGACACATGGCAAGGTATTTGATATTTTTGTAATTGATAGGTACATTAAATGGCCATATGAGAATAGTATTTTTATTTTGCGTTCTATTTCTATTTTCGCACTTGGGTATGTCCCAAACAGATCTTCCGACCACCAATCCTCTAAAAATAGAAGGGGATAGAGGGATTAGGGAAAATCCCAATCAGGGTACAGCTTTGAAAATGCCATCCATTATTACCTTAAAACCTACTACCAATCTTAGGGATTCCCTTACCGCCAGAAATGTCAAGATGCTTCCGGACAGGGAATTGGTACAGGCTGGCTATGGTTTAAAAATAGATCCAAAAGTTGGTGAAAAGGAAAAGGAAGGTTCTTCAACGTTTTTTGGGAACATGTATTTGGGAGATATTAAAAGCAATGGGAAATTTGTAGGTATTGTTTGCCGCGACCATGAATATGTTGATGGTGACAGGGTAAGAATATTGCTCAACGATAAGGTGGTGGAACCCAATATTTTTTTAACAGGCTCCTTTAAAGGAATTAACCTAGATTTGCAGAAGGGTTTTAATAGAATTGATTTCGAGGCACTTAATCAAGGTACCTCAGGTCCCAATACGGCCCAAGTTAATGTTTATGATGATGAAGGTAAAATGATTCATTCCAATATGTGGAATTTATCCACAGGATCCAAAGCCACCATTATTATTATAAAGGAATAAGGCAATAAGTAAACACAAACACTGACCAATATGAAAGGATATTACTATTTGTTGATTATTAACCTACTGCTTATCCTAATCCCATATTCCTTAAGATTGCTTAGGAATTCTAAAAGAAATAAGGATTAATTAAAAAGCACTTATACAACAAGTTACCGGATTTTAGTCATCATCCCAAATGGTTGGTTTTTTTAATTGAGCATTTCTTTTTTGAGTTCGTCTTTAAGGGATTAAAATAAGATTTCATCTTTTCTAATTTAGAACAAACCTCTTAAGCCTGTCTTTCGTAAATAATGTAAAACACTTTTGATGCGGTTATCATTGTTATTTGTCATTGCTATTGTTTTCTTTGGATGTTCCCAAGAAAGGGAGTTGTCCGCTTTTGAACCTTCCACGGACAATATTTTGGATACAGAGCTGCCTTCGACCATTTCCAATGATTCGAATGGACCACATTTAAACGAATCGGGGACATATAATTATTTGGCCTTGGGCGATAGTTATACCATTGGTGCCAGCGTTACTACTGCAGAAAGCTTTCCAATACAGTTGAAGCATAGATTGGAGCAGGGTCTAAAAGTAACGGTCAATACCGAAATAATAGCCGTTACAGGATGGCGCACAGACAACTTATTGGATGCTATAAACAGGGGGACCGCATTGCCTTCCTATGATTTGGTAACCCTTTTGATTGGGGTCAATAACCAATACCAAGGTAAACCTTTCAGAATATATAAAAAGGAGTTTCCCCAACTGTTGGAACGGGCCATTGCCCTGGCTTATGGCAATCCAAAAAATGTTGTTGTTGTTTCCATTCCAGATTATGCGTATACCCCCTTTGGAGAAGGCAGAAATACCGATAAAATTTCCAAAGAAATTGATGAATATAATGGCTTTGCGGAAGCTACTGCCCTTCAGAAGGGTGTGCCTTTTGTAAATATTACGGACATTACACGAAATGGATTGTCCAATCCCGATTTAGTGGCAGGGGATGGCCTGCATCCTTCCCGGGAGGCCTATAAGAGATTTGTAGATGTAATTTATCCGGTAGTACTTCCTGTTTTTGATTGATGATAATTTCCTTCTATTCTTATTCAAGATCAAATCTTAGGTTATTTTTACTTTTTTAATGTTAACTGTTGGCCATAATTAAGTGGGTAACAGTGATAGTTTTCATGGTTCGCCTACCAATAACTTTAATTACATTTATACCTTTGAAATCCCCGCAATCAAAATATAATTCATAATGTCCAATAAAAAAGTTAGTATTCTTACCGCCTTTAAAACAATAATTTGGCCTCGACGCAATTTAGTTTTTATAGGTCTGTTCTTGATCGTCATAAGCAACGCCGCAAATTTTGTTGGCCCTATCTCCCTAAAATATTTTATGGATGATGTTATTCCGAACAAGGATATGACCATGCTCAAAATATTGGTCGGTCTGGTTATACTGTCTATTCTGGTGCGGGCCGTAACATCATTTTTGTTGACAAAAATATTGAGTGTACAGGCACAATACCTTATCTCGGAATTAAGGGCGCAGGTACAAAAGAAAGTTCTTTCGCTCCCGATCCGTTTTTTTGATAATGCAAAATCAGGGGCTTTGGTCTCTCGAATAATGTCGGACGTGGAAGGAGTCCGTAATCTTATTGGAACAGGATTGGTACAATTGGTAGGGGGAAGTATTACGGCCATAGGCGCCTTGGTTTATATGTTGTGGATTAGTCCGTCTATGACCTTCTTTACCTTTATTCCATTGGCCATTTTTGCCTTTATAGCCTTAAAAGCCTTTAAGATTATAAGACCAATATTTAGAAATAGGGGTAAAATAAACGCCGAGGTTACAGGGAGGCTTACAGAAACACTGAGCGGAATCAGGGTTATTAAAGGCTTTAATGCGGAGGAGCAGGAGACCAAGGTTTTTGAGAACGGGGTGGAGCTGTTGTTTCAAAATGTAAAAAAGAGTCTAACGGCAACTGCTTTTATGACCAGTTCATCCACTTTTCTTATAGGAATTGCCACTACTGGAATTATGGGGATCGGTGGATATAAAATAATGTATGAAGGCTTGAGTCTAGGAGATTTTTTGTCCTTCACCTTTGTCTTGGGAATTATGATAGCGCCTATTGTGCAAATGAGCAACATAGGGAGCCAGCTTACTGAGGCACTTGCAGGTCTGGACCGTACGGAAGAACTAATGAATATGGTGCCGGAAGCCAATGAAGAGGAAAGAACGATTATTCTTGAAAAAATAAAAGGGGATATAGCATTTAATGATGTTTCTTTCGCCTACGAGGAGGATAAGGATGTATTACACAACGTTAGTTTCGAAGTGAAATCGGGCAATGTGGTAGCTCTAGTGGGTAGCTCCGGTTCAGGAAAATCTACCATTGCCGGTTTGGCGGCAACCTTTTTAAATCCCCTTTCAGGGACCATAACCGTGGACGGTCAGGATCTTTCTAAAGTTGATTTGAGCAGCTTTCGCCGAAACTTGGGAGTTGTTCTGCAGGACGAATTTTTGTTTGAGGGTACCATTAGGGAAAATATAATGTTCCCTAGGCCCAATGCAACGGAGGATGAATTGATAAAGGCCGTTAAGGCCGCATATGTGGATGAATTCACTGATAGGTTTGAAAAAGGGTTGGATACGCTAATTGGGGAACGCGGAGTTAAACTTTCCGGCGGACAGCGGCAACGTATCGCTATAGCCAGGGCAGTCTTGGCCAATCCAAAAATTTTGATATTGGACGAAGCTACTTCCAATCTGGATACGGAAAGTGAGGCCCTGATTCAGAAAAGTTTGGCAACCCTTACCGAGGGTAGGACTACTTTTGTCATCGCCCACAGATTGAGCACCATTAGAAAAGCCAATCAAATATTGGTTATAGAAGATGGTCGTATTGCAGAAAAAGGGACTCATGATGAGCTTATTGCAAAAGAAGGAAGGTACTTTAACTTATTTACCTACCAGGCCAGGATTTAATGGCTATGGGCAGTATTAGGTTCCCAGGTTAATATTAGGATGCTAATGTTTAGCACCCAAACGCCTTGCAGAAAACATTTTGGATTGTAGGATCCGAGAACCTTACATTCCCGGAGATGCGCATACATTTTAACAATTAACTCTCAGGGGCCAACTCCACTTCCAGCCCTTCCAAATCCTCTGTTATATGGATTTGGCAACCTAGGCGGCTGTTGTCCTTTACATTGAAAGCTTCGGCAAGCATGGCGTCCTCATCATCTGACATTTCGGGCAATTGGTGGTCAGATTCCACATAACATTGGCAGGAGGCACACATGGCCATACCACCACATATTCCAATGGTTCCCTCGGGAGCTAGTTCGTAGGAACGAACTATTTCCATAAGATTCATATTCATGTCTGTGGGTGCGTCTACCTCGTGTACAACCCCATCCCTGTCCTTAATTTTTATTTTAACATCGCTCATGCCAGAAATATTCTTTTTTGCTAATAGCCAGCAAATTTAAGGGATTTACTTTAGGATTTGGTTGTTTTTTTTAATCAATGGCCTTTACTACTGCCTTAGGGGCTTCTTTTTTGCTACCATCAAAACCGGATACACCGCCTACGGTGGTATATTTCATAACATATTTTTTGTCCGGGAAAATACGCTGGTAGGCACTTTGGCACATTAGGGTTGCCTCGTGAAAACCGCAAAGGATCAATTTTAGTTTTCCGGGATAGGTATTTACGTCCCCAATGGCATAAATTCCTGGAACGTTGGTCTGATAATCGAAAGTGTCCACTTTTATGGCATTCTTTTCAATTTCCAATCCCCAATCCGCAATGGGTCCCAGCTTGGGAGATAGCCCGAACAAGGGGATAAAGTGGTCTACTTCCTTGATAATTTCTTCGTCCTGATCACCGGATTTATTGATTACTACGGCTTCTAATTTCCCTGAGCCTTTTAGGCCCACCACTTCTGCAGGGGTAATAAGATTTATTTTTCCAAGATTTTTTAAGGACTGTACCTTCTCTACAGAATCCAAAGCACCTCTAAATTCATTTCTTCTATGTACCAAAGTTACTTCCGAAGCAACATCGGCCAAAAAGATACTCCAGTCCAAGGCAGAATCACCACCACCGGCAATCAATACTTTTTTATTGCGATATACTTCGGGATCTTTTATAAAATAGGAAACACCCTTGTCTTCATAATCCTTTATTCTGTCTATCAAGGGTTTTCTAGGTTCAAAACTACCAAGGCCCCCGGCAATTGCCACGATTGGGGCATTGTGCTTGGTGCCTTTATTGGTAGTTACCAAAAAGGTGCCATCTTCCAATTTTTCAATAGTATTTGCCCGCTCTCCTAAAGTAAATCCGGGCTGGAACGCTTTTATCTGTTCCATAAGATTATTTACCAGATCTCCAGCCAAAACTTCTGGGAATCCCGGGATATCGTAAATAGGCTTTTTTGGATATATTTCGGAACACTGTCCACCTGCTTGTGGTAATGCGTCTATTAGATGACATTTAAGCTGCAACAGGCCTGCTTCAAAAACAGCAAAAAGACCGGTTGGGCCTGCACCTATAATCAGAATATCTGTTTTAATCATGGAAAAAGGAACTTAAAATAGCTACAAAGCTAAAAAAGGAATTAGGATTGGATTATGACAAAAGTCAGCTTATTGCACCACATTTATGACTTCTTGTATTTGAGGGGCATACTTTTTTATGGTCATTTCCACCCCGCTTTTTAGGGTCATTTGGTTTACCGAACAGCCTACACAGGCTCCTTCCAATTTTACCTTAACCGAATTATCATTGTCTATGGAAATTAGGGAAATATCCCCTCCATCACTTTGCAAAAAAGGACGGATTTCCTCCAAAGCCTTTTCAACGTTGTTTTTAAGTTCTATTGATGTCATAATTACTTCTTTTTAACAGCCGAACAACCTGCCATTGTAGTTATTTTAATAGCCTCTGTTGGAGGTAAACTTTTGTTTCTATCTACCACTTCCTGTACCACATTTTTTGTAAGTTCCTCAAAAGCGGTTTCAATTGCTGTTGCCGTTTGCAGTGCCGCTGGCCTTCCTACATCTCCGGCCTCCCTAATGCTTTGTACCAAAGGTATCTCGCCTAAAAAAGGAACATTTAAATCCTCGGACAGGTGCTTGGCACCTTCTTTTCCAAAAATATAGTATTTGTTGTTGGGCAATTCCTCTGGTGTAAAATACGCCATATTTTCTACTATTCCCAACACGGGTACATTTATGGAATCTTGTTGGAACATGGCCACACCTTTACGGGCATCTGCCAGGGCTACTTCCTGCGGGGTACTTACTACCACGGCACCCGTAATTGGTAAGGATTGCATAATGCTTAAATGTATATCCCCTGTTCCGGGAGGAAGATCCAGCAACATAAAATCCAACTCTCCCCAATGGGCATCGAAAATCATTTGATTCAGCGCTTTGGCGGCCATAGGGCCTCTCCAGATTACAGCCTGATTGGGCTGGGTAAAAAAGCCAATGGACAAGAGTTTTACGCCATAGTTTTCTATGGGCTTCATTTTGGATTTTCCTTCAATATTTACGGCCAAAGGTTTTTCTTGGGCAACATCGAACATGATGGGCATGGAAGGACCATAAATGTCCGCGTCCAATAGTCCCACTTTAAACCCCATTTTAGCCAATGTGACGGCCAAATTTGCCGTGACCGTGGATTTCCCTACGCCTCCTTTTCCGGAAGCGACCGCAATAATATTTTTGATCCCTGGGATGGGTTTTCCTTTTATCTCATTCACCTTAGGCTTGGCAGCAGGGGCATTAACTTTTACGTTAACGGTAATCTTGGCCTTGTTGTATACCTTCTCGTGTATCACTTTCAAAATTTCAACTTCGGTTTTCTTTCGCGCCTGCAAACTAGGGTTGGAAATGGTAATATCAACAACTACCTCGTCCCCAAAAACCATAATATTTTTAACCGCGCCACTCTCCACCATATTTTGTCCTTCTCCAGGCACAGTGATGTTTTCAAGGGCTTTAAGTATGTCTTTCTTATCTATTTTCATCCTAAACCATTCTTATTCAGTCATTATTAAAACTGATTCTAAATTACAAAGATAGGGCTTAGGAGCGAGATTAGGAAGGAAGGTAATTGAAAAGTAGAATAAGGCAATAAGTAAGCTTTATATGTTGCAATTTATCCAATATTATCGGTAATTGTAATCAAGAATATTACTTTAATTCCTGCCAGGGATCCCAAAAGAGATTTTCAAAATCCTCGATTTGATTATCCACCACTTTAATTCCCTCATTTTCCAATAGCTGCTGCATTAAATTGGTGCCTTCAAAATGATGTTTCCCTGTTAATAGCCCTTTTCTGTTAACTACCCTATGCGCCGGGATATCTTCAATTTTATGGGAGCCGTTCATGGCCCAGCCTACCATTCTGGCACTTCTGGCGGTTCCTAGATATTTGGCGATGGCTCCATAAGAGGTAACCCGCCCAAATGGTATTTGCCTGGCCACTGCATATACTTTTTCAAAGAAGTTCTCATTTTCGGGTTTCATCAGGTATAAAAAATACGGATTAAGGTAATTACCAATAAAAGCATCATTAAGGCGCTTAATATATAATTTGAATTTTTTGAAAACCCATTGTTTTTGGTCTCTAATTTGGTGAAGTAGACCGTATAAAGATAGAGTACCGTAAAAGTACCACAACCAGCAGCGAGGATAAATGTGGCTATATCACGAAATTGGAATTGTATCCATCCTGAGGCGTTCCACATGGCGTTTAGGCCACTGTAATAAGGAATGGTCAATAAATTTAGGGCCGCCAATAATATTCCTTTAAAGAAACTGTTTTTCTTGCTAACCTTTACAATTTTAGGTCGATTCAGTTTTTTTTTCTTGGCTTTTACAAAGAAGTAGATGGCAAAAAAAGCGAAGACAATAAGGGCAATTTTTAAGAGGAGGTCTATGATCTCCGGGTTTTTGAATAGAAACTTGGAAATCAGAACAGAAATATAGGCCTGAATAATGATCATGGTAGACACCCCCAAGCTAAAAATAATACCGTTGGTCTTACCCTTTTCCACACTTATCTTGGCAGCGTTCATATTCAATAGACCAGGTGGTACCGTGGCCATGAAGGCCGCAGAGAAAGTAGCAAAAAAAAGGGTAAGCAAATGCTCCATGGTTTACCTTATTCTAAATTTGATATAGGTGATTGGCTTTCCTTTATCAAGATACTGTTTTTCATAGAAAGTCTGTATTTCCAATACTTCCTTGGGGCTACCTTCGTTTTTATAGATGTCGTGATTGGCATAGAGCACTTCATGACCTTTACCGTGTAAAAGGCCCAAGGTATAGCCATGCATAAATTCGCTATCGGTTTTTAGGTTAACGGTACCATCTTCCTTAAGAATCAATTTATATTTATCCAAAAAGACCTCATTGGTAAGTCTATGTTTGGTACGTTTATATTTGATTTGGGGATCTGGAAAGGTAATCCAGATTTCAGAAACTTCATCGGGAGCAAAAAGACCGTCAATTAATTCTATTTGGGTTCTTAAAAAAGCAGCATTGGATACATTATCTTCAATAGCCGTTTTGGCACCTCTCCAAAAGCGGGCTCCCTTGATATCTATACCAATGAAGTTTTTGTTTTTGTTTTGCTTGGCCATCCCAATGGTATATTCGCCTTTTCCACAGCCCAATTCCAAAACCAAGGGATTGTTATTGCCAAAAAATTCATTCCATTGTCCCTTTAGTGAAAAAGAACCATTGGTAATTTCTTCCCTAGTGGGTTGAATTACATTCCTAAAAGTTTCATTCTCCTTGAATCGCTTCAGCTTATTCTTACTTCCCACTCGTACTATTAGTTTAAATATTTGGCAAAGCTAAGGAAATCTAAGTTTGTTTCTTAGGAAGTAGTGGTTCGTTATTCAATGTTATCCGTAATTAATGGGGAAGCATAAATTTTTAAAGTTGCAGCCAACATTTAATAAAGCTTAACCAGTTAATTTTTATAATGAATTAGAAAAGGAGTAAATTAGGGCTATAATCTATTTAAATGAAAAAATTAGGACTTCTTTTCTTATTGTTGTTACAACTTGGTTGTAGTGGCCAAGCAATGGAGAAATTCAATGGTGTTAGCTTTGTTGCTTCTCGGGAAAAGGTAGCCCAAGAACACGTGGATGCCGTTAGGAATGTAAACGCCAAATGTGCAGCGGTTATGCCCTTTGGATTTATTAGGGATACAGGCTCGCCAGAAATAATATTCGATACCTCCAGACAATGGTTCGGGGAAACAAGGACCGGAGCCAGGCAATACATAGATATATTACACCAGAATGGTTTAAGAGTAATGTTGAAACCACAGATTTGGATCTCCAGGGGAGCATTTACCGGTAATTTAAAAATGGATTCAGAAGAAAACTGGAGGGCCTTGGAAGCGTCTTATGATAAATTTATACTTGCTTATGCTACTTTGGCCCAGGAAACAAATGCGGACGCATTTTGTATTGGGACCGAGTTGGAGCAATTTGTTAGTCACAGGCCGGAATACTGGACGGAACTGATCAAAAAGATCAAAAGTGTTTATAAAGGAAAACTTACCTATGCTGCCAATTGGGACGAATATGGAAGAACCCCTTTTTGGGAGGATTTGGATTTTATTGGGATAGATGCCTACTTTCCACTGAGTGATGAGAAAACTCCGACCGTGGAACAATTGAGAAGGGGATGGCAACCGCACAAGGAGAAAATAAAATCCTTATCCATGGCGAAAAATAAACCAATTATATTTACGGAATACGGCTATAGGAGCAATAATTATGCTGCCAAGAAACCTTGGTTGGTAGACCATAGCCAGGACGACGTAAATCTTGAGGCCCAAACCAACGCAACCAAGGCCATTTTTGAAGAATTTTGGAGCGAAGATTGGTTTGCAGGCGGATTTGTTTGGAAATGGTTTATTGATCATAAAAAGGCCGGCGGTATTAATGACAATCGATTTACCCCCCAAAATAAACCGGCACAAGAGGTAATAAAGAGTTTTTACAAGATTTATTGAAGCCCTATTCCAAATTTATCGGGTCTTTGATTAATAATTGCTTTGCTATAAGAAGCTAAAGCTAAATTCTGGGCAGAAACAGCCCAAGAATTCCTTCATTTTGGATTGTTTTTGGAATTGGGCAGTATTTTTGATAATATTTGTACAAAATATACATCGTGTCTGCCAAAAGAACTTTTATTTTATCGTGGATCGGGGCTTTAATATGGCTCCCTTTAATTTCCCAAACTTCGGTTAAAACCGTAATTGCGGAAAGGGGAGATGGTATTTATTCCATTCTAAGGAAACAAGGGATGAATCCGGTTAGGCATTACGGACATTTTGTAGACCTTAATCAAGATAATTTACGGGATAGTATGCATCTTTATGAGGGACGGGAATACATTATACCTCCCGTACCTGTAGATACAGTTCCCATAGAAGAATCCGTTGTAAAAAAGGCCACCGAAATTAAAACGGTATCCAATATCCTCAACGATGATATTTTTGGTAAGGATTACGCTTCCACGGAAATAAAAAGTAATAAGTTGGAGGGTGCCATCTATTATTTAATATCGGGTCACGGCGGACCGGACCCTGGTGCCATTGAAAAATATGAGGGCAAAATTATAGCCGAGGACGAGTATGCCTATGATATTACGCTGCGTTTGGCCAAGGAGCTTATATCCCATGGGGCCAAGACCTACATTATTATCAGGGATTCCAATGATGGCATAAGGGATCAGCGCGTTCTGGAAATAGATAGGGATGAGGTGGCCTATCCCAATGAGGAAATACCTTTAAACCAATTATTGCGGTTAAAGCAGCGTGTTGATATAGTGAACAAACTCTATAAGGAAAATGCTGGTAAATATCAAAGGTTAATAGTGACCCATGTAGATAGTCGTAGCAGGGGACAGAATATAGACGTCTTTTTCTATCATCATGAGAAAAGTAAGAACGGCAAGCGATTGGCGGAAAGTATCCATGAGACTTTTTTAAATAAATACAGACAATATCAACCCAATAGGAATTATGAAGGTACCTTTGCAGACCGAAGTGGGTTATATTTGGTCAAGAACACCTTGCCGGCTATGGCCTATATAGAAATTGGGAATATTAAAAACAAAAAGGACCAAAAGCGAATCTTGGACCCTGACAATAGACAAGCCCTTGCCAAATGGATTTCAGAAGGGGTCTTATTGGATTTTGACACTAAAAATTAAGGAAATTTAAGAGGCAATATTTTTCTTGTAATAGCGGTACAATTGGTCCGGGCCAACACCCAGCAAATTCTTCAGGTGGATTATCCCAAAATGATACTGTAATTTAAGGGTTCCAATCTGTTCATATTTTCTGGCCGAGGTTACTACATGTTGCGGCAATACCTTGAATTTTGATGTTTTGTAAAGGCGGCCAATAAATTCCGTATCCTCGTAGATAATATACTTCTCATTATAGCCTCCTGTTTTTTGGAAAAGGTCCTTGAGAACAAATAGAGATTGGTCACCGCCCCTACATAGTTGGTTGTTTATTCTGCTAAACCAGGCGAAGAATCGTAAAAACTTTTTGGAGGTATCAAACTTCATCCTAAAGCAACCCGAAGACATATTGTTATGAATTGCATTTAGAATATAAAGGTCAAAATTTTTTGGTGGATAGGTGTCGGCATGCAAAAAGTAAAGGACATGGCCTGTGGCCAATTCCGCGCCCTTGTTCATTTGTTTTGCACGCCCCATTTCTGAGGTTATGGTCTTTGCCCCCAAAGTTTTTGCCAAGCTTGGGGTACCATCCGTACTGCCGCCATCAACCACAATTATTTCCTTGATGTTCTTGGGACTGCTGTTCTTTTTTAAATGCTCTAACAAATGGCCAATATGGGCAGCCTCATTTAGGGTTGGGATTATGATGCTCAGGGTTATGGAATTACTCAATTTCATTTAGTCCCCAATTATAGTTCAAATAACTTATTTTGGTATCGGAAGTCAATTTTTGGGAGGCATACTTATTAAGGTAATCTATTAAGGAGCCATTTTTGGTGAAATCTTTTTTGTACCAGTTAAAAATTTCGGACAGGGAGGCTTTTTCCTTTGTGAGCACATTTCTTTTGGGGTCGTTTATAAAATCTATGGCCGTTTGTTCCAGAAGTTTTTCAAGATCGGTAGCAGTAAAAGCTGTGTTCAATAATTTTGGACAGGAAAAAGAGGCGCAGTTAATGGCAAAATGAATTCGCGGTTCATCCATTTTGCGTAGTATTTTGTGTTCCAGATTGCCCAAAGAAATCTTCTCAGTACCCATTTGCACTATATCTTTCCCCCAAGGATTTTTGATGTCCTTAATACTTTTGGTAGGATAATTGTCCAAAATAAGTTTTACGGTAGCGGCATTGTAAAGGTTAATGTAATAAGCAAGTTTTTCGGGTTTGTGTGCCTTATCCGTTGGCTGGTTCTTGGCCAAATAATCCAAATAATCCTGTAAGGCATTTATATCCTGCGCAAAGCCTTTATAGTCAACATTTCCTGTATCGTCTACATGCTTTTTAAGTAAAATATCCCATTGGGAATGGTCTAATTGCCAAACCATATCCATGGGAAAATTTTCAATAGACCTTGGTAAAGGCACAAAACTAACAACACTTTTCGTTAGTAGAAGGATCAGAAGTATCGATAATTTAAGATGCATGGAAATATTATTTACCTCTAATTAGTGTGCCAGGCCCATTAAACCTTACATCAATATCATGATTAACAGCAGCCTCCACCATTATAATGCCAAGTACTGTTACTTATATGAATTTCGGCATTGCTTTTTTCTAAGGCAGCTGCAGTTTTGTCACATACCGCCAGAGGCTGGTTTTGCATTAGAACATGGCCGTTTTCATCATCAAAATATTCTTCATTACCGTAATAAATGGCTGTTTTGCCTGTAAAAACGCAGGGGCCATCTTGGGGCATGGGGTCTTTTATCGCGGCAATTTCAATAGACTCAATAAAGATTAAATCCTCCGTAGGATAGTGATTGGGAGAGAGAACGCGGTAAGATTTTCGCGCCCTAATTTCAATGGTTCCAAAACCGGCATCCGTCAATACCTTTATGTACTCTTTCAAAGGGATACTACCGCTTAAACACAGAGCCCTTAGTCGGTCATCGTTACGCAGGGTTTCGTTCATAGGCTGTTCACATATGGGGTCGCTCATAACCAATCTTCCATGAGGTTTTAATACGCGATACATTTCCGCAACCGCTTTCTTCAACTCTTCCGTCTTAAAGATGTTGAACAGACAGTTCTGAGCCGCAACATCAATACTTTCGTCCTCAATAGGCAGGTGTAGGGCATCTCCTTTTACCAAGTTTACAAACTCGCTCTTGAACCATGGGTTTTCCTGTTCCGCAATTTTGAAGTTTTCTTTGGAAGCTTCCAGCATCTCATCCACAACATCTACCCCGGTTACCCCGCCCGTTTGTCTGGAAAAATATGAAAATTGTAACAACTCCATTCCACCTCCGACTCCTACATATAGCACCTTTGGATTGTTGACCAGATCCTGGGCAGAAACCGTACTTCCACAACCGTAGTTCATCTCCTGCATAATTTTTGGGATGGACAATCCTGGGAATTGCCAAATTGGATTGGTGGTACAGCACAGTCCAACATCTGGGGTCAATGCCGCATTCTTATATAATTCATTTGTTGCTTCTAAATAACTCATGTCTATATGCTTAAAAATTTGTCCTCAGGATTATGATTTTTTTTCTTCACTACTCACTACTCACTACTCACTACTCACTACTCACTACT
>TARA_R110002020_G_scaffold336426_4_pt1 | contig 78006 bp, 72 predicted proteins | sample TARA_R110002020 | Tara Oceans TARA_R110002020 (sample SAMEA4396489) | marine metagenome | biome: Westerlies Biome; feature: [MES] marine water layer (ENVO:01000295) within the mesopelagic zone...; material: water (ENVO:00002006), including particulate matter (ENVO:01000060) such...
GTTTTATGTCGAATTCACGTTACTTATAAAAATTTTAAACGCTCTTCAATGCCCAAGTATAAACACAAAATAATCTCCAAGCTTCCCAAAGTAAAAACTACGATTTTTACCACTATGGGCCAATTGGCTCAGAAACACAGTGCCATAAATCTTTCCCAAGGTTTCCCCAATTTTGAGCCCGATCCTTCCTTGATAGATTTGGTAACACTGGCCATGAAACAAGGGTACAATCAATATGCACCTATGGCAGGGGTAATGGAACTGCGAGAAATGATCTCAGAAAAAATTGAACAATTATATGGCAGGCACTATCATCCGGAAAGTGAAATAACCGTAACCATCGGAGCCACACAGGCCATTTTTACCATCATTACGGCCTTTATTGGCAGTAATGACGAGGTAATAGTAATTAAACCGGCATACGACTGTTATGAACCTGCCATTGAAGTAAACGGGGGAGTTCCCGTTTTTGTTCAACTAAACAATAGCGATTTTAAGATAGATTGGGAGGTTTTCCGCTCCAAAATTACACCTAGGACCAAAATGGTCATTATAAACACACCACACAATCCCAGTGGTACCATTATCTCCAAAGAGGATATGCTTGAATTGCAAAGGAGTCTCGAAAATACCGATATAATTGTTATAAGTGATGAAGTATACGAGCATATCACCTTTGACGGCCACGAGCATGAAAGTGCTTCAAAATATGATGGCCTTGCCTCCCGCACGTTTGTATGCGGTTCCTTTGGAAAAACCTTTCATATTACCGGCTGGAAAATGGGATATTGTGCGGGTCCGGCCGAACTGATGCACGAATTCCGAAAAACCCATCAATTCAACGTGTTTAGCGCGGATCATGCCGTTCAAAAAGCTCTGGCCACATATTTAAAAAACCCTCAACACTATTTGGGTTTAAACCAATTTTATCAAAAAAAGCGGGATTTATTTCTTCAAGGATTATCTACCTCAAGGTTCAAAATAAAACCTTCCCAAGGTACTTATTTTCAATTAGTGGATTATAGTGATATTACCCAAGAATCGGACGAAGTCTTTGCCGAACGCCTGGTAACGGAACACAGAATAGCCAGCATTCCCATTTCCGGGTTTAACACTAAAGGGATCGACAATCACTTAATAAGATTCTGTTTCGCCAAAACCAACGAAACTCTGGAAAAGGCCACCGAAATTCTCAGCAAGCTTTAAATAAAACTATTTTGTGAAAAACCTCGTTTAAATATCCAGCCGCAATAGCCAATCCGTTTGCTCATCATTACCAATAAAATAAGGATGGCTCCCAAACTTATAGAACCCAAGTCTTTGATAAAATTTAATGGCCTTGGGATTATGTTCCCAAACACCAAGCCACACATAAGACCTATTTTTAGCTTTGGCCATGGATATTACCTGCCCCAGTATCCACTCCCCAATTCCCTGGCCCTGAAATTCGCTCAATACATAGATACGCTCCAACTCTATGGAATTAATGTCCTTAATATCGGATTGGGCTTCATTTTCATTCAGCTTTATGTATCCCACCAAATTGGAATCCATATAAATAAAATAATAGGCTGAATTAATATCCTGAAGTTCCTTTAAAAGCCTTTCCTCGCCAAAAGCAGAATCAAGGTATTCCTTAAAATCCACCGGCTTATTGTCCTTTTCAAAAGCATCTATAAAGGTCCTTTTGCCCATATTGGCCAAAACTCCCAAATCGTTAATGGTACACAGCCTCAAATGTAGTTTCATGCTTTACTTTCCTTCTTAAAATTACGATTTTCAACTAGATTGAAAACAAAAAAGGGAGCACTACTTTAAAGTAGTGCCCCCTTTGTAAACTTTTGATTTATGCTATAGCATAAATAATTTTTTTGTCAATCTTACAATGCCCGTGAAAAAGTCATTTCGATAAACTTGAATTTCTTTTTGAGCGCGGGGGTGGTTAATTTGGGCTTCCATAGTAATTAAGGTTTAGTAGTTGTTAAATTTGGGGTTTAACTTCTGTTATTAAATGCAATATAATTCAGATTAACGCAACATTTAAAAAATTGTTGTGAAATATACAGTAATTGTTGTCTGCGGATAAAAATAGTTATTTTGATCGATATATATGCTTTCCAAAATGTTAAATAGAGACTGTACATTTAAATGTGACTTAAGATGAAAATTCTATAAAATCTGACACACTTAATTTAACATCCCGGGTTAAATATCCATCTCTGGAATATCCCCTTCCAGAATTAAATTCCCTTCAGTAGCCTTTACTATCTCATCAACGCTAACACCAGGTGCCCTTTCCAACAATTTAAATCCCTCGGGAGTTACATCCAGTACTGCCAAATTGGTCACAATTTTTTTTACACATCCAACTCCCGTCAATGGTAAAGTACATTTCTTTAACAACTTGGATTCGCCTGCCCTATTGGTATGCATCATGGCTACAATGATGTTCTCAGCAGAAGCTACCAAATCCATAGCTCCGCCCATTCCCTTGACCATTTTACCTGGAATTTTCCAATTGGCAATATCCCCGTTTTCAGCAACCTCCATGGCGCCCAGAATGGTCAGGTCTACATGTTGCCCCCGAATCATGCCAAAGCTCGTTACAGAGTCGAAAAACGAGGCTCCTGGAAGCGTTGTTATGGTCTGTTTACCCGCATTGATGATATCGGCATCCTCTTCCCCTTCAAAAGGAAAGGGGCCCATGCCCAACACCCCGTTTTCACTTTGAAATTCCACACTGATATCATCCCTTACAAAATTGGCCACCAAAGTAGGTATCCCAATTCCAAGGTTAACATAATATCCGTCTTTGACTTCCTTTGCAATGCGCTTTGCTATTCCGTTTTTATCCAACATAATTAAGGTTATAATTTAGCAATGTATCAATTAAATAATTTAATAATTGGCCTATAACTTAATGTGACTATCTCCCAATTAACCAACAGATTAATTTGTTGTTCCTAGGTTACAATCTTGAATTCCTCTTAGTGGTGCTAATAATTTTATATAATATTAACCCCAATTCATCAATGCTTTCTTTTAAATCGATTTCGAAAGGGTACGACTTTGACCGTTCACATAAAACAAGCCAATATTTAGTTTCCTCAAGCTCCTTGACAGCAATTTTCATTTTATGAATAAAGTCGGCCCTACTTTCGGCGTTTTGAGCTTCATGAATATTTGCACCAATGCTTGTACCTGCTTTTAACAACTGTGTTGCAATAACGTACTTTCTTTTCTCCTCTAAAACTTCGCAAAATTCAACTATCCTTATGGCAAAATCGATGGATTTTTGAACGACAGCATTTTCCCTATTTATCATACCGAAGTTAAAGTGACTCTTTGGCCATTACAACAAAGCACACATTTAACAAACCAGAAAAGTACAAAGCCTTACATTTAAACCCAGATTTACTTTCTCGTTTATATCAGCACCCATCAAAATTATATCCCAATTGTTACATTTTTAAATTATTCAATTGCTTAATTGACTTTACGAACCGTCAACTGCTCAATTCTTTTCTCGTAATTTTTACCTTGGAAGATACGTTGTACAAAAATTCCAGGGACATGGATCTGGTTGGGGTCCAATTCTCCTGCCGGTACCAGCTCCTCTACCTCGGCCACCGTAATCTTGGCAGCCCCACACATGGCCGGATTAAAATTGCGGGCAGTTCCCTTAAATATTAGATTTCCCGCCTCATCCCCCTTCCATGCCTTTACGAAGGAAAAATCGGCCTTAAAGGCTTCTTCCAGTACATACATTTTTCCATTGAACTCCCTGGTCTCCTTTCCTTCGGCCACTTCCGTTCCATAACCGGCCGGAGTATAAAAGGCGGGGAAACCCGCCTGTGCGGCCCTACATTTCTCTGCCAGAGTTCCTTGAGGGGTAAGTTCTACGTCCAATTCCCCGCTCAGCATTTGCCGTTCAAACTCATCATTCTCCCCTACATAAGAGGAAATCATTTTCTTTATCTGTCTTTTGTGCAACAAGAGCCCAAGACCAAAATCGTCCACACCGGCATTATTGGAAATACAGGTTAAATCCTTGACTCCCATCTTCACCAATGCGGCTATAGCGTTTTCAGGGATACCACATAATCCAAATCCTCCCAACATAAAAGTCATCCCGTCCTTTACCCCTTCTAAGGCCTCCTGCACGTTGGCAACTGTTTTTCGTATCATATAAAACCGACTTAATTAAAACTATTTTCTTGCTCTCTCTAAAATACGGGTTTTTAACGAAAAATGCCCTTAACTTTTAGATAAAAGCAAGGGCATTTATGGCAATGATTTATTCTGATACTAAAAATCCAAATCGTCTTCTATATCAATTTTATTATCCTCCTCGGTAGAAGTCTTGGAGCAATCTACGTTAATAGATAAATTCTCCGGCTTTTCAAATTCTCCATCGGAAATACCCAATTCCTTGTTGGAATAGTTCTTTTTCATATATAAGCCCCAAATTGGCAAAGCCATGGAAGCTCCTTGTCCGTAGGTAATGGTCCTAAAATGAACCGCTTTGTCATCTCCCCCTACCCAAACTCCAGTAACCAGGTTAGGAACCATTCCCATAAACCAACCATCACTTTGGTTCTGGGTAGTACCCGTTTTACCGGCAATAGGATTTTTAAACTCGTAAGGATAACCTGTTATGATCTCCTTATACTCCGGTCTATATTTCTCTGCTCCCGTGGTTCTTAATCTTGTCCCGGATCCTCCTTGTGTTACCCCGGACATAAGATCTAGCATGGCATAGGATACATCCTTGCTTAAAACATCTTTTGTCTCCGGTACATACTCGTACAATACCGTACCATTCTTATCCTCAATCCTGGTTACCATAACGGGTTTAACATATACCCCTTGGTTGGCAAAGGTGCCATAGGCCCCAACCATCTCATACACATTAAGGTCTGCAGTTCCCAAGGCAATGGAAGGTACCTCAGGTATTTCTCCTGTTATTCCCAAATTTTTGGCGATGGATACCACGGCCTTGGGACCAACCCTGTCTATTAATTGGGCGGTAATGGAATTTACTGAATTGGCCAATGCATTTTTGAGTGTCAACATTTCCCCGGAATATTCTCCGTTAGAATTTTTTGGACACCACGGGTCAGGATTTCCGTGTTTATTGGCCTCTATACAATATAGATTGTCAGGAAGCATATCGCAGGGCGAAAGACGTAATTGATCTATAGCGGCAGCATATACAAAAGGCTTAAAAGTAGATCCTACCTGCATACTCCCTTGGATAACGTTGTCATACTGAAAATGCTTATAGTCTATACCGCCTACCCAGGCTTTTACATGTCCGGTTTGGGGTTCCATAGACATCATGGCCGTCTTAAGAAAGGATTTATAATATCTAATGGAATCCATTGGGGTCATTACCGTATCCTTTTCCTTGGTATCGCTATTCCAATCAAAAACGGTCATTTCTACAGGCTCATTAAAGGAAGCCCTTATTTCTTTTTCATTCCTCCCTTGGTCCTTTAGGTTATGCCACCTGTGTGAAGACTTAATGGCCCGCTCCATAATTCCGTCTATTTCCCCAGGTACCTCTTCAATAAACGGGGCAGTTTTATTACGGTCGGGAGTGTTTTGATGAAAAAACTCCGCCTGCAATTTTTTCATATGCTCGGCCACGGCATCTTCTGCATTTTTCTGCATACGGGAATCTATGGTAGTGTATATCCTAAGTCCGTCCAAATACAGATTATATTTATCACTCTCCCCTTTTAAAACCGGTTTCGGGTTTTTTTCTATCCACTTTCGCATAAAGCCCTGAAGATACATCCTAAAATAGGTAGCCAAGCCCTCTCTATGCGACTCTGGACTAAAATTGATGTCCATTTTTAAAGCCTGTAAGGAATCCTTTTGCTTTTCCGTGATAAAATCATATTTCGCCATCTGGGACAAGACCGTATTTCTACGATTTAGGACCAATTCTTCCCTTCGAATAGGATTATAATATGAAGAGTTTTTAAGCATCCCCACCAAAACCGCTGATTCTTCTATTTTTAGATTTTTGGGCTCTTTGCCAAAATAAATACGTGAGGCAGATCTGATACCATCGGCATTATAATTAAAATCGTAAATATTGAGATACATCTTAACGATTTCTTCCTTGGTATAGCTGCGCTCCAACCTTATGGCGAGCACCCATTCCTTTATTTTTTGGGTAATAGTTTCAAAAATATTCTTGGAACGCACCCCTACAAACAATTGTCTCGCCAATTGTTGGGATATGGTACTGGCCCCTCCTTTCTTGCCCAGATAGACAAAGGCCCTAAGCGTACCCCTGGCATCTATTCCGGAATGCTCATAATACCGCGCATCTTCGGTAGCCACAAGTGCCTGCACCAAAGTTTTCGGCAACTCTTCGTAGGCCACATCGGTCCTATTGTCGTCCAGATAGAATTTACCCAAAGTCTCTCCATCAGAGGAAATAATTTCACTGGCCAAATTGGTCTGCGGATTCTCCAAGCGTTCATATTCCGGCATAGCTCCAAAGGCACCCCAAGACGCCAAAAGGAAGACCATTGCTACGGAGAGTACACCTATAAAAAACAGTACCCAAAACCATTTAATGAACTTAAAAAAATTGTTGTTGCTTTTTTTCTTCTTTTTGGTAGCTGTTGCCATAAGCCTACTGATTACTTTTTTCGATTAGGTAACCCACATCGGTGATACCTTCCAATTCGACAATTCCATCTACTTGGCCATTTTTACGCATGGCATGGGAAATTTCTAAGGTATATACGCCTGAAGACGGGAAAACGACGTTTTCTTTATACCATAATTTGTTTTCCTTTAAACTTCCATAACCAGTTCCCAACCACTGTCCGTCCGGTTTTGCCATTTCATATTCCAAGGTATCCCGAACTACATCGCCGCTGGGAAACCTTAATTCCGCAATGAGAAAAAGGTTGCTGTAAGGATATGTCCCATCGTTTCTCAGATTAATGAACATATTATACTTCTGAAGTGTATCCAGCTCCTGGAAGGAAAATTTTGCTACGCTATCCTTGTTCCACCGTCCATTCTGTGTTGGACTATAATCGGACTTTACGGTTTTCTTATCGCAGGAAACCATAAAAATTACTAAAAAAATTACACCCAAACTCCTAAGCATTGTTGGTAGGCCTTTTTTTATAATTGCTTCGTTTCTTTTTTTTGTTGTTCCTGTTGGACCTTCTTTTCTTAGGGGTGTCGAATCGCGTTAAGCTATCCTGCCCTACCACATTCTCAAAAACCTTTTCAACTGCTTGAACATTATCCACCGCATATTCCTCCAAACTGGCTACTTTCTCCCTCTTTTTGTTTTTTTCCAACACCTCCAAAACCTGGTCTTTGGACAAGACATGCCAATTGGCAGGTTCATCCTTATAGGAAAACCAAAGTGAGGCTTTAAAAATATCTACCTTCTGGCAAAAGGCCAACCCTTTTTCCGTAAACAGCTTGGTATCCTGTCCTGGAAAATCCTTCAAGGCATCCAAATAAACATCCAATTCGTAATTTAGGCAACATTTAAGTTTACCACATTGCCCTGCCAATTTCTGGGGATTAAGGGAAAGTTGTTGATAACGGGCCGCCGAAGTGCTTACCGACCTAAAATCGGTTAACCATGTAGAGCAGCACAATTCCCTTCCACAAGAACCTATTCCTCCCAAACGTTGGGCTTCCTGTCGGTAGCCAATTTGCCTCATTTCGATTCGGATACCAAAAGCCTTGGCCATGTCCTTGATCAACTGGCGGAAATCCACACGCTCTTCCGCGGTGTAATAAAAGGTAGCCTTGGAACCATCTCCCTGAAATTCCACATCTGAGATTTTCATTTGCAACTTTAGTACAATGGCGATTTCTCTGGCCCTTTTCTTAATCTCCTCTTCCCTATCCCTACATTTTTGCCAAATGTCTATATCCTTTTGGGAAGCCTTTCTGTAAATTTTAGGAAGTTCCGGATTGTTATAATCTTCCTTCTTTTTCTTCATTTGCACCCTTACCAATTCTCCCGTAAGGGTAACCATACCTACATCATGACCAGAAGTGGCCTGTGTAGCCACTATATCGCCAATGGAAAGTGAAAGATTTTCGGAATTTCTGAAGAATTCTTTTCTACTATTTTTAAAACGGACTTCCACACAATCAAATGGTTTTTCCCCATTTGGAAGTGACATATTGGAAAGCCAATCAAATACCGTCAATTTATTACAGCCATCGGTGCCACAAGTACCATTGTTCTTGCATCCTTTAGGCTGTCCGTCCTTACCGGTTGAACAACTGCTACAACCCATATTTCGTATCTTGGTTTAGTAAAAATGTAACACTTTTACTAAAAAAGGTTCATAAAATTATTAAACGTAAAGATAGTGTTTTTTTGATGCGATAAAAAGAAAGAGTTTCGTTGTCCGCGTAAAGGTCCTTAAAACAGGGAAAAATGACCCCAAGAAGGAAGTTTTTAACTTAGTCTTTGCCTTAAAAACACAAAATACCCCACGACTTTAAAAGGGACCACTATTTACAATTGGCCCCCATAGTTTAATTAATTGACAGAAAAAACAGTTATTTGTTGCTGTGAGGCAAAAGCTATGAAGACAAGGTGCCAGTAACGGATGTATCTAGGGACTTACTTCTTATACTTCAAAACCTCGGAACGACCCTTTTTAAAAATCTTGTTACTAACCACTTTTCCTTTCCTCAATTTTTTCTGTTCCTCAAAAGGCAGTTCATGAATTTCCTTGCAATCCACAGAACAACAGTTGTTCATTGCCTCTGCACAGGCATCACATTGAATAAAAAGTAGATGGCACGCCTCATTGGCACAATTCACGTGATTGTCACAAGGGCTGCCACATTGATGGCAATTGGCGATGACATCATCGGTTATCCGCTCTCCCCTACGGTGGTCAAAAACAAAATTCTTGCCTAAAAATTTATTCTCCAAATTCAGGTTATTAACCTGACGCGTATATTCAATAATTCCACCTTCCAGCTGATATACGTTCTTAAATCCTTTGTGCTTATAGTAAGCACTGGCCTTTTCGCACCTAATACCACCGGTACAGTACATGACCAATTTTTTATCCTCTTTATGGTCTGCCAGATCCTTTTCAATGATATCCAACGAATCCCTAAACGTATCCACATCAGGGGTAATGGCGTTCTTAAAATGCCCAATCTCACTTTCATAGTGATTGCGCATATCTACCAAAATAGTATCGGAATCCTCAATAAGTTCATTAAACTTAACGGCATCTACATGAATTCCCTTATTGGTAACATCAAAAGAGTCATCATTTAAGCCGTCGGCAACAATCTTTTCACGAACCTTGACCTTTAGTTTTAAAAATGATTTGTTATCCTGCTCTATAGCGATATTCAACCTAACATTTTCCAAAAAGGTGATACTATCCAAGTGAGCCTTAAAGGTGTTGAAATTTACGGCAGGAACGGATAATTGGGCGTTGATGCCTTCATGGGCTACATAGATACGGCCCAAAACATCCAATTCGTTCCAATGAATAAATAAATGGTTTCGAAAAATTGACGGATTGCCAATACGTGCATATTGATAGAAAGAAATGGTAAGGCGCTCCAATCCCGCCTCCTCTATAAGGGCCTCTCTCTCCTTAGCACTTAAGGTATTGTACAGTTGCATGCTATACTAATATTTTAAGTTAAAGAAATATTTTATGAGGGCAAAAATAGAACTTATAGATCGGGATTAAAAGAATAATGCCCGTTTTTTGAATTCCAGGAAGGCCCAGCCCAGCATGTAAACCCAATTAAACAAATACAAAATAAAACTATCTACTTCAGAATTAATAGGAGTTAGTCTATAAAGCAAAAAAGGATCTTGAAAATATCAAGACCCTTTTTAAGGTCAATATCATTTTTTCTTTTTCATAGAATTAAAATAAAATATTGACCCACAACCCTTATTGTTTTACCAGAACAATAAGCAACCTAATTTGAGTTAGTTATTTTTTAGATGATACAAACGCAAAAAGGTTGCGTGCAAAGTCAAAAATAATTGATAGAATTTATAGGTGCACTACATAATTTGTAGCGGCTCAGCCCATTAACCCTTGTAAATTAGGGCATTTCAAAAGAAGTGGGGCCAAGAAAAAATTTTAATTATAATAAAATAATGTACTAATTTCTTCATATAAAATCCTTGCCATAGGTGGTTTTATGCAAAAAGAATTGGTATTTTAGCCTCCCTAATAAGATATGAAAATGAGTTCCGAAAAAGACGCAAAATTAAAAGCACTTAAACTAACCCTGGATAAATTGGATAAAACTTACGGCAAGGGTGCTGTAATGAAAATGGGAGATAGTGTAGTACAGGACGTAGAAGTGATATCTTCGGGTTCTTTGGGATTGGATGTAGCACTAGGTGTTGGAGGTTATCCACGAGGACGGGTAATTGAAATTTACGGACCTGAATCTTCCGGTAAAACCACTCTTACGCTCCACGCCATGGCTGAAGCCCAAAAAAATGGAGGTATCGCAGCTTTTATTGATGCGGAACATGCCTTCGACCGTTTTTATGCCCAAAAACTAGGGGTAGATATTGATAACCTTATCATTTCCCAGCCCGATCACGGGGAACAGGCTTTAGAAATTGCCGATAATCTAATACGCTCCGGTGCCATCGATATCGTAGTTATCGACTCTGTTGCCGCACTGACCCCAAAAAGTGAAATTGAAGGTGAAATGGGCGACTCAAAAATGGGGCTTCATGCCCGATTAATGTCACAAGCATTGCGAAAACTTACCGGTTCTATCAGCAAAACAAATTGTACCGTAATCTTCATTAACCAATTGCGTGAAAAAATTGGGGTAATGTTCGGAAATCCGGAAACAACCACTGGAGGTAACGCCCTTAAATTTTATGCTTCCGTACGTTTGGATATAAGAAGATCTACCCAAATTAAGGATACCGACGGTGACGTACAAGGAAACAAGACACGTGTAAAAGTGGTGAAGAACAAGGTTGCCCCTCCATTCAGGACCGCCGAATTCGATATTATGTACGGGGAAGGTATTTCCAAAGTAGGGGAGATAATCGACCTGGGTGTTGAATTTGAAATTATTAAAAAAAGTGGATCCTGGTTTAGTTACGGCGATACCAAGCTGGGCCAAGGTAGGGATGCTGTTAAAAGTTTACTACTGGACAATCCCGAACTACTCGAAGAACTGGAAGGGAAAATTAAAGAAGCCATCAAAACAGTAAAGTCATAAACCTTAAAATCCCGATTTAATCGGGATTTTTTATTTCTCCACGCAACCTTTATTTCCCGTTTACATCTTAATAACAAAAGCAATTGTTATGAAACCGACTTGCCCCTAAAAATTATAATATGTCCATTCATATTTCTTAGGGAAAAAAGGTTTCCAAAACCATAATAAAACAACTTAAATATTAAGAACATGAAACGAGTATTCTTTTTGCTGCTTGTTGCCACTTTTACCCTTTTAACATCTTGTGACATAGATGACGATGTTAACTATCATTTTGAAGCTTTACAGGTAAAATCTGTAGAAATGCCGGAGTCATTTGATTACGGTGAAATCTATAAAATAAAAGTTACTTACTTTAGGCCGAATAATTGTACCTTTTTCGAAGGTTTTGATGTAGTGAAAGAAGATTTAACTACTAGAAAGGTAGTTACTATTGGTACTGTTATTGAAGATGACGAGGAAGAATGTACCGGTAGCGGTGAGGACTTAGTGGCAACATTTAACTTTGAGGTCCTATATGATGAGCCGTATTTATTTAGATATTGGACAGGTGAGGACGCCAGTGGCGAGCCAACATATTTGGAAATTACTGTGCCTGTCAACGAAGATAGTTCGGCCATATTAGCACCCATAAGTGATATGGGCACGACCAATTTAAAGAATTAGTAAATAACCCAATCCATATTTTGAGTAATCTGGTAGAGCTCATAAATAATTGCAAAAAGGGGAACAGACAAGCACAAGAACAGCTATACCGGGATTATTCCCGGATACTGTTCGGTATTTGTCTCAAATACTCGCGCAATAAAACGGAGGCCGAAGACAATCTGCATGATAGTTTTATGACCATCTACAGCAAAATTGAGCAGTTTAAACACCAAGGTTCTTTTGAAGGCTGGATAAAGCGAATTACTGTAAATACAGTACTTCAAAAATATAGGAAAGAGGAGACCTTAACACTGGTCACAGATAATATAGAGGATGAAATGCCAGAAGATTCGGGCTATTTAAACCTGGATCTGGCCACCTTGCTTAGTTATGTGCAAGAGCTTCCCAATAAATACCGCTTAACCTTCAACCTTTATGTGTTGGATGGCTATAGCCACAAAGAGATCAGTGAAATGCTAGGAACGTCCCTAGGGACTTCCAAATCCAATCTTGCCAGGGCAAGAATGATATTAAAAGAAAAAATTGAGGCAAATAAAGCTGGAATTATAATGGAAGGGTAAACCCTCCGGATTATAATCCCTGCTGAACAATTGAAAACATGAGTGAAAATAATTTAGACAAATTATTTCAAGAGAAGTTGGCCAACTTCCAAGAAATTCCAGACGAAAAAGTATGGAATTCCATAGCCACTTCCTTGGATAATAAGAAACGATCCCGCAAGCTTATTCCCCTTTGGTGGAAAGTGGGTGGAGCGGCAGCAATACTTGCCATCCTATTCTTTGCGATCGATCCTTTTTCCACTTCCGAATCGGCAACACCGGTTATTACAGATGTAGAAAATAATACCCCAAGTACCAAGGACGATAATATTTTACAGGAATCTTCCATTGAAGCCACCAGCATAACCGGCAATGAAGGGAAAACACTAGAGGAAAATAAAATTGAAGCCTCAGACCAAACGGCTAGGGACAAAATTACAGATCCCCTGCCCAACAATGGAAGCATAGCTGCAGAAGGTAACCCAAAACAAGATAACTCAGGAAAAGGACAAAAGAACGCTATTCCAACCCACACGGCATCCAAGGAATTGGTGACAAATGCATCGGGCACTAAGAGTATTGATAATAATGCTGGCCAAGACTCGGCCAATTCCGTATATCCAAAACCAAAAGAGGACACATTACCCTCTAAGGAGTTGCCTATTCCTGCTGAGGAAGCCATTGTACATCAAGAAAACAATAACGCAAACAAGCCCATTGAAAAAACTCCTGAAGTCACCTCTGAGGACCTTCCATCGAATAAAAAATCCATTTTAGAGGCCATTGAAGAAAATGAGGTCGTTGAAGTTAAGCAAACCCAGAATGGAAAGTGGTCTGCAGGTCCCAGTATTGCTCCAGTTTACTTTAACGGTTTGGGTGAAGGATCCCCTATCAACTCTATTCTGGCCTCCAATAGCAAAACAGGAAGTGTAACCATGAGTTACGGTATTACGGTAGCTTACGAAATTTCCAAAAAACTAAGCCTGCGCTCCGGTATTCATAAGGTAGATTATGGTTATGATACCAACGACGTCTCCTTTACATCCTCCTTTAACGCTTCTACGGGTAACCAAATAAGCAATATTGATTATTCCAATGACTCCCAATCCATTATTTTGAATAATCCGAATAACGAAAATGTAATTCCCAAACCTGGATCTGTATTCGCTATGGATGTAACTGGGAAAAACCCTACCCGCTTAGGAACAATGGGGCAACAAATGGGGTATTTGGAGGTACCTCTTGAACTAAACTATGCGCTCTTGAATCGTAAATTTGGCGTGAACATTATAGGTGGGGTAAGTTCCCTATTTCTTACGGATAATTCCGTGGTGTTGGAATCCAGCGGACAGACTACAGAGTTTGGGGAAGCCAATAATATCAATTCCGTTAATTTTAGCACCAACCTTGGTCTTGGACTGGATTACAAGTTTACGCCTAAGCTTAAATTTAATGTTGAGCCGGTTTTTAAATATCAACTGAACACCTTTTCGAACACATCGGGCAATTTTAACCCCTATTCGTTGGGGGTTTACAGCGGGTTCACGTTCAAGTTTTAATTCTAAATAAAAATGGATTGACTAACGGGAATTGTTAGCCTAATGGGAATGCTCTAGATCGTTCAGTATTACCGCTCTTACGGATTCCCGAAGCTCAATCTTATCTGTTTCTTTAAGATTATGAGTTGCAAAAAATTTATGTACCCTAACGCGTAACCTCCCTGGACGGCCACTAAAAAAAGTAAAGGAAAATCGCTTTTTGTTGTCATAAAATGTCATGGGAACTAGAGGAATTTTATGCGCAATGGCCATTTTAAATGCCCCGTCCTTAAAATCGTCCAAAACAATATGTTCATCGGGTACGCCGCCCTCCGGAAAAATACATATACTCAAGCCTTGTTGTAATCTTTTTTGTGCCCTTCTGTATACCGCTGTCCTGCTTTTAGCGCTCTCCCTATCCACCAAAATACATACCCTTTTATAGAAGAACCCGAATAAAGGAATATTCACCAATTCTTTCTTCCCGATAAAAACAAAAGGATTTTTACTGACTTTTAACATCAACATAATATCCAGCATACTGGTGTGATTGGAGACCAACATATAGCTTTCACCCTTTTTAAGCCTTTGCTCCCACTCAATTACCGGAAAACACCCCATGCCATAAAGAATAGTATTGGCCCAAATATTTCGGGCCATCCAAAAAAACTGTGGGTAAGTCCTTTCGGAAAGTGTAAAAATCACCAAAAAAGGTAACATTATTAAAATGGGCAAAAACACTAAAAAATAGAACCAAATCCGGTAGAGCGTATGGCCTATTTTTTTTAGGAATGATAACATGCGGTCAAAAGTAATAATTTTAGTCCTTCTTTAGAATTTCTTTTACCTTTGCCTTCTTTGAAAGTAAAATAATGGCAAGAATCTTAACCGGTATACAAAGTACAGGAACCCCTCATCTAGGGAATATTTTGGGAGCGATCATCCCAGCGATAGAAATGGCAAACAATCCAGCAAACGATTCCTTTCTCTTTATTGCGGATATGCACTCATTAACTCAAATTAAGAATGGAGAGCTATTACGAAACAACACTTATGCTGTTGCGGCTACCTGGTTGGCATTTGGCTTGGACATTAATAAAACCGCCTTTTATCGCCAGAGTGATATCCCCCAGACCGCAGAACTGGCTTGGTACCTCAGCTGTTTTTTTCCATACCAAAGACTAACCCTAGCACACTCTTTTAAGGACAAGGCGGACAGATTGGACGACGTAAATGCCGGTTTGTTCTTTTATCCCATGCTAATGGCTGCGGATATACTTCTATATGATGCAGAGATAGTCCCTGTAGGCAAGGATCAAATGCAGCATTTGGAAATGACGCGGGACGTAGCCTCAAGGTTCCACGCCCAATTGGGAGAAACTTTTGTAATACCTGAAGGAAAGGTACAGGAAGAGACCATGTATATCCCTGGCACCGATGGCTCCAAAATGAGCAAAAGCAAGGGGAATTTGATAAGCCTTTTTCAAACCGACAAACAATTGCGCAAACAGATTATGGGTATACAAACGGACAGTACCCCTATGGAAGCCCCTAAAGATCCAGATACGGATAATGTGTTTGCACTGTACAAAATTCTTGCTACAGAAAATCAAGTTGCCGAAATGCGGTCCAATTATATAAACGGCAACTATGGCTATGGGCATGCCAAACAAGCGCTATACGAAGTGGTCTTGGAACGCTTTGGCGAAGCTAGGGAAAAGTTCAATTATTATATGAATAATCTAAACGAACTGGATGAAGCCTTGGCTTTTGGCGCCAAAAAAGCCAAAATAGTGGCCGATGGGGTTCTGGAAAGAGTAAGGATGAAGGTGGGGTATTGATTTTTGGGCAACTCTTGTCCATTTTAATTTTTAGTTCGTAACTTAATGCTCCTATAAAGGAAGCAATGGCACGGATTACCCATTATATTCTATTATCCACTGTTTGTCTATATTCTATTGTACCATTTGGTACTCCCAAAAGTTATTCCGGGGTAATGGCCAAGGTAAGCCCGAACATTTTCCAACAGTTTAAAATAAACGGAAGGGTCATAGATAAAGCCACGGGAGAAGCCATACCCTTTTGCAATATTGGAATTGCAAGCTCTCCTTGGGGAACCGCAAGTAATGAATTGGGAGAGTTTGTTGTACAATTGGATTCGTTGCCCTCCACAATTATATTTTCCCATATAAACTACAATAAATTTACCCTCGAAATTGCACAACCTGGCAACCTAGTAGTTGAACTAACTCCTTTGACCAATATACTTGAAGAGGTCACTGTAATGGCATCCAAGAAAGAGCCTTATGCCATGGAATTGGCTAAAAAAGCATTTCAAAAAGCGAATAGCCAATCTTCTAAATCCAATTACGGTAGGGCCTTTTACCGACAAAAATCGAGAAATGGAGATCAGTATTCCGAGTTTTCCGAAATTATTTATGACATACGTTATAATGCCTTAGGTATAGAAGATTGGGATATAATTGAAGGTAGATATGCGCTACAGCCCGGAGGCCTGCATAATAGAAACTACACCCTTTTAACCCGATTGATTTCTCCATTTCAACCCAACACGGAAGAAGTTATTTTTCCTATGCATCCTGCTTTGGAAGTCTTTTATGATATCTACCTAGTTGAATACATACAATCCGGCAATGATAAAATTGCAGTATTAAAGCTCCAGCCCATAAAAACCAACAAAACCCCAACCTTCGAGTCAGAGGTGTACATCAACGTTAATACTTACGATATCCTAAAGATTATCGGCAGTCTTTCCCATGACGATTTAAAATTTGTGCAACTCATGAAAAATAACAACAATGCATGGAAAGACTATAATATCTCTTTTGAAATAGCATATAAGAAGGAAAATGAGAGCAATGTTTCCATAGATTATATTAATATAAACCAAGAATTTGACTACTATGTAAATGACAAATTCGAATTTCATACCAATTCTTCCTCGAACCTTACTTTTTTTGAACATTACACTCCTACTTCTAGGAAAAAATTAGGTGGACAATTCGGGAAAAATAAAAGTGACTGGCAAAAACTTGACGAAATAGGATATGATGAAAAATTTTGGATAGACAATCCAATTGTAAAAAGGACCCCTGTAGAGGAAGAGGTAATTGCCTCCTTCGCAAAAGTCGGTGCATTTGGATCCATCTTCCTAAATAGCAAAGATCAAGTGGCATTGATTCAATCCGATTTGACCAATGACGTATTTATAAAGGATTTGTCGACCTGGATGAACCGATATAATAATTACAACCCCATTGAAAAAGTCTATTTGCATATGGACAAAGAAATATTGGCATCTGGCGAAACCCTGTGGTACACCGCATATACGGTTTTGGGCCCGTATCACCATTTTTCCTTGGGCAGTAGGGTGCTTCATGTGGATCTAATTGGTCCAAAAAATGAAATAGTTTTATCACAAACCCATGAAATTATAAATGGCAAGGCCATAGGTTCCATTGATTTGCCCCCAAACCTTCCTTCCGATAATTATCAGTTGCGGTCCTATACCAATTGGATGCGAAATTTTGATCAGGATTTCTTTTACACCAAGGCCATAAAGGTTCTTAATAAAAACAGTACCCCTATTGCAGCTACCCCAAAAGAAGATAAAATTGATTTACAGTTCTTCCCTGAAGGAGGGCACTTGGTGGCCAATTTGGTGGGCCAAGTAGCATTTAAAGCTATTGGCAAGGATGGACTCGAGAGAAATATAAAAGGACAATTGGTCGATTCAAAAGGAAATTTTATTGCCACTCTGGCTACGATAGATAGAGGGTCTGGATTTTTCACCCTTAAGCCCTTGGCCGGCGAACAGTATTCAGTAATCCTTAACGACGGTTCCATATATCCCTTCCCAAAAGTTATGAATGAAGGGTATGCCATTACCGTCTATAACGTTAACCCTAAAAGCATTCAGTTAAAAATCCAGGCTAGCGAAACATTCAGTGAAAGGTCTTTTTATGTAATTGGGCATATAAACAATAAAAAATATTACCAAGGCAAATTTGACTTTGAAGGCCAGCCTGTTGTGAATTTTGAGATTCCAAAAAGTAAACTGCCCAGTGGAATTATGACCCTCACCCTCTTTGATGCCCAAAAAAAAGCATGGTGCGAGCGTATCGCATTCATCAATAATCAAGATGAACTGGTTATTACCGCAAAAATGGACCCTAAAAAATTTAATGACAGAAGTGAAATTACGGTAGATGTGCATGTAACAGATACAGATGGCAGACCTGTGTCAGCTGAACTGTCCATGGCGGCCACGGACACAAAACAAGGCTTAAAGAATCCGGACGATGCCAATATTATAACGCACTTATTGTTACAGTCCGATCTTAAAGGACATATTACCGAGCCTGGGCTACTTTTTCGAAATCAGAAAAAAGCAACCTTACACGCCCTGGATTTGGTTATGCTTACCCATGGCTGGAGAAAAATCCCCTGGTCAGATAATGATGCTGTTACGGATTCCCCCAAAGATTTCAATTTTGTTAAAGGGCTTTCCATTTCAGGAAGGGCCACGAGTCTAAACAATAAACCCTTAAGTAATACTCCCATGACCGTAATTGCCAAATCCGGGGAGCAATTAGGCATGCTGTCCACAAGGACGGCGTTGGATGGAAGTTTTAGCATTCCAGATTTTAACTTTAAGGACTCGACCAATATTGCATTTAATGCCTTTGACGCCTCGGACAAACCAACTGATGTAAAAATTATTTTGGACAAACGGCAAACGGTACTTCCGCCTCCTAGATTTAAAAACTCGAATTCAAAGGCCGAGAGTTATATTGGGATTAGGTACCCCCAAAGAAATTTGGATCCTGCCTTAGACCTAAGGAATACCACAAAACTTGATGAAGTAATAGTTACCGAAAAAAGGGTTGAAAAATCCAGAAACGCCTCTCCTTCCGTGTACGGACAGACCCCTGATGCTACCTTGTACATGGAAGATCACCAATCCGCCCAAACTGTTCTTGATTTGGTAAGAAGGTTTAGTGGCGTCACCGTAAATGGCAATACAGTAAGTATCAGGAATGGAGGTACGCCATTGTGGGTGCTTAATGGAATGCCTGTCAATAATGATAATCCTTCACCATCATCCCTGGCCCGTGCCTCCCAAAGGCAAGGATCTTCTACTGACCAAGGTGCGGCAAGCGTTGCACCCACAGCCATTTCTTTATCCATGGAACAATCCATGGCCCCAAGCCCCGTACCTACCTACATTGCCACAATGGATACCTATGCCGTAGAAAGAGTGGAAATATTAAAAGGTCCATCTGCGGCCATATACGGCTCCCGTGGGGCCAATGGGGTTATTCTTATCTATACCAAAAGAGGTGGAAGTAAATCTATAGCCCCAGCAATATCACCGGATTTTACCGTTATGGGCCATGCACCAGAACGAGTGTTCTATTCCCCTAAATACAATGTGGTATCCGATGAAAACAGTAGTCCGGATCACCGCGCAACACTTTATTGGAATCCTTCCTTTAAAACGGACAAAAATGGAAATGCGCGACTTCAATTTTATAATTCGGATAGTGCCAAACAAATTCAGGTGGATATTGAAGGATTATCCCCTTATGGAACCCCTGGAAAATATCTACAAACCTTTGGTACGGACGATTGATTCACAAAGACTGTCCTTAGCGCTTTTATTACATCAATATACCATCCAGTCGGTTTGGGCTCTTCATGGTTTAGGTCCATGGTTCAAAATCAAGGATTTGCAGTGGCCTTTTATCGATAAGCGACCACATTCCCCTAATTCCAGCGCTAATTTTTGAATAAAGAAACCAATAGGTCTGTCATTATTTAGATAGCCTCGAACAATTTACCTGGAAGTGGCCTCACTACTCCCTTCATTTCCATATTCAAGAGGGTAGAGGAAACCTTAAATATGGGCAACTTACAGTCCAATGCAATAAGGTCCAGCATTTGTTTCCCCCCCTGCTGCAAATAATCATAGATTTCCTTCTCGGTATCGTCCAAATCTACAAATAGTTGCTTTTGAATGGAAACGGGCTCCTTTTCTTCCAATTCCCAGCCCATCATATATATCAAGTCGGCGGCCGAGGTAAGCATTTGTGCTTTCTGATGTTTAATGAGATTATTGCATCCACTGCTGTACTTATCCTGGGTTCTTCCAGGTACGGCAAAAACATCTCGATTATAACTGTTGGCTATATCTGCGGTAACCAGACTACCCCCTTTTTCAGCGGATTCCACTACAATAGTAGCTTCGCCCATACCAGCAATAATCCGATTTCGCTTTAAAAAATTTTCCCTATCAGGTTGACTCGTGCTCCAAAATTCAGTGAAAAAACCACCATTTTTATTTATATCGGGCACATATTTTTCATGTATTTTTGGATAAATCTGATTCAACCCATGGGCCAGGCATCCAATAGTTTGTAACCCATGTTTCACGGCTGCCCTCTGTACACAAATATCCACCCCGTAGGCAAACCCACTAACAATAATTGGATCCAATGGTGCCAAGTCCTCTATTAATTGCTCGCAAAATGAAGTGCCATAACTGGTAATATTTCTGGTACCAACAATACTTATGATCCTCCTGCGGTTCAAATCTATGTTCCCCTGACTGAAAAGTAAAATAGGACTATCTATACAATGTTTTAAATAAGCGGGATAACCGTCCTCCATAAAATAATGAAGGTTTATTTCCTGACTCCTAATAAACTCATATTCCAATTCAGCGGCCTCCAAATGCTCCCGATCCATAAGTCCTTTTAAGATTCCGTAACCAATACCATCCAGCTTTTTCAAACGAGTCATTTTTTCCTCAAAAATGGCCGAAGGACTCCCACAACTGGATATTAATTTTTTTGCGGTAACGTCACCAATATTCGGAACGTTCTGCAAACGAAGAATAGCAATTATTTCATCTCTAGTCATTTATGGAACCGGCTTAGTTGTTCACAAAATACATAAATTATAATGTTAATAAAAAGTTATGTGAAGAGTTTTGAACTTGTGTATTTTTTATAATCTTTGTCCCTATGGGAACCGAACATTACATAGCGGAGCTGCTTTATAGATACAATTGTGTAATGGTGCCGGAATTTGGTGCTTTTTTGACACAGCTTAAATCTGCCGTTATCAATGATGCATCGAATTCGTTCTACCCTCCTTCGAAAGTCATATCTTTTAACGAACAACTGACTTCCAATGACGGACTGTTGGTTTCCTACATGGCCGATGCAGAAAAAATGTCCTATGAGGACATGCAAAAGCAAATAGCAGCCGTGTCCCTTAAGTGGAAAAAACTTCTTAAGGAAGGAAATAGATTGAATCTTCCCAACATAGGTGAGTTATGGTTGAACAAAGAAGGAAAAACCCAGTTTCAGCCTTCGTACCAAGTAAATTATCTTACCTCGTCCTTTGGATTGTCCACATTTGTGTCTACCCCAATTTCTAGGGAAGTTTTAAAGGAGGAAGTGGTTGAACTGGAAGAGAAAATTCCATTTATGATTACCCCTGAGGTTAGGAAAGAATCTACCCTTAGGCCCTATTTAAAGTATGCAGCGGTAATACTATTGGCCATTGCCACAGGTTTTACCGGCTATCGACTTTATAACGAGAAAGTGTACGACCAAGAATTGGTTAGGCAGGAAGCGAATCAACAAGTTTCCAAAAATATCCAGGAAGCTACCTTTTTCAATACCGCTCCCTTGGAATTGCCTGCAGTATCCCTAAATGTCATCACCAACAAAAAAAGTGGTGGTGTGCACCAAGTTATAGCCGGAGCTTTTAGAATTCAGGAAAATGCCGAAAAGAAAGTCCTTCAACTTAAAGAAAAAGGATACGATGCCTCTTATCTTGGTGTTAATCAATATGGTTTGCATATGGTAGCCTATGGCAGTTTTGACGATGCCAAGGAAGCCCTAAATTATTTAAGGAAAATTAAGCAGTCCGAATCGCCAGAGGCTTGGTTGCGTTCCGTAAAATAATTCTTACTCTCCTTTTTAGCTTAATATTAGCAATGTATCTTTGCCCAAAAGAAATGTATGGAGCCAAAGACGCCCAGTGAATCGCGCACCTTAATGACCGATATGGTCCTTCCCAGTGAAACCAACCCTTTGAACAACTTGTTTGGAGGCGAATTGTTGGCCAGAATGGACCGTGCCGCCAGTATTGCCGCCAGGCGCCACAGTAGACGTATAACAGTTACTGCTTCGGTAAACCATGTAGCCTTTAACCAAGCTGTTCCAGTAGGAAGCGTGGTAACGGTTGAGGCAGCCGTTTCCAGAGCCTTCAGGACCTCCATGGAGGTATTTATAGATGTTTGGATGGAAGACCGGTTTAACGGCGAGAAATCCAAGGTAAATGAGGCTATCTACACCTTTGTGGCTGTGGACGATAGTGGAAAGCCTACTACAGTTCCAGAATTAAAGCCAGAGACCGACTTGGAGATTCAACGTTTTGAAGCCGCCCTGCGTAGAAAGCAGCTAAGTTTAGTGCTCGCCGGCAAGATGAAGCCCAAAGATGCCACCGAACTCAAGGCCTTATTCATGGATTAAAAATCGAAATTATTGGGATCGGGACCAAATCTTTTTCCACGGTCCAATTGCTCCAATTTTTTTACATCCCCGTCGGTAAGTTCAAAGTCGAAAACATCGGCATTGGCCCTAATCCGTTCCTTTTTTGCAGATTTTGGAATGGTAACAACCCCTTTTTGCAAATCCCAGCGCAGTACAATCTGGGCAATGGTCTTATTGTATTTTTCCGCTAGGTCCTTCATAATGTCCAATTCAAAGATATGCCCCTGCATCAATGGGGACCAGGCTTCATACTGAATGGTGTTTTTATTGCAAAAATCGATCAATTCCTGTTGTACCAAATAGGGGTGAAATTCCATTTGGTTCACCATTGGGACTATTTCCGAGGAAGTTAGTAAATCCTCGAGATGATGCTGCATAAAATTACTTACTCCAATAGCCCTTACTCCCCTATGCTTGTACAAATATTCCATTGCACGCCAAGTCTCCTTATACTTTCCCTTTACAGGCCAATGTACTAGGTACAGGTCCAAATAGTCCAAATTCAAGCGCTTTAAACTGGATTCATATGACTTTATGGTACTTTCATAGCCCTGATCGCTATTCCACACCTTGCTCACCACAAATATGTCCTTGCGGTCCACGCCACTTTCCTTGATCCCAATGCCCACACCCTCTTCATTCCCGTAAACCGATGCAGTGTCTATATGTCGATATCCATCATCCAACGCCCATTTTACGGCATTGGTCACTTCCTTTCCATCTTCGGACAAATAAACCCCTAAACCAAAATAGGGCATCTCCACGCCATTATGAAGCGTAAAAATTCCTTTTAAATCTGTTAAATTTTTCAATTTTAAATTATTTTATAGTTGATATATCCATTCCTCAGGATTAAGGCGGGTTGTATCCTTGTAAAGATAAAATTTTAATTGGGTAGTGCCGCTGGATTTGCTGGTGTAAATATCCCCCAAATCCGACTTGGTGTTTACCTTATCCCCTTTCTTTACATAAACTCTGGAAAGATTGTAATAGGTACTTATATAATTTCCATGCTTAATCTGTACTCCCTTATTCCCCCCAGGAACAGACAGAATGGCGATAACTTCCCCTTCAAAGATAGCCCTTGCCTTGGATCCCTCATCCGTGGCAATGATTACCCCATTGCTTTCATGCTTTATCCCTGGATAAACGGCGTCATTATAAACACCAAAACCCTGTCTTTTAATTCCCTTTTCCACCGGCCAGATCAATTTTCCCTTATTGGCCGAGAAATTATTGGCTACAATAGTAGCCTCTGGAGTCAAAACGAACTTACTACTACTTGTGGCGGTTGAACTGCTGGACTTACTAGCCTCTCTGTTAGAGGCGGCAATAGCACTGCGAATCAATCTTTCAATTTGTTCATCGATCCTTTTGGCCTCCTTCTTTTTATTTTCAATGGCCGTAGCATATTTGCTTTCGTTCTTCCTTATACTCTTCAGCAATTCCTTTTGGGATTGGATTTCCTTGTATAATTGATTTTTGATCTGGGTATTTTCAGCCACAAGTTTGTCCTTTTCCTTGCGCTGTTCGGAAAGGTCTTTGTTCAATTGGGTAAGCTCGTCCGTTTTGGCCACAATTTGCTCGCCCTGTTCCTTTCTGTATTGGGTGTATTGTTTCATATATTGAAACCGCTTAAAAGCCTGTAGAAAATTCTCAGAGGACAAAAGAAACATTAATCTACTCTGTCTGGATTTATTCTGATAGGACTTTTGGATCATATTCCCGTATTCTTCCTTAAGAAAAGCAAGATCGTTACGCAGTTTTCCAATGTTCCTCACATTCGTGTTTATCTGCCTATTAAGTAAGTTGGACTGTTGGTTAGTAACACGGATCAACTGTTGGCGAACATTTATTTTTTGATCCATGGCCTCCATCTGCTCCAAGACATTGCCCTTCTCCTTTTTCTCCGCGAACAAGAGTCGATTAATTTCCGATATTTCCTTTTGGAGTTGTTCCCGCTTGGATTCCAATGCCTTCTGTTCATTGGTCTGAGCAATTGCAATATTGTCAATACCAACAAACATAACTAAAAGAAAATAAACTATATAAGAGTGCTTACTTCCCATATTAATTTAATACAATTTCTTTGAAACCATTTGGTATATTATATGGGAAATTCAATGCCCTATTGAACTCCATATTCCTAAATTCTACTTTAATATTATTGGTATTGTCCCCATCAACGGCCAGAATATCTATCTCCCCTGGCAAGACCCATTTATTAACCTTTTGATAGGTCTTATAGTTGATTTCCAACAATCGTTTCTCCCATGGCTGCGACAACTGTTGCGTGGCCATTCTATAATTCAAGGGCTCTATTTGAAACAATGTTTTAAATAAATCCCCAGCCTTTTTTGGTTTTAACTGATAGTTGTTGTTGGCGATATCCACCATATACTTTTCATCCCGTAAATCGAAAAGAGGTTCTCCCAAAAGAAGGTTTTGTACTTTTTGAAAATTAAGGTCGGTTCCCAATAATTGACTCAAATAGGAAAAATTACCATCAAAATACTCATTGTCCAACTTATTATAGAACGAAACCCTATCTGGAGTAATGTAGGCTTTTACGATTCCCAAGGGCGCGCTTAACCATATGGCCTTATCCTTTTCCATCCTAAAACTTACACTAACGCTTTGAGTGCTCTCCCCGTCGGAATAATCTATCCTCATCTTTCCACTTAGGGTCTTAAAATTAAAATGGGAGTAATAGTGGTTTCTTATGACCGCTTTTGCGGTCAAATTTTCATCCACAGTACCGCTTTTAATTACGCTAGTGGACTTACACGAAAACACCAATACCACAAAAATGCCAAGAATAGCCCATTTTTGAAGTCTTTTAAAACTGTATTTCATAGATTTACGACCCGGATTTTAATTTACTAAGATACATATTTGCTTTGGAAGAATTTCCCAAAGCATTGTTAGCATCTACCAATTCTTTGTACATCTTATTGGCTAGATCAGCATCGTCCAATAAATAGTCCAATCCAGACTCCAATATGGCAATGGCCTCCTTATGTTTCTTCACCTTATTTAAACTAAGTCCGTATGTGTAATAAAAATATGGCTGTGCAGGGAAATTCTCCAAGGCCTCCTCACTTAAGGATGCAGCACTTTTAAATTCGCTCTTTTCCAAAAAGCCAGAAATATTGGTTACATAATTATCCATGGGGCTTTCTTTTTGGACCTCCACAATAATTGAATCCTTTTGAATTTCAGTATTTTCCCTGCTCTTGATGTGGCTGTGTATTCTCGAGGAAAGATCTTTGGAAAATGCCGAAATTTTCATACCGTTAAGTATTTTCAAGGCACTTTCGTAGTTTTCCTGTCTAAAATAGATCAAAGCCAGATTTTCTTGGAGCTTGGCAATATTATAAGGGATCTTATCCTTTATCAAATCCAAGCCCAACCCTTGGCGTTGCGTAATATCTACCAAGGTATTCAATACCCACAGATTATCCGGCCTGGCATTCAAGGCCGAAATACCATATTGCTGAGCCAAAACAACTTGTTTGGAAGCCAAATAGGCCTTGGCCAGTTCATGGTCCAATACCGAGTTATTGGGGTCCAAGCGTTTACATTCCAAGAGTAGGTTAACTGCCCTATCGTAGTTTTCAATTCCCTTTTGTTTTAACGCCTCAAAGAATTTTTCCTGAAACTCATCGGTATATTCCTCCAAAAAAACCTCCGAACTCTCCTCTTCCTTAAATTCATTTTCTTGGGCATAACTAGGTCCTGGGATTAAAACTAGCCCCAAGGCGAAAATAAAAATGTAGCCCCTCCTTCTCATATTACAAATTCCTTTTTCTAGGAAAATAAACCTTAAATCCTACACAATTTCAGACCCAATATTGGATTGTCCCAAAATTACTTCTATTCTAACAGATTCTTATGGCAGAATAAAAAGACAACCAAAACCTTCATAAAATTAGTGATAATGCCATAGCCCACCCTGTTTATACCAGGGTTTTATTTTAACCCTGTACTCCCAAATCCTCCCTCGCCCCTTGAGGTTACGGAAAGCTCCTCGACCAAGTCCCACTCTGCCCTTTCGTGCTTGGCAATAACCAATTGGGCTATACGCTCCCCATTTTCTATTGTGAAAGCCTCCGTGGAAAGATTTATCAATATTACCCCTACTTCACCTCTATAATCGGCATCAACCGTGCCAGGAGCATTTAGAACAGTAATTCCCTTTTTCGCCGCCAACCCGCTTCTTGGTCTCACCTGAGCTTCAAAACCTATTGGAAGCTCCAGAAAAAGACCAGTCTTTACTATGGTTCTTTCCATGGGTTGCAATACAATGGATTCTGTTAGATTGGCCCTAAGATCCATCCCCGCAGAAGCCAAGGTTTCGTAGTTGGGCAAGGGATGAACAGATTTATTGATGATCTTTATAGTCATTTTCTTAGAAATATTTGTTTTAACTTATCACTTTCAAGCCTATATACCATCCCCAAAAATATAATAAATAATATACTGCCAATAATCAAATTACGATTGAAAGCGTAAAAAGATAGCATGGAAAATGAGATGGAAACCACTAGATAAAAAATTATTTTTCTGTGATTGTAAGGTATAGGGTAATACATTCTGCCAAAAAAGAAGGAAAGGATAACCATGGAGCCATAAGCTACCAAAGTAGCCACTGCAGAGGCCACATATCCGAAATAGGGAATAAATGCATAATTAATAATTATCGTTAATACCGCTCCTATCAGAGAGATATAAGCCCCAAATTTTGTACGGTCCGTTACCTTATACCATACCGATAGATTGTGATAGATTCCCAGACAAAAACTTGCCAAAATAATTATGGGCACCACAGACATGGCCTCCCAATAATCCGAATTGGGAACAATGAATAGTTTGAGGACATCCGCATAGACCACAACAGAAAGTAATATAACGCTTCCCAAGATCACGAAATAATTGGTGATCTGTGCATAGGCCCTTTGGGGGTTATCACTTTTGGAGTGACTAAAAAAGAAAGGTTCTATTCCCATCCTAAAAGCCGTTGCAAAGAGTGTCATGAACAAGGTAAGTTTATAGCAGGCAGAATATTTTCCGATCTCACTCTCGGCAATATCATTTGGCAAAAGCCAATCTAACATAATCCTATCAAATACTTCATTGATGGTAAAGGCAATACCGGCTATTAAAACAGGGGCAGCGTATTTCATCATGTTGGTCCATATAAACCTGTCGAAGATGTAGGGCCTTCTTAAATATAGCCGCAACATCAAAAGGAGGGTTATGCCACTCGCTATCAACATAGAGATGAATATGTAGGAGATCTCAAAGTTGGGCTTGTAGAGACCACTTAAAAACGAATCTGGATTACTTTCCGCCATAATTGGAAGAATCAATAAGAAAAAACAATTGAGTCCTAAGTTGATAACCACATTGGCAATTTTGACCAAAGCATAGCGCATAGGTTTTTCATTGGCCCTTAACCAGGAAAACGGAATAATTACCAAAGCATCCAAAACAAGGATCAATATGGCATAGGTGATAAATTGGGGATCTATATCACTTATTGATGAAATGGTCCCCTTAAACATAAATGCTAACAGCATGAATATAAAGGAAGAGACTCCAATGGAAATTAAGGAAGTGGTAACAACGGTTTTCTTATTTAGAGAGGTATCGTTGTAAAAACGAAAAAAGGCAGTTTCCATGCCATATGCAAGCAGCACATTAAAAATAGCAAACCAAGCAAAAATAATGGAAACCTCCCCATATCCATCTGTGGGAAGAACAGTTACATATAAGGGCGTTAAAAGAAACGATAGCATTCGGGGCAATACCGTAGCTAAGCCATAGATAAACGTCTGTTTAAATAGTTTTTTAAGTGGATTCAAAGAAATCTATGAATTAGCTTTAAAATTAGGCATTTAATCAATGCGGGCAAAGTTAGTTAATTAGCTTATGCGACAAATAACTCCATAAATATAAAAACCCCACAATATAGTGGGGTTCTATGTTTTAAAACCTATCCATAACGACAGGAATTTTATTTAAAACTTATATGTTCAACGCCTAAATAAGGTCTAGTTGTTCAGGGCCTCAGCTCCACCAACAATTTCAAGGATCTCGCCGGTGATGGCAGCTTGTCTTGCTTTGTTATAGGTAAGTTTCAACTGATTTCTCAACTCAGTTGCATTGTCCGTTGCCTTGTGCATAGCAGTCATACGGGCACCATGTTCACTAGCAAACGAATCACGCACCCCCTTATACAACTGTGTCTTTAATGATTTTGGAATCAACTGTTCCACAATCTCGGCCTTGGAAGGTTCAAAAATATAATCGGCTGCCGAATTGGCTTCACCTTCTACGGGAACAATTGGCAAGAATTGCTCTGTCATTACTATTTGGGTAGCGGCATTTTTGAATTTGTTATATACAATTTCAATCTTGTCGTATGCCCCTGTGGTAAACAGATCCATCAATTCCTCGGCAATAACAGCTACATTATCGAACGTTAAATCATCATAAACCGCACTGTGGTTTGCAATAACCTTGTTCTTTTTCTTTAAAATATCATTGGCCTTTTTACCTATGGCAACAAAATCTACCTGTTTGCCAGCATAGGTCTCCCTTGCCAAAAGAGCACTTTGTTTTAAGATGTTCGTGTTGAAGGCGCCGCATAAACCCCTGTTGGAGGTAATGGCAACGATCAAAACCTTTTTTACTTCACGATTATCGGCAAACTTGCTTCCGGAATCTGCATCCAAACTAGCGCTAAGACTTTGCAAAAGCTCCGACAATTTATCGGAATATGGACGCATTGCGGTAATGGCATCCTGAGCCTTCTTCAACTTAGCCGCAGATACCATTTTCATGGCACTGGTTATCTGCATCGTCGAAGATACCGAAGCAATTCTATTACGTATTTCTTTTAAATTGGCCATAGGCTCCACTTAAGCTCCCCAAGGAGAGGAATACTGTGTTAGACATTCATTTATTCAATTTTTTCTGTCCTCTTGGTTGAAAAGAGGACAGAAAAAATACTTTATTAATATTTAGCGGATAGATCTTTTGCTACAGAGCTCAAAACATCTATTACCTCATCCGTTAACTTTCCTGCCTTAAGCTGATCCAAAACGTCTCTGTGCTTGGCATTCAAGAACTCGATATAGTCCCTTTCAAATTCCTTTACTTTCTCTACAGGAACCTTGTTCAACAAGTTCTTGGAACCAGCATAAATAATAGCTACCTGATCTTCAACAGTAAAAGGATCGTTCTGTGCCTGCTTTAGAATTTCAACGTTTCTACGTCCTTTTTCAATAACATTCAATGTAGCGGCATCCAGATCTGAACCAAACTTGGCAAAAGCCTCCAATTCACGGAATTGTGCCTGGTCCAATTTTAAGGTACCTGCTACCTTTTTCATTGATTTTATCTGGGCATTACCCCCAACACGTGATACCGAAATACCTACGTTGATCGCTGGACGCACCCCTTGGTTGAAAAGATCCTGGGTCAGGAAGATCTGACCGTCCGTAATGGAAATTACGTTGGTAGGGATATATGCAGAAACGTCACCTGCTTGAGTCTCAATAATAGGCAAGGCAGTTAATGAACCTCCACCTTTTACCATAGGTTTCAAAGCCTCTGGCAAATCGTTCATGTTCTTGGCAATGGTATCATCGGCAATTACCTTTGCAGCACGCTCCAATAATCTGGAGTGTAGGTAAAATACATCCCCAGGATATGCCTCACGTCCCGGTGGTCTTCTTAACAACAATGATATCTCACGATAGGCAACCGCCTGTTTTGACAAATCATCATAGATAATTAAAGCTGGTCTACCTGTATCCCTAAAATATTCGCCGATAGCGGCTCCGGCAAATGGTGCATAAACCTGCATGGAAGCAGGATCGGAAGCATTTGCGGCAACAATGGTAGTATAGGCCAAAGCTCCTGCATCTTCCAAGGTTTTGGCTATGTTTGCCACTGTAGAGGCCTTTTGGCCAATAGCAACATATATACAATATACAGGTTCCCCTGCATCATAAAATTCTTTTTGATTCAAAATGGTATCCACACAAACGGTAGTCTTACCCGTTTGACGGTCACCAATAACCAACTCACGCTGACCTCTACCTACCGGAATCATGGCATCAATAGCCTTGATACCCGTTTGTAGTGGCTCGTTTACAGGCTGACGGAAAATAACCCCAGGCGCCTTACGCTCCAATGGCAATTCATATAAATCCCCGGTAATTGGCCCCTTACCATCTATTGGCGCTCCCAATGTATCTACAACACGTCCTACAATACCTTCACCTACTTTAATGGAGGCAATGGTCTGTGTACGTTTTACAACAGATCCTTCCTTTACATTTCTAGATGGGCTCAACAATACCACACCAACGTTATCTTCTTCCAAGTTAAGAACGATCCCCTGAAGTCCACCTTCAAATTCTACCAATTCCCCGTATTGGACATTAGACAATCCATAAACCCTAGCGATACCATCACCTACTTGTAGAACGGTACCTACCTCGTTTAATGAAGCTGATGCTTCAAATCCCGATAACTGCTTCTTTAATATTGCTGATACTTCAGCGGCTTTTACTCCTGCCATTTGTTATAGATATAAGATTAGGACCACATTGAAACCCAACATCGTCCAAAAAAATTATTTATAGACTATTTGTAAACTCTCTTTTCAAATTACTCAATTTGTTGGCGATGCTCGCATCGTACTGCAAATCTCCAACACGCAAAATAAAACCTCCTATAATGCTCTCATCCACCTTGTTCTCTATAGTGGATTCATTACCGGTAAGTTCAACTACTTTGCCCAATATCTTTTTTTCCAGATCAGCGCTTAGTGGTACCGCGGTGGTTACAAAAGCAACTCCTTGACCTTTACGAGCTTCATTTAAAATAATGAACTTCTCGGCAACGTCCTTCAAAATTGAAATTCGCTTATTATCTACCAAAGTGGAAATAAGTCCCTCCGTAACAGAACTGCTCCCGGAGAAAATTTCGGACAATGCCTTCTTTTTAACTTCACCCTTTAAAACGGGACTTCCCAACATTTCCTCAAGTTCAGGGCTGTCGGCAATAGTAGCTACTATTTTTCGAAAATCCTTCTCCACCTGATCGATAGCCTTATTCTCTACCCCCAAGTCCAATATTGCTTTTGCGTAACGTACGGCTGCTCTAGCTTCGTTCATATTCCAGTTCCTAATTTAGCTTGATATCCCCGATCATGTCCTCGACCAACTTCATTTGTTTGGCCTTATCGGAAAACTGTCCTTTAATTACTTTTTCCGCAATCTCCAAAGATAGGGTGGCAACTTCGTTCTTTATATCGGCAACCGCTGCTTTCTTTTCGCTTTCAATAGCAACTTGGGCCTGCTTGATCATCTTATCAGCCTCTGCCTGTGCCAAATCCTTAGCATCGGCAACTATTTTCTCTTTCATCTCACGGGCCTCTTTGATCATAGACTCACGTTCTACCCTTGCCTCTTGCAAAAGACGTTCGCTATCGGCAGTAACATTTTGCATTTCCTTTTTAGCGTTCTCCGCTGCAGCCAAGGCCTCCTTGATACCTGATTCACGATCCTCAACGGCATCAAGAATAGGCTTCCACGCAAATTTACGTAACAAGAGAAGCACTGCTATAAACAATAACAATTGCCAAAAAAACAATCCAAATGAAAACTGCTCTATTAATTTTTCCATGTCCTAATTTATGAAATGTAAACGTTTAATTTTTAATTGTAAAAGAACAGCTATAACCAACCGTTATAGCCGTTCTTTATTTTGTTTGACTAAGATGCGAAAAGCGCAGCAAAACCAATACCTTCAATAAGAGCCGCAGCAATCAACATTGCTGTTTGAATCTTACCTGAAGCCTCTGGCTGACGAGCGATGGCATCCATAGCAGATCCACCAATTTTACCAATACCTAAACCAGCACCGATAACGATCAAACCAGCTCCTACAATAGTTGGGATTTCCATAATATATATAATTAATTATTAAACATTCTACTCTTAGTGATCGTGATGTTCCTCAACCGCCGAACCAAAATACAGGGCGGACAACATCGTAAATATATAGGCCTGTAAGGCCGCTACCAACAACTCCAACAAAGAAAGTGCAAATGCCAAACCAAACGACAATGGACTTCCTATCCAGTTTTTGAAGATAAACATCATTCCCAAAATACTCATCAAGACTACGTGACCTGCTGTAATGTTCGCATACAAACGAATCATTAAGGAGAAGGGCTTAATAAAGGTTCCCAAAAGCTCGATCGGAGCCAAAACAATCTTCATAAACACAGGAACATCCGGCATCCAGAAAATATGCTTCCAGTAATTCTTATTTGCGGTAAACGTAGTAATCAAATAGGTAAGGATGGCCAAAGCAAAGGTTACCGCTATATTGTTGGTAACATTTACCCCTAATGGAGTAAGGCCTAAAAGGTTAATGATCCAAATAAAGAAAAACACCGTTAACAAATAACTCATGTATTTCTTGTAATGCTTCTCGCCTATATTTGGAATAGCAATATCATCACGAATATAAAGCACTATAGGCTCCAACAGGCGCCCTATGCCCTTTGGCAATGCACTGGTTTTGTACGATTTGGCCATTCTGCCAAATAAAAACAACATCAAGGCAGACACCAAAAATATAAAAACGACATTTTTTGTAATGGAAAAATCCAATGGTTTTACATTGGTCGCATGATGATCTTCATCGTAGTTAATGGTCCCTTCTGCATCGGTCTTTACAATTTTACCATGATAAAGGGCATAATAATTTCCGTCTACTTCTGCCACAGATTCCCCATGGTGAAATTTGGAGGAAGAAAACACCTTTAAGCCGTTATCCCATAAAATTACAGGCAATGGAAAACCAACGTGCTCATTATTTTCTTCATCTATGGTAAATAGGGTAAAATCGTGGGAATCCAACAAGTGATGTCCAATAAATTCCTTGATTTCGGTTTTTAGGCTTCCTTTTTCCTCGCTGGACGAATGGTCCTTTTCTTGTGCGAAAGCATTGATACCCAGAAGAAGTGTAGCAACTAAAAGAACTTTGACGTAAAATGGTTTTTGCATATCGCTTAAAATATCGGTCTCAAAAAATCCGTGCAAATGTACGCTTTTATCTCAAAAAGAAAAAAGCATTAATCGGTTTATTTTGGACCATAACTTAAAAGTAATATGGAAAACAAAATTGAAGCTAACTATTTAGCATTCTGGCAGTAAAGAATGTCTCCAAAAGAAGGCACACCAAATAGGGAATAAAAAAAGTGGTGAACTCCAAGGATTCCATGTTCCCATCAGCATTATAGAAGGGATAAAAAACGAGAAAGAAAAATAAAAATTTGAGCATGCTCCCGCCTAAAAAAAGAAATCCGATCTGATCCCTCCATTTCTCCCGAAACCAGTAAAGCACCGAAAATATAATAAGGGCCAGTACCATATTGAGCAAATATGCCAAAACGATCATATGGTCCAATAAAGGAAATCCGAACAAATAAAGTGCGAGGAGGTGAAGGCAGAAAACCAACAGGCTCAACAATATTAGGGAAAGATAAAAAGAAAAAAGAAATTTATTCTTGGACATCAATACTTTATGCGTTTCAATTGCTGCAAAACCAAGTATATAGCAACGGCCACTCCCACTAAAGTAAGCACTATAACAAAGGTTTTGGATTCCATTTCAAAATATTCATCCAACCACTTTCCTCCCTGGGCAGCCAAAAAAATTATTCCGCCCATTTCAATGGCAACACCTGTAAGGATTGCCGCATTTTTTAAACCATTATTATTTTTAGGAGGCTTTTGCTGGCTCATTGCTGGTTGCTGAGTGTTTTGTTGGGCTATTTAAAGCGCCTTTGCCCTCCTTGCCCTTCATGGTACAGGAAGCATTAAAGGTAGCTCCAGGCTCAACAGCCAATTTGGATACCATTACAGTGCCCTCTATAACTGCAGAAGACTTTAGGGACAAGAGATCGGCAACGATCAACTCTCCGTTAAAATTACCTTCAATATCGGCATTGACACATTCCACTTTGCCATGAATATAACCATCGATTCCAATGACCACTTTTCCTGAAGTTTTTACGTTACCGTCCAATTTTCCATCGATCCGAAAATCGGCTTCGGAAACAATGTCACCTTTGATCTTGGTGTTTTTTTCAATTCTGTTGGGTTGTCCGCCTAATTCTGTCATAACACGAGGTTTTTTGTTATCTGAAAACATTTTGCTAAGGTTTTGGGGTTTATTGCTGAGCTTTATAATCTGCTATATTCTTATGTACTTGAATTATTTTATAGTTGTTGGATAAAATTACGAAATTCTCATCATCGATCCGGTAATCCTTATTGTTTTTTATCAATTCTGCATAACCTAAAGCGAAGTCCTTGGATTTAAAACCATGAACCACCACAAATTGATCTTCAAGATTATAGATGTCTTTGGATACCACATTCTTATATTTAAGATCCTCTATGGATTTTTCCAAAAGTTCCTTGAGTCTAAGGGCTTTTTTATCGTCCCTAATTTTAAGTGGAAATACTACCTTCCAATTTCCCGTACCTGTAGATTCGGTTTCGGTGGAAAATACCTTGGGTTCCAACTTTGGCAATTGTTCCGCCACCATAGTCTGTGCCTTTTTACCTTCGGGATTATTGGGATAGTTCAAGGCCACATAGTTCAAGGCCTCCTTAAAATCCTCAAACCCCTGTAACCTGCCAATGGCATTGGCTTTTAACATTTCAAACTTCGGAACAATAGGGTCCCCTGTGTATTTGCTGATATTTTCTTCGGCTCCAGTAATTACTTGTAAAAATTCCTGATGTTGGAACATTTTGTACAGACGTTGGTACTTGGCATCCGGACTATCCGCACTTCCGGTTAAAATAGCCTGTGGGTTTAAAAGGATTTCCGCATATCTGGATTCGGGATGGTTTTTAATGATGTCATATTTCATATCCGTTGCCAACGAACTTCCAGACTCTTCGTAGATCTTGTACAGGTTGTATTTAGATGGAATTACAAGCCTTTCCTCAGGATTGGACTTTAACACGCTCTCCAATTTACCGGCCGCCAAAAGATTTTCCTTAAATTTTTCCTTATAGATCAACCCCAATTGATAATTGGCAAAGTTACGCTCGGTCCTTAAACTGTCTATCAGCAATGGATCCGTAGGTATTTGACTTAGGTAGAACTCAACGCTGTATTTTTCCTCTTCCCCCAATGCCACAACATTATTCGCCGCAGTATTGGCCGGATTTTCGCCATTTACCTCCAAATTTTGTGCTTTGGATTTGTTGGACCAGCGCCAATCGTCCTCTAGGGTTCTCTTACCCCATCTAGTCTTAAAATCGTTCTTGCCATAACCCAATGTGGTTATGTTATAAAAATAAAACTTGCCTTGGTTCTCCTTTCCTCCCTTTGTTTTACTAAAGGCGGCAAAACCGGCATTGGCCATATTTTCCCCTTTCTTTCTTTCATTTTCGGCAACTGCCTTTAATTGGGCAATATGCTCCTCGAAATAGGTTATTCTATCATCAATTGAAAACTCATATAAAGTTATTACACTATCCGTGTACTGTACCACCTCCTCATACTTAATAACATCTTCCAGGTTATCCAGTTTCTTTTTAACCTCCCTGTACTTCTTGGTATTCTCGTTTAAATTCTGCAACACACTGTCATAATAAGCCCCAGAAGGTTTGTATTCATTCTGGTCAAAATTATAAATCGCCAAATTTTCATAGTTCAGGGCGTTCAATTGGGGCATATTCTGAGTGGCCCTCAAGGATTTGTTGTAATACACCAAGGCCAGGCTATCGGATTTAGTTGCCAAATGGAATTCTGCTACCTGACGGTATATTTTATTCAAAAAGGGCCTGTTTTCCCGGTCCTCCTCCAATTCCGTAAGGTACTCGTACATTTCCTCCCTGTTGTCGTCGGTAAGTTCGGTATTCTGAATTTTTTGTAAATGGGCATTGATCATGTATACCCTGGGCGATTTCCTATTTAGATCGATGACCTTATCGAAGGCATAATTGGCACTGTCCTTATATCCCAATTCATTGAACAATTGACCAATAATATATAAGTAACGACCCCTCTCTGGATTCTTTTTGGTATATACCGATGCAATCTTCAACTGCTGAATGGCAGTATCTTGAATTTTAAGATTGATGTAGGCCTGACCCATCATGGCACGGGCGTCCGCATATTCTTGATCACTTAAATATTCCTGCTTAATTAAACGCTTTAAATTTCTTAGGGCAAGCTCCTCATTTTCTAGACGAATATTAACCTTTTCCCTCCAAATGGTTGCTTCATTAAGCTTATCGCTCTGCGTATATTTATTTAGGATATAATTGAAGGATTCCAAGGCAGGCATGTAACGCTGGTCAAAATACCTGGCCTTGCCCAAAAGTAAAAAAGCCTCATCGGTCTGGGGATTGCGCTCCTCGTCCTTTATGTCCATACTGTGCTTTTGTATGGCTTTGGTAGCCTTTTCCTCGGCAATAAGAAAATTGGGATTGTTATCTTCGGAATCCAGCTTTATGTCTTCGGTGACCTCTAGTCTTTCTACGGGCAATATTTCCCAATAGTTATCCTGGTATACGGCATTGAGACCCTCACGCCCTTCTTCAAACGCAATATTACCATTATACAGGGTATTGTACTTGGTATTAAGTGCGTGCCAATTGCGGTTTAAAAGGGCGTCTTTCTTGGTAGAACAGGCATTAAACGCCAATCCTCCAAAAACAACCGAAAATATAAGTTTATTGCGAAGCTTCAAAATTCTATGTATTCGTACGTATCCTTAACTTAAAAACGACCGGATTATTATGTAGTTGGTCGACAAAAACTGCATTATTTTTAGTTATTGGATAATTCCTATCCTGGCCCAAGAAAAGTTCAGGAACAAAATTCTTGATAAAAACACAACTTAGGCTTGCAAAACCTAAAACCGGCAGAAAACCATATTGAAGGGAGATGAGGAAAATAAGATTGATTGATAATGACATTATTGGCTACAGGACAATTTATCCTCCAAAAAATACTTCCAACTCCTTAAGGGTTTCCTTAGAGGTCTGGATATCCCTTACCAGCTCTCCCTTGTTGAGCACTACGATCCTCTCGCAAACCTCAGTAACATGGATAAGATCATGACTGGAAACCAGAACGGTAACTTCTTTACTGGCCGCCAGATCCTTGATAATCCCTTTTAGCTTTATTTGGGTAGTTGGATCCAAATTGGCAAAAGGTTCGTCCAATATAATTACTTCGGGATTACCAATGAAGGAGGCAACGATTCCAACTTTTTTCTGATTTCCTTTGGATAAGTCCCTCAAGTATTTTTTCTGACCCAAAATTTCATCGTGAAAAAAATCTTCGAACCCGGCCAACAAACTATCTACATCGGCCTTGTTCCGCCCCCTCAGTTCCCCTATGAAATAAAAGTACTCCTCCGGAGTTAAGTACCCAATTAAAAAGGTCTCATCAATAAATGCCGATGTAAATGGTTTCCATGACTCACTTGAATCTATTTGCACGCCATTATTAACGATATGTCCTGTAGTAGGCTGAATTAAATCTAGCATTAAACTAAAAAACGTGGTCTTTCCGGCACCGTTGTTGCCCACTAGACCAAAACTTTGACCCTTGGGGATTTCCAAACTTTCAATATTTAACACGATGGACTCCCCGTATTTTTTTGTTAAATTTTGGACTGTAATCATGCTTATTTATGTTTTTTGTTTGTAGGCCGCAAGCGTCTTATACTTTTCCTTCTTGTAAATGGACTCAATCATGGCAAACACCTTATTTCTAAATCCAAATCCGATAACCCCCGCCATACCAACAAAAATATAGCCCGCGGTTGGACTAATTAAATAATGGCCCAAGGCATAAACACCCAAGGGCAGAATTAGCTTGGGCAAAGTCAATAACAAGGTTTTTGAATTAAAGGCCTGTTTGTCCCCAAATGCCTTTTTATTGGATGTTAGATCTATGGGTGTTTTAATATAGGCCCCGCCCCATAAAACCAGATAGGAATTGACACCAATATTGTAAATGGCCCCAACAATCACCGCCAAATAGGCGTCCCAGCCAAAGTATATGTAGAAGGAGGCTAGAATAGTACTTGCCGCGGTAGCCATGATTATCAAGTACCATTTGGAAGTTAAATATTCCCTGTACCTGATATTCTGACTCATCATTAAGGGATAGTATGAACTGTCCCAACTTGGCACAAACTGACCAAAACTGAATAAGAATCCCCCGGAAATAAAAATCCCGGCAAATATTTTCCAAACCGGGCCGTCGTAAGCCTCTATACCACCCGTAAAAAAGAGAAGTCCATAAAAAATAAACAAGAAACTCATGATTACAGCGGTTTTTGACCTCTTGTTCCTCCTAATCAATTTAATATCGTTCTTTAAAAATGTACCCAAATTCCCAAAACGGTTCAACCAGGCATAGTCCTCCGTTTTGGCCATAGATTTCTTTCCCGCCAGTCCGGCATCCAGATACATATGCCTTTTAAAATAGGTAAAGGCAGAAGTTGCCACCGCTATTAGCAAGCCCCAAGTTAAAAAGGCCATCCAAGGTAGCTCATAAAGTATATTAAAAAATGGCGAGGTGTAGGTTGTTATATTAAACAGTCCATAATATTGACAAATTCCCAAGAGCGAAAAAAGGCCCAGCAGCATGTAAAAAACATTGTCCTTATTATTGACCAATACGTTTATAAAATTATTGCATAAAAACAGCGCCATGATTCCCAAATGCCAACCAACGACTCCCACAGGGGAGTAGCCCTCTACCAATAGTACTACAGAAAAGGGCACAAAGAAAAAAGCATGTGACCAATTAAAAAATGAAACTACCGTTTTCCCCAAGGAATACTGCACTATTTTACTTTTGTTGATAGGAAGGTAGAGCAAAGGCTTGATATTGGTAATCGGCATTTTCTGCAGCATGTACCTAATGTAAAGATCTCCCACCAAATAATAAATTATGAACCTATTGACTACCAAAAGGGGATCTCCCCAACCTTGCCTTTCTATGATATAAAAAGCACCTATTCCAAGCCCCAGGAATACGGCAATAAAATAGAGCACCCCAAAAACCATAAAAATCTTTATGGCAAGATTGGCTTTAAAAGAGGCGGATCTAAAAAAGGATTTCCATTCAAGCGTAAGAAAGTGCTTTAGCATTCTTTTGGATAGTTAAATCTGACAGATTAGTGCCTAATTTAGGGTATTTGTTACAAACAGCTGGTATTTTTTTAATTTCCCGTTTTAAATCCTCCCTGCTTTGCTTAATTTTGCACCAAAGATTTAATATGGCCCACTTTCATTCGCTTACCGTTCAAAAAATTAAACCGCTTACCCCTAACTCAGTTGCAATAACTTTTGCCATTCCAAAAGAACTGATCCAGACCTTTGCCTTTACTGCAGGTCAGTACATCACCATTAAAAAGGAAATAAAGGGTAAGGAATTGCGCAGGGCATATTCTATTAGTTCCTCTCCTAAATGTGAGGGCATTACCATTGGTGTTAAGAAAGTGGACAAGGGGGGCTTTTCAGATTTTGCACATAACAAACTTAAGGTAGGGGATGTATTGGAAGTAATGCCTCCGGAAGGCCGATTTATTTTTAAACCCTCTCCTAATCCAAAGAGCATAGTGGCCTTTGCGGCAGGTAGCGGTATTACTCCGATAATGAGTATTGCCAAAACCGTTTTGGAATCCAATTCCAAAAATAATTTTGTGTTGGTATATGGGAATAAATCCTATAAGGAAACCATGTTTTATACCGATTTGGTGAAGCTTCAATTAGAATATACCAATAGGTTTCATATCTATTTTATTTTGAGTCAGACCCAAGAGGACGAATCTATTTTTGGACGTATAGAAGCCTCTACGGTTAACTATGTACTCAAAAACAAACATAAAAACCTGGAATTCAACGATTATTATCTCTGTGGGCCGGAGGCAATGATACAGTTGGTGACCGAAAACCTAAAAGACAAGGGCATTTCTGAGGATAAGATTCATTTTGAACTGTTTACCTCAACAGAGATCAAGGACGAACTTCCGGAGAAACCGGAAGGAAAGACCCAACTTACCGTTATTGTGGATGATGAGGAATTTTCCCTGTCCATGGACAAAGGTACCCTGGTACTGGATGCCGTATTAAAAGAGAACATAGATGCTCCCTATTCCTGCCAAGGTGGAGTATGTAGCAGTTGCATTGCGCGTATCAAGGAAGGAAAGGCCGACATGGTGAAAAACCAAATATTAACCGATGGTGAAATAGCCGAAGGATTGATCCTTACTTGTCAGGCGCACCCCACTACCCCTACTTTAACCGTGGATTACGACGATGTGTAAACACTAAGGGCTGTTTGCTTATTTCCAAGTCGGTTCATATTAGACACTAATTCTACTTAAATTTCTGCTCCATCACCCTAATGGCGTGTTCGTAACCAATGGTATAGGCTTTTTCAATTCCCTTTTTGTCCAATATACCAATGAGCTCCAAGGCTCTGGGTTCGAACAATAGGTCGCATTTATTAACTTTGTTCCTGTTAATGGCATAAATCATTAAAGAGGTAGTCCTATTGGCCAACTGCAAGGACGACTTTATTCCTTCTTTGGGAATTTCCCTGATTCCGGAAACATTACTCCCAATTACAAAATCTGATGAAACGGCAACTACATCATAAGGGAAATTATTCATAATACCTCCATCGGCATATAAACGTCCATTAATAGCCACCGGACTAAAAACAGGAGGTAAGGCTGCAGAGGCCAATAAAGGTCTAATCAATTCCCCTTCAGAAAATATTTTTTCATCCCCTTTTTGCAAGTCGGTAGCTACAACATAAAGTTTGCGCTGCAAAGACTCAAAGGTATTTCTCGGAAAATAATTTGAGAACAAATCGAAGTACCTTTCCGTGTCCAACAGGCCCGGTTTTAAAATAGTCATAAAATTATAGCGGAAGAGGGGTGTTTCCTTAAAAAACTGAAGCATTTCGGAAACCGAATTACCGTTGGCATACAATGCCCCTATCAAGGCCCCAACACTGGTGCCCGAAATGACCCGGGTACTAATGCCAAATTCATTAAGGGCTTGGATCATCCCTATATGTGCCATTCCCTTTACGCCCCCTCCGGACAATACCAGTCCAACCGATTTTGATTTAATTTGCGATAAATCCATTTCAGTCCTTGTTCATCATAGCTGTTTTACAACGGGAATATCCCTGCCAAACATTAGCCCAAAATTACCTATATCAGCCCTAACTTTAAAAGATTCAATTAGAAATAAATAATGTTCTACAAACTAGACAGTTGGTAAACTGGCTTTGGCCAAGCCGATTTTGACGAATTTCCGCTTTTAATCCGCCCGTCAGTTCCAATAATCGGATTTTTAATGTAAGGACTGTAAAGTTGTGGTGCCAAAAACCGACCGAACAGTATGTTCTGCTAAATCTTTACTATTATATACTTTTCCGGAATTGAAAGGACGTTGTAACCCAAAAGAAATAAATAAACTCCGCAAAATGGATATAAAAACCGCATTTTTGGATGGCCTAGGCAGGACAAGAAATCCAGAGGCACATTAATATCAGGAATGCAATAGAAACACCAAGAGGATAGCTGGCATAAAATATATGGCTATAGTCCTTGCCCCATCGTAATCCTTTGCCATACGCTGACCAAATAGCAGCATCAATAAGGCCAGACATGCAAAAATAGCGCCGGCCAAGGCAATAGATCCATCCCCTTCAACAATGAGAAAATAAAATCCTATGGTACAAAGTGTCCCTGCCACGATTTCCGTTACCATTACCGTACCCAATAATAAGGGTACCATATTCTTAAAAGGTGTTTGGGAAAAATGACTTTTTAACCATGACAAATTGCCCTTCCAGTCCAAGATTTTGTCCAATGCACTTTGAAGAAAAGTAATGATCAAAAAAAGAAGAAGGAGTAATTCTGCGGGATAGGTTAATACGTTGTCCATGTTAGTGACTTTATGATTATATAATTACTTTAGGCGGCCTTTTTGTGTAACAATCTTGTTAATTTAATAGATAAATCCATCAATATTAGTTTGGAATTACCATTTCTTTCAATGTGATAAATGGCGTCCTCCAATTCCTTCACAATGGGAACAATGTTATTTTCATGTACGAATGGGGCAAACTTTTCCAATTGAAATCCCTCTACATGAATCCTCATAAATGCCAATTCACGGGTATTGTAATTGATCAACAGGGCCTGCCTCATTACGGACATGCAATAATTCAAAAACTTTTTCTGGGTCTCCCTCCCTGTCTTTGCCACCACTTCGCTCCAAGAAATAAGATCGTGGATCGCTGCCTTGTTGCCCTTGGCCTTAAAGGCGCTTCTAACCCATTGCACAAACCACTTCTCAAATACCAAGTCCTCGGAATCGTTGTTCATGAAATCGAGGGCCTTATTAAAATTGCCATTGGCTTCATGCGATATTCTATGGGCATCCTCCTCGGAAACTCCCCTGTCTATAAGTGCCTGAGAAATGGCTTCTTCCGCCAACCGGGGAAAATGCAATATTTGGCACCTAGATCGTATCGTCTGGATTATTTGTTCTTCATCTTCTGCAATTAAAATCAATACCGTTTTGTCCGGCGGTTCTTCAATCAATTTCAGAAGTTTGTTGGCGGTAGAGGTATTCATTTTTTCGGCCATCCAAATAATCAGGGCCTTATATCCGCCTTCGTATGATTTCAAAGAAAGTTTCTTTACCACATCTTGGGCCTCGTCCACACCAATCTGTCCCTGTTTATTTTCAATCCCTATTAATTTATACCAATCAAAGAGATTTCCATAGGGCTGTTCCTTTATAAATAGGCGCCATTCCTCCAAATAATGATCACTAACGGCATGGCTTTTTACCTTATCCGAATTGGAAACCGGAAAGGCAAAATGCACATCCGGATGTGCCAAGGAGTTAAATTTGGTGTTACAGGCGCTGTTGCCGTTATTATTTTCCCCCTCACTGTTGCCGCAAAGCAAGTATTGCACATAACACAAAGCCATTGGCAAGGTGCCACAGCCCTCTGGGCCAACGAATAATTGCGCGTGGGGTATACGACCTGCATCGGCACTGGATACCAGATGATTCTTTATATGGGAAAGTCCTAAAATATCCTTGAATAGCATGGCCCAAATATAGCGGTTTTTATCCGAAATTTAGTTGCTACGGGCTCTTTGGAAATTATCGGAATAAACGCCTATGCTTTTCAAAATACCACTAGACATTTTGCCTGACCTGCAACCATTTACATTTCTAAAATCAATATTGGGGCATAAACCATGTAAATAAATGGAATAGTCTCTTTAAACACTACCTATAAATCTTTACATTTGTCACTCTCTAAAAATAAGTGGCAAATGAAAACCATCAACGATTTTAATTTTAAAGGTAAAAAAGCATTAATAAGGGTAGATTTTAATGTTCCATTGGACGCGGATTTTAATGTAACCGACGATAATAGAATTGAAGCTGCAAAGCCTACTATCATAAAAGTATTGGAAGATGGCGGAAGTGCCGTACTAATGAGCCATTTAGGAAGGCCCGACGGAAAAGTGAATCCTGATCTGTCCCTAAAACACATCTGTAGCAAGGTATCCGAGGTACTTGGTGTAAAGGTAAAATTCTCAACGGATAGCATCGGTCCAGTAGCAGAAAAGGCTGTGGCCGAATTAAAGAGTGGTGAAGTTCTTTTGTTGGAAAACCTAAGGTTTCATTCAGAAGAGGAAAAAGGAGACAAAAACTTCGCAGAACAATTATCCAAACTAGGGGATGTTTATGTAAATGATGCCTTTGGAACTGCACATAGGGCCCATGCCTCCACTACAATAGTTGCCCAATTTTTTCCAGAAAAGAAATGTTTTGGGTTCTTGTTGGCCAAAGAAATTGAGGCCATAGAAAAAGTTATGAGAACAGGGGAAAAGCCAGTGACCGCTATTTTGGGAGGGGCAAAGGTATCTTCAAAAATTACGATTATCGAAAACATTTTGGATAAAGTAGACCATCTTATTATTGGTGGGGGAATGACCTACACTTTTGTTAAAGCCAAAGGCGGAAAGGTTGGAGATTCTATCTGTGAGGACGATAAAATGGAATTGGCATTGGAAATTCTTGAGCAGGCCAAGAAAAAAGGAGTAGAAGTGCATATCCCGGTAGATGTTTTGGCTGCGGACGACTTTAACAACAACGCCAATACCAAGATTGTAAATTCCAACGAGATTCCAGAAGGTTGGCAAGGTTTGGACGCAGGGCCCAAAACCTTGGAAATATTTAAAGCAGTAATCTTAAAATCGAAAACTATTTTGTGGAATGGTCCTATAGGCGTTTTTGAAATGGAGAGCTTTGCCAAAGGTACCATTGCCATTGGTAATTATATTGATGAAGCAACAAAAAAAGGTGCCTTTTCTTTAGTGGGTGGCGGAGATTCTGTTGCCGCGGTCAAGCAATTTGGTTTTGAAAACAAGGTAAGCTATGTTTCTACTGGCGGAGGTGCCATGTTGGAAAGCCTTGAAGGCAAAACCCTTCCCGGAATAGCAGCAATATTGGCATAAATACCACGTTATTTAATATGGGTTATCTGTTTTTTATCTGCTTTTAAAAATTAAATTTTAAAGTTTAGAAAAAAATCACGATTTTAGTCTGCCCCGCTTAAAAAAACAAACCTTATGAAAACATCCAGATATATTTTATTGGGAGTCTTGTCTATGGGTTTCTTGGTTACCGGCGTAGCACAGGAATTTGATTCAATACCTACTGCAAAAAAGGGCCTAAACGCTCCAAAGTTACAAGAAATTTCAGTGGACACTACTGCCATGGATATGGAAGGTGTTGAGCAGATGGAAACAATGGAGGCCCAGGATGATATTCAGGACAATCCGTTGCTTTTGGTGAAAGGGCAAAAAAAGTACGATTTAAAGGACCGTCCGGAAACTGCCAAGTTCGATAGCCTTTGGATGAAAGAGTTGTACGATAGTTCCTCCTTATTCGATTCCATTTATCAGGACATTACTTCCCTGGAAATAGATTCCGTATATCATTTCAATGTAGATACGGATACCTTAAAGGCCAGACTGAAGCTCCTAAATCAAAAAACCCCCTTTAACATCGTTTACAATCCGTCTTTGGAAAACGTCATACGATACTTTCTTACCCGTAAAAGGGATATGATGAGCAGGATGTTGACTATAAGCCAGTTTTATTTCCCCTTGTTCGAACAGGAATTGGACAATCAAAATGTACCCTTGGAACTTAAATATTTGGCCATTGTTGAGTCGGCACTTAATCCGAGGGCCCGCTCAAGGGTAGGTGCCACTGGATTATGGCAATTTATGTACGGTACCGGAAAAATGTACGATTTGGATGTAAGTAGTTATGTGGATGAACGCAGCGATCCCATTAATTCTACCAAAGCGGCAAGTTTGTACCTTAAAAAGCTACACGATATTTTTAATGATTGGGATTTGGCCCTTGCGGCCTATAATTCAGGGCCTGGTAACGTAAACAAGGCTATAAGAAGATCTGGTGGCTACAAAAACTACTGGAACATTCGAAGAAACCTTCCCAGGGAAACTGCCGGATATGTACCTGCATTTTTGGCTACCATGTATATTTTTGAATATGCGGAAGAACACGGTTTTACAAGACAGGTCACGGATAGACCTTATTTTGAGACCGATACCATACATGTGAAAAGCACTATTACCTTTAATCAAATCTCGGAATTGGTAGATGTTAGCGAAGAAGAATTGATGTTTTTGAATCCGGCCTACAAATTAAAGGTAATACCTTATGTCAAGGACAAAAATTACGCTCTGCGACTTCCAGTGGATGCATTGGGAAAATTTGTCGCCAATGAGGAGGCAATCTACGCCCATGTGCAGAATCAACTAAAATCCAAAGAAGAGCCCTTACCACAAATAGTGCAATCCAAAGATCAAATTACGTACAAGGTTCGCAGTGGCGATTTCTTGGGAAAGATTGCAGAAAGGTACGGAGTGGGTGTTAGCCAAATTAAAAATTGGAACGGTCTACGAAGCAATAACCTTAGAATAGGACAAAGATTGACTATTTATCCAAGAAAAATTCCCTCATCAATAAGTTCCGCAAATGCGAGCAAAAGCTCAACAAATTCAGTGGCTGCGGCGGGTACCAAGGTACATACGGTTAAAAGTGGGGACTCACTTTGGACCATTTCAAAAAAATATCCTGGAATTAGTATAGATAATTTACGAAAATGGAACGGTATTAGTGGTAATGACATAAAACCGGGCACAAAATTAAAATTGTGCGATTGTTCTTCGTAAATAAATAACTATATGAAAAAAATTGGCGCAGTAGTATTATTACTTTCCTTGATTATCGTCTCTTGTGAAGAAAAAGAGAAAAAGAAATATCTGCCAGAATCCATAGGTGCCATAAATTCCTTGGCGGTTATAATGGACAATGAGTTGTGGGAAGGAAAAGTTGGGGATCGGGTAAGACAGTATTTTGCAGCACCAGTTCTTGGCCTTTCTTGGGAGGAACCCCTCTTCACCATTAATCAAATGCCCCCAAAAGTCTTCTCTGGCACTATTATACAAACCCGTTCGGTACTTTTTATTGCCCAGGATACGTTGAGCCTTGCCCACATTAAAACCGATACCTATGCCACTCCCCAAAAAGTAGGAGTCATCAAAGGAAGGACGGATGAAGAAATTATTTCAAATTTGGATTCCAAAGCGGATGAGATTATCAAAGAATTTAAGGAGGTCGAAATCCAAGAGTCCCAAAAGCGCTTCTTAAAATCACTTAGCAAGGAAACGGTATTAAACGACAAGTTGGGCATAACCCTGTCCCTACCCTCCATTTATAAACTAGGCAAGCAGGAAAACAATTTTATATGGATCGACAGACAGATCCAAAAAGGGAGTATGAATATTATAGCATATGATATTCCCAACGATTATTTTAAAAACGACTCCACCTTTGTCAAGGATATTGTGGCCATGCGGGATTCTATAGGAAAGCAATATATCCCAGGGCCCGATGTACCTGGAAAAATAACCTATATGATGACCGAGAAAGCCTTTGCCCCATACGTTTTTCCAGTGGAAATTGCCAATAGAAAGGCTGCCGAAGTTAGGGGCATATGGGAGATAAGTGGATATCCCATGGCCGGACCTTTTCTGACCTACATCATAAACGACGACAAAAACAATAGGAAAGTGGTCATCGAAGGTTTTGTTTTCGCTCCAGCCACTGAAAAAAGAGACGATATGTTCCAGCTTGAAGCCATTTTAAAAACCGTGAAGTTCACGGATAAAAAATAATTACATCTTCAAAAAATAAATATTCTTTTTAGGGCCCTTTTACGGGCCCTATTTTTTTGGCTTTATCTTGTCTTGAACAATATTACAAACGCCCAAAAAACGCATTAAAACAGCTTAGAACATCCTATCGTAATTCTATCTAAACCCAGTTCACGGATTAAGAAGAATTGTAGGGAACAAAAAAACGCCCTCACGGGCGTTTTCTGGTTTGGTTGGTTAGTATGGTTTTAATCAAAGGCAAAGCCCGTTGTAATTCTGAATACAAATGCATAGAGTACAATTAAGAAACTAGCAAAGCAAAACCAGCTCATCACCTTAAAAAAAGATTTAACAAAAGCGTGGCCCAGGTTTCTAAATGCCTCTAAATAAATTTCTCTTACTAATAGAACGTTTTTCATGATATTTGGTTTGGTTATGTGGTTGGTTATTAGACTTATATAACTCAAAATCTAAGGATTAGGTATTTCATCGGACTTTTTTGTTGTAAATAGACCCTTAAACGTTGTGAAAATAGGTTTAACAATTAATTGGGGCCAATACCAACAACCAAGTTTAAGTTTATCATATACAGAAACCAACCAGACCTAGTAAATTTTTCCAACATAAAAAAAACCAAAATTTGGACACAAGAACTTAACCCTTAGTTTCTCCTCCGCCAAAACCAAATATTATTATAAACCTGATTCAGTTTGCCATAACTGCCGTAAATAGTCAATTCAACAATAATACTCAATAGTATATTTCTTGAAATGGTAAGCACAAAAAAACCGCCTTTACTATAAAAGAAAGGCGGTTATAACTCTATTGATCAGGTATGTCTTAAAATTACATCTTTACTATTACAAACTCGGAACGCCTATTAAGTTCATGTTTCTCCCTGCTACAACGAACCCCATTTCCACATTCATTGATCAAACGCTCCTCCCCGTAACCAATGGCACTTTCAATGCGGTCTGCCGAGATACCTTTGGAAATAAGATATGCCCTTGTTGACTTGGCTCTTTTGTCCGATAGGTATTTATTGTAGACATCAGGACCTCTAGAATCGGTATGGGATTCGATCTTGATGACCATATCCTTATATTCCGTCATCACCTCAACCAATTTATCAAGTTCCAGCGATGCGTCCTTTCTAATGTAGGATTTATCAAAATCAAAGAAAATCATATCGGTCTTAAGCTTTTTGATCCCGTCTTCAATTACTATGAGCTCTTTTAACTTTTTCATTGTAATATCCACATTTACAACCTCATTTTTCTTCGTTTCGGCCGTAACCACATTTTCAAAGAATTCACTTCTGGTTGTTTTAATCGTGTATTTGGTATTGGACTCCAAATCTTCAAAGACAAAGGAACCGTCATCTTCAGTAACCATTTCCTTTAATTTAATGTTATTCTCATCTAAAAGGGTAACCAATGCCTTGGGCATTAAATCGCCAGTAATCAATTCGGTAACAACCCCGGAAATGGCATTCTTTACCACTTCTTCCAGTACCAGTCTTTCAAAGGAATAAATATCATCGTCCCCCTTGCCACCACGTCTATTAGAGGCAAAATATCCTTTTTGATCCTCTTCATTAACGATATATGAAAAATCGTCCTTGTTACTGTTAATGGGCTGACCCATGTTAATTACCTCTTTAAAACCTTCCCCATCATAAGCTACCTCGTATACATCCAGTCCTCCAAGTCCAACATGGCCATTGGAGGCGAAGTACAACTTCTTATCATTTATAAAAGGAAACATTTCCTTTTGCTCCGTATTTATTCCTGGACCTAAATTTTTGGGCTCAGAGTAACTTCCATTATCCAAAACATCTACCACAAAAATATCGGTATCCCCTATGGTTCCGGGCATATCCGAGACAAAATACAGTTTTTTCCCATCCGGACTTAACGCTGGATGGCCGGTAGAATAATCATCGCTGTTAAAGGGCACTTCTTCGGCTTCCATCCATTCCCCATCAACTTTCTTGGAAACATATATTTTCAAATGGTTGACTCCATTTTTATCCCTCTTTAATTTTTTACCGTAATTGTTTCTGGTGAAATACATGGTTGAATTATCGGGAGTAAAGGTCACTGATGCTTCGTGATACTTGGAATTTATTTTTTTTGAAAATCTAATCGCTGCTTTTAAATCCTGGGATTCCTTATTTACCTTGGAGACATATAAATCAAGGTAAGGTTGATTGTTCCACTTATACCGTCTGGTATTAAAAATAGAAGAGTCTTTGGCGGAAGCAAATACAATTTCATCATCATTATAGAACATAGGTGAAAACTCTGAATACTTGGTGTTTATGGCCAAGTTTTTAAGTCCAAATTTAAGTTCCATATTTAGAATTTTGTCCAAGACGGCTTCTTTTTTGCCCGCCTTAAAATCCAATTTAGAACCCACATTACCTTGCTCGACCTGCTTGTCGTAAAGACGCATCATTCTCTTGGATTTGGAATATTTACCGGTACCCTTTAAGGTATGGGCATATTTAAAAATTTGATCAGGAGACACTTCCTCTTCATATCTTTCAAATATGATATTGTAATAATAATAGGCCCTCTCCATATTCGTATTGTAATAATGGGAGTCTCCAGCCTTTTGAAGAATTTCCAGGGAATAATTGTTGGCGTCTTTATTAAGTGCCTCCTCATAAAGTTCGGCAGCTTCTGCATACCACATTTTGTCAAAATATTGATCCGCCTTCTGTAAAAGCCTAGCAGTATTTGGGTTTATCTTCTCATTTAAACTGGTTCCCCTAACCTTACTCACATCATTTTTATCCTCCTCGATAGGACTCAGCATATCATAGGTAACTTCTTCTAAGGACAATTCTTCTTTAGTCTCTGCCTTATTGGTCTTCGGCTCTGGTTTCTCATCTTGATCCGGAGCTTTAAGACCCTTAGGATAATCCTTTACCTCTTGAGCTGAATTCTTGTCCAATGCCGTGTTGGGTAAAGGTAATTTTGACACAGTGCCATTCCCATTTATCTCTAATTTCTTGGATTTTCCACCATTATCCACGTTCATTAACCAAAATGGATCGGTATAAGTACCATCCAACTTGGAATTACAAGCTAATATGGCGCTATCTAATGTATCATATCTGTTTAAATAGACGTAGTTGAGGCCATTGCTAGGATTACTAATATATCCTGCGGCAAATCCCTTAACCTTTAATTTCTGTGCCAGATTTTGAGCATTACCCAAATCGGAGAATACTCCAGAAACAATATAAAAACCTTCATCCGCACCATTTATATTTTTAAACGTCCTGCTTTTTATGTGGTGTGCCGCAGCCTTCTTTCTAAAAATTTCAGGGGTGACCCTGCCGTTGGAATCTGAGGTTGAATTAGATTGTTGCTTATTGGTGTTTATATCTATTTCCGAGTATTGCGCATGCGAATATGTGGAAACCTTTTTCCTTATTCCTTGGGCACTGCAAATAAGAGCAAGAAAGAGCAAGCAGGCTGTTAGAAGTTGTTTCATGTTTATTCTATTAAAAATCTTGGGGGTCTAATATTCTAAAAATATAATGGCATGTGTAAAATTCATAATAACTTCCCAAGCGAATTACAAATACCTTATATTTTATAACCAACGCTAAAACTAGAGCGGTTAGTGCCGCGAAAAAATTATTTGTTGTGAATCCACTGTTTTCAATGGTGTAATAGCAATTTACAGGGATATATTAGGCTTTTGATAAGCAAAGCCACTACATATTAAATAGGAATAAACAGAAGTAAATTTCAAACTAATTCCATTTCCCTCTATCTTTAAAGCATTGTTGATTAAGAAAAATTTGACAACCTAGTACTACCAAGATAGCTTGCAAGTATCCCCATAAATTAAAATTCCGATTGGTATTTTGTGAAGAAATTACAAGGAATGAACTTTTCCAGTTAAATTATCAATTTAAAAAAAAGACATTTCAAGCCTTAAATTATTTACTAAAAAAGATTTAAGGCAACCATAATCTATAAGGCATAGTCAATTTAGTCATATGTATAAACAAAAAAACACCTACCAAACGGTAGATGTCCCTTGAAAATATTTAAAATATAATCTATTTTTCCTTTTTCTCCTCTAATTTATCGTCTTCCTTGGAAGCATCTTTAAATTCTTTAATGCCGCTTCCCAATCCACGCATTAATTCAGGAATTTTTTTTCCTCCAAATAAAAGTAGGACGATGGCCACAACCAAAGCGATTTGCATTGGCCCAATGGCTAAGAATGTGTTTAAAGTTATCATGGTATAATAATTTACGAATAACAAAGGTACTAAAAAAGATGTTAGAATGCTGTTAATTTTAACGTCTATAATATATTTTAATTATTCTAAATTAGAATATATTTTCCTAATAGATACTTTTGCAGTGAAAACATTGTGGAAAATCAAATTCTGTAATAAAGGAATTAAAGTTAAATACTAAGCTTATCTTTGTTCATTATGGCCAAAAAGGTAAAGAAAAGAAAGGAAATTAAGCAGAAGCTATTACATAAGTACCGTCTGGTAATTTTGAATGAAAGTACCTTTGAAGAAAAAATTTCATTTAAGCTTAGCCGAATGAATGTTTTTGTAACCGGTTCCCTGTTTATAATAGGATTGATAGGATTCACCATTTTATTAATAGCATTTACTCCACTGCGGGAATATATTCCAGGCTACTCTTCCACTAAATTAAAACGACAGGCCACAGAACTTACCTATAGAACAGATTCTTTGGTCGCCACATTAAATTATACCAACAGGTATTTAGAAAACATTAGAAAGGTACTGAGAGGTGATATTGAAAATAATGAAATTAACAGGGACTCCCTATTTGATCAATACAAACTGGATCCTTCTACCATAGATTTAACGCCTATTAAGGAAGATTCCTTATTAAGGGCACAGGTAGCTTTAGAGGATAAGTATAATTTGTTCGAAAGAAACATTAATAACCCAGGGCAGGTACTTTTTTCTCCCCTTTCTGGAACCATATCCCAAGAGTTTAATGCGGAAAACAAGCATTTTGCCGTAGATGTGGTTGCCCCCATGGACAGTCCCATAAAGGCAGTAGCCAACGGCACCGTAATTTTTGCGGAATGGACGGCGGAAACCGGTTATGTAATTATTTTGGAGCATATGGACGGACTCTTAAGCGTTTACAAACACAATGGGTCCTTAAACAAAGGGCAGGGCGATGTGGTAAGATCAGGTGAAGTAATCGCCTCAGTAGGAAATACAGGGGAGTTGACAACGGGACCACATCTTCACTTTGAGCTCTGGAGCAATGGTAGCCCCATAGACCCACTAAATTTTATAGATTTTAAATAAATTTAAATGAGTTTAAAATCATTTGCAGCAAAAATATTTGCCAAGAATATCGCGAAGAAAACTGCCAAATGGGTAAACAATCCCATTCAAACCCAGGAGGAGGTATTTCAATCGCTTATATCCAATGCCAAAAATACCGACTTTGGAAAGGATCACAATTTTTCACAGATAAAATCGCATTCCGACTTCGCCAACAAGGTTCCTATAAGGGACTATGAAGAATTAAAGGGATATGTAGAGAAAGTAGTAGCTGGTCAGAAAGATATATTATGGCCCGGTAAACCTGCCTATTTTGCTAAAACTTCAGGGACCACATCCGGGGTTAAATACATCCCCATTACCCACGAATCCATTAAGTACCAAGTTGAGGCTTCGCGAAACGCCATATTGAATTATATTCATGAAACGGGAAATGCCGATTTTGTGGATGGAAAAATGATCTTTCTTCAGGGAAGTCCCGAAATGAAGGAAAAAAACGGGATTAAGATCGGTAGATTATCGGGAATATCTGCCCACTATGTTCCCAATTATCTACAAAAAAACCGATTGCCCAGTTGGGAGACCAATTGTTTGGAGGACTGGGACAGCAAGGTGAACAAAATTGTTGAGGAAACCGTGAACGAGAATATGACAGTCATTGCGGGGATACCCTCCTGGGTTCAAATGTATTTTGAAAAACTGAACGCAAAGACGGACAAAAAAATAGGTGATCTATTCAAAAAATTTCAACTCTTCATCTACGGCGGGGTAAACTACGAACCTTATCGTGCAAAATTTGAGAACCTCATAGGTCGCAGGGTAGATAGTATTGAACTTTTCCCAGCAAGTGAGGGATTCTTTGCCTACCAAAATTCCCAAAAGGAAAATGGAATGCTTTTGTTATTAAATTCTGGCATCTTTTATGAGTTTGTAAAGGCCGATGAATTCTTTGTTGACAATCCAAAACGTATTACCCTTAAAGATGTTGAACTGGGAGTTAATTACGTCATGATCATATCTACAAATGCCGGCTTATGGGCTTACAATCTTGGAGATACCATTCAGTTTATTTCCTTAAAGCCCTTTAAAATTATTGTTTCCGGAAGAATTAAACATTTTATATCCGCGTTTGGGGAGCATGTTATTGGCAAGGAAGTAGAAGAAGCCATGAAACAAGCCATAGAGGGTACAGATGCCAGTATAAACGAATTTACCGTGGCCCCACAAATTAATCCGGAAGAAAAAGAACTTCCTTATCACGAATGGCTAATCGAATTTGAACATCCCCCGTCGGACATCAAAAAATTCATAAGCATCTTGGATAAATCTTTGCAGCAGCAAAACACTTATTATTTTGATTTAATTGAAGGCAAAATTCTCCAAACCTTAAAAATTACCCAAATAAAAAAAGATGGGTTTCAAGAATATATGAAGTCTATTGGAAAGTTGGGAGGTCAGAACAAAGTGCAGCGCTTATCCAATGACAGAAAAGTAGCCGATGGATTAAGAAGCTGGTCAATAATGAAGAACTGATAATAAAGCCAGCCATTATTTTTCAATATTTGTAATTATTGATTACCTAAAAGTCTAAATTTATAATTTTAGTGTTGGCAAGTGAACTGATAAAAGCCAAACAGGAAATTAAATCAACAATATAAATTGTAGTTTTGCACGAAATCTACTTATGAGTAAATCCGTTAATACTACCAGGGCACAAGATTCCACCAATGCCATTGAACGCTTGTACATAACAATGCGGCATCTTTTTAACCGTGGATTTTACAAGCCTTCAGGTGTTTCCGGAGCAACCTTAAGACAGTCCCTATTACAGCTACGCCCTGAAATATACGGTTCTATTGCTGAGGAAAAAGCCGAGCTAAACGGGCTTATGTACGTTTTGGAAAGATTGCCGGAAGGCATAGAACAATGCAGATTTATAAACCTCACTTCGGATGAAGGTTATGCCGGTTCCCAATTTAAGCCCATTATTCCACCAAAAAGACGCAGAAACTGTTACAGGATAGATGACGAACAGATGAATATTGAGATAACCCGTGGCAGATCGGATATTTACGATATTCTAACCCATCTCACCTTTTTGTTCATCGAATCCGAGAAAATTAGCAAGAAGGTCCTTATAGAAGACACGGATAAGACCATAAGGGACTGGGTAAAATTGGAACAGGCTGCTAATAAAGAAGAACTTAGCCAAAGGGAAAGAGAAGTAGCCCTAATACATTTGGCCAATATTTTGGGAAGACCCTTTATTGAGGTAATGGCCATTCACAAAAAACTTTCTACGACAGCCGATCCAGAACGATTTTTAAAAATTATCTATTGGCTGGGCAAGCTGGCTATTGAGGAGGAAACAACTGGAAACAAAAGGGCGATAACTTTTAGTCCTATGTTGCGGGAGCGCCTGGGACACCATATCCATGGGGAGCGTTGGGCCAATAGGATTAAGGAAACATTGCAAGAAAATGGGCTTATGGAACGACCCATACATATTATAAGTGCAAATATGCACAGTGTAATGAATTCATTGTTCGCCAAAAAGGCATTGTCCAAAACCTTGGCAGGAAAGACAAAATTGGAGATATATGAGGCTTTGAGCATCCCCAAAAACTCCAGTTTAAGGGAAAAAGTAATTGCCCAAGCTAAAAAAAACGGAATGATTGCCATTGATGACGTTTCTGGCACCAATATAGACGTACAAATATTCGACATGGCCAAAATGGGGAAAGGCGCATGTTGTTACGAATTACCTAAAAGCTGTCAAGAAAATGAAAAACCTGTTATCTTTGTTATGGACTATGCTTTTGGGGAGCAGGCCTATGAAACCATTGATGAATTATTGAAACCTTATAGGGTTAAAAAAAACCAAGAAGTATTTTTAAATGTGGCTTCCATAACCATAATGGGAAAAGCAGGAATTCTGGAGGGTGGCAAAGGAGATATAATGATTCCCGACGCCCACATTTTTGAAGGAACGGCAGATAATTACCCCTTTGAAAATGAATTGCGAAAAGAGGATTTTGAAGGCAACGGACTAAAAGTTTTACAAGGAGCCATGGTAACCGTATTGGGAACTTCCTTGCAAAATAGGGACATCCTAAAATTCTTCCATGAATCTACCTGGAACGTAATTGGGTTGGAAATGGAAGGGGTGCATTATCAGAAGGCAATACAATCCGCATCCAAAATTAGAAAAAGTATAAGGGAAGATGTAAAGGTGCGTTATGCCTATTATGCCTCCGATAATCCTTTAGAAACAGGCAGTACCTTAGCTTCTGGTGGTTTGGGCACCACAGGGGTTAAGCCCACCTATTTAATAACAGACAAAATACTAACACAAATATTTAATTCCTAGTTTATGGCTAATCAACAACCGACAAATAGTAGCTCATCCTCTTCCGAAGAGGTGGATTTGGGGCAACTGTTTCAATTAATTGGAAACGGAATCAAGAAATTTTTCCGTTTTATAGGTAATATTTTCAAAGGTATTTTCCATACGCTTATCCTATTCCTGCTTTTTTTACAAAAGCATTTTATAAAATTTACGGTTGCGGCCGTCGTAGGTCTGGCTCTGGGCATCTATTTAGACATGATTAAAACGCCGAAATTTATTTCCACCATGGTTGTGGAACCCAATTTTAACAGTGTACAGCAATTGTACAACAATGTAAATTTTTATAATGAGCTGGCTCAAGCAGAAGACTCCACCGCCTTGGCAGAAGCCTTGGATGTAGGTGTCTCCGAAGCTTCAAAATTAAAAAGGTTTATAGTAGAGTCCTATTCGGATGAAAACCAAAAGGTACAACTCTTCGATAAGTTTGTTCGCAGTTTGGATTCGACCACCAAAAAAGCCATCGATATGGAGAATTATTTAAAAAATTTCAACTCCATGGATGCAAGATTCCACACCATCTCAGTAACCGCAACGAATAATACGGTTGCTAAAAAAATTCAGCCTTCTATTATCAAATCTATTTCCCGCAACGAATATTTTCAGTTGCAACAAAGTATCAATGACATAAATATTAATTTGCAGGATAGTCTTTACAAGAAACAATTAATGGAGGTGGACTCCCTACAACAATTATATAAGCGGGTAATGGAAAAAGAAGCGGAAAAACCGCTACAAGGCACCAATATTAGTTTAGGAGAAAATGGAGGTCAGGAAAACAAAGAACTGGCCCTTATCAACCAAGTAGATAAGTTGAAAGAAAACTTGGTTTTGCTTAATGAAGAACGCGCCAATAAGTCCAGTATCCTAAACGTAATCTCCGCCTTTCCAAGAAGGGGGGTAGAGGTAAAGGGCATATTGAACAGTAATAAATTTTGGATTCCCCTTGGATTTATAGGAATTACACTATTCGTTTTAAGCTTGCTAGATTTAAACAGTTATTTGAAAAACTATAAAAAAGAATAGAAAATGAAGATATTGGTTACAGGGGGAGCTGGGTTTATTGGTTCTCATGTGGTTAGAAGATTGGTCACCGATTATCCAAATTATCATATCTATAATTTGGATGCCTTGACTTATGCCGGTAATCTTGAAAACTTAAAGGATATAGAATCTGCCCCGAATTATACCTTTATAAAAGGGGATATTACGGAGTCCGGTTTTATTCATGCTATTTTTAAGAAACATAAGTTTGATGCTGTCATTCATTTAGCTGCCGAGTCGCACGTAGACCGGTCTATATACGACCCAATGGCCTTTGTAAAAACTAACGTTCTGGGAACAGTACATCTTTTAAACGCGGCCAAATCCACCTGGGAAACGGATTATACGGGAAAACGCTTTTATCACATCAGCACGGACGAGGTATATGGAACCTTAGGAGATACCGGAATGTTTACCGAAACAACGGCTTATGACCCCAGCTCTCCCTATTCAGCCTCCAAGGCTAGTTCCGATCATTTTGTCAGGGCCTATGGAGAAACTTATGGGCTTCCGTATGTAATCAGCAATTGTTCCAACAATTACGGCCCCAATCAGTTCCCGGAAAAACTGATTCCCTTGTTTATAAACAACATAATTAAAAATAAACCATTGCCGGTATATGGAGATGGCAATTATACCAGGGATTGGCTATATGTATTGGATCATGCCTTAGCGATCGATTTAGTGCTCCATAAAGGAAAAAATGCCGAAACCTATAATATTGGGGGCTTTAATGAATGGAAGAACCTAGATTTGGTAAAATTGCTCTGCAAACAAATGGATAAAAGACTGGGAAGAGCAGTTGGTGAAAGTGAAAACCTTATTAATTATGTAAAGGACAGACCTGGGCACGACCTGCGGTATGCAATAGATGCATCAAAAATTAGAAATGAATTAGGCTGGGAGCCATCGGTTACTTTTGAAGAAGGCCTGGAAAAGACTATTGACTGGTACTTAGCCAATGAAGAATGGTTAAAAAATGTTACTTCGGGAAAGTATCAGAAATATTATAAAAAACAATATTTAAACAGTTAAATGGTTATAAAGTTAAAAGGTCAGAATAAATATTATATTGAATGGGTAACCGTATTAGTTCAGATGGTCAATGGTTAAAAAAGATGGAAGGGTAATATTTTTGTAAGAAAAAGTTTTTTTACTTCTGTACACTTATAACCTCCCTATTTAAAAAGTCTCAAATGTAATAATGACAAGAACATAACTATATAAAGATTTAAAATACATATTAATTGGAAATAAAATCCCATAAAGATCTAAAGGTTTGGCAAGAATCCATGGATTTCGTCCTTCATATATATAAGGTTACGAACGACTTCCCTTCCTGTGAACAGTTTGGACTTATTAGTCAAATGCGAAGAGCGTCAGTGTCAATTCCATCCAATATAGCAGAAGGCTCAGGGAGAAAAGGAGAAAAAGAACTTTGCAGGTTCTTATATATCGCTTTAGGATCATTATCCGAAGTAGAAACTCAAATAGACATATCCAATAGACTAGGTTACATTTCTGAAGATTCATGTAAAAAAACCGAATCCAAAATCTATTTTATTAGAAAGATGCTTTCTGGATTAATAAAAAGTCTCAAATAATTTATCTTTTACCCTTTAACCGTTTAACCGAATAACTTTATAACCTCTTAACTCCATAACAACAAAAGTATGAAAGGCATCATATTGGCAGGCGGCTCCGGAACCAGATTATACCCCATTACCATTGCGATCAGCAAACAACTCATGCCCATTTACGATAAGCCCATGATTTATTATCCCTTGGCCACCTTATTGTCGGCCGGAATCAGGGAAATACTGATTATTACTGCGCCGCAAGACAGGAACCTCTTTGAAAAATTGTTGGGAGATGGATCCCAATTGGGCTGCGATTTTAAGTACGCCTGTCAGGAAGAGCCAAAAGGACTTGCAGAGGCGTTTATAATAGGGGAAGAATTCCTTGGAAAGGATAAAGTAGCCCTGATTTTGGGCGATAATATTTTTTATGGGTCCGGTTTAGCTGATCTACTACAAGCTAATAATGATCCGGATGGTGGAATTATCTACGGGTATCATGTCCAAGATCCCCAGCGTTATGGCGTGGTAGAATTTAATGCAGATGGTAAAGCCATCAGTATTGAAGAAAAGCCAATAAATCCTAAGTCGAACTATGCAGTTCCAGGTATATATTTTTATGACAACGAAGTCATAGAAATTGCCAAAACTATAAAACCAAGTAATCGGGGAGAACTTGAGATTACTGATATCAATAAGGCATATTTGGATAAAGGTAAACTAAAAGTAAGTATCTTGGACAGGGGAACAGCTTGGTTGGACACTGGTACTTTTGCCTCCTTAATGCAGGCTTCACAATTTGTAGAAGTAATTGAAGAACGGCAAGGCCTTAAAATTGGTGCTATAGAAGAAATTGCTTATACCATGGGGTATATTTCTAAAGAACAGCTTAAAAAGCTAGCAAGTCCCTTACTAAAAAGTGGCTATGGGAAATACCTGATTGGCCTCATTGGAGAATGATTAGATAATTAAGTTATAACAGATGACGTTGTTTTGATACGAAAAAGACTTTATTTAACTAGATAATAAAAAAATAAATATTGAAAATTACAGAGACCCAGCTAAAAGGCTGTTTTATTTTAGAGCCCACGGTATATGAAGATGAGCGGGGAATATTTTTTGAATCCTACCATAAAACAAACTTGGAGAAAGCTCTTGGGAAGACTATAAATTTTGTTCAAGACAATATTTCGGTTTCCAAAAAGGGGGTTTTACGTGGCTTACATTATCAGGCAGGAAAGCATGCCCAGTCAAAACTGGTACAAGTGGTGCAAGGCGAGGTTTTGGATATAGTGGTAGACCTGCGTAACAAGAGCAATACTTACGGACAGCATTTTAAACTTAAGCTGTCCTCTGAAAACAGAAAATCACTTTTTATACCAAAAGGTATGGCGCATGGATTCTTGGCACTGACACCAGAAGTGATTTTTTCCTATAAGTGCGATTCCCACTACCAAAAAGAATCGGAAAGAGGGATCAGATACAACGACCCTGAACTGGATATCGATTGGGAATTGAAAGGCATGCATGTAATCCTATCCCCCAAAGACTTACAACTACCCCTATGGCAAGATCTACAACTATAAAGCGTGTCCTGGTCACAGGGGCATTGGGGCAATTGGGGCGAAGCCTTCAGGATTTGGCTCATGAATACCCTAAGTTGGAATTCGTTTTTATGGATTCCAAGGACCTGGATATAACCGATTCACAAAAAGTAAAAGAAACTATTGAATTTGGCGCCTTTGAACACTGTATAAACTGTGCGGCCAACACCAACGTGGAACAGGCCGAAAAAAGCCCGGAAAAGGCCTTTAAAGTGAATGCAGAGGCTGTTAAGAACCTAGCCCTGCTCTGCAAGAAATATCATGTAACACTAACACACATATCTACGGACTATGTCTTTGACGGAGAAAAAGGATCGCCATATACCGTTGATGACCGGCCCAATCCAATCAACGAATACGGAAAATCCAAATGGGAAGGTGAAAAATATGTCAAAGAAATAATGGAGGAGTATTATATAGTACGCACTTCCTGGCTGTACCATAAAAAATATGGAAAGAATTTTTACAGGGTCATATTGGAAAAGGCCTATAAAGGAGAGGAGTTGCGCATTACGGACGCTCAGGTTGGTTGCCCTACCAATGCAGTCAACCTTGCCAAATATCTATTGAACCTCCTAGCCAATAATAATCAGCAATATGGTATCTGCCATTTCACGGACGGTAAGACCATGACTTGGTACGGGTTTGCCCTCAACATCCTGGAAGAAAATGGGTTGAAAAATACTACAACTATTGTGAAGGACAATAATTATCGTAGTTTTGTCAAACGGCCGAAATTTAGTGTGTTACTAACCATAAATGATTCCTTTGGAAAAAAATAATTTCTACGTACACCCCACCGCGGTTATAGATGATGGGTGTAATATAGGTGAAGGAGTGAAAATATGGCATTTTTCGCATATAATGCCGAACTGTGTTATTGGGGACAAGTGCAACATAGGACAGAATGTAGTAGTATCACCAAATGTCATATTAGGCACTAACGTAAAAGTTCAGAACAATGTTTCCATCTATTCAGGAGTGATTTGCGAGGACGATGTTTTTTTAGGGCCGTCAATGGTATTCACAAACATTATCAACCCTAGAAGCGCAGTAATCCGTAGAGATCAATATGTTCAAACTTTAGTAAAAAAAGGAGCCTCTATTGGTGCAAATGCCACAATCATTTGCGGTAACCCAATAGGTAAATTTGCTTTAATTGGTGCAGGAGCAGTTGTGACCAAGGAAGTGCCCGATTATGCCTTATTAGTAGGTAACCCTGCCAAACAAAAAGGTTGGGTAAGCGAATATGGACATCGCCTAAAATTTGATGAAAAAGGAATTGCGGTATGTGAAGAGAGCCAGCAAAAATACTTATTGGAAAACAACATTGTTACAAGAATTGAATAAAAATATGAATATAGATTTTGCAAATTTAGGACTTGCCTATAAGGAACATAAACAGGCTATAGATAAGGCTATGTCTGAGGTGGTCAATACCAGTAGCTTCATCATGGGGCCAGCCGTAACTGAATTGGAAAACAAGTTGTCTCATTTTGTTGGTGCAAAGCATAGTATTTCTTGTTCGTCAGGCACGGATGCCCTTTTATTGGCAATGATGGCGATGGATATCCAACCAGGAGATGAAATTATTACAACCCCTTTTACCTTTATAGCAACGGCAGAGACCATTGCCTTCTTAAAAGCTAAGCCGGTGTTTGTGGATATAGAGGAAACTACCTATAATATAGATCCATTAAAAATTGAGGCTGCTATTACGGATAAAACCAAAGCTATTATACCAGTTTCCCTATATGGGCAACCTGCAGATATGGAGGAAATAAACTTCATAGCCAATAGACATAATATAACGGTCATTGAAGATGCTGCACAAAGTTTTGGGGCTACTTATAAAGGTAATAAAAGTTGTAACCTTAGCGATATGGCCTGTACCAGTTTCTTCCCTGCTAAACCATTAGGTTGTTTTGGTGATGGGGGAGCGGTATTTACCAAAGATGATTATTTAGCCGAAAAAATAAAGAGTTTAAGGCTCCATGGACAATCCAAAAGATATCACCATCAATACGTAGGTATAGGAGGTCGTTTAGACACCTTACAAGCCGCTGTTCTAAATGCAAAATTGGATCACTATGATAAAGACGTTAAAAGGCGTCAGGAGGTTGCTCAGACATATTCAAAATACTTAAATCACCATATCTCTATCCCAGTAATAAAAAAAGATAGAACTTCTGTTTGGGCCCAGTATTCTATAAGGGTTGAACAAAGGGAAGTAGTACAGCAAAAATTGAAGGCCAAGGGAATTCCTACAGCGGTGCATTATCCAATGCCATTACATTTACAAGAATGCTTTGCATATTTAGCAGGTAAAAAAGGAGATTTCCCAATAGCGGAAAAAGTTTCAGAGGAGATTATGAGTCTGCCTATGAATCCATATCTTACAGAAGAAGAAATAGAATATATCACCACCAACTTAATTAAAACACTTTAAATGAAAAATTTTGCACTGATTGGAGCAGCAGGGTATATTGCCCCAAGGCATATGAAAGCCATTAAGGACACTAACAACAATCTATTAGCCGCATATGACAAAGGCGATAGTGTAGGGGTTATAGATTCTCATTTTCCCAATGCTGACTTTTTTGTGGAGTTTGAGCGTTTTGACAGACATATTGAAAAATTAAAATATGAGAAAGACACTTATTTGGACTTTGTAAGTATTTGTTCACCTAATTACTTACATGATGCCCATATCCGATTTGCCTTGCGCAGTGGTGCGGACGCTATTTGTGAAAAACCTTTGGTATTAAACCCTTGGAACATAGATAAGCTGCAAAAAGTTGAGGAAAAAACAGGAAAAAAAGTTTATAACATATTACAACTAAGAGTACATCCTAGCATTATAGCATTAAAAGAAAAAGTAAAGAATGCTAAAAAGGATACTAAATTCGAGGTAGATTTAACGTATCTGACCTCTAGAGGCCACTGGTACCAAACCTCATGGAAAGGAGATGTATCCAAATCAGGAGGTATTGCCACCAATATAGGCGTTCATTTTTATGATATGTTATCATGGATATTTGGAGATGTACAAGAAAATATTGTTCACGTTCATGAAAAAGATAGAGCCGCTGGTTATTTAGAATTTGAAAATGCCAGAGTACGTTGGTTTTTATCGATAAATTCCGAATACCTACCTAAAGAAATAAAATCTAAGGGCCAATCTACCTTTAGATCTATTACTATTGATGGGGAGGAACTTGAATTCAGTGGTGGTTTTACCGACTTGCACACAATGGTATATAAGGACATATTGGAAGGCAAAGGATATGGCTTAGATGCCGCAAGAACTGCCATTGAAATCGTTCATGATATTCGAAATGCTCAGCCAGTTGGTTTAAAAGGGGAGTACCATTCATTTCTTCATTAATGCTTTGAGGGATACTAACTCATAAATTAAGAAATCCAAGATTAATTTGTTCTCAAAAATCTGGTCAAAATTTTCGAAGTCCGAGTTTTCTAGAAATGTTTCCTCCCAAATTATGGGAACTGGAATTGCTCAGGTTTTGCCTTTTTTGGCAACACCGCTATTAACTAGGTTATTTAAGGAAGAAGAATTTGCTTTATACACCTCATTTTTCGCCATTGCCAGCATTTTTGCAGTTGCCGTTGGTGGCAAATATCAAATGGCCATAGTCTTGCCAAAAAAAGATTCGGATGCAAATAAGCTTTTAACTCTTAGTGTATACATAACTATAGGTTATAGTGCTTTAATAGCCTTAATATTTCCATTGTTTTTCGAGTATCTACCTGGTGATTTAGGCAATGTATTATATTATGTTCCACTTTATGTCATATTTTATGGTATTTGGAGTTCCTTTTCCAATTTGTCCATACGGCATAAAACCTTTAAGGACAATGCATATGCCAAAGTAATTCAGTCCATTGGCTACATTATAACGGCAATAGGACTAGGGCTTTCAAAATTTTCTTTATTTGGTCTAGTCCTCGCTAAAATACTAGGTACTTTTGTATCATGGCTGTTTTTGTTCAAAAAATCATTTGTCAAATTTCGATTAGTTAGTCCACGTGAGTTGAAGGCTGTCGCAAGTGAATATATTGATTATCCAAGGTACGGGGTGGGCCCTGCACTTTTGAACACTGTTTCATCACAGGCACTTATTCTTATATTGACTAAGTTTTATTCTACGGACGATTTAGGGCATTTTGGGCTTACTTTCATGGTGTTAAGTGCACCTTTAGGATTAATAGGCACATCATACAAGGATGTGTTTTTTCAAAAAATTGCTACTCAGATTAATAACGGAAAAGTTGAGGATGCTTTTCGTTTTTTTAAAAAATCGGCAGTGGCTCTTTTTGCTATGGGGCTTCCTATAAGCTTGATTCTATGTTTTTTAGGGGAAGATATTTTTGCGTTGGTTTTTGGCCAAAAATGGGAAAGATCAGGTGAATTCGCTGCAATCCTATCTTTTAGTTTTTTATTCAAATTAGTAGCGAGTCCGCTATCTTCAATATTTAATGCGACCAATACTTTACGAATTGCTTCACAATGGCAGGTTTTATATTTTATTACCACCTTTGCAACATTATTATTTGGTGCATATTTTGCAAAATTAGAGGTAACTTTACTTTTAACTGTTTATGTAACTCATGAAATAATTCTTTATGGAATATATTTTTGGTGGCAGCATCGTACCATTGCAAATTTTGCAGAACGGTAAATTGTATCGAAGTACAATTTTTGAAGAACTCTTTCCATGTTAAAAATGTTAAAAAACGAAGGGTACTATTATGCAGCTTTATTGTATGTTTTCCTTATCCCCTTTCATCAAAAACTAGCAACCATAGCAATAATTGCATGGGCGTTGCTGTCAATATTTAGCTTCCGGAAATCCAATTTGAACAAGAATTGGAAATGGATGCTGTTGCCTGTTTTTTACCTTCTTTATTTTATAGGCTGGTTCACTGCAGAAACTCCATATTTTGGTTTTTTGGAGACTAAACTCTCCTTTTTAATATTCCCAATACTTTTTTTTCTACATAATTATACTATTTATCAACGGATTAAGATGTTAAAACTTTTTGTTTTTGGATTATTGTTTTCAGGATTACTCTGTGTAGTTTATGCATTCTATCAATCTACAGTTCTACAAGAAGGTACATTTTATTTTAGGGCAAATGTTTTGGAAGGAAAAGACTTTATGGAGTCCATTTTATACGGGGGGAATTATTTTTTTGGAAAGCACTTTTCTATTTTTCACCAAACCGTTTATTATGCTTTATACCTTTGTTCGGGCATAGCCATATTACTTTTTTGTCCAAAAATGTTCCGCAAACGATATAGGTGGTGTTTAATTCTATTTTTTATATTGCTTATATTCCTAATCTCAAATAAAGCGAGCTTTTTAGTATTGGGAATGCTATTTGTCTATCGTTTAGCAACAGTAAGTCTTAGTCTATATAAAAGAGTAGTGGGAATTATATTGGTCTGTGGGGTTGTTTCAGTATTTATTCATACCAATCCGCGAGCTAAAGATGCTATTCAAAAAGTAATAGATGGTGAATTGGTATTGGATAAAAATGCAAGGTATGGCTTTAAGACAAGAATACTAATTTGGGATGCGGCCTTGTCCCTTGTTAATGAAAAACCTTTATGGGGTTATGGCTTTGGAGAGAACCAATCAAAATTAAATGAAATATACAAACAAAAAGAATACAAATTTCTCCTTAATGACACATATAATGCGCATAATTTATGGTTGCAAACTTGGATAGAAAATGGACTTCTGGGTCTTTTACTACTTGTAGCCATCTTTATAATTTTGATTGATAAGACTATTAAATACAAAGAACATCAAAGCCTTTTTCTGGCACTTGTCCTTGTTGTCTTTGTAAACACCCTTTTTGAAAGTATCTTCAATCGATTTTCTGGTGTTTCCTTTTTTTGCTTCCTTGTTTGTTTTATTTTATCCGAATCTAATGGAGGGAGGCTTAAAAATGAAAATTAAAATCACCATATCAGATTATTTTATAATTTATTTTTTCCTCTTAATGGGGCTGTACCATTATAAGGTTAAGCACTATTTTTATTGGGAGCATATTGCCGAATTGAAACAAGGTCATTTCGATTTCTCATTTAGTAGGTTTCTTGTAGTGGTAATTTTATTTTTTGTAAACCTCTATTTTTTACGTAAAATTAGTTATACAAAATTTGCTTTCATTGTTATTTCTATCTTCTTTACGCTTCTTACTATTCCTGCGTTAATTGCATTTACTTCAGGGGAAATCTATTCCCTTAAATTATTGGTATACCACCAAACTTTTTTTCTTATCCTGTATTTTTTGTCAAAAGTTAAGATTGACTTTAGTAAAATACCTGTTATAAATAAAACTCAAGCATTATACGTTCTATTAAGCTTAACTACCATAGGCATTGTACCATATCTCATTGTATATGGACCATACATTAATTTAAAGAATTTAATTCTTCTTGAAGTTTACCAAACCCGTTCTATTATGGGAAAATTATCTAACCCCTATTTTGGATATACTTACTCTATATTTACTAAAATTTTTATACCACTCATTATTGTTTTTGGATTAGAACTAAAGAAGAAAATATGGGTTTTGACAGGTATAATATACCTTCTTTTATTTTATCTTTTCGGAGCACATAAAACGGTTTATGTGGGCCTTATTGTGGTATTGGTCTTTTATAGATTTAGTTTCATACAATCAGTAAAATTTCTACTAAAATATTCAAGTATACTTATTCTTGCTTGTATGTTCCTAGCTTTTGTTGGATACGATTACCCTTGGATATTAACTTTTAGAAGGGTGCATTTTATTCCAACATTGCTGGATATTTGTTATACCGATTATTTTCAGGACAATTTTTTGTACTGGTCTGATTCCATTTTAAAAAAGTTTGTTACTTACCCTTATGATCTGAGGGTAACCAATATAATAGGCGAGGTTTATTTTAACAGGCCTGACATGTCAGCCAATAATGGACTCGTTTCAGAAGGGTATATGAATTTTGGTACTTTCGGAGTTCTTTTAAATATCTTTATCGTGTCATCGTTTTTTATGGTCATAAATAATTTGAAAATTCCAGCTAAATATTTCGGTCTTTTTATTCTGACCATGTTTTCCTTTTTAAGTTCTTCTGTTTTTACAGTATTGTTAACTCATGGGGGGGTAGCATTAATAATTGTTTCTATTTTTGTGCTTAGTGATAAACGAAACTTGATCTAAAATAAAGATTGCATTTCCATTATAAATGAATTTTAATATAACTAGTTAATGAAAAAAGTTTGCCATTTAAGTTCTGTTCATCATCGTCATGATACTAGGATATTGTTAAAAGAATGCACATCATTATTTAAGAACGGTTATGAAGTACATTTGGTAGTTGCAGATGGAAAAGGCTTTGAAGATTATAACGGTATTCAAATACATGATGTTGGTAAATCCCAAGGCCGTTTGGGTAGATTTTTCAATACCACGAAAGCCGTTTATAAGAAAGGATTGGAACTAGATGCCCATATCTATCACTTTCACGATGCCGAGCTCATACCTAAAGGAATTAAGTTAAAGAAAAAAGGAAAGAAAGTCATTTATGATTCCCACGAAGATTTACCTAGACAATTAATGAGCAAGCACTATATCCATTATTTCCTGCGAAAACCTATTTCGGTGCTAATAGAATGGTATGAAGATTTTGCGTCTAGGAAGTTCGATTTTATAATCACGGCGACTCCTCATATTCAAAAACGTTTTTCTAAATTGAATAAGTCATCTTTGGATATTAACAACTATCCACTACTTAGTGAATTAAACACGGAAATGACGGATTGGGATAAGAAAAAAAACGAAGTTTGCTATATTGGTAGTATTACCCAAATCAGAGGCCTGGAGGAAGTTATTGATGCAATGGGACATCTTGATGGTATAAAATTAAATCTAGCTGGAAGTTTTGCACCCCCAACTTTTAAAGATAATTTAGAAGGCAGAAATGGTTGGGAGAAAACAAATTTTCTTGGGCAAATCAATCGTGATGAAGTAAAAAGAGTACTTCGTGAATCTCAGGTGGGTATTGTTACTTTTTTGCCATATGGCAATCACACCCATTCGCAACCGAACAAATTGTTCGAGTATATGGCCCAAGGAATACCTTTGGTTGCCTCTAATTTTGAATTATGGAAGACTATCATAGATAAGGTAAATTGTGGTATCTGTATTGACCCTAATGAGCCTAAGGCCATTGCCGATGCTATACAAATCTTGTTAAATGATAAACCTCAAGCCAAACAAATGGGTGAGAATGGTCGAAATGCTGTGCTCAATACTTTTAATTGGGAGTCAGAAGAAAAAAAATTGATTAAATTATATGCCGAATTGGCTTAAAATAATCTCACAATCTGTTTAAAGAGTTTGCGACAATATTGATTATACCAGATTGATTATACCAGAGATTGGATTTCTTGTAAGGTTTTGTTTTACCATCATAGCATGCACATTTCATTAAATTGGTTTAGAAATAATTCAATATTTGAAGAGAGCTATAGAACAACAATATCAAAATGAAAAAACAGCCCGGACCATCTAGATAAGTCTAGTATCTAAAAATGAGGATCATAAATTGTGTCCTATATAAGTCTAGCAATTTTTTCTTAAATCAATTATGGTTAATTTTGACCTCAATAACGGTCTATTATTTTTAGATTAGTTGAGCAATTCGCAAAATAAAATATTCAAACCCAATTTGAAGAATCCTTAAAAATTATTTCAAGTAGATTTATTAATGATAATTAGGCTTAGAAATTGAATTCATGACACAACATAGTTTTAAACTTCATCTTTTAATTTTTCCTCTATTACTTTTATTGAGTAGTTCCCATTATTGTCAAAAGAATGAGAATAGTTTGCTAAAAACAAGAATCAAACCAATTATTTGGGGCTCCGATGACTTATCAAGCAAGCAAAATCTAAGTGATTTTAAGTTAGGTAAAAGAGAGCCACATCCTTTAGACATAGGAAAATCATTGATTTATACGGCTTACAGGTACCAACAAACGGGAGATAGCTCATACAAAGATCAATCTATGGGTTATTTAGCTTTAGTAGAAGATCTTTATACCAAACCAGAATATTATGCCAAAAACACCTTTAAATATAATTTTTCTCATGGAAAACTAAAACCGGGCTGGTGGTCTGGCATGGCGAACTCAGCAATAATATTCGGCCTAACATTTTGCGATAAGGTCTATGGTACCAATCATCAAGAAATTATTGAATCACTCATAAAAAATTTAAAAACAGATTATAGAGAGGGTGGATGTTTGTATACAATTGATGAAAATAAATCTTGGATACTTGAATATGCCTGGCCTGACATAAATGAGAAATCTGTTAAGTATGTACTCAATGGTTTCATGTACTCATTGGTTTGTCTGAAAATGGCTAATGACATTTCACCAAACCAAAATTTAGAACTACTATATAATAAAGGATGGCAGGGACTTGAACATAAAATCGACGAATACTATTTTGAAGGCGTAAAATGGACAAAATACGATTTGAATCCTACTATTGAGCCTCCCCATTATGCCATATTTGACATTATATTACTTGAATCACTGTCAAGTTTTAAAGAAGAAAAAGAGGAGTGGATCGAAAAAACAGTGGCTAGGAGAAGAAGTATTCTTAAAGAATTGTACAGATTAGATATCGCAACAAAAGATGAAAACAGCTACAATGTAATGTTCAGTTTAATTGGGCCGCCTAACCCGTATTGGATTGACATATATCCTATTGAAATAGTAATTAGCTATATCGATGGTACAAATAAAATTATAGAATCCTATCCTCCCAAAAAATTTGAAATAAATGTATTTCAAAGAGGGTTTATTAGTGCCGATTTAGATAAGGTTGAATTTACCAAAATTAACAATATCTCAGTGAACTCAAAATATCTAGGACAAAAACAAAGGCTTTTCATGTATACTCAACAAGACTTACAGAGCAATACTTCGGGAGTAAACCAACCAAATAGAATTGAAATAGAACCTGTGAGTGCCAATTATGATGGTGTTTTTAAAGATTCTATAATTACAATAGAGCCTGAAAGAATATATGATTCCGATGTTAAAAGCTATAAAAATAATGTTGCTCAAATAGTTATCCCATTCAAAGAAGTAATATATTTTAATGAAAAAGAAAACCTTGTTTTAAAAGTTGATAATAAAATTGACATACTTGATCATAAATTTTTTATTTATTCGGATGATGGTCAAGTATACCAAAAATATTATAAGTCAATATCCAAAGGAGGCAATATTTTAGTAATCAGCCCTGCTCAATTCGAAAATTACAACGTTAAAAAGGGAATAAAAAAAATTGTATGGCAGATTTATACAAGTAAGCTCGAAGAAGCAGGGAAAATAAAATTAGGGGATATCTTTAAGTCACAATCAGCGATAGAATTAGAAAGAATAAGATCTATTAAAGGTAAAAATCCCCAGGTAATTAAAACAGAGCCCTTAACTGCTAAGTTTGACGCTGAATTGAAAGATTCATTGTTCAAGATAAATTCAAGTAAAGTATATGAAGAGGATTTAGAAAGCTATAAGAGCAGAATCGCTCAAATTGCAATTCCTTTGTATGAAACTAGAAATTTTCAAGAAAACGAAAATTTAATATTAAAGGTAGAAAACGACTTTGATCTAACCAATCATAAATTTTTAATATATGATGAAAAAGGCATGGTCTATCAAAGATATTACCTGCCCATTCCAAAGGGTAAAAATATCATAATATTAAACCCGGTTGGATTTCCACTTTATCGTAGTGACAGCGGAATTAAAAAGGTAATTTGGCAGATTTACACTGATAATATGGAGCAAGGCCAAATTAAAATAAATAATGTTATGAAAACAGAAAATAATTTTCAATTGAGAAATGTATTTATAGACTCAAATTACAATTTTGAAGAAAAAAAAATAAGAGGAAATATTTATTAAAAATTACAATGTGAATAAATTCAAGTAACGCTTTAAGAAAACATAAATCAAAAATATAAATGAAAATAATCACGATTGTAGGTGCCAGACCCCAATTTGTAAAAGCTGCCGTAGTAAGTAGAGCAATAGAGGAGCATAATAACTTCGGTAAAGGAGTACTAATTGAAGAACTGATTGTTCATACTGGTCAACACTTTGATCAAAATATGAGTTCTGTATTTTTTGATCAAATGAACATTCCAAAACCTCATTATAATTTAGACATTAATAGTCTTTCGCACGGGGCTATGACAGGGAAAATGTTGGAGAAAATAGAAGAAATATTGCTTAACGAAAAGCCGGACTGGGTTTTGGTATATGGCGATACGAACTCAACTGTGGCAGGAGCATTGGCCGCTAAAAAATTGCATATCAAGGTGGCACATGTGGAGGCGGGTCTTCGTTCTTTTAACATGAGAATGCCAGAAGAAATCAATCGTATTCTAACAGATAGAATAAGTGATATTCTTTTTTGCCCTACTTGGACCGCGATTAACAATTTGAAAAATGAGGGATACGATACTTTAGACATCAAGCAGGTGCAATGTGGCGATGTAATGTATGATGCTGCACTTTACTATACTGATAGAAGTATTCGTCCTGAAAGCGTTATACAGGGAAATCATTTTGTTTTGTCTACTATCCATCGTCAGGAAAATACAGATAACAAAGATAAATTGTCCACCATCTTCGAAGCATTGAAAAAAGTATCCCAGAATCAAAAGGTGATTATACCATTGCATCCTAGAACTATAAAAAAGTTAGAGGATTTTGGAATTATTCCAGATAGAAATATACAGATTTTGGAGCCAGTAGGGTATTTTGAAATGATTTGGCTGCTTTCAAATTGTACTTGCGTAATTACTGATAGCGGAGGTCTCCAGAAAGAAGCATTTTTCTTTAAAAAACCCTGCATTACGGTTAGAGAGGAAACGGAATGGGTAGAACTCATCAACAATAAAGTTAATTTTTTGACTGGATCTGATAAAGATAAAATCATCGACACTTTTAATTATATCAAGAAAACTACAATAGATTTTAATATGAATCTTTATGGAAAGGGAGATACAGGTCATCTAATAGTTCAGGAATTGATCAACACAATTCAATATAAATGAACTTGGTCTCGATTATTACTCCAGTTTACAACTCCGATAAATTTTTGGCCAACAATATAGCATCTGTGCAAGCCCAGACTTATTCCAATTGGGAACATATTTTAGTAGATGATTGTTCCACAGATAATAGTGCTGATATTATTTTGGAATATGCATCTAAGGATTCTAGGATTAAATATATAAAACTGCAAAAAAACAGTGGGGCAGGAATTGCCAGGAATACTGCTATTAAAGCCGCAAAAGGAAAGTATATCGCTTTTTTAGATAGTGATGATTTATGGCATCCAGAAAAACTTCATATGCAAATTGGTTTCATGGAGGCAAACAACTATCATTTTTCCTTTACGGATTATGATATGGTAAATGAAGCTGGCCAAAAAATCTCAAAATTAATCAAAGCAAAACCAGTTGTAACCTATAAGACTGCTTTGTATAAAAATCCAATAGGCTGCTTAACTGTAATATTTGATGTGGATTTTTTCGGGAAGCAATTTATGCCAGCAATTCGAAAACGGCAAGACTATGCGCTTTGGTTAAAATTGCTAAAAAAAACTAATGGTTATGGCCTAGGTGAGTGCCTAAGTAGTTATCGAATTGGTAATGACTCTATTTCTTCTAATAAATTTAACCTTCTTAAGTATGAATGGAAAATTTATAGGGAAGAAGAAGGATTGTCTTTTTTTAAATCTTGCTTTTATTTGATTTCAGCAATTTTTATGAAATTGAAATCCTATATTTGACATATTTTCCTTCTAGATGCCAAAAATTTCCATTTTAAACTCAGTTGAAAGAAAATTTATTCTCCTTGTAGGTGATACCCTAATAATTTTGGCATCATTAAATTTATTGGTAAATCACGCAATAGATGAAAAATTTATTTCTTTAAAACTTAAATTCAGCGTCTTTGCCATCGGTATAACCTCTTATCTAGTACTAGCCTATATTCTGGACTTCTATAATCTTGAAAAAGTTTCCAAACGACGTTATTTTCTCCCGCAGTCCGTATACATTTCATCCCTGTACGTCTTTACAGTATTCATATCATGTGTTATTTTTTACGATATCAGCTTTTGGAGGGGAACCCTATTGATCTTTCTGTTGTTAACCCCTGTAGAAATTGGTCTATGGCGCCTTTTTTTCAGTAATGTTTTTAAAATTATTCCCGTAACTAAAAACGTTATTTATATTTATGAGGACGCTACGTATGACAGTCTCCGAGAGGACATGGCTGCAATAAATGGCAAGGATATGGAAACTTTTTACAAGGTAAAACTTACATTTTCCATAGATCAAAATACCTTGATCAATAAAAAATACTTTTTAACGGCAGCCGAAAAAATTGATACATGGATCATCAACACCAAGAGTTATAATAATTTACCTAAAGAATTGGAAAAAATAATTCTTAGATCCATGCTAAGGGGTAAGGAAGTTATTTCCTTTACCTCCTTTTACGAAAATACTTATGAGGCATTACCCATAAAATCCCATAATGATAGCTTTTATGAAATACTTCAATTCAAGAATAAAAAAATAAGGTATTTAATTAAGATATTTAATTTCTTGATTAATTTTTCCCTTGCCCTCTTCGTTGGTATTATATTCGCTCTGGTTACCCCATTCGTCTTTTTATTAAATCTGTTGTTTAATAGAGGGCCTCTTTTTTATACCCAAAAAAGAGTTGGACAACATGGCAAGGAATTTAGTATTTATAAATTTCGTTCGATGGTGGTCGATGCTGAAAAAACAGGAGCAATAATGGCCACAAAGAACGATGCAAGAATTACACCCTTTGGAAGAATATTGCGATTGTTCAGAATTGATGAACTTCCACAAATAATTTCTGTTATAACTGGAGATATGCAATTTATCGGCCCTAGACCCGAAAGAAAGATATTTGTGAAACAGCTTAATGAAATTACGCCCTTTTACAATATAAGACACCTTATAAAGCCAGGAATTACAGGATGGGCCCAGGTTAAATACAAGTATGGTGAAAATTTGGACGATTCCATAAAAAAACTGGAATATGATCTCTATTACATCAAAAATAAATCCGTTACCTTGGACCTAAGAATTATTTTTAAAACGGTTACCACGGTCTTGTTTTCGAGAGGCGTATAAAATAAAATTAATGAAAAAAGTACTTATCACCGGGGCAGCCGGATTTTTGGGATCGCATTTATGCGATCGCTTTATAAAAGAAGGTTATTACGTTATTGCCATGGATAACCTGATTACCGGTGACCTTAAGAACATAGAACATCTTTTTCCTTTGGAACAATTTGAGTTTCAACACCACGATGTCTCCAAATTTGTACATATTCCTGGTAAGCTCGACTATATCCTGCATTTTGCCTCTCCCGCAAGTCCAATAGATTACTTAAAGATCCCCATTGAGACCCTAAAGGTTGGTTCTCTTGGCACCTTAAATTTATTGGGCCTTGCCAAAGAAAAAAAAGCCAGGATACTGGTAGCCTCTACTTCGGAGGTTTATGGAGATCCCTTGGTACATCCCCAAAATGAGAATTATTACGGCAATGTTAGCCCAATTGGACCCCGTGGGGTTTATGATGAGGCGAAGCGATTTATGGAATCCATTACTATGGCCTACCATCGATTCCACGGCGTTGATACACGTATCGTTCGTATTTTCAATACCTATGGTTCCAGGATGAGATTGAACGACGGAAGAGTGGTACCTGCCTTTATGGGACAAGCCCTAAGAGGCGAGGATCTTACCGTTTTTGGGGATGGTTCACAAACAAGGTCATTTTGTTATATAGACGATCAGGTGGAAGGTATCTACCGATTATTGATGAGCGACTATACCGATCCCATAAATATTGGTAATCCCCATGAAACTACGATCAAGGAATTTGCCGAGGAAATTATAAAGCTCACAGGTACAGATCAGAAAATAATATACAAACCCCTTCCCCAGGATGATCCCATGCAACGTGAGCCAGATATTACCAGGGCCAAGGAAATATTGGGTTGGGAGCCTAAAGTGAACCGGGCCGAGGGCCTTAAGAAAGTCTACGAATACTTTAAGTCCCTATCCCCGGAAGAGCTACAGAAAAAAGAACATCGGGAATTCTCGGCCAAATAAAAAATTTCAAGGAATCCAAAAATAAGTGAACAATTGCAGTAACAAGTGGTCAGAACGTAGGATTCAAGGTTGACCTACCATTTTTTCCTTTTCACCCTTTCCCAAGTGTTCTTTAACGTGAGTTCGATATGTATTTTATTTAACATCAGTTGTTTATATGATATCTGTCTGGTCGAGCGGAGTCGAGACCTCATTGTAAATACATTACAGTAAAATAACCTCTCGACTCCGCTCGAGGGGACCGTAGCATTTATTATAACTTACATTAAATCAATGTATTGATAAAATTTTTATGTCGAACTCACGTTCTTTAGCATTTTGTTATAGCATACAGCTTAAAGTCTATTGCTAATCCCTTTAAAAACTTCCAGAAAGACAAAAATCCAACGGATTAATTTTGATCTAAGTAGGCACATATTCCATTTCAAACCGTATTTTTGGGGAAATTTTTTAAGAATGAACATCTTGATCCTTGGTGCCGGAGGGCGCGAACATACCTTAGCCTGGAAGCTAAAACAAAGTCCAAAACTTAAAAATCTTTATGTGGCTCCCGGAAATGCGGGAACCGCTGCAATAGCCAAAAATGTACCCATTGGTGTAAACGATTTTGAGGCCATTAAGAAATGTGTGCTTTCGGAAAATATCGAAATGGTCATTGTAGGGCCAGAGGATCCACTGGTGAACGGGGTGCACGATTTTTTCCTAAACGATACCGACTTAAAAAATATTCCCGTCATTGGCCCGCAAAAAGCAGCGGCTACCCTGGAAGGCAGCAAGCAGTTTGCCAAGGAGTTTATGATGCGCCATAACATCCCTACCGCTGCCTATGAAAGTTTCACCGCCCAAACCTTGGAAAAAGGCTATGCTTTTTTGGAAACCCTCAAGCCACCTTATGTATTAAAAGCGGACGGATTGGCTGCAGGGAAAGGGGTTTTGATACTAAATAACCTACAGGAAGCCAAGGACGAACTGAAAACTATGCTGATCGACTCCAAATTTGGGGCTGCAAGCACTACTGTAGTAATTGAGGAGTTTTTGGATGGGATTGAACTTAGTTGTTTTGTGCTGACTGATGGAAAAGGTTTTAAGGTCCTACCCACCGCAAAAGATTATAAAAGAATTGGTGAAGGTGATACCGGATTGAATACAGGTGGTATGGGGGCCATTTCGCCCGTTCCTTTCGCTGATAAGGTTTTTATGGCAAGAGTAATTGAGCGAATCGTAAAACCTACCGTAGAGGGCTTTAAATTGGACAATTTACCTTATAAGGGATTTGTGTTCATAGGTTTGATAAAAGTTGGCGACGAACCAAAAGTAATTGAATACAATGTGCGAATGGGCGATCCTGAAACCGAGGTGGTAATACCAAGAATTAAAAATGATCTGGTCGAGGTTTTTGAAGCCGTTGCAAACCAAAACTTGGATAGCATCGACCTGGAAATAGATGAACGTGCTGCCACCACAGTAATGGCGGTATCCGGTGGTTATCCGGAAGCTTATGGGAAAGGAATGGAAATAACAGGTTTTGAGAATATAGAAGATGCCGTGGTATTCCATGCCGGAACGGAGTTAAAAGAAGGCAGGGTCTTGACCAATGGAGGTAGGGTTATGGCGGTTACCGCATATGGTGCCGATTACAAGGAAGCACTAAAGAAATCCTATAAAAACATGGAGAAACTACAATTCGATAAGATGTACTATCGCAAAGACCTGGGATTCGATCTTTAATAATCAACTACATATAGAAATACTATATTTTAGTATTTAACGTGAGTTCGATTTATATTTAATTGTTAATGAGTTGTT
>TARA_R110002020_G_scaffold80583_1_pt1 | contig 77752 bp, 67 predicted proteins | sample TARA_R110002020 | Tara Oceans TARA_R110002020 (sample SAMEA4396489) | marine metagenome | biome: Westerlies Biome; feature: [MES] marine water layer (ENVO:01000295) within the mesopelagic zone...; material: water (ENVO:00002006), including particulate matter (ENVO:01000060) such...
AATCCCGTCAAGGCCTGACATTAGGTGTCACCTCCGGACGCATACATCTGTCCCCATTTTTCCCAATCAACCCTTCTGCATGCTCCTTCCGATCACCGCCTATCCACACCGCACGACCAATGATGTCGCCCTCCCTGACCGCTCCAAAATACCGTCCATCAAAGGAATCCGGTGTGCGATCAGAAAGGAGCAGAACCTCTTCTGCCTGAAGCTGCCTGCAGCCCGTCCAGGGAGACGGCAGGGCGCGTCCCATACTATCTGTTGATAGCAGGCGGACAGTCGAAGTCCCGTTGATCTGTAACACACCCTTGATCTCACAAACCGTGTCGCCTTCGAGCGCCCGGACGTTCTTGATGACGGGGATGCCTGGCGCAAGATAGCGCCTCTGGATCGCGAGTCTCGAAGCGGCCTCTGGCAGGTTCGAGACAACCAGATCACCCCGCGAAATCACCTCCAAAGGTTCGACGCGATACCACCCAAGCGGAGCACTTTCGCTCGGATTGTAGAGTAATATGGGCGGTAAAACACCAGTCGCCGGAAGGCCTGTCAATGCCACTCCGAGCACAGAAATACCGCTCCAAAATACTGCGCGGAGGCTCATGAAAAGCCCCTCCAGTTGCTCGAAAGAAGTCTCCAATTGGCCATCGACAATGTGATTGAATCTGTTCTCAATGCCCTGATTTCAAGCGCCATGACCGCCTCCCCGGGACCTATTCCAGACGGTCGAATAATCATTCAAATCATCGACATGATAGACGACGGTGCCGCCATGTTTTCTGTATTGCGGTCCATTGTTCGACCAGCGCCAGTTCTCCATCGTGCGAACCGTGATACGCAGATAAGCCGCCGCCTCTTTCGTCGTCAGGAAAGGACTTGGACGTCCTTTTGCCTCGTTCATTCCCCGTACCCCGTCTTGCCGGGCACAGATCAACGTGGCGGCTTCAACACGTCCCAGAAAACAAAAGAAAATTCTAATTGGGAGTCACGAAGATATGCGGCTCCGCGGCGATACCCTGTTTAACCATGCGCAGCGCGCATGACTTCGTAAGCATACAGATGCCCCTCTATCGAGCGAATTAAACATGCCAGAAGCCGCCCCGGAATGATCTCCGGAGCGGCCAGTTTGGCGATGAGTGCGGGGCTAGTCCTTGGGGTTCCAGAGGATCACGTGGCGGCCTTTCTTGCCTTTGACCGGTGCGAGGTTCGCGTAGATGCGGCGCGGGCCAATCTGCGGATCTGCGAGGGTCAGGGAGACGTATTCGCGGCCGGAAGACTTTGCCTTGCGCATCCAGCCGCCGCCGATTTCGGTCGCGGTCTCACCGGCGAAGATGCGGTAGTCCGGCTGGGCCTCTTCAGCTTTGTCCGCGTTCTTTTCGATGCGGATGGCGGCTGAGAGGTTCATCATTGCGAGGGCGCCTTCGAAGCCGGTTTTGGTTTCGCTGACATATCCGAGTGCGTTTGCCATGGGGGTCTCCTTTTCGTTTCCGTGGCTGTCTTCGAGGGACACCTTGTCCCCGTCGACGCCGGACCGCCCGGACGGCGCGGGGCGGGCCTGAACCTGCAAGGGCGCAGCAAAGCGGAGCACCGGACAGGCGCATGAATTTGTCTCGCGAGGAGCCGCAAAGCGGCGGGGAAATTCGTGGGACTGTCCGGTTTCAGGGCCGTTTCGTGTCGTCCAGGTCACACGGCAATAGACGGGAACAAGGGGTCTTTCGGGGCAAGCGGAGAGCGGAACAGACCGCTTTGGCAATCGCACTCGGAGGCAAAAAGAAACCCACAGACGGGCGATTTTTCGGAGGCGCATCTGTCTTGATCTGAACCGCAGGAGTACACACTCATCCGGTAGAAGCATGTGGAAATGCCGCCCGGCATGCTGCCGAACGGCTTTCGCTTCCACGGACAAGGAGACTGCAACATGTCAGGCGGCGTCCTGCTCTGCGACAGACTGGTCTTCGGGAGAAGCTTCGTCCTCGCCAGAGGTAAACAGGCTGGCGATCCGGACCCATGCATCTGCTGGCGGCGACCCTGCGTTTGTAACAAGGCGCGTAGGCGGCACCTGCATCCATCCCGGACGCCAGCCCGGATTGGCCTCACACTCTTCGCCAGTGATCCGGTTCCAGACCAGTTCCTTCTGGGCTTTGCCCGTGTCTGTGAGCGCTGCTTTCGCCGTCGATGGAGACGCAATGTCTGCCACCATGGCGTTAATGGCGCGCTTGTCCCGAACGAGATCAAGGAAGACACGCTCCGGCTTCCAGTAAGCGGCCATGTCGGTTTCGGTGGCGACAGCGACGGCTTCCACAACCGGGCCGCCCGCTTCCAGCGTATCCGCCATCACAAAAGCCAGCACGGTCAGGGTTTCCGCATCGTTCATTTCGAGCAGCGCCGCAAAGACCTCGCTGAGGTGATAGGCGTCCCCGTTTGCGCGCAGGGATGCGACCCCATGGGCGTCAAACAGGCTGCGGACATGGTCCCCGGCGGCCCGCATTTCTGCGGCGGCGCGTGATGCCTCCACGCTGGCCTGTATGTCCTCCTTCCGGGCGAGGAAGTCGTGCCGCCTGACAGTCCAAAGAGCGGACCCGACCATGGCATGCGCCACCATCAGCCGGAGGGCGATTCCAGGGTGTCCAAGCAAGGTTGTACGCGCTGCGCCATGGCGGTGGAGGGCAATGTATTGTGCGAGCGGCCCGGACATTTCGGGCTTGGTGTCGGCTGCTTCCGCATCACCGTCCGGCCTTGCGCGCTTCTCCAGTTTCCGGGCTTCGGCCTGCGTAATGTAGCCCTCATGGAAGGTCACAGTGCCATCATCGCGGACTTCGACAATCACGCTGCCGCCCTTCGTCCGGGGGCGCTTCAAATACTCCCAACTGGCAAAATATTTCCCGCGTTCGAGAACCTCTACATTGCGCCACCCGGCGTCAATGTAGGTCTCGACCTTGGCCGCAAGCGCTGCCGATTGGGCTTTCCAAAACGTGTCGGCCTCTGCGAAGACACCTGTCTCACCGAAGAGGTCAGCTGCCACTTTGCCTTCATAGATCGCCAGATCAAACAGCGCCTTGTCGGTCGTGATGGTGGCCCCGCCCGTGATCCATGCCTTGCAGGCGCGGCCCATGGGCGCGCGCTCTGTTTCACTTCGAAACAGGGCCAGCCAGTCTGCCTGCTGGTCCTTCGTAGCAAGTGTGAGCGCGCGGATTGTCTCCGGGTCGATTTCGTCTTTGGCGTAAAGCGCACGGATCGGGCTGGAGAGATTGGCGAGGGCGAGGATACGCCGGACTTTCAGGTCCGTGACCCCGAAATGTCCGGCAATCTCTTCCACCGTCCGGCCTGCATGCGCCAGCTTTCCGAACGCATTGTATTGCTCCATTTCCGTGGCGGGCAGGCGGGCGACATTTTCGATGAGCGAGGCCTCCACCGCTGCGGCGTCGTCATCCGCTTCCATGATTGCGCACGGGACGGCGATTGACTTGCCGGTCTCAGCGGCAATGACCTGCAAGGCATGGAAGCGCCGCCGTCCCGCGACGACGCCATAGCCATCACCTTCGGGGCGCACCAGAAGTGTCTGGCGGATTCCTTTCTCCCGGATGGAGGGCAAGATGTCGGAGACATCAGGCGCCTTGCGGTTGTGCCGCATGTTGAGCTTGCTGATATGGAGTTGCTCAAGGGGAAGTGTTTTCAGTGCGGGTTGTGCCATGGGATTGTCCTCCTGTTCTGGCGGGTAAAGTGAAAGGCCAAGCGCCCATGCCGGGCCTTTCCAGTTGATCGGGCTGAAGGGGAGGCCTTCCGCGTCGCGGTTTGCGTCCGGATCGGTCTCGCCCCAGTCATAGTCATGCAGGCCAATCAGCGGCGCGCGGCCATCGACCCAGATTTCGACGACGCGGGACTCCTCTATGACGAGGGTCATGTGCGGACGTGGCCCTAATAGGTCATCCAGCGCGCTCATGCCTGCGCGACCCGTGCAGGTGCGGACGCCATCAAACGCGCTAAGGCTCTGTGCCCGGCTTGCAAGGCTTCGGGGAGCAGTTCGCATGCGACTTCAGTCAGGTAGGCGTTCTCCGACCTCGGATCGTTGGCCTCTATACCCCAGATGCTGGCGGCATGAGATTCCAGTTCCACGCTTTCGCGTTCAATGGCGAGCACGATTCCGCAATAGAACCACTCATCCTTGCGCCACGCGTCCATGACGGCTTCGGCGTCTGCTTGCGCCTTCGTCAGCCGCTCGCGGAAATTGTTTCCGGGTCCGATAAATCCCGGGTCGCCAATATTGAGCGATGGCCAGAATCCGTCCTGGCGCTCGTCTGGACTATCCGGACAGTCGTCGCGGACGATCCGCGCGGTGACGCGAAAGCCGTCAATCTCGACGGCAATGCTGTCGCCCTCGCACACATAGCGGTCAAATCTCTCCCGGAACGCCATGACTCAGCGGCTCCAGAAAATGTGGACTTCATCAAAGCCCGTCTGGAACACCATGATCTCGCCATTCATCGCCATGTCGCGGGCAAGCGCGGTCCAGTCGATATAGTAATCGAGCGAGGCCGGAATCTCTGTCCCGCTGTCGCGCGTCACTTCCTCGGCAAAGTCTGCGGCGCTGCGATATTCGCCTGCATAGTCTTCAAACGCGGCGTGAGCCTGTTCAAGGTCATCGCCGAATTCGCGGTAGAGTTTCGCTCCAAGGCTCCCGTGTTCGGTGATGAAGTCCGCAAGGGCGCAAACTGTCTCGAAGGAGGCATATTCGGAAATGCGCGCGCCTTCGAACCCCTCATAGTCATGAATTGACCATTCCTCCGCACCCGGTTCAGGCGACGCCGCCAGCATGGCGCGGACGCCCTGCATCATCTCGTCCGGTTCTGTCGCGTCGATCCACGCCCCGTGGAGCCGTCCATTATTATACGCGGCAAGACAGGCGACATAGATGCGGGGCGTGTCCCGCAAATCTGGTCCGGTCGCTGTTCCAAGGGGAGCGGGAGTCTCGTGTGAAGGGGTCATGTCAGCCTCGCAAAATTGAACCTCGCCCGCGTGCCTTTCCCGGCAGGCGGGAGGGGGCGGACGAAAGGTGCGGGCGCCCGGGCGTATGAGGGCCGGGGGCAAGGCGGAAAGGTAGGAGGCACGGAAAGAACCGGCGGACCCAGGTCACCGGCGCCTTGCGCGCGGGCCGCGCCCGGGCAGACGCGCCGTCCGCCCCCTCCCGGCTGCTGGGAAAGCTTGTCCACGCTTTCAAACACCAAACAGGCAGGCTGGTGCCGTGGATACGAATCCTTCCAGACCCGACAGCCATGGCCTTGGATATACGAGACTTCCGGGAAGCTGACCGCGCAGCGCTGATTGCGCTTTGGGAGGCGTGTGCGCTGACCCGGCGATGGGACGACCCGAATGCAGACATGGACCGGTCGATCGCATCCCGCGATGCCACGATCCTCGTCGGTACATTAGATAACGATGTCATTGCCAGCGCCGTGGTCGGCCATGACGGCCATCGCGGCTGGATCTACTATCTGGCTGTCAGCCCAGACCGTAAAGCCTGCGGCCATGGGCGCGAAATGATGGCCGAAGCCGAGCTTTGGCTGACGGCGCGGGGGACGCCGAAGGTGCAGCTCATGGTGCGCGGGGAGAACGAGACCGCGACTGCCTTCTACAATGCCCTCGGCTACGAGCGCCAGGATGTGACCGTTCTCGGCAAATGGCTCATGCCATCGCCCGAGGCAGATTGAGGTATCGAGAGGCCACGCGCGCCTGACCCCTCTGGCCGTAAGGCCAGTGGGAAGCAAAGCGCGGCCCCCGCCGGCGAGCCCCCGCAGCGCGCGGCGACCCGAACGGGTGGCCGCGTGACCGGAGACGAGCCGGGCCCGGTCAGGTGACGTGGACGAGGTGGAGGGCTCTCGTCTCCCGGACAGCCCCGCGTCAGCAGGCGGGGGAGGGGCGATGCTTACAAGTGCTTTGAGATACTAAGAGGTGTCTACCAGTTCGTAAGCCGCTAATCGAAATAGAGCGTTCGACCGGATGACGTCGTATGCGCTCTTCGATGTGCGGAGGGGCAGGTCAAAGGTTCTCTTCCAAAAGGGAGAAATATTCGCCGTCCCGAAGGCGCTGGCCCTTGGCGAGCAGGCGGGCCATTTCGGACTTCATGGCGGACGACGGTCCGCCCCATTCTTCCGAGATGCGCTTCTCACCATAGAAAATCGTCGCGGTTTCACGATAGGTGAGTCCCGCGTCGTGGGCATCCAAGGCGACAAGAGCGTTGCGATAGCCGAGGCCCTTGCGTGACCAGACAGGAGGCGACATGTCGTCGTCGCCGTAGACCTTCTGGGCACGGTTCAGCGCATTCACGTGATCCTGCATTGTGCTGAATCCCGAGATGGAGAATTCCATTTTTACAGGCTCGAGGGACAAGAGCGACTTGCCACTGCACCTGACCTGGATCGAGCACTTCTTACCTTTGACAAGGATGTGTTCGTGCTCGAAGGCATCCACGAGATGGATGATCTTGCAGAGGCGCGTGCTCTTTTCGAAGATTTCGTCGATCTCGCCGCGCTCTCTTTCACGCACGTGAACGGCGACCTTGCGGGGATAGGTCTTGTCGGACCAGAAGACATGCGTGGTAAGGGCCGACTGATCTGGGTTCGGAAAATAGAGAAGTCCCCAGTCTTCGGCTTGGCGGTCCTGCTCGCAAAGCCGGAGAAGCTGTATGTCACAACATGCCGTTCTTGTTTCAAAGTCAGGTTGCGCAGCATAGGCGGCGGCTTTCAGCGCGGAATTGCGCCGGGCGAATTCCCAGGCCCAGTTCCCGCGTGAGAGATTGGCGGTGTAGTCATACCTGGCGAGGGTATCGTTCAGGTCTTCTATCGTGTGAACAAGCATGGATCTGCCTCCCGCGTCAGGGGAATGCAGAAGGCGTGCCAATTTCAATTTATCATGGAAACTTCAAGGTTGCTCGCTTAGGTCAAAAGGCGATGAAAAAGTGCGCTCACCGAGCCAAAAGCACTGTACGCACATAAGCAGATTGAGCGTGTTCTGACTGCGCCGTTCGTCCAGACAGATTGAATCTCGCAGCCGTCACAATTACAACAGGCTGCATCGAGAGATTGATACCAGATAGATGATTGTAGTCTCGCATCGTGACCGCGATGCAAGACAACAGTCAATAAAGATTGGTCGCTCACGTCGCAAGTTTTTGAGTGGATTGTTGTTCTTTCAATATATCCAGGGCTACGTCGACGATCATATCTTCCTGGCCACCAACCATACGCCTACGTCCTAGTTCAACCAGGATTTCACGTGTATCGATCCCATAATCTTTCGCTGCCTTCTCTGAATGCCGGAGGAAGGACGAGTACACCCCGGCATAGCCCAGCGAGAGCGTTTCGCGATCAACGCGGACGGGGCGGTCCTGGAGTGGGCGGACAAGTTCCTCAGCGGCATCCATGAGCGCGAAAAGATCGCATCCATGCTTCCACCCCTTTCGCTCGGCGGCTGCGATGAACACCTCAAGCGGTGCGTTTCCGGCCCCGGCACCCATGCCGGCCAGCGAAGCATCCACGCGTCTTGCGCCATGTTGAACGCCGACAATGGAATTGGCGACGCCAAGCGACAGATTGTGGTGGGCGTGGATACCCCGTTCAGTTTCCGGCTTCAGGACTTTTTCGTAGGCTTGAAGCCGTGCGATGTATCCATCCATGTCGAGCGCGCCGCCACTATCGGTGACATAGATACATTCGGCACCATAGCTTTCCATCATGGCGGCTTGTTCAGCCAATTTCTCAGGCTCAACCATGTGGGACATCATAAGAAAGCCAACCGTGTCCATACCCAGATCTCTGGCAACACCGATATGCTGTTTCGATACGTCGGCTTCCGTGCAGTGTGTGGCGATCCTGACAGACCTGACGCCAAGCTTGTAGGCATGCTTCAGCTCCTCGATCGTTCCGATCCCGGGAAGGAGGAGCGTGGTCAGTTTCGCCGTTTTCACTGAATCTGCGACGGCTTCAATCCACTCCCAGTCTGTGTGGGCACCAAAACCATAATTGAAGCTTGAGCCATTCAGGCCGTCTCCATGTGCAATCTCGATTGCGTCGACCCCGGCCTGGTCAAGGGCGGCGGCAATCTTGCTGACGTGCTCGATACCGTATTGGTGTCGGATCGCATGCATCCCGTCGCGCAGAGTGACGTCCTGAATGTAAAGATTGTCGGATTTTGGATCGAACGCCATCAGGCAGTCTCCTTGGCTAGCCGCTGCGCGGCGATCTTCTCAGCGGTCGCAATGCCAGCTGACGTCATTATGTCGAGATTTCCCGCGTATGCAGGCAAGTAGTGGGCCGCACCCTCGACTTCCAGGAAGACGCTGGTCTTGATGCCTTCAAACGTGCCCAGGCCCGGAATCTTGACCGGGTTGTTCGAGCCGAACCGTTCGAACTGAACCTTTTGCTTCATCCGATAGCCGGGCACATAGGCATTGACCTTTGCAACCATTGCTTCGATTGAGGCCTCAATTGTCGGCTCATCTGCGCCACTAGAGAGGGTGAATACCGTATCGCGCATGATCATCGGAGGCTCCGCCGGGTTCAGGACGATTATGGCTTTGCCTTTCCGGGCTCCTCCAACCTCTTCTATACCCTTTGAGGTGGTCTCGGTGAATTCATCAATGTTGGCCCGCGTTCCCGGCCCGGCTGACTTGGAGGCGATGGAAGCGACGATCTCCGCATAGTGGACTGTCGCGACGGATGCTACTGCTGCCACGATTGGGATCGTCGCCTGCCCGCCGCAAGTGACCATGTTGACATTTGACGCATCCAGATGCGCGTCACCATTGACGACGGGTATGACATACGGCCCGATCGCCGCAGGCGTGAGGTCGATCATCACCTTTCCGGCGGACGTGACGACTTCATTGTGCCGCTTGTGTGCGCCAGCAGATGTCGCATCAAAGACAATTCCGATTTCGGGCCACACGTCGAGCTTAACGAGACCCTCAATTCCTTCATGCGTGGTCGCGATACCCATGCGCTTTGCCCGGGCAAGGCCGTCCGAGTCGGGATCGATCCCGACCATCGCGCCCATTTCGAGACCCTTTGACTTGCGTATGACCTTGATCATGAGGTCAGTTCCGATATTTCCGGATCCGATGATCGCAACCTTGGTCTTCTTGAGAGTTGTCATTTCCAATGTCTCCTATTTCGCCGCAATTGCGAGGCGAACCGACCCAATACCTTCGATATCTGCTTCAAACAGATCACCAGGCTCCATTGAGGCCATCGGGCCAAGAGCACCTGTCAGAACGACGTCGCCGGCCTTGAGAGGTGCTCCGAGCTCTGCGCATTTTCGTGCGAGCCAGAGTGCGGCGTTTAGCGGATTTCCAAGGCACGCGATGCCGGCGCCATATGAAACCGGGCGTCCATTGCATTTCATCACCATGCCAGCATTGACGAGATCAAGCCCATGCAGTGCACGAACAGGACCGCCCAGGACATATAGGCCTGATGAGGCGTTATCCGCGATCGTATCCGAAATGCGGATATCCCAGTCCTTGATACGACTGCCCACAATTTCGATGGCAGGCACGACGTGGTCTATGGCTCGGATCAGTTCGCTTGGCGTTGTATCCTGCGCGTTGATGTCCCTGCCGAGTATAACGGCTATTTCAGCCTCGGCCTTGGGTTGTTGAGTTGCTGACAACGGAATTTCATCACCGTCGCAATATTCCATATCCGCATAGAGGACGCCAAAATCGGGCTGGTCTACGCCAAGTTGATTTTGGACTGCCGCTGACGTCAGGCCAATTTTCCGGCCAACAATCCGTCGCCCTGCGGATACCCACCGGGCTGTGTTGATCGCCTGGACCTCGTATCCGGCTTGCGGATCAAGACCAATGAGATCACGCACTGGCGCGCAGTAGGTTTGTCCAGCGTGTGCGTTGAACAGTGCATCCGCAGCCTTTTGAATTTCATCTCTGGAGATCATGGTCTGGTTCGCGTCCGTAAGTGACTTGGAATTTAGATCGCTAACTACGCGATGTACTTGACACTGCAATCCGAGGCAGGCCAATTGCTATCACAATGTGATAAATGGAGATCCGTGTGGCACGATCCATGTCTTCCTTCGACAAGGCGATGGCCTTGTTCGGAGCACTTGTTGCGCAGGACGGTGTATTCGAATCAGACGCAATGAGTGTCCAGCTCGGGGTGCCGGAATCGACTCTGTACAGGCATCTGAATGCCCTCCATTCGGCCGGGCTCATCTGCCGATCCAGACGTGGACGATATTTGCCCAACCCAGTTTTTCTGAAGAAGTTGGAGGGGTACACACCACATGCAGTGCTGTCGGAACTAGTACGGCCCTTTTTGGACCAACTAAGTGTCGCGTTGGAAACCACGACCCACTTTGGCCTTCTGGAGAACGACATGGTTACCTACCTCGCGAAATCGGTATTTGAAGGAGAGGAGGTGTTCACGCGCGAGAACGGGCAGCTGGAGGCGTACTGTTCTGCTATCGGCAAGGTGTTGCTCTCGCACATGACGGTCGACGAGCGACGGGCGTATATATCCAGCGGGCCCTTTCCAAAGCTAACGGATAAAACGATCACGGATCCAGCCGAAATCGAACGAGAACTACATCGCACGCGCAATAAGGGATTCGGCGTTGACGATGGCGAGGTTCATAACGCACTTTATTGCATCGCTGTGCCAGTCTTCAGTTCGCGGGGAATGGTCGTGGGCGCAATTTCTAGTTCATCTAGCCAGAGGTGGGCGAGTCCTAAAGAACAGCGTGATCGCCTGATTCAGCTCAACGGGGTAGCGCTGTCAATCTCTTCCACCTTAGGGGCCGGCGCCTGATCATGTGGAGATGAGAGGTCAAAAAAATGGGAGCCGCTTAGGCTCCCAGAGTTTGGCGGAGACCTAGCTCCGCCGGAGGAAACAGACTGGTTGTCGTATCTCTTGAGCGTTCCCTGACCTTGAATGGCAGTGAAGTTCAACCTGACACGACACATTTGGGTTGAGCCGCTATCCGGTTGCGCGTCAACCTGGCCGGATACGAATGAGTGGCATCGCTCCCACATTGTGAAACTTTATGAAATCTGCGCGCTCGGGTGAACAGGATTGGAATTCTGTAGGCCTACCCATGATATTTGTGCGTCGAGAATATTCTCGAAAGCGGCCATGCGCGAATAATAGGACATGTGGGAACATGGACTGCGTTCTGAGCGTTCCCGAACAACCGATAGAAATAAGCGAGTATACGGAACAAAAATCTCGGAGTCGGGAAATGGCTTTTCGACATCCGGGGCGGCGAGCACTGCTCCAATCCGGGAGTCAGGTGCACTAAGTTGCGCTGGCGTCTGTTCCGTATGGCGAAATTAACAGCAGCTTCGATAGCACAGTTGCCTTTGGCCACATGCAGATTTCGATCCTTGCTACGGAATTTGAGCTCGCGCTGTTCGTAAATAAATATTGACACAATCAAAAAAATCATTTTTTCTCAAAAAAAGAACAAAATCTTGCACCTCAAGCAAGGTTGTTAGGGAGGTACTTAAATATGCCAAAACTAAGCGGCAGTTCCGTTTTGATTACGGGCGGAGCCACGGGAATTGGTCGGGCGGTGGTCCATCATTTTGTCGAGGAAGGTGCCAGACTGTGTGTTCTGTGCGTCAATGACGAACAGGCGAGTTCGTTGCGGGGTGAGTTCGGGGCTGAGGTTGAAACAGTAATTGGGGATGTGCGCAGTCTGGCAGACAATCAGCGCGCTGCGGCCCTTGCCGTGGAGAGATTCGGTGGACTGAACACCTTTATCGGCAATGCAGGGATATGGGATTTTATAACGCCTCTGGAAGCGCAGGATGAAGAAAAGCTCGAAAGAGTCTGCGATGATATTTTTGGTGTGAATGTAAAGGGGTACGCGCTCGGAGCGTACGCGTGTCTTCCTGCGCTTCGCCAGTCTAAAGGGTCCATAATTTTCACGGCCTCTAGCTCAAGCTTTTTTACGGGCGGAGGTGGTCCGCTATATGTGGCATCGAAACACGCTGTGATTGGACTCATCAAGCAGCTTGCGAAGGAAGTCGCGCCAGACGTTAGGGTTAATGGCGTAGCTCCAGGAGGTACGATTACCAATCTTTCCGGGTCGCCCTCATCCGAGCACGCAAAGTCCCAGATGGCTGAGATTCCAGAGATCGACAAACTTCTCGAGGGCATGACACCGCTCGGATTTGCCGCAAAGCCTGAAGACCATGTAGCGCTATATGCGTTGCTTGCCTGTCCGGTGTCGGCTCGATACGTCACAGGCACAACCATCTCGTCCGATGGCGGTATTGGCGTGGGCTGACCCAGCCTGAACGCGTTCACCAACTAAGTCGAAATTGTGCCAGCAGTGCTGGCGGTCTTTTGGATCAAATCTATGAACCTGCCGGTCTTCAAATTCGCTCATGCTGCCGCTGCTGCTGGGGTGCTTTACTTCTCCCAACCTGGGGCGCTGGCAGAGCAGGCCGTTTTAACGATCCCCGACGCAAGTCCTCGGTCAAATATAGAGCTGCCAACTGCCGGACGTGTACGGTTTGCTCCTGATAATTTATTTGCCGTCGATTTTGTGTCTGATTCTGTGGGCTGGGTGGGGGGATACTACGGGACACTAATGAAGACCGAGGATGGAGGAGGGCATTGGAAGCGCGAGCCCTTGCCGTTTACGGACTTAATTAGGCGGATCGACTTTGTGGACGAGGCCATCGGCATTGCTGTCACGAGTAGAGGAAAGATCCTGAGGTCTGAAGACGGGGGCGCACATTGGGAAGTTGTGCATATTGAGTCGGGCATTAACTTGCGAGATGTCTACTGTCTCGACGCCCAGACAGCTTGGGTCGTCGGACATGAGGCTACAGTGCTTCACACGTCCGATGGCGGTAAAACGTGGCAAACTCAGGCGTTATCCGGATATCAGGGACGTGATCTACCGAGATTGAATGGCATTACACGTCTCGAGGACGGGCGGTTGGTTTTGGTTGGGGAGTTCGGCCTGATAGCGTCGTCAATCGATGATGGATTGAGCTGGGAGGTGCTGGACGCGCCCGATGCCTCGGTCACATTCACAGCGGTAGATGCATGGCGTTCGGAGGCGCTAATATCTGGGCTTGGCGGCAAGCTTACAATGGTTCGATTTGGTTCGGACAGTGACGTTGAAGAGGGCTCGGGACGCTTAATGGACCGTGTCCCGACGATCACAGCTTTGTCCTCGGGGACAGATGCGCATTTGTTCGATCTAACATTAGACCAAGATGGTGACGGAGTGATCGTAGGCCAGGGCGGTGTGGTCCGTGTAAAAGCTGGATTGCCTGTATCGGATTTGTTGCCCTTGGAGAGTAAGCCAGGATTCCTTTGGTACGGAGGAGTCTCTAAAACATCAGAACACGGAGGGTATGTTGTCGTTGGGGCGAACGGTGCCGTACTAAAAACCGAATTCGATGTCTCAGATCCGGAGCCGTTAGTGCGGTGGTAACAGGAGTAGTTCGCTTGTTGCAAATTCAATCAAAGGCTCAAATTCAGTGGTAAGTTATATTTCGAATTTCGTCATAAGATTTCCCAGAATCATTCTGGCAATCGCTTTTCTGGTCACATCGGGGGCGGCTTATTTCGGCGTGACAGGTGTCTCGTTGAAGGTCGTTATCGAAGATATGCTGCCTGCAAACCATTCGAATGTCGAACTCTATAAGGAGTTCCGGAGTCAGTTTGGTGGAGTCAATAATGTCCTTGTCGAAGTCGAAAATAAAGCAGGCGACATCTACAATTCGGACTTTCTTGAAACGTATCGGGAAGTATCAGACGAGTTCTATTTTCACGATAACAATATCCGCCCTCTGTTTGAGGCGGCCAATCTCCGGAAGACGAGATCGGTGGCCGGCGGGGAGGGGCAAATTCTGGTCAGTCCTCTTATGTGGCCGGAAGTGCCCCGCTCTGAGTCTGATATGGAGCATTTCAAACAAATCGTCAGGGGGCAGTTTCTCGGCTCATTGGTCTCACTGGATGAGCATTCAATGCTTATTTCTGCCGAGCTTTCAGAGGAGGTGGATTCTCGGGAGTTTGTCGCCTTTATTGACAATCTAAAATCAGAATTCTCGACGAAAGATGTAAAAATATCAGTCGTTGGCAGGCCCGTACTTCTGGGCACGGTTAAGAAATATCTGCCTCATATGCTGTTGGTTTTTGCGGCCTCTGTGCTGGCTATCGCTGCCGTCCTATTTTTCTATTTCAGGTCCTGGGTGGGCGTTGCTGTTCCAATGCTCGTGGCCTTCGCCGTCACGATTTGGGGCTTTGGCGTCATTGGCTTGGTCGGTTACAATCTTGATCCCCTGTTGCTCTTGCTCCCATTCTTCGTCTTCGCCACTGTTTTATCCCATTCAGTTCAATTCGTTTCGCGCGTTTTCGATGAAATCGAAAATAGTGCCACCATGCGTGACGCAGTAAAAGAAGGCCTTGAGCGCCTTCTGTTCCCGAGCACTGCGGCTGTGATTACCGATGCAGCTGGATTTACGGTTCTGGCTCTGGTGACTATCCCAAGCATACAGTCGCTTGCCTTCATTTGCACGTTTTGGCTTCTAACGCTGACCCCGGGAATTATTGTTGCTGCGGCGTTCATGGCGGTCCTTCGGAAGCCGACAAAATTCCGCACCACCTTACCCGGTCAAGCCGTATTGGCCAAAATTTTTGGGCTGAAAGCGTCCAGATATGTATTCCTCCCGGCTTTTGTCGCTGCGTTGATTGCGGGCATTTTCATTTCGCAGGGGCTAAAAATAGGTGACGCAGAAGGGAGCCCGATCCTGTGGAAAGATTCCCAATACAACAAAGATGTCAAAAAAATCAACTCGAGCTTTGACCGTGTCGGTACGGATGTAATGCAGGCCTATTTCTCCGGTGATGGAGAGATAATGCTAGATCCGCGTGTGTATCATCAGATCGAAGCATTTGATCGCTATATTTACGAACGAGTTCTTCCGGCAACTCGCGCACAGAGCCTTGTTCCGATTGTAAAAAATATCAACATGGTTTTGTGGGAAGGGGACCCTTCATACCAAACAATTCCTGATACAGAAGAAGAAATAGGGTTTAACATTTACATGTTCCGGTCTGGCGGTGAGCCAGGAGACTTTGCCGCCTATACGAACCCGGAATGGAGCATCGGTAAGCTCTCAATTTATACGGGGGAGCATAGTGCTGACACCGTGAATGCGTTGATGGCGGCGGGCCATGAATTTCTAAACACCTATCAGTTTTCAGATGGGGAGCCGCGTGTGAGGTTCGCCGGCGGACAGATCGGTATAATTAAGGCGAGTAACGACGAGATCGAGCACAAAGAAAATGTACTCCTTATTGCCATTATCATCGTTATCGCAGTTAACCTGCTCTGGCTATATCGATCACCCGCAGTCGCAGTCGTGATCATACTTGTACTGACGACATCTCACTTTATCACCATGAGTGTCATGACGCTTATGGACGTGGGGATGAACTTGAATACGCTGCCGCTTGCTGCGTTGGGTTTGGGCCGTGGTGTTGATTACAGCATCTACATGGCAGACCGGATACGCGACGAAATGAGGCACGGCCATGAATTCGCGAAGGCGGCGGGCCGGGCGTTCAACACGTCTGGTATTGCCGTGATAGTTACGGCACTGACGATGATACTGCCGCTATTGCCGTGGTACTTCCTGTCTCCGATCAGGTTCCAAGCCGAGATGGGCGTTCTGTTGGCGATCATCTTGATGTTCAACATGGTGGGGGCGCTCACTGTTGTGCCTGCAGCAATCGGCTTGCTGAAGCCGCGGGGATTTCCGTTTAGCACACAGAAGAAAATAGTCAGGGCGATGGTTGGTTAGATTGAGGGCGATAGAGCCTGGCTGCGCATCGGAAAAAATAGAAAGTGAGGGAGAGAAAGATGAACACCAAGAATAAAAAAACTAAAACTAAGTCGCAAAAGCTATGCCTGCTCGGGGCTACAGCATTTTCCACAGTCCTTATGATGCCGCTAGCAGCGAATGCCGAGTCATTGGCTGAAGCGCTGAACCTGCCCGACAATGTCTGGGTGGGCGGACGTCTGACGCAAGGGACGGGCGTCTATTTTGACCGGTATGGTGGTGGAACTGGAGTGGGGCCCTCCCAGTTTGTAGCGCAGCTTCAGGCTGAGTGGACTCCCAATAGCAATGTGACGGTTGTTTCCGATTTTTGGCTGCGCGGCGATTGGTACTATGATCTTGATGACGGAGATTCAATCGGACCTGGCACGCCAGACTTTACTAAGGGCCCTCCGTTTCTAGATCGCTTTGATTTTTTACTCTCGCAGGATGGGGCGCTCACGCTTCCTGAACCGTTTGGTAATAGCGGTGAAGAAAATCGCATACTCGATGATTTCGAGCAGGATGTGATTAGAGAGCTGTCGATAGCGTTTGCTGATTCAGAGGGACGCGCGTCTCTAAAAGTCGGAAAGTTTCAGCGAGGGTGGGGGCAAGCAGATGGTCTGCGCCTTCTTGATATTCTGAACCCACAGGATCTCCGCCAAAGGAGTATATTTACAGACACCGAGGATTTGCGGATACCTCAGTGGAGTGCTGCCCTATCTTTGGATATTGACCAGCTTGGCCTGGCTGCTCCTTTTGAGGGGTTAGGACTGAAGGATCCATCACTGGAAGTGATCTACACTCCGGTGGTACGCCATTCCGAATTCATCGTGAATAATCCCACGCCGAATTCCAGTACGTCCGGAGGCCCCTTCGGTCTGCCTTTCCCGAGGTTGGTGGAAGGTCAGTCGGGTTTCGGCATGCCCTTGTTGGGAGCAAGGCTGTCGGACAAGGAAACAGACGACTGGGAAGATTCCGAGGTCGGCATGCGGCTAAAATTCGATGTCCTTGGCGGGCAGGGGACAGTTAATGGTTTTTACGGTTTTCAGGATCTGCCGATCGTCGTCAACACCGGTGCAACAGTTCATATTGGCACATTTATCGGAGATCCAAATGCAGCGGGCGTTGTCAATGTGCCCATTGATCTCCCAACCACCATAGGTGCGATGAATGCGCCGGGTCAGTACGTTGATTTCATCCAGTCTCTCGCAGCTGGGACTGCGGCGCCAGGGGACTTTCCTTTAATTCCGTTCGGCTGCCTTGATATTCTGGATCCGGCGGCTGGAGGGGTGCCGTGTTCTATTACTACAGATTTTGACCTCGATTACACACTCCGGCAAAAGACCGTCGGTTTTTCATTCACACGCGATATGACGGAGTTCCGATTCGGTCGAAAGGATGTCTCTCCGGTACTGCGTTTGGAGGCGGCATACGAGTTTGACAAACCCTTCAACAAGGGGGTGATTCAGAACCCCTTTGTGCCCGGGCGTGTGACCGTCGGAACACCAGCTCTCATTACTACCCGTGACGACACAATCGCGAGACGAGATCAGCTGTCTGTCTTGGTCGGATTTGATTATAATTTCTGGGTGCCGGGGTGGGAATCGCAGCGCAGTTCGATTTTTATGACAACTCAGTTTTTCGAGATCCATACCGAAGATGCTGATGGGCTCCTGTTTCAGGCGCCTTACGCGCTTACAAATGTTGAAGAGAACCAGGAATTCATAACTCAGACGTACACGAAGGGTTTCTTAAACGACAAAGTGACTCTGGATGGCTTGGCGATCTGGGACATGGATAAAGGTAGCGTTGCGATAAGGCAGAGAATAGATTTCTCCGTAGGAGGAGGAAATTGGAAGCCCAGAATTGAAGTGGGCTACTTTAGCGGGAAGGATGAGCAGGGCCTTTTGGGGCTCTATAACAAATCGGACTACGTTGAGTTTTCTCTGACCTACCAATTCTAGAGAAACATAACGATAACGCAAAGATGTCTGGTTCTTGATGATGGAGAAGAAAATGAAACGGTTAAGCTTGAAAAGCTTTCTGATCGGAGCGACGGCGCTTATGGCAGTTGCGACTGCAGCAACGCCCGTAGCGAATGCACAAGAAGATTATATCGAGCGCTGGAAGGCGTTTGCCAAGGAGACGGGCTTGCCCGAACACAAAGCCTGGGCTGATATGCTTGACAATGATGAGACCCGAAAACTTGAGAAAGAGTGGAAGGATTTCAGAGGTTACACGGCCTCGAGCCTCATAGAGGACGCCGATATTCCGGGCGAGCTAAAACCAGGGTTAATCATCACGAAAGACAACCTGGCGTCAATGCCTTGGTTGTCAGACTATCTTCCAAAGTTCTGGATTGATCGGCTCAATAGTGAGTGGATGGGTGTCAAGGGTATCCGCATTGTTCCCACGAACCATTATTATATGCAGAAAGCTCTGCTCGATGCGACCAAGAAGCTGGGCAAAGATCCCTTCACGATTAATGAAAAGGGTGAGCTGGTAGACAGGGACGGAAAAAATGGCGTTCTCACAAAGAGCGGATTGCCTTTCCTGACACCAAAAAATGGTGATGAACTAAACTGGTTGTTCAATGCGCACGGCGTGGGAACAGAAGATCTCTGGTTCAACCCGGTACTGATGACCGGCTGTAGCTCCAGCAATAAGGTCGAACGCTCTTACACAGGCAATATGTGGTGGCGCAAGATGGCGGGTAGAGTTGGTAAAACTCCGCTCGGTAATGTTCCGGGATATGAAGGTGTCACCGAAGCGGGTTCTTTGCTACTAACTTCGCCTAGGGATGTGCGAGGATTAGCCGGTGTCCGACTTCGGTACGCGGATGCTGACAAAGATGACAACTTCAAGATTTTCATCCCTACGCTCCGTCGTACTCGCACTCTTACTGGTACCAATGGCCAAGATCCAATTGCTCCGTCGCTGGAGCTCACTTGGGATGAATGGCGTAGTCAGTGGACCAAAACTGATAAACGCAAATTCAAGTACACCATGGTTAAAGAGGGCTTCGTATTAGCCGCACCGGAGGTTGGTGCAGCATACGATCCTTATCGTCCGGATGAGGCGCATTGCGCTTTGACGGGAATTGTCGACATGGAGCTGAGGCCGGTATGGGTTTATGATATCGATGATCGCACCAACAGCTACCAGTACTCCAAAAAACGCATTTGGGTAGATAAGGAACTCTACTATACCCAGTGGGTGGAAATGTACGATCGTCGGGGTAACCTATGGCGGACTTGGGACGATTCACGCTGGTGGCAGCCCACAACGGGACTCGCAATGTGGCGTTCAGTGATCATTCCAAACGTGATTTCACAGCGTCACACAATTCTCAGTATAACGTCAGATTGGGACAAAGTTGATCAGATGGACAACTCATTGTTCGACGTCGATAAGTTGAGGGATAGACGCTAATCAGAATCGGGTTGGCATCGATTAGGTTGCCAACCCGAGACCTGTTGTCAGGCGCCATTTCATAAAAAAATTGGGGACAATCCCTTATAGGCTGCTGGACCGATTTTGGTTGAGCGGTGTTCATGACCACAAGGACGGTAAGATGGAATTCTACCGTATTGGAAGACATTTGTATGGGAAATTATAGAGCGACATACCAAAAATGGGAATCGGCGCCTGATGAATTTTGGGAAGAAGCCTCCCATGCTGTTGAATGGCACAGACCTTACGACGTACTCAGAGAATCGAAAGGTCATACGACCCGCTGGTTCGTGGGCGCCGAATGCAATATCTGCTGGAATGCATTGGACCGTCATGTGCGCGATGGCCGTGGAGATGATCTGGCGTTGATTTACGATAGCGCAATGACGGGAGCGGTGCGGAAGTATACTTATTCTGAACTACTCGATGAGGTTGGTATACTTGCGACCGTGCTAAAAGAGCGTGGGGTGAATGCCGGCGATCGGGTCTTGATTTACATGCCAATGGTTCCCGAGGCTGTGATTGCGATGCTTGCGACGGCGCGCATCGGAGCAGTCCATGTGGTCGTATTCGGGGGGTTCGCAGCTAGAGAGCTTGCCACTCGAATCGAGGACGCGACGCCAAGAATTGTGTTGTCAGCGTCCTGCGGGCTCGAGCCTGGTCGTATCGTTGAGTACAAGCCTCTCCTTGATGAGGCGATCAGGCTCAGCCCGCACAAACCTGAGTGTTCAATCATTTTCCAGCGTTCTAGCAGGACGTGCGAGCTTGAGCATGAGCGGGACTTCGACTGGGCCGCCCTGGTTGAAACCGCAAGAACGGCTGGCGAGAGAGCCGAATGTGTGAGCGTGGCGTCTACCGACCCGCTATACATTCTGCATACATCGGGGACGACTGGAAAGCCGAAGGGTATCGTCAGGGATCACGGGGGGTATGCGGTCGCTCTCAAATGGTCGATGGAATATGTATACAATGTCAAACCGGGAGAGGTGTTCTGGGCCGCATCGGATGTAGGATGGGTCGTCGGTCATTCGTATATTGTGTATGGTCCGCTTCTTAACGCCAGTACGACGATACTGTTTGAAGGAAAGCCGGTGGGAACACCAGACGCTGCAACCTTTTGGAGGGTGATTGAGCGGCACCGGGTTAATACGCTCTTCACGGCACCCACGGCGTTCAGGGCGATCAAGAAAGTCGACCCAGCAGGCTCATTACTTTCCGGTTACGATCATTCCGGTTTCAGACAGCTGTTTCTTGCGGGTGAACGAGCAGATCCTGACACGATCCAGTGGGCAGAGCGTCTCCTTGATGTGCCAGTCGTAGATCACTGGTGGCAGACTGAAACAGGGTGGCCGATCGCAGCCAATCCGTTGGGAATAGAACAGCTGCCAACAGAATATGGTTCTAGCACAGTTCCTATGCCTGGATTTGATGTTCGCATTGTGGATGAGAGCGGTTCTGAAATGCCGCAAGGTGGGCACGGAGCTATTGTCATAAAGCTGCCGCTTCCGCCGGGGTGTTTGCTGTCACTGTGGGATGACGATGAGTCATTTCTAAAATCATACTTTGAGGAATACCCCGGATACTACAAGACTGGGGATGCCGGATATATAGACGATAAGGGCTACATCTTCGTCATGAGCCGCGTTGACGACATTATTAATGTTGCGGGTCATCGCCTGTCCACTGGTGCAATCGAGGAAGTGGTGGCGGCGCATCCAGATGTCGCGGAGTGCGCCGTTATTGGAGTTGCAGATTCTTTGAAGGGAGAATTACCAATTGGGCTCATCGTTTTGAACGATGGGGTCACGCGTGCAGAGGAAGAAATTACGAGAGAAATCGTAAACTTGGTGAGAACCGAAATTGGTCCGGTAACTGCCTTCAAGCGCGTCATCGTTGTCGATCAACTTCCAAAAACAAGGTCGGGAAAGATTCTACGGAGAACGATCAAGAGCATTGCGGAGTCGCAAGACTATGTAGTTCCGGCGACGATCGATGACCCGCAGGTATTGAATGATATCACTTCAGCCATTGCTCGGTAGGCGCGTATCCGGCCTCACCACAATGGCAAATGTCTTGGCGGCCCACAGATGAGTAATTTTTGAATCTGGAATTGACGCCAGAAAGGGAAAACATGAAAGCTTATATCTACCAGAATACAGGGCCAGCTGCGGACGTATTGACGCTGCGGGAGATGGTGATGCCGGCGCCTGGGGCCGGCGAAGTTCGGGTGCGGTTAAAATGGTCGGGTGTGAACCCTTCTGATGTCAAAACCCGCAGTGGGCACATCCCCTCCACAATTCCATTTCCACGCATTCCTCATAGCGACGGAGCCGGACTGGTTGATATGATTGGTGATGGCGTTGACGATTTTCAGCCGGGCGATGCGGTTTGGGTCTGGAATGCCGCATGGAACAGAAGCAATGGAACTGCCGCTGAGTTCGTTGTGCTGCCTTCTGAGCAGGTCGAGCATATGCCGGACGGGCTGGCGCTTGAGAACGGTGCATGTCTCGGCATTCCTGCAATGACCGCCTGTCATGCCGTCGCAACTGACGGAGGAGTTCGGGGGCAGATTGTCCTCGTCGCGGGTGGCGCAGGTGCGGTTGGCCATTACGCGATTCAGGCGGCAAAATTTTGTGGTGCCAGAATTGTCATTGCGACAGTCAGCAGTGAGGAGAAGGCGGCCCTAGCGAGGCGCGCAGGAGCAGATTTTGTATTCAACTACAAAACAGACACGCTGGTCGAAGAAATCAACAAGGTTACGGACCATCGGGGCGTCGACCGGATTATCGAAGTAGACTTGGCTGCCAACATTCAAATAGACGTGGCGGTTATGAAAGAGGGGGGGCTGGCCGTCATCTATGGCAGCAGTCAAAAAGAAATCGCTTTACCTTTCTCGCCGTCAATCGGGCGCAATATCTGTTATCGCTTTTTCATCGTGTACAAATTATCCAGGCCAGATAGGCAAAGAGCCCTGTTGGTGCTCCAAGACATGCTTAAGGACAAGAACGTCCTGCATAATATTGCAAAAAAAGTGAGCTTTGCAAATCTCGTGGAAGCCCATGAACTGGTTGAGAGCGGAGCGTTGCCGGGCAATGTCGTTTTGAGAATTGAATAGTTCGGCGGAGAGCTATGCGGTCAAGTTATTTCGGAGCAGCAGGATACCTCCCGAGGGGCTATCCGGACTTGCTTTTTGGAACCGACCTTCACGGACGTACAGAGACAATTTTGATTTCTGATTTCGGAAAAAATCATGCAACAAAGAAGCTCACAATTCTTGACTGTCGGCTCTGCCCGAATTCACGCCGTGTGCGAAGGCGAAGGCCCACTAGTCATACTCGTTCACGGCTTTCCGGAGTCCTGGTATTCGTGGCGCCACCAGCTTTCAGCTTTAGCCGAGGCCGGTTACCGGGCCGTTGCCATTGATCTAAGAGGCTATGGGCGATCATCCAAATTCTTGGACTCCGAATATTATCTGATCAAATCTGTTGTCGAGGACATCGTGGGTGTGGTCAGGGCGTTAGGTGCCTCAAGTGCCGTTGTCGTTGGGCATGACTGGGGGGCAATGATTGCCTGGACGGCGGCCTGGTTGCATCCTGAAATCTTCCGTGGCGTTGTGGGGCTTGCAATTCCTTTCTCTGGGCGCGGGCTAATTGCTCTGCCTGGCTCTCCTTTCGGTGAACGCTCTCCAGAAGATATTCATAAAGAATTGGCTGGACCAGACCAACAATTCTATCAGGACTATTTTGGTTCGCTGGCACCGGCCATACGGGAATTCGAAGAAGATTCGGGTGGTTGGATGCGCGACGTTCTGTGGGCCTTTTCAGGCGAGAGTATGAAGGGTGCGGGTTTGTCTGGACTTTTGGACTTACCGCAAGTGGACATCATACGTGCGAGCGCCCTTAGTATACCGTTTGGTGCTCGAATGCGGGACAAAATGCATGCGCCAGCCGATCTTCCGGTCTGGTTGGGAACGGATGATTTGGACTTCTATACGCAAGAGTTCGAGCGGTCAGGAATGATAGGGCCTTTTTCCTATTATCGAGGTATTCAAAAGAGTTGGGAGCAGCTTGAGTCACATGACGGCACTCAGCTTCTTCCACCTGCGATGTTTATTGGGGGAGAGTGCGATGTCACGACAGGATGGGGGCTAGAGGCAATTGATCGTGTAGGCGAGTTCGTTCCGAATTATGTCGGGTCGCACATTCTATCCGGATGCGGTCATTGGATTCAACAAGAACGGCCTGAGGAAGTAAATGAATTGGTTTTGGGATTCATGAGAGAGCTTGTTTGAGGCGCGCTACGCGGAAGTGCGCACGCTAACGTGCGTCTGTATTATCTCCCGAGTGAACATTTTATCAGGCGCTTGGGCAAAGGATAATGAACACGAATTTTCGGGCGTGCGTGGGACTCTATGGCCCAGACGGAATGCTGAGAAATTGGGGAATGCATCCTGAATTTTGTTGACATAAGAAAAAAAATAATTTTATTTGATAAAAAAGAATAATCCAAGGTGAGGAAGAGGCTATCAATCATGTCCACGGGTGAAATGTTCCAGCGTCGGACGGAAACTGAGTCCGAATCAGACGGGCCTCGGAGCCTGATTGAGTCGACTTACGAGCAGTTGAGTCTCGATATTGTACACGGCAAGTATGGGCCGGGTGACAAGCTGCGACTTCAGCCACTAGGTGAAAATTATGGAGTGAGTGTTGGCACTGTGAGGGAGTCGTTATCTCTCCTCGTGTCGGATGGGCTCGTCCTTACTCAATCCCAAAAAGGTTTTCGAGTGGCGCCGATGTCGCTTGTTGATTTCGAGGATTTGACCAAGGCGCGGGTCCTGCTGGAAGCATCAGCGTTGCGGGATAGTATCGTATCCGGGAAAGATGACTGGGAAGGTCGGGTTGTCCAAGCATATCACCAACTGTCCCTTGCGGAGAAAAGGCTCGAAGCTAATCCAATCGCAGGATTCGAGATATGGGAGCAGCGCAATCAGGAATTTCATGATGCGCTCGTATCGGCTTCTTCCTCTCGCTGGGTGCAGAAGTTCCGAGTTATTCTCTACAAGCAAGCGGAACGCTACCGGCGGTTGTCTACAGCCAGTCGAGTAAGCCCTGGCGTGTTGGCTCATTCTGAACACGAGAAGATTTTCGAGTTGGCCATTGCGCGTGACGCCGATGCGGCGGTTGAGGCGCTATCTTTTCATATTTGGTCAGCCGTAGAATTCTTGAAGGGGCGTGGTCTGATTTTGGAAAGTCCGGACAAGGAAGGCTAATTCTGCCGGCAGGCCTCATATTAAAAATGGAGGCATGGGCGGCTCATGATATCAAGGAAGGTTACAAATATGACGACGGCTAAAACAAAGACGCGCCTGAACATCGGGCACGAACCAAAGGCGTTCGAGAAGAAAAATGTTTGGAATGTCGAGGAGATAACGGCTCTGCTTGACGAAGAGAATGGCACGCTTGATCCAAGAATTTATTCAGATCAGGATCTGTATGAGTTGGAACAGGAACGCGTTTTCGGACGATCATGGATTATGCTCGGGCACGAGACACATGTTCCCAAAGCCGGTGACTTTTTGACGGCCTATATGGGCGAGGATCCCGTCATTCTTGTGCGTCAAAAAGATAGAAGCTTGAAGGTTTTTCTAAACCAGTGCCCGCATAGGGGGATGAGAATCTGTCGAACCGATGGCGGCAACGCAAAATCGTTTACATGCAGCTATCATGGTTGGGCGTACGACATCGGCGGAAACTTGGTGAACGTACCATATGAGTCTGAGGCATTCTGTGAGGACTTCAACAAGGCCGAGTGGGGGCCGGGCCAGGCAAGGGTTGAGACCTACAAGGGCTTGATCTTCGCGAACTGGGATAAAAACGCGCCAAATCTGCGCGAGTATCTTGGCGACGCGACATTCTACATGGACCACATGCTCGATCGAACCGAGGCGGGTACTGAAGTTATCAGCGGCATGCAGAAATGGGTTATCCCATGCAACTGGAAGTTTGCCGCTGAGCAGTTTTGTAGTGACATGTATCATGCCGGAACCGTATCCCATCTGTCCGGTATCGAGGCGGGCCTGCCCGAAGGTATGGAGCTTTCGGATGCGAAGATTCCGACGGTGGGATACCAGTTCAGGGCGAAGTGGGGCGGGCATGGAACGGGTTTCTATGTCGGAGAGCCAGGTATGCTAGTGGCTATCATGGGGCCCAAGATTGCTAAATATTGGACGGAAGGTGAAGCGGCCGCCAGGGCGGAGAGGCGCTTGGGAAGCGCAGAGCGTGCGCGTCAATTGATGGTCCAGCACATGACTGTTTTCCCAACCTGCTCATTCCTTCCCGGTATCAACACCGTTCGAACCTGGCAGCCGAGAGGCCCGAACGAGACAGAGATATGGGCATTTACAGTTGTAGATGCTGATGCTCCTGACGAGATCAAGGAAGAGTACCGCCGTCAGACATTAAGAACGTTTTCTGCCGGAGGCGTATTCGAGCAAGACGATGGTGAAAACTGGGTCGAAATCCAGGCTGTGTTGCGAGGGCATCAGGCTAGGAAGCGCCGGCTCAACATTCAAATGGGAAAAGGTCGTTCTGCTGCCGATAATCCGCATTACCCGGGCAGTATTGGGTATGTGTACAATGAAGAAGCCGCTCGCGGACTCTATCATCAGTGGATCCGTATGATGACTGAACCTGATTGGGACACACTCGGGCCAAAGTAGGGAGGTCTGTGAGCGGATCACCCGTTTCGTAGGCAGAGCGAAGTGCGCTCAACCGATAGTTCTATTAACCCTCGCGAATAACGGGCGCATAAATCGCGCAAATTGGAGATAATTATGCTGAAAGAAAAAGTGGGACCAGAGTCATCAGCGTCGCAGATAAGCACTGCCGCTCTGCTGCTGCAGCATGAAGTTGAGCAATTCTATTATAAGGAGTCTCTTCTGCTTGATCGGCACGAGTTCAACGATTGGTTTGACCTTCTGGACAAGGACATCAGGTACTTTATGCCGTTGAGAACGAATCGCACGAGGCGCGATCAAAAGCTCGAATACTCTAAGGACGGTGAGTACGCGCATTTTGATGATGATCTAGTGATGATGCGTGGGCGGCAGCGGAAATTAATGTCGGATGTCGGATGGTCTGAAAGCCCGGCTTCGCGAACGCGCCACATCATAGCGAACGTCATCATTAACGATGCAAGTGATGATCAGCAAGTTCATGTGACGTCGTCATTTATTCTTTACCGAAATCGTCTGGAACGGCAGGTCGATATTTTTGCAGGAGAGCGAATGGATGTACTGCGCCGCAGTGACAACAAGCTCGGCTTCATGATCGCTAAGAGAACCATACACATCGATCAAAGTACGATTCTCTCTAATAATCTCAGCATCTTTTTCTAGGTATCGTGATGGCTTTTAAGAAAGTTTGCAGCCTAGACGAAGTTCCTGAAGGCGACGCGTTGCGGGTGGAGTTGTTCGACGAACCTATCGCGCTATTCAACTTAGACGGAGAGATCCTCGCGACTCAGGACCGCTGCACACATGGCGACTGGTCGTTAGCGGATGGCTTTCTCGAAAATGGCGTCATTGAGTGTACGCTTCACTGGGGAAAATTCTGTGTGCGGACGGGAAAAGTGAAGGCTCCACCCGCTTGCGCGGCCTTAACTGTTTATCCCGTGAAGGTGGAGGGCAACGACGTCTACGTGGATTTCGAATCTGGTAAGGTCAACGATTGATGCAGAGTTTCGCGATCATAGGTGCGGGTCTGGCGGGGGCGACAGCGTGTCGGTCGCTCAGAGACCAGGGGTTTGAGGGAAAGATTTTCCTCTTTGGCGACGAGCCGTATGAGCCATATGATCGACCCTCTTTGTCCAAGTCTGCTTTAGCGACCAAATCTGCCCCCCCTTTGTTAATGGGTTGTAATTGGAGCGAAGAATTCAGGGTCGAGAAATGTCTGGGAGTTCGCGTTGAAACAATAGACTTGCCCTCGATGCGTATTGAGGTGAGCTCTGGCTCGGACCTCAAGTTTGACAAGCTCCTTTTTGCCACTGGGTCTCGGGCGCGGTCTCTGCGTCTAGATGCGCATAGCGAGACGCCGGGACTTTACTCACTGCGGACACTTGACGATTGCGTGGCTCTACAGGGAGCAATCTCCCCTGGGGCACAAGTCATCATCATCGGGGGAGGCCTCATTGGATGTGAGCTTGCCACTACAATTCAGAAGATGGGTGCAAAGGCGATTATCCTTGAGACTGCCAATGAGCTCTTGTTGCGTGTTCTGGGCAAGACAATAGGCTCGTGGTGTCGAGAGGAATTGGAGGCCATAGGGGTTGAAGTCCACACGGGCGTCTCAATTACTCATGTAGATCTAGACCCCTCGTTCCGGGAAGTACGATGCGGCGACGGAAGAAGATTTTCTGGTGATCTGGCAATCGTCAGCGTTGGTGCGGAGCCGGTCACCGCTTTAGCAGAGCATGCTGGATTGGCGTGCGCGAGGGGCATCATTGTAAATTCAGTTGGTATGGCTTCAAGCGACACGGTGTACGCAGCGGGCGATGTCGCAAGTTGGCCTCTCAGGAGCGGAGGGCGCCGCAGTCTGGAGACTTATCTGAATTCTCAAAACCAGGCGGCTGTGGCTGCGGGAGCAATGCTCGGAAAGGGTGAGCCAGCACCGCAAGTTCCGATTTCTTGGACGGAGATAGCGGGGCATCGGATACAGATGATGGGCGAAGTCACTGGTCCTGGCGATGTCGTCACTCGGGTTGATCCCGGAGGGACCGGAATGACGGTGTGTCGATTGAATGGTGGGGAGCTTCAATCTGTTGTTTCAATAAACCAGCCGGCAGATTTTTCTTTCGCATCAAAAATCATTGAACGGAGGATGCAGGTAGATGCGAAATCAATTCGTGATCCGCTCATTCGCATGAAAGACGTTTTCAAATTGGCGGCAAAGACGGTCGCGTGAAGTACAATAAGTACGGATACACACTAAAATCAAAAAGACAGGGAGAAGACAATGAGCGTTAAGAAGTTGGGATATCTGGGTTTTTCTGCATCAAACATTGATGCGTGGCGGGATTACGCAACCGGAACGTTAGGGCTAATGGATGCTGGGACGAGAAATGACACTCTCTTTCTGAGAATGGATTCTCGAAATTGGCGGGTTGCAGTCCATCCAGGTGCGGCAGATGATCTTTTGTATGCGGGGTTCGAAGCTTCGAATCGAGCCGAGATGCTTGAGATCGCTGAAAGACTAAAGGAAATGGGCATTTCCGTCGAGCAGGCCGATTCCAAGCTGTTGGCGCAACGGGGAGTGATTGATTTGGTATCCTGCCTTGATCCGTCAGGGATCAAGATTGAGGTCTATTATGGTGCCAGCGAGCTCTACGAAGAGCCGTTTATTTCACCTACGGGTGTATCTGGATTTCTAACTCAGGATCAGGGACTAGGGCACTATGTCCTGAGTGTTGAAGATATTGAACGTTCGTTGGATTTCTACATCCGTGGACTGGGGATGGAGCTATCCGACATCATCGACTGGCAGGTCAATCCGGACGTGAAGCTTCAGGTGAACTTTCTCCATTGCAACAGGCGCCATCATAGCCTGGCATTAATCCAAGCGCCCGCTTCCAAGAAGTTACATCACTTTATGCTGGAAGTGGGGTCGTTCGATGATGTCGGGCGCGCATATGATCGCGTGTCAGAGAAGAATGAGATCGTGATGACGCTCGGTCGGCACACAAATGATCACATGTATTCGTTCTACGGCGTCACGCCTTCCGGCTTTGCTGTCGAGTATGGATGGGGCGCTCGACCCATCGAGTCAGATTGGTCTGTCGTCCGATATGACAGCATCAGCATGTGGGGACATAAGTTTATGGGCACAGGAGCTTGAGCGGCGCGTCCGCAAAACTGATCCAAATTCGTCCGACCCCCGACGCTGCATTTAGGAGATTCTAGCATGGCCATTCAGAGCGTATCTGAAGATACCAACCCAGAGATCGCACGTAACATTGAAGTTCACGGTGTAAAGACGAACTATCATGATCTCGGCTCTGGGAAACCGCTCTTTCTGATTCACGGATCAGGGCCGGGGGTTTCGGCGTGGGCAAACTGGCGATTGGCAATGCCAAATTTTAGTGAGGTGGCCAGAGTAATTGCTCCTGATATGCTCGGCTTCGGATATTCGGAACGTCCGGGTAAAGAGTACTATAATATGGAAAGTTGGCTCGATCAGGTTGTTGGGTTGATGGATGCTCTTGATATTGAACGGACCGATCTCGTAGGCAATTCCTTCGGGGGTGCGATTTCTCTTGCGATGGCCATTCGACACCCGGATAGAGTTCGGCGCATTGTTCTGATGGGAAGCGCGGGTTTGGCGTTGGGGCTGAGTGAGGGACTTGACCAGGTTTGGGGGTATTCTCCATCCATTGAAAATATGCGCCGTTTGCTGGATATCTTTGCATATGATCGAAGTTTGGTAACGGATGAGCTTGCTGAACTACGGTACAAAGCAAGCATTCGTCCGGGTTTTCAGGAGTCATTCTCAGCGATGTTTCCTGCGCCTCGGGGGAGATGGCTAGAGCACTTGGCAAGTGATGAACGCGATATCCAGAAAATTCCTCATGAGGTTCTGATTATTCATGGGCGTGAAGACCTCGTTGTGCCGCTGGAAAATGGCCTGCGGCTGTCGCAGTTGATCAAGAGGTCTCAGTTGCATGTCTTTGGAGAGTGCGGGCACTGGGCGCAAATTGAACATGCGGCAAGATTTGAAAAACTCGTCATGAATTTCATTCAGGAGCCGGATAAAAAGTGAGTGCGGTGTATCGTTAATGCGAAACGACAATACCAAAATGTATATGCTGCAATTGGCTCAGGAATTCTATTCGAACCAAGTCTAATAAAAGGGGAGTAGTAAAATGTTGAAACGGTTTGCTTTGATTGCCTTTGGTTTTGCGGCCCTGTCTTATGCGAGCGCGCAAGCAGAGAGCCGAGATGATTTACAGCGCGTCTGCGTAACGGTTTCTGTTGCAGACGGTTTGAGTGAGGAGGAAAGTCAGGATTTTTGTGAGTGCTTAACAACAGGCGCTGAAGAACAAGGACAAGAGTCCATTGACGAGCTTGTTGAGTCGGCAGAAATACCGGACCGGCAAGCGCGCATCGATGGACTGTCCGAAACGTCTCAGAACATCGTGGCGGTATGTGCTCCCTAAATAGGCTCCAGTATAAGAGTCCTCGCCTTGGCTGGCTCTGCTTCTGATCAAGCGGTCCGAAGTATGAGTTATTGCGCACTCGATTGGTCTTGCCGCTTTGAGGCCGGCTCTCTTGGGGGAAATGTAGGCTATTGTTCTTGTGCAGAAAACTTCAATCGGGTCCGGGCGAGTGACTGTTGTCGCGGCATTGGCGAGAAATGCGGTAGGCGATGACAAAGCTGACGTGCCTGTGGGGAGGCTCTCATCTGCCGCCGTCGATATTCTTTTGGGCCTTTATACTGCGCAAACAAGGATGCTTGAGAATGGTTTCCGCAATGACGTAGCAGTCTTGGCTGTATGCACTTTGCTTGCCAATCTGATCGACGGGTTCGTTGCCGCCGAACTTGGTAAGCCGTCCTTGTCTCTCGTTCAGAAAGGCTGGCATCTTCGGAGGCGCGAATTGTTGCTCGCGCGTCCGAACGTCGAATCCCGCAAGGTCGGCGCGGCTGCTAATCGATTGACAAATGATTTTCGCAAAAGCCTCGAAGCATCCGCAGGCGCGAATGGATTAGCCAGAGAGCTAGCAGCTATCTGCCTGGCAGTCATTAGCGAATATCATGAGCGGGGCGAACCGGGCTCGTGCTTCGCTGAAGCCGAGGGAGCGCTCAGCCAACTCATCCGCGCATTCAGTGAAGGTGTTGCTTGACAGAATCAGTATGCGGATAAAGAAGGGGCTGGAGCAACCTCTATTGTTTGAATTCAATCGATAGAAAAGAGACGTTGATAAAGCTCAACCATTGACGGGATCTGACGAAAGTGATCCGGCAAGAGCTTTGGCTATCTTACAATGGTGACGCGCTTACCGATCAAATCTTGGGCTCTTGTACGTATCTAAACAAGTCAAAATGGATTTCTCGTGGCCCAGTACCTCGGCAGATGGCGTGCACATGAACTCCTTTAATGGATCGCTCCGGGATGAACGCCAACGGGTTCGTTTCCTTGACCGTAGCAATACAGCTACTTGAGACGTCGAGAATGGACTACAGTGAGAGGAGACCTCATACGGCTCACAATGGGCAATCTCCTGCCGAGTTTGCCCGCAACGTCGGCCTGTGCCATGCTGGCAAGGCCAAAATCGCTGCTGGATTTTAACACCAAGGCCGGACTACCAGAGCCAAGCACTTCATCGCTGCTGTATTTTAGCACCACGACTGGGCCACCAGAGCCAGGCATTTCAGAAACCGCCAACTCTAACTTTACGGGTGGACCAGTCCGATTGGGCAAGCGAGGAAGACATGACGACAAGCGCCTAGTTCCGATGCCAGAGTGATGACATTTGCGGTTTACACGTGGTGCCAACGAGCCTTGTTTTTAATACGGAAAACCTGATGCGGTTTACAGAGAACTCCATGTAAAATAAGAAAAAGTGCGTCGTTTACACCGAGAGGGTCAGCGGTTCGAGCCCGTTACCGCCCACCATTAAACACTGCAGATTGTGTCGCATCTCGTCGCGCTATGTCTCGCTTGGCTCTGGCGGGCTGGTAGCGGCCTTCGATGGCGAATGCGTATCCACCATGACTTGCCGTTCGATCAGGCGGTGCACAATGGGCTTCTGTCCATCCTTCATCAGGCGCCGTATGGCGTCGCCAGTATCGGCATCGGCCTTGGTGCGACGTTGTGTGTTGCGCACATAATCGAGCCAGGTCGGCACGCGGTAGCGTTCGACCCATTTGTCCGGATCGTTGAGGTCGCGCGCCAGGGTCCACCTGAAGGCGCCATCGCGGCGGCAGATGCGCCGCCGTTCGCGCATGGCCGTCAGGAATTCGGGAATATTGTGTTCGGCTACCCTGTATTCGACCATGATGACAATCGGGCCACTGCGATGCTCAATCGGCAATACAATGTCGGGCTCCTTCCAGCGCCCGAGCGGATCAAGATCGATATCTTCCACCTGGGGCAGCTTCACGAACAGGCCGACGAACATCCCGAAGGCCTGGAAACCCGCAGCCGCAAGCAGGGCATCGCGCACGCCATAATGCTCGGACACATAGCCGAATGCGGCGCTGCCCAGCGCCATGCCGCCAAAGGCCGCCATCTGGTAGATGGACAGGCTGCGCGCTACCACCCAGCGCGGGGCCGACAGCTGGATGGCCACGTTGAAGGTGGACAGCGCAAGCACCCAGCCCGCGCCGGCAATCATCAGCGCCGGAATGGTGAAGAGGACCGATCCGCTGAGGGCCGCACTCGTGACGCCTACAACAAGCGCCATGGACGACAGGCGGATGATACCGTCGGTTGAAAGGCGCGCCCGCAGGCGGCGGCTCGAAAATGCACCCAGCACAGCGCCGATACCGAACGCCCCGAGCAGGCCGCCGTAAATCAGCGGGCCGCCTTTGAGCAGTTCCTTTGCCACAAGTGGCATCAGGGCCGGCACGGCGCTGGCGGCGATTGCAAACAGCGTGGCGCGCAGCAGGGTGATCTGGATTTTGGGGGAAAGCGACACGTATCGCAGGCCCGCCAGAATGGCGATGGATGTGGGTTCGCGGGGCAGGAGACGGGTGTGCTGCGGCGGCTTCCATTTCAGCAGCACAAAGATCAGTCCGAGATAGCTGAAGGTATTGACCATGAAGGCGGCGGCCGCCCCTGCCGTGGCAATGATGATGCCGCCAATGCCCGGGCCGACACTGCGGGCGATATTGAAGCCCATGCTGTTGAGCGCCACGGCGCTCGGCAGGACAGGGCGCGGAACCATATCGCCGACCGAGGCCTGCCAGGCCGGGCTGTTGAAGGCTGTGCCGCAGCCGATCAGGAAGGTGAAGGTCAGCAACAGGGCGGGCGTCAGGGCGCCTGACCAGGCAAACAGGGTGAGGCCGACCGAGACAATCAACATGAAGCTCTGCGTGCACAGCATCATGATGCGGCGGTCTAGATTATCAGCCAGCGCGCCCGCCCAGAGCGAGAACAGCATGATCGGCAGCGCCGTCGATGCCTGCACAAGGGCGACATCCGTCGGCGAGTTCGACAGCATCGTCATCAGCCAGGCGGCGCCGACCGACTGGACCAGACTGCCGAAATTTGACGCAAGGTTTGCCAGCCAGACATTCCGGAAAATCGGGATGCTGAAAGGGGAAGGTGGCGCTTGGGCTACGGAATCGGGTGATATCTGTTCCACATGCCATTGGTAGTAGCGGTGGCGCAGATCGCAAGATTCTTTGTGCGGTGCCTACTCTGCCGCGGGCAGGATCCGGTCCTTTTCATTCTCGTTACCTGCCTGCGGATGGGCAGGGCTGGCGGGCCTGCGAAGGATCACCCGCCGTGTCCAGCGGCCCACGCGGTGGGGCACAAGCAGCCAGACCGGCGTTACCAGCAGGATCATGAGCGTCGAGAAAGCGAGGCCGAACACAACGGCGGTAGCGAGCTGCGTCCACCATTCCGAGGAGGCGCTGCCATAGTTGATGGCGCCGGCGCCGAAGTCGACGTTCAGCTGGAACACCATGGGCAACAGGCCGCAAATGGTCGTGCCCGTGGTCAGCAGGATGGGGCGGATACGCTGCGCCGCTGTGGCAATCGCTGCATATTCGGGCGTGCGTCCGTCGCTTCGCAGGCGGTTATAGGTATCGATCAGAACGATATTGTTGTTCACGACGATACCCGCCAGCGCCACGATACCCGTGCCGATCATGAGGACCGAGACATAGGGCAGCACAAGCTGGATGCCGACCAGCACGCCGGCCGTCGAAATGATCACGGCGGTCAGGGTCAACACAACCTGCCAGAAATTGTTGAACTCCCAGAGCAGGATCACAGCCATCATGAAGAGGGCCGCCGCGGCAGCGCCCGCGAAGAATGCGCCCGCATCGGCGGCGTCTTCATCGGCACCTTCGAAGCGGACTTCGACATCGGACGGTATATCTTGCTGGGCGATCCAGTCCTTCAGCTCCGCGACGATGACAGCGCCTTCACCCTGGACCTTGGCATTTGCACGCACATCGACGACGCGCTTGCCATCGCGCCGCTCGATCGAGCTGACCCGTGGGGCGGGCACGCGTTTGACGAACAGGGAGAGCGGCACATTGCCGGCCGGCGTCGCGATGCGCAGCTGGTCGATGGCGGACGCGCTACGGTCGCCTTGCGGGAAGCGGACGCGGATGTCGACTTCATCAGGCGCATCATCGGGCCGGTAGCGACCGACGAGGATACCATTGGTAATAAGCTGAACGGCGGCGCCGACCTGTGACACGTCCACGCCGAACTTGCCGGCTTCGGCCCGGTCGACTTCGAGCTGGTATTCAATGCCGGGCAGTGGGCGGGTGTCGTCAATCTCCTGCACGCTATCCATGCTGTCGAGCTTGTTGCGCACGAGGGCAGCGGTGGCTGCAAGCGCCGGGCCGTCCTCCGAGAGGAGGGCGATCTGCACATCCTTGCCGGCTGGCGGACCCTGTTCGCGGGCCTGAATCTGGTATTTCAGCGCGGGCACGGTCGACAGGCGCTCGCGCACCGCGACCAGCGTCTTGCGGCCATCATGCACGCCGTCATCGGTGGCAAGGTCCAGCAGGATCTGGCCAATCGTGTCGACTGGCGCACTGCCGCCGTCCCGACTGAAGCCGTCGCTGCCGGGGCCGCCGGTGCGGGTGGAGATATCCTCGATGCCGTCGATATCGCGAATGGCAGCTTCGGCGCGCTTCACGAGGTCAGACTGTTCGCTTGCCGAGAGGGCGCCCTGCGCCTGTATGAAGACGTAGGCCTGTTCCGGCTCGATATCGAGGAAGAGTTCGGACTTGTGCGTTGTGCTGCCAAACCACATGAAGATCAGGACGAAAGAGCCGATGGCAACACCCGTCACCATCAGTGGTCGGGCGATCAAGGCCTTAACCAGTTTCACATAGCCACCCAACCAGCCCTTGGCGAGGCCAGGGTCGGCATCTGCTGCAAGCGCGGCAAGGTCTTCATTTGTGCCGCTCGGGCGCGCACCGATCACCGAACCCAGCACAGGCAGGAAGATTAGTGCCATCACGAGCGAGGCCGTCAGCACGAAGATCAGCGTGATCGGCAGGTAGGCCATGAACTTGCCGGGCATCGAGTTCCAGAAAAGGAACGGCACGAAGGCGGCGAGCGTCGTCGCATTGGAGGCCACAACGGGCCAGAACATGCGCTTGCCGGCAAGCGCATAAGCCTCCTTGCGGTCGAGGCCTTCCGCCATCTTCCGGTCGGCATATTCGGTGACGACGATGGCGCCGTCGACGAGGATACCCACCGCGATCACCATGCCGAACATGACCATCATGTTGATCGTGTAGCCAAAGGCGCCAAGGATCAGGAAGGCCATCACGAACGAGGCCGGGATCGAGATGCCGACCAGAAGCGCAGAGCGCCAGCCGAGCGCGGCGACGCAGATGATCATCACAAGCAACACGGCGGCGACGATTGAGCTTTGCAGCTGGCCGAGCTGTTCGCCGATCATTTCAGATGCGTCAGACGTGACCTGCGCGCGGATTGTCGAGGGCCAGGACTTTTCCTCGTCAGCAATCTCACTCCGCACGAAATTGGCGGTGTCGAGAATATTGGCGCCAGTGCGCTTGATAACTTCGACAAGAATGGCGGGCTGGCCATTGAAGGTCGCATAGCTGGTCGCGTCCTTGTACGTCCGGCGCACTTGCGCGACGTCCGAGAGCGTAACCACCGAATTGGCCGTCCGGCGAATCGGCAGGTCGAGCGCATCCTTCGCAGTACGGATCAGGCCAGGCACCTTTACGGCAAAGCTGCCCTCGCCCGTGTCGATCTGGCCAGCGGGCACCAGCTGGTTATTGGCGGACACGACCTGCAGGATTTCCTGATAGGAAATATTGTATGTTTCGAGTTTTACAGGATCGACGATGATTTCCAGAACGTCGTCGCGGCGGCCGACGATGCGGGCCTCAAGGATGCCAGCATTCCTTTCGAGCCGGTCCTGTAGATCTTCGGCAATGTCGTTGAGACCGCGTTCCGGCGCGTCGCCATACAGGTTCACAATCATCATCGGGAACTGCGCGGCGTTGAATTCGGTGATGATCGGCTCGCGCGCGTCGGCGGGGAAATAGCGCTTGGCCATGTCCACCTTGTCCTTCACGTCCAGCACGGCCTGGTCGATGTCGGTGTCGATCTCGAATTCCAGCACGAGCTGGCCGGCGCCTTCAGCGCCATAACCACGGAAGGTCTTCAGGCCTTCCAGAGACTGGATTTCCTGTTCGATCGGTTTGACCAGCAAGCGCTCGGAATCTTCCGGCGTCACGCCGACCAGCGGCACCGTAATGCTGACAAAGGGAATCTGGATGTCAGGGTCAGCTTCCTTGGGCAGGCCGATATAGGTGACCGTACCGGCAATGATGGCGCAGAACAGGATGGCGAGCACCATGCGTGCCCGCCCGATGGCGCCGTCGATCAAGCTGTTCATCGTTGCGCTCCACCCGACATGACTGGTTTAACCTTTACCCCTTCATTGAGATAGTCCTGCCCCATGGAGATGATGCGGACCGTGTCAGGCAGGCCCGTCACCCAGGCGCCGCCCGGGCCTTCGTCCACGATTCGTACGGGGGCAAAGCGGACTGTATTGTCTGCCTCGACATAGCGGACGCCGAGTTCGCCGCTGTCTGACAGGGTCAGCAGGGCTGGCGAGATGAGCGTGGCGGGCGTGGTGCCAATCGGGATCAGCAGTGAGGCGGAGACGCCTGCGGCGAGCGTGGCGTCGCCTGATACAATCTCGGCTTCAATGATGAAGGTTCGTGTCTGGTCACTGGCCGTGCGCGACACATAGCGGATGCGCGCCGGGTAGGATTCGCCACTGGCCAGCTTGGCTGTCGCTTCCATGCCGGGCTTCAGCTGGACAGCATAATCTTCTGCCACTTCGGCGGCGACGATGACCGGGGTCATGTCGACCAGCACGCCGCAGGCGCCGCCGGGGCCGAGATAGTCGCCGGCTTCGGCAAGCTGGGTTTCGAACACGCCGTCGAAGGGTGCGCGCACCTGGGTCTTGCCGAGTTCGACCTTGGCTGAGTTGAGGGCTGCTTCTGTGGCGTCGAGCGAAGCCTTCGCGGCGGCTTCCTGATTGGCAGGCGTCAGGCCCTTGGATGCCAGCGTGCGCGCGGCTTCATAATCGATGCGCGCGGAATCGCGGCGGGCCTGTGCTTCGCTGACACGGGCTGACCGGGCCTCGACATCCAGGCCACAGAGCAGGGCGCCCTTGCGGACAAAGCTGCCTTCTTTTGCCGGGGTGGAGATAACTGTACCCGTCGTGCCGGCCTTGACCGTAACCGACTTGTCGGGCGCGGTGCGGCCTTTGGCTTCCAGCATGATCGCGTGCTGCGCCGTGGAGACTTCTTCCACAATTGCGTCAGGCGTTTTCACGGATGTGTCGACGGCGGCTGCTTCAGTTTGGGAGCTGATACTGCCGCGCATGACACTGCGGATGCCGAAATAGGCAAGAAGGACGACCAGAAGGCTGAGAGCGATGTAGGCGGAACGGTTCACGGGGGGATAACTTTCTGGGAGCTGACTATAGCCAATATAGGTCGATACGTCGCCGGGATAAGCGCCATTTCAACCTAAACTACACGAACAGCATTGAATTATGACAAACCGCGTGCGTCGTTTTCACGCTAGCCTGAAAGTTATGGTTAACAAGTAACGTTAGGTAACGTCCGCCGTCATATCCATCGGCGCCAGCGGAAGATGGCCAGCATGATGCCCGTGGCCAGTGCCAGGGAGCCGACGAGAATGGCAAACGCCATGGGGCTGTCGACACCCGGAATGCCCCCCACATTGACCCCGAACAGGCCTGTCACGAAGCTGATCGGCAGGAAGACGGCCGACAGGATGGACAGCACGAAGAGGCGCTGGTTCATCATGTCGGAGCGTTCTTCCATCACCTGTTCCTGCAGGACAATGGAGCGTTCACGAATGGCGTCCAGATCTTCCGCCAGGCGTGTCACCCGGTCGACGGATTCCCGCAGGTAAAGCACGTCCGTATCCGTGAAGAAGCCAGCCGCGCTGCCCTCACGCACCAATTGGGCGAGGGCCTCCCGCTGGGGCACGATGTAGCGGCGCAGGGCCAGGACCTTGCGCCGGAATTCCGACAGGGTTGCCCGGCCGAGGCGGATCTCCGGATCGAGAATATCGTCTTCGTAACCGTCACAATGCTCGTCAAAAGTTGCGATTTCCGGTTCCATACGGTCGGTCAGTGCATTGGCCAGAGCGGCCAGCAGACTACCGGTCGAAGCCGGTGTCTCGCCCGCCTTGATCAGCGCCTCGACATCGCGCGCTGCCTGAACACGGCGCGAGCGAAGGGTGATGAGCATGCCTTCGCTGGCCCACATGCGAAGGGCGATCATGTCTTCCAGCGCTGCACCTGCATTGAGGTTCACGCCGCGCAGGTTGATCAGGAAGCCATTGCCGTGGCGTGTGGAACGGGGTCGTGTCTCTTCCTGCAGCAGGGATTGAACCGCCACCTTGTCGATGCCACTCTTCCGGTAAAGCCAGCCTTGCGCCTGTCGCGACAGGCGGTTGAGGTGCAGCCAGACCCGCGAATAGGCCGCCAGATCACCTGAAATCACGTCTTCCCATTTGAGGGGCGTGGCCGTGCCATCGGCCGCGAACCCGAAACCAAACAGAAACGGATCGATGCCGAGGACATCGTCTGAATCTGCATTGGTAACGGGGGCGGGTTCGATGATCATCTACAGGGCGACAGTCCCTGGCAGCTTGTCAGCCCATGGCCGGGCGGCTTCGAGTTCCAGCGCCAGTTCGAACAGGAGCTGGTCGTCGCCGCTCTTGCCCGAGAACATCGAGCCGATTGGCAAGCCCGCAGGCGACCATGACAGCGGCACACTCATCGAAGCAGCTCCGGACACGTTCATCGGCGCCGTGAAGGCGGCGAACGTGATGACCCGTTCGTAGAGCGTGTCAAAAGCGACGGTCGGCGCCTGCTCTCCCAGCTTCACGGCCGGGCTGCCGGTTGTTGGCGTCAGCAGAAGGTCAATGCCCTGGTCTGCAAGGTCGGCATTATAGACCGCCTCGAATCCCTTGAGCCATTTCACCGTCTCTTCCATTTCGTCTTTGCGGCCCATGAACATCTGGGTCAGGCCTAGTGTCCAGGGTTCGACAATGTCAGGGCCAACCGGCTTGCCGGTATAGGCGCTGGCCTGTTGCGCGAATTCGGCTGCGCCCGCGGCCCAATAGAGCAGGAACTTGTCGACAAATTCCTGTCCGGAATAGGTCGGTTTGTAAGCGACGATTTCATGGCCCAGCTTGCCACATAGCGCGGCCACATCATCCAGCGCTGCTTTCGTTTCCGGTGCGACTGGCGTGCCGGCGGGGGCGTCGGTCGTGAATCCGATCTTCAGGCGGCGCTTGAGCGGCTGCAGGTTGGCGGCAAGCGGTGCAAATGTGCCGTCATTCGTCTGCGTGTCGCGGAACAGGTTGATGGAGTCCCGCACGGAAATCGTCACGGCGTGCTGGACGGAGATCTCAAGCGGCGCGCTGCTCTCGCCTTGCGCTGGCAGCTGGCCGCGCGACGGCTTCAGACCGAAAACGCCGCAGGTGCTGGCCGGAATGCGGATGGAGCCGCCGCCGTCACTGGCGTGGGCAAAGGGAACAACACGCGCGGCGACGAGGGCCGCTGCGCCACCCGACGAGCCGCCAACGATACGCGTCGTGTCCCACGGATTGCGCGTCTCGCCGGTCACCAGCGGTTCGGTCGAGGCCATCAGGCCCATTTCCGGGGAGGTGGACTTGCCGAGGACGACCACACCTTCAGCGCGCCATTTGGCCGGCAGCGGGGAATCCTTCTCAGCGATATGGCCTTTGAACGCGCGGCTGCCATACATGGTCGGCGCGCCTTTCCAGTCGTGAAGGTCCTTGATGAACGTCGGCACGCCCTGGAACGGCCCGGCGGACGTGTGGCCAGCCTCGGCGCGGGCAGTTTCGTAGATTTCGGTCGCGATGGCATTGATCTGACCATTGACGGACTGGGCCCGCGCAATCGCTGCATTCACCTGTTCAAGCGACGTCGTCTGGCCCGATGCGATGGCGGCGGCCATGGCGGTTCCGTCCATCCATGCGGCCGATTCAGCTGCTGCGGTCGTCTCGGAAACTGGCGTGACATCTGCCTGCGCGGTGGGGGATTGCTTGCAGGCGGCGAGCGTGGCCATTGCGGTCGCGCCCAGCAGGACTCCGCGCCGTGAAATCTGTTTCAATGTCATTTCCTCTCAATTTTTTAGCTGGGCGCATCGTGAATTGCGCCGCCTTCAAGTGCAAGTGGCGCAAGTGTTGGAACACCTGCGCCACCGGGCCAAAAACTGAAAGTGTGTTTCTTAGTTGATAACGCCGCAGGCAACCCGTGCGCCAGCGCCGCCTATGGGTTGAGTCATGGCGTCGTCCTCGCCTTCATGGATGAGGAGGGCCGAGCCGTCTTCGTCCTGCAGTTCAGACATCTTGGTGAGCGTGGTGAACGCTTCATAGCCAGCCGAGCCATCAGCGGCGGCCCAGATGTTCGGGATGTCGCCGCCCTCGGGGCCTTTCGGGTTGAGCAGGCCGTGGCCGCCTTCAACCTTGCCGACATGGCCGCCGGAAAGCTTGAACGTGCCGACATCCGAGCAATCACCCACGGCATGCAGGTGAAGGCCGTGCCAGCCAGGAGCGAGTCCACCCGGCGCGATCTCGACGCGGATCAGGAGGCCGTTCGGGCCGCCGATGAGATTGCCTGTCCCGATCTCGGTGCCTTCACCGCCAATGATGGAAATGCTGGATTGCATCATGGACGGGTAAACGCCCTCATCCGGTCCCGGCATTTCGGCAGGGGTTGGCAGCGGCTCTGCCGGCATTTCCTGGGGTTGGGCAGTTTCCTGGCTGCAGGCAGCGAGGGTGAGGGCGAAAAGTCCGATAGCGAACCGGTCAAGCATAGGCATGTCTCCTGTCGATATTTGGGGCATTATAGGGCACAACGCAGCAAATGCAGGGGAAGTTTCATGAAATGAAAGACCGGGCCGATAAACTCCTTGTGTACATGGGGCTTTTTGACAGCCGGGCAGGCGCACGTGCCGCCATTGAGGCAGGCGGCGTCACGGTGAATGGCGTGAAGGTGACGAAGCCTTCGCAGATTATCTCTGACACCGATTCGATCATTGCCGAGGCCGCGCACCCCTATGTGTCGCGCGGCGGGCTGAAGCTTGCGCATGCGCTTTCGGCATTCGGTGTGGACGCTGCAGGGCGGTATTGCCTCGACATTGGCGCGTCTACGGGTGGATTTACGGATGTCCTGCTACGGGCGGGCGCGGCGCATGTGACGGCTGTTGATGTGGGGCGGGAACAGTTCCACGCATCGCTTCAGGGCGATCCGCGCGTGATGTCATTCGAGGCGCAGGATGCGCGGACGCTGACGGCGGATATGCTGCCACAGGCGCCCAGCCTGCTCGTCTGCGATGCCAGCTTCATTTCGCTCGAAAAACTGCTCGACGTGCCGCTCAGTCTTGCCGCGCCGGACGCCGAATTTGTCGGCCTCTTCAAGCCGCAATTCCAGGTCGGCCGCGAGAATGTCGGCAAGGGCGGCATCGTCAGCAATACTGCCGAAGCCGATGCAGCTGCGGCACGCTTCGAGGTGTGGATGAATGAAAAAGGCTGGCCCATCCATGCCTGGACGGCCAGCCCGATTTCAGGTGGCGACGGCAATGCCGAGCGCCTGTTCCATGCCGTGAAGGCTTAGTAGCCGCCGTAAAGCTCGTCGTCCTGCTGGCCGTTATTCGCGACCGGGCGCCATGTCTCGGTCGGGCTGTTGCGGCACGCCATGACATGTCCGCCATTCATGTAGATCTGGCGGCATTCCTGCTGCGAATAGGCCGAATTGTCCTGATAGTCGGAATAGCCCTGATCATTGTAGCCCTGGTCGCCATAACCTTGGTTGCCATAGTCCGGGCCTGGGTAGCCGGACGTTTTATAGGCTGACGCCGGATAGGTGCGGGCAGGGGTTGGTGAGGCCGGGTAGCGTGGCGCCTGCATCACTTCCGGGCCGCCATAGAGGCCATCGGTGGTGCGCGGGATGGAGTCGCCCCGATAGGCGCCATTATAGCTGTTATTGTCGTAGTAGCCGTTGCCATTGTACCCGCCAGCAGGCTGGTAAGGCGTCGCGCCTGTTGACTGGCAATCATTGTTGCCCGCAGCGAGGCTGCTGCCCGCGAGGCCACCAACGACCGCGCCGAGCACGGCGCCAACGGCGACTTCGCCGCTATTGCTGCGAGGTTCGGAATAGTAATAGCCGCCGCGACCCCGTCCGCGTCCATGGCCGTGATGTCCGCGCCGGCCTGACACATAGTAATAGTCGTCGCCTGCATCGATATTGTTGCCGATGGCGCCGCCAACGAGCGCGCCGACAAGGGCACCAGCGACACCGCCAGCCATCTTGTCATTGCTGCGCTGGCGCTCGCATTGCGTATTCTGCGGGGCGTAGCCATTGCTATAGCCGTACCCCTGCGCAGAGGCAGTGGCTGGGATGGCCAGCGCCGCAAGGGCTGCAGCGCCGACGAAGAGCGATCGTTTCAACATCGCGAATCTCCTTCATTGACAGGCATGATGCCGCCAGACTGAGGGCGAATGTGGCAGGGCCAACCTGAACAGGACCTGAAGGCTGGACCCGTCTGCCGTGCCGCCCCATATTACAACAATGGGAATTTTGGACACCGCCTCGAAAACTGCCGCCCGCGCCCGCTATGCGGCGCAGCAGGGCCTGCGTTCGGCATGGTATGGTGCGCAGATGACTGCGGCGCGGCGCAGCGCGAACGGCTTCAACCGGCCCGGCGAACCGGAGTTCCGCCCAACACGCGGAACGCCCGACATGGCGGCGCTGCGCAAGGCCTATTTCCAGCTGTTCATCCAGGATCGCCTGAATGTCGAAGCGGGGCTTTATCCGGCGCCGCAGGACATTCGGGTGCGCGACCTGCCACATGCGCTGAAGTCGGCGCGCGCCTTCATGGCCGACGTGGCCGAAGTGGACCGGCGGCGACTTGCGCGTGACGGAACCGAGATCCGGAACGACCTGCCGGAGGGCTCCAATCGCTATCCTGATTACTACCAGCAGAACTTCCATTACCAGTCCGGCGGCTGGTTCACCGACGAGAGCGCCGAGCTTTACGACACGCAGGTCGAAGCCCTGTTCACCGGCACTGCGGACGCGATGCGCCGGGCGGCGCTGGCAGAAATCTCGCGTGAGCTGAAGGGCCGCGATCAGCGCACAGTCAGCCTGCTGGACATGGCGTGCGGCAATGGCCGGTTCCTGTCGCGCGTGATGAACATCTATCCGCGCCTCAAGGCGAGCGGACTGGACCTGTCACCGAACTATACCGAGGCGGCGCGCAAGCGGCTTGCCCGCTGGCCGCATGTGAGCGTGCTGCACGAGGCCGCCGAGGCGATGCCGCTGGCCGATGCAAGCCAGGACATGATCGTCTCGATCTTCCTGTTCCACGAGCTGCCACCGGAAGTGCGCGGGCCCGTGCTGGCTGAAGTGGCGCGTGTGCTGAAGCCGGGTGGGCTGTTCATTCTCGCCGACAGCACGCAGTTCGGTGACTATCCCGAAATGGATGGCCTGCTGGAATATTTCCCGCATGGCTTTCATGAGCCGTATTATGAGGGCTACCTGAACTGGGACAAGGCGGCGGCCTGTGGCGCGGCGGGCCTTGTGAAGGAACGCGAGACACTTGCCTTCCTCACCAAGGTAACAACCTGGCGCAAGCCCGGCTGATCAAAGTCCCGGCAGTTTGCCCGTGCCGATGAGTGGCATCAGGAAGGCCAGCAGGATCGAGATGATCAGGCCGAGGAAGGCGCGGCCGGCATCGCTCAGCACGTCGCGCACGCTCTCGCCCTTGTCGCGCAGGTGGGCGACATAGGCGATGGCCAGTTCGCGTCCGGCGAGCAGGCCGAGGAAGACCCAGGTCGTGCTCATCGGGATATCGCTCATTTCCTTGAAGACGAAAAGGATGACGCCGTAAAACACGTCCACGATGGTCGCGGCACGCACATCCACCGTATTCACTTTAGAGGATACGATTTTCTGTATCTCGCCGCCCTTGGTAGCGAAGATATAGGCTTGGATAAGGACAAGCAGCACTGTGCCGCCGATCACATAGGTCGGGTCGAAGCTGACATGTGTGACGCCGCCTTCAACCGTCACCGTGCGGGGCAGGTAGATGAAGATGTTCGCGAGATCCTGCATCAGCCATTGCGACCAAAGGAAGGTTGTCGAGAGCCACTGGAAGCTGACCCAGTAGGGAAACGGCAGCTCTTCCTTCGTGTCGAACACCCAGCGTTCGAATGTTCGTGAGATGACGATCCAGATAATCACGCCGACGACAAAGGCCACGACATAGCCGAGCGCCGACTTGACCAGCATGCTCTGCAACACGCCTTGGCCGGATGCGCCTCCGGACAGGGCGAACAGTGTCAGGACGAGGAAGGTGGTGGAAACCGGAATGCCATAGCGCGTCATCACCAAGAGCACGACAGGCGGCAGCGCGTGCCACCATTTGATGCCGGGCACGAGCAGTGCCGTTCGGTCGCCCTCGCCGGGGACGACAGACAGCTTGTCGAGCCGGTCATACGCCACGTCGCCATTTCCGTGGAAATAGCCATAGGCGATGACGAGCACCATGATCAGGCTGGCGAAAATCCAGAGCACCCACCAGGGCCGTTTGGCATTTGAGGACAGGAATGTGCCCAGCGTCTGGATCGAGTCATTGGCCACAACCGCATAGGCGGCCACGGCAAAGCCGATGACCCCGAAGATTTCCACGCCACCCATTTTGTCTGCCCGCCAGTCTGTTCAACTGGAGCTTCAGTTAGCAGCTTGGTTGGGTGAATTCGACGGGAGGAATTTGAATAGAATGTGACAGCTAGCGCCCGGTCTGGCCCCGGTGACGCAGCTTCGCATCGGCCAGCACGCAGGCCATCATGGCCTCGGCCACCGGCACGGCGCGGATGCCGACGCAGGGGTCGTGACGGCCCTTGGTGCGCACGTTCACATTCTCACCGTCGCGCGTGACCGACTTCACCTCGGTGAGGATGGAGGAGGTCGGCTTGATGGCGATGCGCACGACCACATCCTGCCCGGTCGAGATGCCGCCGGCGACGCCGCCATTATGGTTCGACAGGAAGCGGATGCCGTCATTGCCAGCGCGCATCTCGTCGGCATTCTCTTCGCCGCTGAGGGCCGCGGCGGCAAAGCCTGCGCCGATCTCGACGCCTTTGACCGCATTGATGCTCATCATCGCGCCGGCCAGTTCGCCGTCGAGCTTGCCATAGATGGGCGCGCCCCAGCCGGCGGGCAAACCGCTGGCATGGATTTCGACAATGGCGCCCGTGGACGAGCCAGCCTTGCGGGTCGCATCGAGGAAGTCTTCCCATTGGGCCGCCGTCTCAGCGTCGGGGCACCAGAACGGGTTCTGGTCGACCATGTCCCAGTTCCACCTGTCCCGGTCGATGGCGTGCGGGCCGATCTGGACGACTGCGCCGCGAATGGTGATGCCGTCGCCAAGGACGCAGCGGGCCACGGCGCCAGCGGCGACACGGGCGGCTGTCTCGCGGGCGCTGGAGCGCCCACCGCCGCGATAGTCGCGCACGCCGTATTTGACGTCATAGGAGAAGTCGGCATGGCCGGGCCGGTAGCGGTCGCGGATCTCGCCATAGTCCTTGGAGCGTTGGTCGGTATTCTCGATCATCAGCGAAATGGGTGTGCCGGTGGTGACGGGGCCACCTGTGCGGTCGTCCTCGAACACGCCGGACAGGATTTTGACTTCGTCGGCTTCCTGGCGCTGCGTGACGAAGCGCGACGTGCCGGGGCGGCGCTTGTCGAGGAAGCCCTGGATGTACTCGGGCGTCAGGGCGAGACCGGGAGGGCAGCCGTCAACCACACAGCCGAGGGCCGGCCCGTGGCTTTCCCCCCAGGTCGTGACGCGAAACAGATGACCGAATGTGTTGTGTGACATGTTGTGCCGCACCCCTCGTTAAAGCTGGATGCCTCCTATATGAAAACATGAAGCCTAACAAACCCGGAAAAAGGCAGTTTTATCGTGTCCCCAGTCATCCCCCCTTCGCCCAGCGCTGCCGATTATGCCTCCGAGCGAGATCGCCCGCTGATCCCGCTGGTCGATAATCCGATCGCCTTCTTCAAGGACTGGATGGCCGAAGCGCGCGCGGCTGAACTGAATGATTCCAACGCGATGTCTTTGGCGACGGTGGATTCAGACGGCATGCCGGACGTGCGGATCGTGCTGCTGAAGGATATTTCGGACTCTGGTTTCTCGTTTTTCACCAACCTTCAGAGCATGAAGGGCCGCCAGCTGGCCGCCAATCCGAAAGCGGCGCTGTGCCTGCACTGGAAGAGCCTGCGCCGTCAGGTGCGCATCCGGGGCGACATTTCGCAGGTCTCCGAGGCCGAGGCGGACACGTATTTTGCCTCCCGTGCCGCGCAGAGCCGCATCAGCGCCATCGCTTCGGACCAGTCGCGCCCCTTGCCGGACCGTTCTGTGTTCGAACAGCGGATTGCCGAGATCTCCGAAGTCTACGGCGACGGGCCGGACATCCCGCGCCCCGCATTCTGGGGCGGGTTCCGCCTGGCGCCGACAGAGATTGAGTTCTGGCAGGACCAGGCGTTCCGCATGCATGACCGCCTGCGCTACACGCGCGTCGGTGATAGCTGGACGACGACGCGCCTTTATCCCTGAGGCCTAAGCCCGCTAAGCGGCAGGAGGCGCGAGTCCTCAATTGCTGCCGTGCGATGGCCGATGCCGGCGAGATAGGCCGCGTTTTCCTCGAAGGCGAGAAAGGTTGCAGCGTCCTTCTGCCGAACGAGCAGAACGAGGTCCCAGCGCTCTTCCGGCGGTCCTATCAGGAACGCGCCGCCTTCAGCCATAAGGTCCAGACGCCCACCGCTGGCTTCCAGGAAAGGCAGCGTGTGAGCGATATAGCGGTCATAGGCCGCTCGGCCCGAGATCGGTTCAGCCGGGGCGAGATCCGGATGATCGGAATAGTCAGCTGTCTCGCGCAGGCGCAGCAGGTTCAGCATCACGATCTCGCCTTCTATTCCGCGCAGAATGAAGTCTCGGCCCGCCTCCATCGTCGGGGCGATGCAAGCGGGCCGTTTGTCAGCGAATGGGGCGGTCACGTCAGACGATCCCGTTCAGCACGGACAGGAGCCGCATGTGCGGATGGCCATCGCTGGTCTTTGCCCATGAGCTGCCATCGGCCGAGATCGTGGCTTTGACGCGCTGGCGGAAGGCGGAGAAACTCTCGAACTCGACCACATCGACGGGCTCGTCAAAGTGAAGCGTGACTTCGAAGGCCGAGCCGCCGCCAATGTCGCGCACAGCCATGACGACGCCTTCAAACGGCTTCTTCAGGTAGAGGCCGGTCACGCGGTCGCCGACCTGCACCGGCACTTCGGGCAGGTTGGAGAGGCGCGCCGAGGCGGTGTTCCAGTCACGGTAGCCGAGTTCAGCCGCGACGCGTTCGAGCGCGGCGGAATGCGAGATGGGGTGACCGGCCAGTGTTTCCACGGCGCGGATTTCACGCGCACGGGCCTTCGCCTGTTCGCGGGTATTGATTTCGGGTGACATGATTTCAGATCCTTTACCGTCATCCAGATGCGGTCACGTCAACGCGGGGGCTCGCCTTGCCGCAGGACCGCTGGAAGAGGTTCAGCATCCTGATGGTAACAGCCGCGATGAGGCGCCTGTGAGATCTTCACCTTCGGGAATCCGTCCCGGCGAGCGGCTGGTGTCTCAAACCGGGTCCGCAAATACGCCGAGTTTACGCTCGCGTCAACGCCCGCATTTTTCCCTGGCGAGGTCGTCGGACTTGAGGGCGGCGGCGACGCGGTAGGGCTCGTCCGTGGCGAGCAGGACGAGACCATTGTCGACAAGGTCCTGGTATTCGCTGGCGTCGCCATCGGCCCAGTACTTGTCGTCGAGGCGTTCGCCCTTGCGGCCGAGCGTGCCGAACGCGGGCTCGACGCCTTCCTGAATGTCGCGGGCCCAGGCGGCATAGTCGGGGGAATCGGTGCCGGTCCAGGCGACGAGACGGGTGCGGTCGACGCCGCGGGATTCGAGGCGGCCAATGTCGCGTGATCCCTTGGCGCCGGCGGTCATCATCAGACCGGCATCGGCGGCGGCGATCTCGGCGGCTTCGTCGTCGGAGTAGGAAATGAGGAGCACATTGTCGCCCGCCCCGGCGGCGCGGACGGCGGACGCGATGTTCTTGAAGCTGGTGGTCGGCTTGCGGTCGAGTTCGAGGATGGCGCCGGACTGTTTGGCCCAGAGGAGGACATCGGTGAGTTTGGGTGGGTGGAAATCGGTGCGCTGGTTGTCATTATCGACCATGCGGAGGCCGGCGAGGTCTGCCCAGTCCGTGTCGGCAACATAGCCGTCGCCGGTGGTCGTGCGGTTGAGGCGGTTGTCGTGCATCAGCAACATGACGCCGTCGCGGCTCTCGGCGATGTCGACTTCAAAGACGCGGATGCCTTCGGCAAAACCATGCTGGAGCGTTTCGAGCGTGTTTTCCGGATAGCCCGGCGCAGGGCCGCCGCGATGTGCCGCAATGAGCAATCCGTGGTTCTCGCGCACGCAGTCGAAATAGGCTGGCAGGGGAAGTTGGGGCACGGCGGGCGCGGTTTGCGTCGCGCGATCAGAGTCCGAACTCGCCTGATTGGAGTCGTCACGGCAGGCAGAGGCCGCCAGCAACATTCCGCAAAGTAACGCAAATCTCAACATGGCCGCGACTCCTCATCCTTGCATGGCAGCAATACCGCGAATAAAGCAGGGGGCAACGCAGAAATCGTCGCCTGTCTGAGGCGCACCCCATGGAGGAGACCCGATGCTCGGCATCATGCAGGAATGGCCACTCACGGTTAACAAGATCCTTGAACACGCGAACACGATCCACAGCGATCGCGAGATCATCACGCGCCGCGTCGAGGGCAACATCGTTCGCACGACCTATGCTGACCTCTTCAATACGTCGAAACAGGTCTCCAATGCGCTGAAAGACCTGAACATCGGCATGGGTGACCGGGTTGCGACGCTGGGCTGGAACTCCGAGCGCCACATGGCCTCCTGGTATGGCACGATGGGCATTGGCGCGATCCTGCACACGATCAATCCGCGCCTGCACCCCGAACAGATCGCCTGGATCGCCAACCATGCTGAAGACAAGGTCCTGATCTTTGACAAGACGTTCCTGCCGATTGTCGAGGCGATCAAGGACCACCTGCTGACGGTGAAGACCTTCGTGATCTACGCCGATGCCGACACGATGCCGGAAAACTCGCTGGGTGCGATTGCGTTCGACATCTGGGTTGATGGCCGCTCGACCGAGTGCCGCTGGGGTGACTTCCCGGAAGAGACCGCGTGCGGCCTTTGCTACACGTCGGGCACGACGGGCAATCCAAAGGGCGTGCTCTATTCGCACCGCTCGAACGTGCTGCACACGCTGATCACGATGTCGAAGGACGCGATGGGCATGGGCGCTGCTGACTCGGTGATGCCGGTTGTGCCGATGTTCCACGCCAATGCCTGGGGCCTGGCCCTCAGCTGCCCGGCGACGGGTGCCAATATGGTGATGCCCGGCGCGCAGATGGATGGTGCATCGATCTATGAACTGCTGGACAGCGAGAAGGTCTCGATCACGGCGGCGGTTCCGACCGTGTGGCTGATGCTGCTGAACTACCTTCAGGAAAACGACCTGAAACTGCCGCACCTCAACCGGGTGCTGATCGGCGGTTCGGCCATTCCAGAGAAGATCCTGCGGGCCTTCGAGGAAGATTATGAAGTGGACGTGATCCACGCCTGGGGCATGACGGAAACGTCGCCGCTCGGCACGCTGGGCTCGCTGCCGCCGCACCTAATCAAGGCCGATATCGACACGCGCATGAAGCAGAAGCTGAAGCAGGGCCGTCCGCCGTTTGGCGTCGAGCTGAAGATCGTTGACGATGCCGGCAAGACACTGCCGCGTGACGGCAACACAAGCGGCAAGCTGATGGTGCGTGGCCCGGCGATTGCGTCAGGCTATTTCAAGGGCGATGGCGGCGATGTGCTGTGTGACGAAGGCTTCTTCGACACGGGCGACGTGGCCAATATCGACCAGTACGGCACGATGACGATCACCGACCGCGCCAAGGACGTGATCAAGTCCGGCGGCGAATGGATTTCCTCCATCGACATCGAGAACATTGCTGTCGGCCACCCGAAAGTGGCGAACGCGGCGGCCATCGGCATCTACCATCCGAAATGGGATGAGCGTCCTTTGCTGATCATCCAGGCTGCGCCCGGCGAAAAGCCGAGCAAGGAAGAAGTCCTGAAGTCGCTCGAAGGCAAGATCGCCAAATGGTGGACGCCGGATGATGTGGCTTTCGTGGACGAAATCCCTCTGGGCGCGACGGGCAAGATCAACAAGCTGGCCCTGCGCGAGACGTTCAAGGACTACAAGCTGCCGACGGCCTGAGGCATTCCCTTCAGCACAAGCGGCGCCCGTGACGGCGCTTCCTTGTGGGGCTGAATTTTTCGAACGCGCGCTGCCGGGTCAGGAATCCGGCAGCGGCAGGGCGGTTGCCTGCACGGCCGGATGGCGCGGCAGGCGTGCCGAAGCCGCATGCGCGTGCGCATCACGAAAGATGAACTGCACGTATGCGGGCTCAGTGTCGTCTCCGCTGAGCGCGGCGGTCAGCTGTGGCGAGGCATGGGCCGCGACGGGGCGCACCTGCGTGCGGTCGCGGGATTCCAGATCGATACAGATCAGGTGGACGCGCCCGCAATGCGTCACGCCCCAGCAATAGAGATAGCCGCGCCCATAGGTGAGCCGGATCCACGTCAGGAGCAGCTGATGCTGCAGCCATATCCACGGCCAGATCGGCACGAGATGGGCAGGTAGTTCTGAAGGGGGCGAGAGCAGGGACATTACCTGCCATGATAGGCCCGCACGGCCGGTGTAGGACAAATTTCCCGGACATGCCGTGATTGTTACTGACCGGGAGACGAAAACTGTCTGATAAGGCCGGGGGCGACAAGTTCGGCGGGTCGCGCTATCTGATGGGAAAATCGAGGGAGTTGAGGCAATGGCAGACATGAATGATGCATCGCAGGACGCGGGCTGGCGCGGCAAGTTTGCGGGCTTTGCCCTCGGGCTCTCGATCTTTTCGGTGCTCTGGTTCGCGATTGCGGCCATCGGCACGAAACTCGGCCTCTGGGGCTGGCAGTTCGGCCTTGGCAAGATGACGATTGGCTGGGGCCCGATGCTGCTGATGCTGGCCCTTGCCATGTCGTTCATTGCCATCCTCCTCGCGGTGATCAAGTCGCCGCGCAAGCAGGCGCTGATGCTGGCGCTGGGCGCGCTGCTGATTTCGGCGCTCGCCTTTGGCCGCGTGATTGCCTTCAAGGGCCAGGCCGAGCGCCTGCCGCCTCTGCATGATGTGCAGACCGACTGGGCCAACCCGATCATGCCGAGCGAAAAGCTGCTGGCGGACCGCACCGCGACGGGCGCGCTGAACCCTGTCGAAGCGGCGCCGATTGTGCCGGAAGCCGCCGATGCGCGCTGGCCGGGCACGGGCGGTCGTTTGGTGTCCGACGTGCAGGAAGAGGCCGAATATGATCCGGCCAAGCAATCCTCGCCGAAAGAGGCGCCCTACCCCAGACTTGAAACGCTGGTCGAGCCTGCGGCTTCCTATGACATGGCCTATGAGGCGGCCCTCGAAGCCGTGAAGGCGCGTGGCTGGACTGTGGTGACGGACGACGTTCAGTCCGGCAGCATCGAAGCGACGATGACCTCGTTCTGGTTCGACTTCAAAGATGACGTGATGATCCGCGTGATGCCCGAAGGCGAAGGCTCGCGCATCGACGTGCGGTCGATCAGCCGGGTTGGCCTGTCGGACCTTGGCGCGAACTCGAAACGCGTGAGCGACCTGCTCAACGAAATCCAGGTTCGCCTGAACTAGGCCTGTCGTTCCGGGAGGGGGGGGCCATGCGCCAGCCAGTTGGTGACCTGACGGTTCGCGCCTTTGCGGGCGATGACGTGCCGAGGCTTGCGGAGATATTCCGGGAGGCCGTGGCGGCGATCGGGCCTGCGGATTATAGCGAGGCGCAGGTTCAGGCCTGGCTCAGGCGCGTGCCGTCAGCGGATGTGCTGGGCGAACGGCTGGGTGATGGCCGACGTGTCTGGGTGCTGGCAGATCAGGCCGGATGCGCATTTGCCTTTGTTGATCTTGAACCGGACGGTCATATCGATCTGCTCTATGCGTCGCCTGCGATTGCCGGGACGGGCGCCGTGGCGGGTCTTTTGGCGCACCTTGAGACTCATGCGCGAGGCGCGGGCATGGTGCGTCTCTATGCCGAGGCCAGTGCGGCGGCGCGGCGGTTCTTCCTGAGGCAGGGATATGCGGTATCGGAGCGCCGCGATTTCCAGATCGACGGCGTCGAAATCTACAATTTCGCGATGGAGAAACGGCTCTAGCGCTCTTTCGGGTCGAGCGCGTCGCGCAGGCCGTCGCCGATGAAGTTGAGGCAGAGCAGCGTGACCGCCATGGTGAGGGCGGGCGCGAGCAGCATCCATGGCTTCTCGCCCATCGTCTTGGCGCCTTCGGAGATCAGCACGCCGAGTGATGTCAGCGGCTCGTTCACGCCGAGGCCGAGGAAAGAGAGGAAGCTTTCCGCCAGGATCACGACGGGGATGGTCAGCGTCACGTAAACTGCAACCGGGCCGATCACGTTGGGCAGGATGTGGCGCAGGATGATGGCGCGGCGCGAAACCCCGGCGGCGCGGGCGGCCTCGATGAATTCCTTGCCCTTGATGGCCAGCGTCTGGCCGCGCACGATGCGCGCCATGGTCAGCCATTCGATGGCGCCGATGGCGGCGAAGATGAGCACGATGTTCCGCTCGAACACGGTGAGCAGCAGGATCACGAAGAAGATGAAGGGCAGGGCGTACAGCACGTCGACGATGCGCATCATGAAATTGTCGATGCGGCCGCCGAGATAGCCGGCGGTAGCGCCCCATGTGACGCCGATCACCAGGCTGACGGCGGTGGCGACGACGCCGACCATGAGCGAGATGCGCAGGCCGATCATCAGGCGGGCCAAGAGGTCGCGGCCCTGGATGTCGGTGCCGAGGATGTGCCAGCCTTCGGTCGTGGGCGCGATGGTGCGGAGATCGGATATCTCCTTGTAGTCATTGACCCAGACCATGGGTCCGAAGACGGCGATGATCACGATGACGCCAAGGATCCACATCGAGATGACGGCGGCCTTGTTGCGGAACAGGCGCGCGCGGGCATCATCCCAGAGGGAGCGGCCACCGACGATGGCCTGGCGGACGGGCTGGATACGGCCGGTCGGGTCGAGAAGGGGGTCGATATCGGTCATCAGTCGTACTTCACTTTAGGGTCAAGCACCGCATAGAGCACGTCGGCGACGAGGTTCAGGAGGACGATCAGGCCGGCGTAGACAATGATCGCGCCCATAACGAGCGTGTAGTCGCGGTTGAGGGCGCCGCTGACAAAATAGGAGCCAAGGCCCGGCAGGCCGAAAATCTTCTCGATGACGACCGAACCGGTCATGACGCGGGCCATGGCGGGGCCGGCATAGGAGATCAGCGGCAGCATGGCCGCCGGCAGGGCGTGGCGCATGATGACCTGGCGTTCCGACAGGCCTTTCGAGCGGGCGGTGCGGATATGGTTGGAGCGCATGGTCTCGATGATCGAGGCGCGCATGAGGCGCGAGATGATGGCGATCTGCGGCAGGGCGAGGGCCACGATCGGCAGCGTCATATTGTGCCAGTTCATGCCGATATTGGGATATTCGCCCAAACCGCCCACGGCAAAGATGCCGGCGCCGAGCGACAGGAAGAGAATCAGGATCGGCCCGGTCACGAATGTCGGGATCGAAATGCCGGCCATGGCGACGCCCATGACGGTGAAGTCTGCGGCCGTGTTTTGTCGGAGCCCGGCGAACACGCCGAGCAGGGTGCCAAGCCCGAGGCCAAGCAGCATGGCGAGCGAGCCGATGGTAAGCGAAATGGGCAGGCCGTCGGCGATCAGCTGGTTAACGCTCTTGCCCAGTGTCTTGTAGGACGGGCCGAAATCACCCTGCAGGACGCCGCCGACATAGTCGAAATACTGTTCGTGGAGCGGCTTGTCGAAGCCGAACTTGGCCGCGATGGCCTGTTCCGTGGCGGCTGGCAGTTTGCGCTCGCCATCAAAAGGGCCGCCCGGCGCGGCGCGCATCATCAGGAAGGCCATCGTAATGATGGCCAGCATTGTCGGGACGGCAATCAGGAGGCGCCGGAACGTGTAGGCCCATGGAACGCGGCTGAGAGCTCTCTGGAGTGATGACAAAGGCGGGAGACTTTCTGTTGATAACACGGCGAAATCTCGAAAGATTGCGCGTGCCGCTTGGAAGGTTGCGTCCTCCTCCTTAGCTTGTGTACAGAGCCAATCAAGACTGCGGCAACATTCAGGATATTTCCCATGGCAGACATTCGACGCGTAACCGACGCCTTTTCCGTCGCTCCGCAAATCTCCGAGGATGACGTGGAGGCGATTGCCGCTGCAGGTTACAAGACACTTGTGGCCAACCGGCCCGATGGCGAGGGCGGCGTGGACCAGCCCCGCATGGGCGCGATAAGGGCCAAGGCCGAATCGCTGGGCCTCAGCTTTGCGGCGCTGCCATTCTCCGGCGCCCCCACGCCTGAAATCGTCGAGCGGATGGCCAACATCCTGAACGAGGCGCCCCAGCCGGTTCTGGCATATTGCCGCACGGGCACCCGCAGCATCACGGCCTGGGCGCTGACACAGGCCGGTCAGGGCTCTGCTGATGATATCATTGATGCCGCAGCGGCCGCCGGATATGATCTGTCCAGTCTCGAAGCGCTGCTCTAGCGCGAGGCAGACCACTTGATGACGCCTTTTGTGATTAATTCTTCACAATTGCGCCGCATTAAGTGTGTTGTCAGTGATTAACCGCCGTGCGAGGCAGGCGGACCGAGGGTGCAGCCATTCGTTGTTCCTGCGACAGGAGTTGACCCGATGTCAGAGCGTCTCTGGATCACGGATTTCAAGTATGACGAGGGTACGATCCTGGTGAAGAAGACCGGGCACCGGATCGTTCCGGACCTGTCGCTCCTGCACAGCATTTTCATCTGGTTCTGCTTCTATTTCTTCGCCCAGACATGGCGCACATGGCGCCGCGTGACGGGCCACAAGCGCCCGACCATTGCCTTCTATCCTGACAAGCCGCGCCCCTGGTATTTCATCTGGCCGGTCATGCACGTCTCCGGCGCCAAGCTGATTGATGACGTCTCGACCGCCGACATCGTTTTCCAGTTCGACGATTCCACCGAAACCGACAATGCCGTGCCCGCCGTCAAGGACGGCGCACGCCTCGTCAATTTCGGCTGCCAGGATGTGTCCAAGTCCACCGTCGCCGAAGTGTTCGAGCGCGCCTCCGGCTATACGCTGAAAGTTGATCCGACCACCCATCAGGGACGCATGGTCGAGAAATCCGAACTCAACGCGGCGCATGATGGCCGTATACTGGAAGGCCCCCTTGATGAGCCTGTCGAGGGCAAGGCCTATCAGTTGCTGATCGACAACGAGATCGAGGGCGGACTGGTCGAAGACCTGCGCTGTTGCCTTGTTGGCGGTACCCCGACCGTGGTGTTCCGCAAGCGCCGTCCGCTGGAGCGCCGCTTCCTCAACGAGAATGTTGAAGTTTTGCTCGATGAGCCTGCCAATTGCTACACGGCTGATGAAATTGCCGTGATTGAGCGTTTTGCTGCAGAGCTTGGGCTGGACTGGGGTGGGGTAGACGTCCTACGTGACCGTATGTCCGGTCGAATCTATATTGTCGATGCGAACAAGACCGACATGGGTCCGCCGGTGGCGCTCAAGCTGGCCGCAAAACTGCGTGCCACACGCCGCATGGCTCGGGCCTTTGCCGGGGCGTTTGCACCGAAGAAGCGCTGACCGGCGCAACAAGGCGAAAGTTCAAGAGTTATACAATGGCAATTCCCTACGTCCGCGGCATCGAATTCGAGTATGGCGAGGTCCAGCAGGTCTCGCCGCTGATCCGCCGTGTGATTGCGAACAATCCTGGTCCGTTCACCTATGTCGGCACCGGCGTCTATATTATCGGGCATGGCGAGGTCGCAGTCATCGATCCCGGCCCGATGGACGAGACGCATTTCGACGCCCTGAAGAAGGCCCTCGAAGGCGAGACTGTGACGCACGTGCTGGTGACGCACGGCCACTCGGACCATTCCCCGCTCGCTATGCCGATGGCCGAATGGGCTGGCTGCAAGACCTATGCGAAGAATTGCGGTGTACCGACGGCCAAGGGCGAACTTGGCAGCGCTGACGATCTTGGCTTCATGCCGGATGTCATGGTCGGTGACGGCGACAGTTTCTCCGGTCCCGGCTGGACGATCGACGTGATCGAGACGCCAGGCCATACATGCAACCATCTCTGCTTTGCCCTGCGCGAAGAGAATGCCTGCCTTTCCGGCGACCATATCATGGGCTGGTCCACGACCGTCGTTGCGCCGCCGGATGGCGACATGGCCGACTATATGAACAGTCTCGAGAAGATCCGTGTGAAGGGTTTCGAAACGCTGTGGCCGACGCATGGCGACCCTGTGCGCGGCAAGGATTTCGTGGACACGTTCATCACGGAGTACGCCAAGCACAGGCGCGCCCGCGAAGCGGCCATCCTCGAACATCTCCGGAATGGGCAAACCTCGATCCCGGCCATGGTCGAGATCATGTATGCCGACGTCGAGAAGCGCCTCCACCCGGCGGCGGCCATGTCAGTGCTGGGTCACATGATCGCGCTGATCAAGACCGGTATCGTGGTCTCGCCTGATGCGGCGCCCACCGTGCGGTCGCGTTTCGAACTCGTCCGCACGGCGGCCTGAGGCCTTACTCGCCCGAATAACCCGCATACCAGATTGGCGACGACCAGGCGCGCTCCTGCAGCATTTTCGGCAATTCCGGATTAGGCGGCGTGCTGGCGCGCTCCGCATCCCAAGTTGACCAGCGACAGGTCGGGTTTTCCAGCACACGCACATAATAGGCCGCTTCAAGGTCCGGCGCGAAATCCGGGTCCTGCCAGTAGGCCTTCAGTTCGCTGGCGCCGCTACCGGGCTCTGTGCTGCAATCGGAAATGTCGACGCTGGCGCCATTGTCGGGGCAGCGATGGGTTACGGCATCCGGCAGCGCACCGCCTGAACAGGCAACATCATGAATGACTTCGTGCGTTTCTCCGCCGTCTGACCAGACCTTTACGACCTGCGCCCGTTGCAACGGCGCGCTCAGCGGATCGCGGATGGCCCAGACGATGAAGCCGGGACCCTTTTCGCCGCTGACCTTTTCAAGCTGGCCCCCCATCGGCACGCCGTCCGCATAGGCCGTTTCCAGCAGGGCGGCTGAGCCCAGCATCTCGGGTGTGTAATTCATGCCGGCGAAGAAGCGCACTTTCATGCGCGGGCCGGATGTGCCGAAGGTTTCCTTGCGCTGCATCGCGTCGAAGATGGCTTCACGCGTGTTTGATTCCGCCCAGACCCCTGCGAGGCCGCTGGAGCTGAACTGGGTCGCGGTGATTTGCCGTCTGGTGCTCGGGTCTTCGGCGCCCTCCCATGTCTTGGCGCCGTTTGGCGGAACAGACCGGCGGGCCTCCGGGCTGGCGCCGTCCTGGGGCGTCTTGCCCCAATGGAATTCCTCGACCAGCGAGGCTGCGGCGACATGCGTGTCGCTCGAGCTGATGAGGCCGAACTTGAATGGGTTGAAGCCCTTGGTTTCCTGCAGCGCCAGACCGCGCTTGTAGGCCGGGCGGACGAAGTCGCCCTCACTGGGCGTCGACTTGACTGTGCTGCCGATGAAATACTCGTATTGCTCGAAATCGGCCCATTCATCATTGGGCGACAGGCTGGGGGCGGTCTCCGACGTGCCCTTGACCTGGGACACTTCGACAAGCGGTTCATTGCGCATGCGTGTGGCGGCATAGTCAGCGGTCAGCGGTGTGCCCTTGTAGGTTTGCAGGGCAAACATCTGGCCGTTGGATGCATTGGAATTATGGGGAATGGCGAGCACTTCACGGCCCGCGTCACGCTGGTCCTGCATCCATGCCCAAAGGTCTTCCGGATTGGTGGAATCGAGCGTCGAGAAGAGGCGCGCGGGCGCCTCGCCGCGGAAGATGACATTGCGGTGCAGGTTGGCGGCTGCCTGTGCGCTCTCGCCGGGAACCGGCATCATGGAGGTGAATTCATAGCCCGAAAACGCGGTGAACTTGCCTGGCTCATTGTTGCGTTCCGCCGAGTCGATCGTCGCGGCCCAGACGGAATCGATGAGGGCGCGGTCGTAGATTTCCTCGATCGCCTGGCCTGTAACGACGGTCATGCCGACGCGCAGGAAGGATGTGCCGGGATCGGAGGCGCCCTCACCGAACACCGATTGCGCCAGAGCCGTCTGCGACAGGGGCGACGAGGGGGTATTCATGGCCGGGACGACGCCGAGATATTCGCCATGGTCCGTGACAGCGAGGAAATCGAGCGGCGGGCCGGCGAGCTTGATGTCATAACCTGCGGGATGCCGGATCGCCTCGCCCTTGGCGAAGCGGTAGGCATCATCGGGCGTTGCCCTGGTGCCGAAGATATAGGCGTCGAAGGAATTGGCGGTATGGACATGCACGTCGCCGAAATAGGCATTCCGCGTCGCGCTGGCGCTGACCGTGGAGGTAGCCGGGGGCGGCGTGGCCGCCTCAAGATCCGTGGTGATCTGCGAGTTTGGCGCGCACGCGGCCAAGGCGAGAGCGGGCAGGGCCCATCCCGGTAGTTTGCTCATGTCGTTTCCTCTCCCGTACTTTTTCGTAAGTACTTTCGGGAGAGAGTGACGACTTAGCCTTCGCTTGCCAAGAGAAAATCAGGCCGGTTTTATTGTTCCCGGCGAACGCGGAAAGCGAGGCCGCCGTCGAGCTTCATTTTGTAGCTGCCGAGCGCCGCCGAATAGACCCGGGCCTCCTTGGCCTTCTTTGCACGGATGCCCTTGTCATCGGTTTGCACCCAGACCTGGCCGTTCTCAAGCGTGACGCGAAGCCTGCCGGAGCCATCGGTGCGGACCGATTGCACATTGGTCGTGATCTCGTCGAGTTCCTTGTCAGGCGCGCCGCTCTTTTTCAGGGCGAGCGAAGGCAGCGAGGGAATCGAGAAGCCGAAGGATTCCCGCTTCACCTTCTCCACATCCGACCGCGTGATCGTGGTGACCTCGCCGGATTCTTCGGCTGCTTTCAGGCGGCCGACAGCGGCGTCATAGCAGCTTAGGCCTCTTCATCGCCCGAAATGGCGGCGCAGGCATAAACGTCCCCGGTTGAGACATTTTCCGCAATAGCGGGCAGCGAAAGGAGGCAAATGGCGACAGATGCGCTCAGGAATCGGGTCATATCGGGGCTTCCTCCGTTGTCGTTTAAGGACGCAGGCTTCCCAAAGCCCCGCCAGTCTGGCAGCAGTGTGGCAAATCTGGCGCAAGCCGGGAAGTGACCGGAGACAGGAAACATGATGCTGAAATCCCTGATGAGTTCGACCCTCGCCGCCGCGCTGATGGTCACACTGGCTGCCTGTGGCGGCGGAGGTGGCAAAGCGACCGACGATGTGCCGACCCTGCGCAGGGGCATTTCAGCCAAGGTTGATACGCTCGATCCGCACAAGTCGTCGGCTCAGTGGGAAAATATCGTGATCGGCGACATGATGATCGGCCTGATGACGCATGGCCAGGACGGCAAGCCCGTCAACGGCATGGCCGAGAGCTATGAAACCAGCGATGACGGCCTGGTCTGGACGTTTCATCTGGGCGACTATGTCTGGTCGGACGGTGAGCCGGTGACGGCTGGCGACTTCGTTTATGCGCTGCGCCGCATACAGAAGCCGGAGATCGCGTCGCAATATGCGTCGCTGCTCTACGTGATCAAGAATGCCGCCAAGGTGAATTCGGGCGAGATGGCGCCGGAAGAGCTGGGCGTGCGGGCCATTGATGACAAGACGCTGGAGATCACGCTCGACTATCCCGCGCCCTACCTGCCGGGCCTGCTGACCCACTATACGACCTATCCGGTGCCACAGCATGTTGTGGAGCAGTATGGTGATGCCTGGATTCAGCCCGGCAATATCGTGACCAACGGGCCCTACAAGCTGGTCTATTGGCGTACCGGCGACCAGCTCGTGTCCGAGAAGAACCCGACCGGCTTCGGCGCGGCGGATGCCTGCTTTGATCGCATCGTGTATTACGAGCTGGAGGATCAGACCGCTGTCGAGAACAAGATTGAGGCCGGCGAACTGGACATCAACAACGCGTTCGACGGGGCCCGCAAGGCCGAGCTCGAACAGAAATTCCCCGGCTGGCCGCGCACAACGCCTTCCCTCAACACGACCTACTGGACGATCAATTCGTCCCGGCCCGAGTTCAGCGACGTCCGCGTCCGCAAGGCGCTGGCCATGGCACTCGACCGGGAATTCATCGTCCGCAACGTGCTGACGCCGGGCTTTGAGCCTGCCTACTCCTTCGTGCCGCCGGGCATCGACAATTACGACGCCGCGCGCCCGAGCATTGACTGGAAGGACATGCCCCGCGCAGACCGCCTGGCCGAAGCCAAGCGCCTGCTTGAGGAAGCGGGCTACGGGCCGGACAAGCCGTTCCGCTTTGAATTCATCCACCGCTCGACCGATGACAACCCGAAGGCCGCACCGGTTGCGCAGTCCAACTGGGCCGAAATCGCGCCGTGGGTCGAGCCGATCATCATCAAGCAGGACACCAAAGTCCTGTACGCCCGCCTGCGCCAGTCCGACTTCCAGGTGGCTGATGGCGCCTGGGTCGCCGACTATGACGATCCGCTGAACTTCCTGTACCTGCTGGAATCCAATACCGGCCAGCAGAACTATGGCCGCTACAAGAACCCGGAATATGATGCGCTGCTGGCGAAGTCGAACGCCCAGCTGGACCTGAAGACGCGGGCCGAAACCTTTGCAGAGGCCGAGCAGCTGATGCTGAACGACTATCCGATCACACCGATGTGGTTCCAGGTGACCAAGAACCTGGTCGATCCGACCCTGACCGGCTGGACCGACAATGCCGTCGACCAGCACCGTTCGCGGTTCCTGTGCCGGGAGGGCGTGAAGGCCAAATAGGTTTCAGCGTGGGGGAGGCCACATGGAGCATGATATTGAAGCGGCAGGCGCCGGGGCTGTGGGAGGCCTTTCAAAGGGATCGCACCATCCGGTGAACTCCGGGCTGCCGTGCGAGAATTGCGGCGCCGTGGTGCCGGACAGGTTCTGTTCGGCCTGCGGCCAGCTTGCGTCCAGTTTCCACCGCCCTGTCTGGGAACTGGTCACCGAGAGTGTCGCGGACATGTTCGCGCTCGACGGGCGACTGCTGCGGTCGCTGCCCATGCTGATGTTCCGGCCAGGCCGAATGACGCGCAACTACCTCGACGGCCAGCGGGCGCGCTATGTGCCGCCGTTCCGCATGTTCCTGCTCGCTTCTGTGATTTTCTTCCTGACGATCTTCACGGTGAACGATCGCCAGGGCTGGTTCGAGGGCTGGCACTTTGAGGTCCCCGCCGTGGGCGGTACCGATTTCACGCTCGGCGCACCCGGCGAGGCCGCCCCGCCGTCGCCCACCGATCAGGCAAGTCCCGGATCCGGGACAGAAGAATCATCCATTCCCGCCGGCATAGAGTTTTCCGACATCATGCTGCCGGACGGCACGATTGACCGCGACAAGCTGCACGACATGATCCGGCAGCAGGCGCGCGAGGACATCACGCCCGCCGAACTCCAGGCCGGCCTGCTGGCGGCTGACAAAGCGGCGAAAGTCTATGAGAATCAGGACCGTTTCGGCGTTAGGTTGCGGCAATGGGCGCCACGCTTCAGCCTGCTCTTCCTGCCGGTTTTTGCGCTTTTGTTGACGCTGATGTATGCGTGGCGGCGCAAGATCTATGTCTTTGACCATCTCGTGTCGGGTCTTCATTTCCAGACATTTCTCTATATTCTCGGCACGACCCTGCTCCTGTTCGCGGAGGCCCTTCCGAAACTGGCATATTATGCGCCAATAGTCGTGTTTTCGGCCACTTTCATCTATCTATACAGGATGTTGCGGGTCATTTACGGCTCGGGTCGCGTCGCGTCCCTGCTTGGCGCCACTTTTCTCCTGATTCTCAGCATGATCTTGCTTGCAACACTCGCTGTGGGCCTGGTCATTCTCAGCTTCGTACTGACCTGAGGCAGGAAATGCCTTCGACTGAGGCAAATAAACCACACCCCATCGCTTTTGATGACGGAAAGGTAACGATGCGTTGACGTCCCGGTGACGAAGGCCTTATCGATATTGGCAAGTTCCGGAAACAGGGGTCCGGAACACGCCTTGTGAGGAGGCTTCTTTTCAATCATTGGAGGTACCAACGTGAACCGAACCTTTAAACCGAGAAAGATGATGGGCGCTGCGGCCATCGCTTTGGCAGCGGCGGTTGCTGCTCCATCTTTGATCGTCGCACCAGCATATGCTCAGGACTACACGTCAGGCGCCGTGACCGGCACTGTCGTTGACCAGGATGGCGCCGTTATCGGATCGGCAACGGTCAAGGTGAAGTCTGTTGCGCAGGGTTTTGAGCGGGATGCTACGACAGGCTCGAACGGTAGTTTCCGTATTCCGTCGCTGCCACAGGGCGCATATACGATTGAGGTCGCGGCACCGGGCTATGATCCGCTGACCAGGTCGGCTGTGAGCGTTTCCGCTGGCCAGACGGCTGACTTCACGCTGTCGCTGCTCGAAGCTGGTTCCACGCAGGAAACCATCGTCGTCACCGGCGTGCGCCAGAACCTGGACTTCGCAGGTACAACTCAGGGTCTGAACCTCGACGTCGCTGATCTTGCAAAAACGCTGCCGGTCGGACGGAACTTGACGGCTCTTACGCTGCTTGCTCCTGCAACCACCCAGGGCGATTCCACATTCGGCAACTTCTCCGCCATCGCAGGCAGCTCGGTCGCTGAGAACGCTTACTATCTGAACGGCCTGAACATGACGAACTTCGATAACTATATCGGTAGTTCGCTGGTTCCGTTCGAATTCTATCAGTCGGTCGAAGTGAAAACCTCCGCCTATCCGGCCGAATATGGTCGCGCAACGGGCGGTATCCTGAACGCGGTCAGCAAGTCCGGTTCGAACGAATTCACCGCCGGGGTGCACTTGAACTACGAGCCTGATGGTTTGAGCGAACAGGCTCCAGACACGTTTTCACAACGCAATGCACTGGATGAGAGCGAGAAATTCTCTGCAATTTTTGAAGCCGGTGGCCCGATCATCAAGGATCACCTCTTCTTCTACGGCCTTTATGAAATCCGAGACAACGAAACCAAGAATGCCGGCATTCTCTCGGGCGCGCAGGTGGTAGATTCGGCGGATGATCCATTCTACGGCTTCAAGCTTGATGGTTACATCACTGATGATCACCACCTCGAGTTTACCTTCCTCGACACAAGCCGCCAGACGATCCGTGACTCGTACTCATTCGATCCCGCTACGAATACGGTCGGCACCCTCAACGGTCAGACCTATTATGAAGACGGCGGCGAAAGCTATGTCGGTAAATACACCGGCACGTTGACCAACTGGCTCACGGTTTCGGCTGCTTACGGTATTAACAATGATCAGGCTCTGATCGTTCCGGGCGATACAAGCCCGTATGTCGTTGACTCACGTGGCAGCTTCGGCGGTGCAGTCCGTGGCACGCAAACATCGACCGAGGTCACCAATCCTCGTGAAACACGTCGCGAGTTCTATCGCGCAGATATCGATACTTACTTCAGTGCCCTGGGCGACCACCACGTCCGCTTTGGCTATGATCAAGAGAAGCTCGATTTTTCGAGGGCGACAGTTTATCCAGGCGCTGACGGTGTCATCTATGAATACTTCACAGCGACTGCGACTGACCCGATCGCCAATGGACCAGGCGGTGTTGCCGCCGGTTCCGAATATGTTGAAGCCAGCTTTTACCAATCGGGCGGCAGCTTCTATGCGGAAAACACCGCGTATTATGTTCAGGACGAATGGCAGGTCACCGACCGTCTGACGCTGAACCTAGGCGTGCGTCTCGACAAGTTTGCCAACTTCAATGCTGCTAACGTCCAGTACGTTGATTTTGACGACAATATTGGTGAGCGTCTTGGCTTCACCTTCGACCCGATGGGCGATGGTCGCAGCAAGTTCTACGGTAACTTCGGCCGTTACTTCTTGCCTGTTGCTTCAAACACATCGTATCGCCAAGGTGCTGCTGAACTTTACTACAGTGAGTTCTACACGTTCACGAACGATCCGCTTACGCAGGCTGTGCCAACACTTGGCGCGCAGATCACCAACTTTCAGGGTGCTCAGGCATGTCCGGCCGCTATCTTCGGAACAGCCGGAACGCCTGCCTGTACGGTTACGGGCGACGGCTCCGCGCTTGATGCGTCTGCCGCTGTTTCGCAGAACCTCTCTGCCACCGAGCAGGAAGAGTATGTGCTGGGCTACGAATACCAGTTCAACGACCTCTGGACTGCCAACGTTGCGTTCGTTTATCGTGACCTGATCAAGACGGCCGAAGACGTTGCTGTTGATCTCGCTGTGATTGACCTGTGCCAACAGGAAGGCATTTCCGGCTGCGAAAACATCTGGAACGGCTTCCACCAGTACACGATCATCAACCCAGGTAGCGATGCAACCATCACGCTCTCCGATCCGCTTCCAGGCGAGACCGAAGTGCGCACAGTGGACCTTTCGGCTCAGTCGCTCGGCTATCCAACAGCAACACGTACCTATCAGTCTCTTGAGTTCAGCTTCGATCGCAAGTTCGATGGTCTGTGGGCTCTTGGTGGTTCGTACACGCTGTCGGAAAGCCGCGGTAACACCGAAGGCTACGTCAAATCCGATAACGGTCAGGACGATGCTGGTATCACGACAGGCTTTGATACGCCGAACCTGACAGACGGTTCAGACGGCCTTCTGCCTAACCACCGTGGTCACAACTTCAAGCTGTTCGGCTCCTATCAGGTTACGGACAACTTCTTGGTCGGTGCGAATGCCAGCCTTACGTCCCCACGCAAGTTCGGCTGTATCGGTCGTCACCCGGTCTCATACGATCCGTCTTCGGGCCAGTATGATCCGGCTAACCTCTACGGCGCTGAGTCTTTCTACTGTAATGGTCAGCTCACGCCACGTGGTTCGGTCTTCGAATCCGATTGGAGCAAGACGCTCGACGTGTCTTTCCGCTACAATCTGCCGATCGAATCGAAGCTCAAGTACACGCTTCGTGCCGACATCTTCAACCTCTTCAACTTCAAGAGCGCTCTCGACTTTGAAGAGCGTGGCGACCAGGACAACGGCTCACCAGAGCCTAACTACCGGAAGCCGACCGGCTACCAGACCCCACGTTATGTCCGTCTTGGTTTCGACGTGACTTTCTAGGCTCTTTTGCCAAACCAAAATCGGGAACGGCGGTCCTTCGGGGCCGCCGTTTTTATTTTGAGCGAATGTCAGGTTTGGGGGAAAGGCTGCAGCAGAAGGGGTTTGCGGCCATTCGGGCTGCGTCGGTAGTGGTTTCGGGCTGTTTTCGGGCTTTATCCGGGCATCTGTTCGGGCAGCCCGGATGAGGGAAATGGCAGGGCCTTTCCCGGCCTAGCTGGCGCGCCAGCGGGCATAGAGCGCGGTGGGAAGGAGGCGGCTGGAGCCTTGCTGCGGCAAGGCCATCTCGCCCTGTTCCATGACGCCGCCAAAGGAGGCGAGCCGGTCTCCCAGTGTCTGCGACAAAGCGAGGTATGACAGGCGAACGGCATAGGCTGTCGCGATAACGAACAGCGGCTTTTCGACCAGCAAGTCCTTTATGTTATCCAGCAATTCCGGCAGGTCCTGCTCGAAACGCCATGTCTCGTTCTTGGGGCCCCGGCCGAATTTTGGCGGGTCGAGAACGATGGCATCATAGCGGTTTTCGCGGCGGATTTCGCGGGCGACGAACTTCATCGCGTCGTCTGCAATCCAGCGGATCGTGCGGTCCGACAGGCCGCTCAGGGCCTGGTTGTCCTTACCGTAGCCATTGGATTTCGGGCTCGCGTCGAGATGAGTCACCTCGGCGCCGGCCGCGGCGCAGGCGAGGGACATCATTCCGGTATAACCGAATAAATTCAACACTTTAACAGGCCTCTTGGCGGCGCGGATCTGCTCCTGCGCGAAGCGCCAGTGGACCGAATGTTCCTGGAAAACGCCCATGTGGCGGAAGGCCGTGCGGCGGGCGGTGAAGGTCAGCCCGTTCCAGCGCATCGGCCAGTCTTCGGCCGCGCGGGGCGACAGGGTTTCCCAATTGCCGCCGCCGTCTTCGTCGTCGTTCTTGCTAAGGAAGGCGGCGTCCGCTTTCCATGTATCCACCGGGCGCGCCGGCTCCCAGAACGCCTGCGGGTCGGGCCGTATGACGGTCTGGCTGCCGAACCTTTCCAGCTTTTTCAGGTGTCCGCTGTCGAGCAGGGCGTAGTCGTCCCAGTCGTCGGCGATGAGGAGTTTGGTTTCGGTTTTCATGTGAAATCCCTCTGCCGCCAGGCCTCGTAAGTCATGATCGCCGTGGCCTGCGCGAGGTTCAAGCTGTCGGCCCCGCCCCGCATCGGGATGAGGGCGAGCGTATCGCAGGCGGCTTCAATCATATCCGGCAGACCGGCCTGTTCATTCCCCATGATGATGACCGACCTGTCCCCATAAGGCGCCTGATCATGCCGCACAGTCCCATTCACGGATGCAGCTGTGAGTGACAAGCTCTGCGCCTTGCGCCAGGCGTTGAAATCCTCGAACGAGGCGCTCGCAAATGGCATGTCGAAGATCGATCCCATGGAGGCGCGCACGGTCTCGAAACTGTAGGGATCACAGCAGGTTTCAAGCAGGATGACGCCGCTGGCTCCGGCGCAATCTGCGGTGCGCAGGATGGTGCCAAGATTGCCCGGATCGCGCACTTCATAGAGGGCGATCCAGATGCCATCGTCGGCCTTGGTCAGCGCTTCCAGCGGCCGATGCTGCTGGCGGAACGAGGCGATCACGCTCTGCGCATTGTCCTTGTGGGTGACCTTGGACATCAGCCGCTCCGGCGCCAGCACGACGCGCGTGCCGGTTGCGCTGGCGTGTTTGGCGAGGGCCGCAAGGTGTGGCCGCTCTGCCATGGTCGACGTGATAACGAGCGTTTCGGCCTGCCAGCCCTGTTCGAGCCCCTGCTCGACCAGCCGGGCGCCTTCGGCCAGGAACAGGCCAGTCTCGCTACGGCCCTTCTTTCTTTCCAGGCTTTTCAATGACTTGATAAGCGGGTTGGACGGGCTCGTAATGGTTTCAATCGGTTGGTTCATGGGGCGTCAGGCCTGAGGTCAAGTCTTGCGATTAGGGGGTGAATAGGGCATCCCTGAAGGAAGGGAAGTGACTTCAGGGAGTAATGCGGGGTCCCAATGAGGCTACTCGATCACCTGTTTGCACTCGTTTCACTCGCCGGTCTTATCGCGGCGGGTTGGTGGGGCGTTTATCAGTCACCGCAGAATGCTGCAAACCTGCAGATGGAACTTCAGCAGAAAACCGCTGCGGCTTTGAAGGCCGCCGGGCATGACTGGGCTATCGTCACCATGGACGGGCAGCGCGCCATTCTCTCCGGCAAGGCGCCCACAACGGATGCCGTTCGCGACGCCGCGCTGACCATTCTCACGGCAGATGGTCCGGGCGGGCTGATCTTCGGCGGCGTCACGCAGGTCCAGAGTGTCGCCGATGATGCGCCGCCAGTCTCGCCTTTCGTCTGGCATGTCGAGAAGACGCCTGAAGGCGCGCTAGTCCTGTCGGGCCATGTGCCTTCCCGTGCAATCCGGAAGGCCCTGCTCGCCGAAGCGCAGGCGGTTGCCTCGGGCGCGCCGGTGGAAGACCATATGCAGCTGGCCTCGGGCGCGCCGGTGGGCAATTGGCAGGGCATTGCGCGCCTTGGCCTGCAGCAGCTGGCCAGTCTCGATGCCGGTGATGTGACGCTTGAGGATACGCGCCTGCGGGTGAATGGCGTGGCGACTGAGAAGGCGGTGCGTGAGGCCGTTACAACGAACATCACCAATATTGCTGCACCTTTCCAGGGGCAGCCGCTGGTGCGCGGTGCCTCTCTGTGGCTGGCGCGGGTTTCCGATAGTGGCCTGCTGTTGAAAGGCAATGTGTCCAGCGAATCCGAGCGCCGGGAAATCCTGACGCTTGCCCGCAAGCATTATCAGGGCAACGTGGTGGATGAGATGGCCATTGCCGACCAGGTGTATGGTGGCTGGATGGAAGGTGTGCGGCGCGGTCTGCCTGCCTTCGTGCAGTTCCAGAGCGGGGAAATGGATTTTGACCCGGATGGGGCCGGCTTCCTGTTCATGGGGCAGGCCGGGCCGAGCACGCTCGCCTACCTGAAACAGGACGTGGCGAGCCTGACGGGGCCCTATAGTGCAGATATCATGGCGCTAAGTCGCCTTCCGGCACCGCCCGAGGTGGCACCTGCGGCCACACCGATCGAGACATGCCAGGACCTGGTGGACGCCGCTGTCGCCACCGGAGACATACGTTTTGCGGAAGGCGCGGCTGAGCCCCTGCGGACAAGCGGCCCTGTGCTTGACGTGTTGGCAGCCGCTGTGGCGGCTTGCGATCCGGCGCTTGGTTTCAGCATCAATGGCCGTTCGGCGGCCGCGAACCCCAAACCTGCAGATGTTGCTCTGGGCAGGGCACGCGCGGGGGCGCTGGTGGCCTTTCTTGAGGCAACCGGGGTGGATGCGGGGCGTTTGTCTGCGATTGGCTATGGCCCCACTGCTGCGGAGCAGGCTATTGATTCCGCTGACGCCGGGGGAGATAGCCGGCCAATCGAGATCACAGTACTGGAACGGAGCGAATAATGGCCTGGCTTCTGACGCACATGTGGGTGGCACTTGCAGGCGTCGGCCTGTTCAGCCTGCTTTTCGGTTGGTCGATGCGCGGCATCATGCTTGTCGGCAAACTGCGGACGGCGCGTGTTGACCGGGATATTGCGCGCACCGAGCTGGAACAGGCCAAGGCGGAAATCGAAGGCCTTTATGCCGCCCAGCGCAACACCGTGCCTGGCAGCGTTGCGCCGGCCACGATCGCCGATCCGTCACTGCGGGCCGAGCTGAACGTGCGCGAGAAGCGGCTGTCTGAACTGTCGGCTGAACTGTCACGGTCCAAGGCGGAACTGCAATCGCTGAAATCCGGCGCTGGACGCGGCGCGGCGCCTGTCGTCCCGAAAATGGCCAGCGACCAGACCGAACCAAGCCTGCTGTGGCGCAACCGGCACCTTGAGAGCCGCGTCCAGCATCTGGAGACGGCATTGCATGAGCAGGCCTCAGCCCCGGTTCAGGCTGTGGCCGCGCCTGCCGTAGCTGCGGCGGATGTTGCTTCGGCCGCGCCCGCTGTCGATACGGCGGAACTGGACAAGCTGAAATGGCAGGCTGATTTCTTCAAGCAACGCGTCGAGACGCTCGAAGCAGAGCTGGCGGCCCAGCCGGCCCCTGCGGCTGTGCCCGTCGCGGCGCAGATCGAGAGCGATGATGCGGGCGAAGAGCTGGCCCGGCTGCGCTGGCGCAACCGCTTCCTTGAGGGACGTCTGGCTTATTTCGAGGGCGACGCGGCCCCTGAGGATGTGGCGGCGCCGGAAGTGGCTGAGCTGGTCGACCTCGACGTTGAAGAAGTTGAAGCAGACGAGACGCTGGAAGACGACGAGGAGGTCATGTCCGCGACGGATGCCATCTTGCAGGAGCTGGAAGAAGCTGATGCGGCGGCTGATGCCGAGGAAGAAGACGAATACGTCGAAGAGGCGGATGAGGACGACGCAGCGGACGAGCTTGAGGACGATCTGGACATCGAAGACGACGGTGATGATCTGGAAGACGAGGACCTCCAGGACGACGCGCTGGAGGATGGCGACGAAGAGGACGCGCTGGACGAGGACGAAGACCTCGAGCTGGAAGATGACGCGGACATCGACGAGGACGATGACGAGGCTGAAGCGGACGAAGAGGCCGATGAGGACGAAGACGCAGATGACGAGGAGTCCGATGATGAGGACCTTGATGCGGAAGATGAGGACGATCTAGAGTCCGACGATGAGGAGGATGAAGACGCCCTGGAGGACGACGAGTCTGACGAAGATGATTCAGAAGACGATGAATCTGACGAGGACGATGAGGACGACGAAGTCGAAGAGGATGATGCCGAAGACGACGATTCCGATGAAGACGACGCGGACGAGTCTGATGACGAGGAAGACTTCGACGAAGCCGATGAAGAGGTTGACGAAGACGCGCTGGACGAAGCGGACGAGCATGACGACGGCGAGACTGATGAAGAGTCAGACGATGATGCCGACGAGGAACTCGAAGACGCCGACGGCGAGGATGAAGCGGAAGCCTATGAGGACGCCGATGAAGACGAGATCCCTGCGGAGCGCCCTATCGCGCTGCCCAAGGCCGTCGCTGGCGCGCCCGACGACCTGACAATCATTGGCGGCATCGGTCCGAAGATCCAGGAAGTGCTGAATGAGCTTGGCATCTTCCACTATGACCAGATCGCTGCCTGGAGCCCGGCCAATATCGCCTGGGTCGACAACCACCTGAACTTCTCGGGCCGGATTGCCCGTGAGGGCTGGGTGGAGCAGGCCGCCATCCTTTCCGGTGATGTCGCCGAGGAATAGCGCTCCTCTCAATTCACGATGCATTCATTCACGGTCGTGCAGGTTCGGCCTGGCGCGGTTCTTGTGGCATTGCTTTTCGGTGCCCAAGGGTTAACCATGGCGCCAATGGGTGAAGGAGTTTTTATATGGTCGAACGCATCGATTTTGACGGTGAGATTCTCGCGAATGCGCCGCGTATCAACATGTCCCGCCGGGCGATCATCTGCGGCATCGCGTCAGGCAGCGTGCTGCCTTTCGTAACAAGTTGCGCAACGAATCCGGCGACGGGTTCCAACCAGTTCATCATGTTCGGCGAAGATCAGGTGGCAGGCATGGCCGCAACCGCCTGGACCGACATGAAGGCGCAAGTGCCGGTGACGGCCAATTCCAGGCTCAAGAACCGCGTGCTCAACGTGTGGGACCGCACGGTGCGCGGGGCAGGGCAGACGGGCTATGTCGACCCGAACGCTGACTGGGATGTTGCCGTATTCGACACCGATGACGTGAATGCCTTCGTCATGCCTGGCAACCGGGTGGGCGTTTATCGCGGCATTACCGAACTCACCGAAAATGATGACCAACTGTCGTCCGTTCTGGGCCATGAGACGGGCCACGTCGTGGGCCGTCATGCCGCTGAACGCCTGTCGATCACGACCGCCGCGTCGGCCGGGCTGATGCTGGGCCAGATCGCCATTACGCAGTCGGAAACGCTGAGCAAGTATGGCACGGCCATTGGCGCACTTGGTGGCGCGGCCATGCAGTTTGGTGTCGTGCTGCCTTACAGCCGCAGGCACGAGTCCGAGGCTGACCGCCTTGGCGTCGATTACATGCACAATGCCGGCTATGACGTGAAACAGTCTGTCCGCCTGTGGGAACTCATGGCAGCAAACTCGGAAGGCCAGCGCCAGCCGGAATTCATGTCCACGCACCCGGATCCGCTCAACCGGGCCGCCGCGCTGAAGCAATATATCAACGCCAAGGGTTATGCCCTGATGTAGGCAAGGCCTTTAGCCGATACCTGACAAGCCCGGATGGCCAGCGCTGTCCGGGCTTTTCACATCCGGGCTGCTTGACCTGAAGGGGTGATTGGGCCATACGCCCGCTTCTGCGGAAGGCCCGCCAGCCGGACCGCGGACCCTCGATACCAATCGGGGCGGATCGAAAGACCACCGCCCCCTCGTAACAATTGTGAGGACACAATGGCTAAGAAACTGCTGGGGCAGATCAAGCTCCAGATTCCCGCAGGCAAGGCAAACCCTTCGCCGCCCGTCGGCCCAGCGCTCGGTCAGCGCGGCATCAACATCATGGAATTCTGCAAGGCGTTCAACGCCAAGACGCAGAGCATGGAAGAAGGCCTGCCTATCCCGGTCGTCATCCAGTATTACCAGGATAAATCCTTTACCTTCGTCACGAAGACGCCACCTGCCACGGTGCTGTTGAAGAAGGCCGCTGGCCTGAAGCTCGGCAAGAAACCTGCGTCCGGCTCGAAAAAGCCAGGCTTTGATACGGTCGGCAAGGTCACCATGAAGCAGATCCGCGAAATCGCGGAAGCCAAAATGGAAGACCTCAACGCAAACGATCTCGATGCAGCGTCCAAGATCATCGCAGGGTCCGCCCGCGCGATGGGCCTGACAGTGGTGGAGTAAGAACGATGGCGAAACCAGGAAAGCGCTCACGCGCAATCGCAGAAACGATTGACCGCGAAAAAGCCTATACCATCAGCGAGGCCGTCTCGGTGGTGAAGGGCAACGCGAAATCGAAATTCGACGAAACGATCGAGATTGCCGTTAATCTCGGCGTCGACCCCAAGTACGCCGACCAGATGGTCCGCGGCGTGGTCAACCTGCCAGCCGGCACGGGCAAAGACGTTCGCGTCGCCGTGTTCGCGAAGGATGCCAAGGCTGACGAAGCCAAGGCTGCCGGTGCTGACTTCGTTGGCGCAGAAGACCTGATGGAGAAAATCCAGGGCGGCTTCATGGACTTCGACCGCGTTATCGCGTCGCCGGACATGATGGCCATCGTCGGACGTCTCGGTAAGGTCCTCGGCCCACGCGGCCTGATGCCAAACCCGAAAGTCGGCACGGTCACGCCAAACGTCGCCCAGGCTGTCAAAGACGCCAAAAGCGGCTCGGTTGAGTTCCGCGTTGAAAAAGCCGGTATCATCCATGCCGGCGTCGGCAAGGCCAGCTTTGCTCAGGCTGACATCGAGAAAAACGTCAAGGCGTTCCTCGATGCGCTCGTCAAGTCCCGCCCAAGCGGCGCCAAGGGCACATTTGTTCGCAAGATCTCGCTGTCTTCGACGATGGGCGCTGGCATCATGATCGATACAGCCGAAGCCAAATAGTCTCGCTCCGGCGGCTAATTAGCTCGTAAATCAGAAAAGCCCGGTGCCAAAAGGCGCCGGGCTTTTTCCTGTCCGTGCACTTTTTCTGGATTCAGGGGGTTGCGGCCCTTTGGATAAAGCGTTAACAGACCTCTCTTGACGGGAGATCACCGATGTGCATCGGCGGCCTCCCGTTTTCCTGTCCTAGACCATAGGTCACGTTTTCGGACGCGGTAAAGGCTTTTTAGCCACCTATGTAGACGGGGTGAGGCGTTGAAACGGTTCGGAAAAACAGGATTTCCTGTTTTGCTTTACCGGGCAGGCCAATCCCTGGGCAGGCGCTGGAAGGCCCTCGGGCCGGAAGGCGATTACCAGGGCGGCCGGATGGTCCGGGCGCCTCTACTGGAGACCCGCTATGGATAAAGCTGGAAAAACAGTGGCCCTCGACGCGCTGAAAGGCGTGTTCGCTGAGTCCGGTGCTGTCATCGTGACGCACTATTCCGGAATGACCGTTGCGGAAATGTCAAAGCTGCGCGCCCTTCTTCGTAAGGATGGCGGTCAGCTTAAGGTGGTCAAGAACCGTCTGGCGAAAATTGCGCTCGACGGTCAAGGCGGCGACGATGCCCAGGCCCTGTTCCAGGGTCCTGTGGCAATTGCCTATGCTGCTGATCCGGTGTCCGCTGCGAAAGCAGCTGATGAATTCGCGAAAGACAACGCGAAGCTCATCATCATCGGCGGTGTCATGGGTGACGTGGTTCTGGATGCTGATGGCGTCCAGGCTCTCGCGAAGCTTCCGTCTCTCGACCAGCTCCGTGGCAAAATTGTTGGCCTTCTGCAGGCACCGGCGACGAAAGTTGCAGGCGTCATTCAGGCTCCGGCCAGCCAGCTTGCCCGTGTGGTGTCGGCATATGCGTCGAAAGACGCCGCCTAGGGCACCCGTTTTCGCAACATCTAAACACTAACAACCGAACCAAACAGGAAATCATACAATGGCAAATCTCGAAAAGATTGTCGAAGACCTCTCGGCTCTGACCGTTCTTGAGGCTGCAGAGCTCGCGAAGATGCTCGAAGAAAAATGGGGCGTTTCCGCTGCTGCGCCAGTGGCTGTTGCCGCTGCCGGTGGTGCTGCTCCAGCTGCCGCTGCTGAAGAGCAGACAGAATTTGACGTCATCCTGACGTCGGCAGGCGACAAGAAAATCAACGTGATCAAGGTCGTTCGCGACGTTGTTCCAGCCCTCGGCCTGAAAGAAGCTAAAGACCTGGTCGAAGCTGCTCCTAAAGCCATCAAAGAGGCTGTCTCGAAAGCTGAAGCTGAAGAGATCAAGAAGAAGTTCGAAGACGTCGGCGCTACGATCGAAATCAAGTAGCGCTTGCTGCTTTAAAATCCGGACAGTGTTCGCGCGAGGCGCTGTTCTATCTAAAAGATGCGCGGCGGTCTCATCAAGAGGCCGCCGCGAACTCGCGTTCTGGTGATAAGGTCTGTGGCCATGTGGCCCGGACGGACAAAATTGGGATCCTGGGATGGCACTCTCCTTCACGGAAAAGAAACGTATCCGCAAGTCCTTCGGGCGCATTCCCGAAGCCATCGAAATGCCGAACCTGATCGAGGTTCAACGCGATTCTTATGAGAGCTTCCTTCAGATGCACACGCCGCGCGAGAAACGCACGGATGATGGCCTCGGAGGCGTTTTCAAGTCGGTATTCCCGATTACAGATTTTTCCGAGCGCGCGACGCTCGAGTATGTGAACTACGAGTTCGAAACGCCGAAATTCGACGTTGAAGAGTGCATGCAGCGCGATCTGACCTATCAGGCGCCGCTCAAGGTTCGTCTCCAACTCGTCGTGTTCGACATTGACGAAGACACGGGCGCCCGCTCGGTCAAGGAAGTCAAAGAGCAGGAATGCTATCTCGGTGACATCCCGCTGATGACCGACAAGGGTACGTTCGTCGTGAACGGCACCGAGCGCGTTATCGTCTCGCAGATGCACCGTTCGCCCGGCGTGTTCTTCGACCACGACAAGGGCAAGACCCATACGTCCGGCAAGCTGCTGTTCGCTGCGCGCATCATTCCTTACCGCGGTTCGTGGCTCGACTTCGAGTTCGACGCGAAGGACGTGCTCAACATCCGTATCGACCGCAAGCGCAAGCTGCCGGCGACGACGATGCTTTACGCCCTGGGCTACGACACCGAGCAGATCCTCGACCTGTTCTACACGCACTCCATCTACCGGATGGACAAGCAGGGCTGGGTCACCGGGTTCCGTTCGGAAGCCTGGAAAGGCCTGAAGCCTGAATTCGACCTGATCGACGCCAAGTCGAAGAAGGCCGTTGCCGAGGCTGGCAAGAAGATTACCGCCCTGAAGGCCAAGCGTATCGCTGAGGCCGGCACGGACGAGATCCTCGTGCCGTCTGAAGCGCTCGTTGGCAAATTCCTGGCTCGCGATGTCGTGAACATGGAAACCGGCGAGATCTTCGGTGAAGCTGGTGACATGCTCGAAGAAGAGACCATCGCCGAGATGCGCGAATATGGCATCACGACGATCGAAGTCCTCGACATCGACGCGTCCGGCCGTGGCCCATGGCTGCGCAACACGCTGAAAGCTGACAAGAACGAAACCCGTTTCGAAGCCCTGTCGGACATCTACCGTGTCATGCGCCCGGGTGAGCCACCAACGCAGGAAGCCGCTGACGCCCTGTTCGGCCAGCTCTTCTTCGATCCAGAGCGCTATGACCTCTCGGCTGTTGGCCGGGTGAAAATGAACATGCGTCTCTCGGTTGCCGTCAAAGGCTACGAGTCCGCTGCTGACGACATGCGCGTGCTGCGCAATGACGACATCATTGGCGTCATGAAGGTCATTCTCGACCTGAAGGACGGCAAGGGCGAAGTCGACGACATCGACAACCTTGGCAACCGCCGTGTCCGCTCGGTCGGCGAGCTGATGGAAAACAACTACCGTATCGGTCTCGTGCGCATGGAGCGCGCGATCAAGGAACGTATGGGATCGGTCGATATCGATACGGTCATGCCGCACGACCTGATCAACGCGAAACCGGTTGTGGCCTCCGTGCGTGAATTCTTCGGCTCCTCGCAGCTGTCGCAGTTCATGGACCAGACCAACCCGCTGTCGGAAATCACCCACAAGCGCCGTCTTTCAGCGCTTGGCCCAGGTGGTCTGACACGCGAACGCGCTGGCTTTGAAGTCCGCGACGTGCACCCGACCCACTATGGCCGTATCTGCCCGATCGAGACGCCAGAAGGCCCGAACATCGGCCTGATCAACTCGCTCGCCACGCATGCGCGCATCAACAAGTACGGCTTCATCGAGAGCCCGTACCGCAAGGTTGTGAACGGCAAGCAGACCGACGAAGTCGTCTATCTGTCGGCCATGGAAGAGTCGATCTACTCGATCGCCCAGGCCAACGCCTCGGTGAACGACAAGGGCGAGCTGCAGAACGAATTCGTCAACGCCCGTGTGGCTGGCGAAGCGACCATGGTTTCCAGGGACGACATCCAGTTCATGGACGTCTCGCCGAAACAGGTCGTCTCGGTTGCTGCCTCGCTCATTCCGTTCCTTGAAAATGATGACGCCAACCGCGCCCTCATGGGATCGAACATGCAACGCCAGGCGGTTCCGCTGGTCCAGTCCGAAGCGCCATTCGTCGGCACCGGCATGGAATCCATCGTGGCCCGTGACAGCCGCGCCGCCATCATCGCCCGCCGGGCAGGTGTGGTCGAGCAGGTTGACGCGCTGCGTATCGTGGTTCGTGCCACCGAAGATCTCGAAGGCTCGAAGTCGGGCGTCGACATCTATCGTCTGGCCAAGTTCCGCCGTTCGAACCAGAACAGCTGCATCAACCAGCGTCCGATCGTCAAAGTGGGCGACACGGTCTCGAAGAATGACATCATCGCGGACGGTCCTTCGACCGATCTCGGTGAGCTGGCTCTCGGCCGGAACGTGCTCGTCGCGTTCATGCCGTGGAACGGCTACAACTTCGAAGACTCGATCCTGATCTCCGAACGTATCGTGAAGGACGACGTGTTCACGTCGATCCACATCGAGGAATTCGAGATCGCCGCACGCGACACGAAGCTTGGCCCTGAAGAGATCACACGCGACATTCCGAACGTCGGCGAGGAAGCCCTGCGCAACCTCGAC